>Ga0307379_10000541_pt1 | contig 62987 bp, 51 predicted proteins | sample UN2MG_FD_202237 | JGI IMG/M metagenome (GOLD analysis project Ga0307379, IMG submission 202237) | Soil microbial communities from Risofladan, Vaasa, Finland - UN-2 | ecosystem: Environmental > Terrestrial > Soil > Coastal area > Acid sulfate soil | place: Finland: Risofladan, Vaasa | collected... | reverse complement strand
GCGATAGAGAGCCTCCCGCCATCCAAGGTTCCAAGCATCTGATGGAAGCCCTCACCGATGGGACCAAGCTGGTTTTCCTTCGGCACCCTGCAATCCTCAAAGTAGAGCTCGCTCGTATTTGATGCCCGCCACATCAGCTTGCCGTGCATTTCTCTGGCCTCAAAACCAGGTGTTCCTTGCTCCACTATGATGCAGGTGAGTTCGGGCTTATCATCTTTCCGGGTCCCTGTCCTGCAGAGCATTATTGCGCCGGCAGTAATATCAGTTGCCCCGTTGGTGATGAAAATCTTACTTCCATTGATCAGCCACTCGTCTCCGTCAAGAACGGCGGTGGTTTGGGTATTTCCTGCATCGGATCCAGCATTTGATTCGGTCAGACCAAAGGCCCACAGTGTCTCTCCCCTGCATGCCTGCGGGAGATACTTTTTCTTCTGTTCTTCGTTCCCGTAATAATAGAGAGGTCCGGTGCCCAAAGAGTTCCCGGCAGCAATAGTGGCGGCGTGGGATCCGTCTACCCTGGCGATTTCTTCGGTAGCGATAATATAGGCGACATAGTCCATCCCCTGACCCTCGTACTCTTCAGATACAAACATACCAAAAAGACCGAGTCCAGCCATGGCCTGCATGGTATCGTAGGAGAATTCCTCTTTCTCGTCCAACTCCCTTGCCACCGGCTTTATTTCCCTTTCTGCAAAATCCCGTACAGACTTTCTCAATATGTTGTGTTCCATCGATAGTGAAAAATCCATATACACCCCTCTGCTTCTAGGTTGCCGTTGAATCGGGAACACCAGAAATCCTCTGGAAGGATACTGAAGCCCTATTCATCAGTCAAGACAAAATTCCCGTTACCCTTATTGCCTTCTCCTTGATGATCCCATAGATCTGTTCAGGAGATTCGAAATTGGAAATCACGGTGACATCTGGCCCCAAAGGAGCCCACTGTAACGGGTCACTGTTCTTGAAGAGCGCGATGGTCGACAGTCCGAGCAATGCCGCCAAATGAGTTACGCCGCTGTCGTGCCCAAGGTAAAGGGAGGCAGCTTTCAGCAGTGAGAGGAGCGCTTCGCTAGGGGGAGATGTTACGATCTCTATGTCTAATCCTCTCAGCTTATTTGAAAACACATGGTAGCGCTCTTCCTCCGCCGGCCCGAGCAGTAAGACCCTTTTTTCAAATAGTGCGAATTCGCTTGTCTTCATCAGGTCGATCCAAAACTCAGGCGCAAGGTTTTTCTTTGTGCTCCCGGATCCGGGATGGAAGACAATCATGCTTTCCGGTCTGCTGGATTCTTCCCGCCGTAGCAAACCGTTTGTCTGGGCCTCTTCGAGGGCCGCATCAGGATCAACCGGCAATCCGGAATTCTTCAGACAAGATGCCAGGTATAAGGCAACATGGATTGTTTCGCCTTCGGGCGGAAAGGGAGGAAACGTGAAGATAGGGGTCTGTTTCATCAAGAACTCCAGTCCCCTTTTCGCTGTGCTCGAAGGGTTGCTCAGAAAAGAGATTACCCTGTCCACCTCTGGCAGGTGGAGTTCCTCGCAGTTTGGTTCATCAAGGAAAAGAGCATGCCATCCTCCCGTTTCATAGTCAATGCACCGTGTTGCCAAGGGCTTCAAGAAATCAATCCCTGGTCTTCTTCCTACCAAGGTCAGCTCTGCCCTTTTGCCTATGTTATGGAGGGCTGGTGCCAGCAAAAGGGTGTCACCCAGTGCACTTGGTCTGATAATAAGGGCCCTCAGAGTGCCTTGCCTCCCCTTCTCAACGCGTGCCATTGACATCCCTGGTGACAGCTAGCATTAAACCGTGCCTATCCAGAGTGCGATGGCAAGGTCCTTGTTTTTGTTGGTGATGCTCTGCTTTTTAGGCTCCGCAAAGTAATGAACCGTGTCTCCGTCTGCCAGATGAATTGCACGTTCACCGTGAACAAGTTCTAAGGAGCCTTTGAGTATGCATAATACTTCCTGCCCGTTCTTGATGTTTTTCCGCACCGGAATCGACTTTCCCGGCTCAATGACCAGGACAGCGCTGTCGATAACCTTCCTATTCTCCGGAGAGAAGAAACGCCGTGTCATGAACCCGGTGTGGGGGAGATCGAAATCATCCCACTCTGACTTTTGTATTAAAACCAGTTCTTCTTGTTTGCTTGCCTGATTCAGAAGATCACCGGCCTTTACTCCGATGGCATTGCATATTTTGGAGAGCGTATCCACCGAGGGTGAATTTACATCGTTCTCGACTTGGCTCAGGAAACCCTCGGAGATTCCTGCTTTCTCTGCCACAGCCCTCAATGTCAATTTCCGTTCCTTGCGATACCTGCGAATTAGTGAACCCAGATTCATGGAGGAGGTCTCCTCTTAAGGGGTTGAAATAAATTCCCTTATGGCAAAATCAGTTTCATAAATATTAAATATTTGACATTAGTTAAGATTTACCATATAAAAATATTAACTAGTTTGTCAACCATCTTGAGGGTGTGGCGGGCTATTTTTTGAACGCCGGCACTTCACCCAAGTGCGAGACGCCGGTTGCTGGGTTAGGCCTTTTGTAACTACATAGGATCTTGTATCATTTCTGAAGAATTCGACGAATTCCCAATTCCGATTGAAAGGAGGTTTCTCATGAAAGGGCCGATACGGTTGGTAAGAACGGGCACTGTTCCGGGATATCAAAACAGGGGACCCATCTGTGAATGGTCAGGGGGTAAGGCATACCTGATTATTGACCAGATCACCTTCAAAGATAAAGGTGGTGCTATTCTCTGCTATTACAATCCACCGGTTCATCAGGTGGGAAATCCGGAGCTGGACGCCCACCTAGAGGGTTTGGACAAGGTTTTGGAGAAAAAAGACGATCTTGAATTCCTGATACTCTACGGGGCCAATGATCCTGTGCATGCGGGCGGGGACCTCAAGGAAAGCCTGAACAGGCTGGACAGGACCTTGGAGCTCAAGAAGGAGAAGGAGGAGAGCGGGGCCTTAGCGGAAGAGATAGACGAGCTCTTCGGCTGGGCAGATAACAGATTAAAGAAGGGGATTGCTCTCCATGGGAAGATCAGGAAGATCTCCGAATATCTAAGGGTAGTTGCCGTCTGTGGCGGGGGAACGCGGTTCGGAGGTTCCGCAGAGATCTCCCTGATGGCCGATGTGCTCGTTGGTGACTCCCGTAGCGGGATGTGTTTTAGTGAGGCCACCATCGGCCTCCTGCCTGGTTGGTCGGGCATAGCCAGGACATTGGTGAAGGCTGGCCTCACCAATGCTGAGTATATGGCCCTGACGGCAAAGGAGGTTAAGGCTAAGCAGTTAGAGGAAATCGGCACCTATAATGCGATTGTGGATATACCGTTCCCGTTTCCCAAGAGAAAGAAAACAGATGATCCAGATGCTGATAAAGCACGATATCAGGAAGAGTTAGAGGCCCATAATGAGCAAACAGGCCTCCTGTTGCTTCCGAAGGCACTGGAACTTGCCGTGTGCCCAGAAAAAGAGATCCCAAAAGCAGGCGAAGAAAACAGAGCAACCTTGGCCACCAGAGGGGAGATCTCTCGGGAGGTAAACAGACGAAAGGATCCGGAGAATTATTCTCATCTGTGGGGTAGGCCCTTAAGAGAGGTAAAAGATGAGATTGCCGAGATAGGAAGACCTCTGGCACCAGAGTCAATCGAGGCCTTAACGGAGCTTTTTAAACAGTATAAGCCTTCACAGTTTGACGAAATCTCATTTGTTGAGACTGAGATGCATGCAGATGCGAGACTTTACCGGGATCCGCGATTCCGTGCAGGCCTGATAGGCACACTCGAGCAAACGGTAACCGATTTCAGATCATAGGGGGAGATGTGACGATGAGACAGTATTTTGAAAAAATGACTCCTGTAGGCAGGGCGCTCAGCAAAAAAGAGCGAGAACGGCAAGAGGCAGATGCCCATGAAATTACAAAGGTTGAAGAAGAGGTGGCTCAATCGATAGAGAAACGAAAAGACGCGGGTATTCCGATTGAAAAGCTTCATAAACGAGGAGAGAAGACAGCCTGGGAGAGGGTCGAGCTTTTGGTTGATTCCGGTTCCTTTCTGCCTCTCAATAGCCTCTATGATCCTGAGTTCAATCAGGAGGGAACAACCGGTGTTATCACTGGCTTGGGTAAGATATCGGGAAGGTATGCCTCAATCATCGCATCTGACAATAAAGTTCTCGCCGGGGCCTGGATACCGGGGCAGCGGGAACACGTGTTTCGGGCCCAAGATATTGCAGAGCAACTGCGTATTCCCCTCGTTTGGGTACTGAACTGTAGTGGGGTAAAGTTAACAGAACAGGAAAAGGTGTATGCCGGCAGGAGGTCAGGAGGAAGAACGTTCTTCCGGCACTCTGAGCTTATCCAAAAGGGAATACCGGTAATTGTAGGGATGTACGGCACCAACCCCGCCGGTGGTGGCTATCACGCAATCAGCCCGGCCATCATCTTCGCCCACGAGAAATCAAATATGGCAGTAGGCGGAGGTGGTATCGTGAGCGGCATGGCTCCCAAGGGAGGATTCGATCTGGAGGGCGCGGAAATGTTGATTGAGGCAACGAGAAAGTTCAAACAGGTTCCCCCGGGGGGAGTCAGTATCCACTACGATGAAACCGGCTTCATGCGGAAGGTGTTCGACACCGAGGAAGGTGTTCTCGGTGCTTTAAAGGAATGCATGGCTGGTATGCCTCACTATGACCCGTCAAGTTTCAGGGTGGCAGAGCCTGCAGACCCGATGTATCCTGCAGATGATCTTAACTACATTGTGCCCTTTAATCAAAAGAGGACCTATAGTATTGAGGAGGTGCTCGCACGGGTGTTTGATGGAAGCGAGCATATGGAATACCGACCGGGTTATGGCCCCGAAATATACTGTGGGCTCGCCAAAATAGACGGGTTTTTGGTTGGCGTCATTGCCAATCGGCAAGGGTTTCTGGGCAAGGGCTACCCACAGTACGCGAAGGAGGAATATCTTGGCATTGGTGGAAAGCTCTACCGCGAGGGCCTCATTAAGATGAATGAGTTGGTCATGTTCTGCGGTAGGGATCGGATACCTATGATCTGGTTTCAGGATACCTCGGGTATTGACGTAGGGGATATCGCTGAGAGGGCAGAACTCCTCGGCTTAGGGCAGTCGCTCATTTACTCTATCGAGAGCTCTGAGGTCCCTATGATGTGCGTAGTATTAAGAAAGGGCACTGCCGCAGCCCACTACATCATGGGAGGGCCCCAGGCAAACAGGAATAACGCTTTCACCCTAGGGGTACCCACAACGGAAATCTATGTAATGCATGGAGAAACTGCCGCCGTTGCCGCCTTTGCTCGGAGACTGGTCAAGGAAAGGGATGCGGAGAACCCCCTTGAGCCGGTAATTGATAAGATGAACGCCCTAGCACAGCAATACTACGATCAGTCGAGGCCAGTCTATTGTGCGAAGACAGGTCTCGTAGATGAAATTGTGCCCATGACACATCTCCGGGACTATTTTGTTGCCTTTACCGGGTGTTGTTATCAAAACCCCCAGAGCATCTGTCCCCATCACCAGATGCTGCTTCCGAGGTCAATAAGGGGATAATATTGTAAGATTGAACACTTGTTAGCATGGAAGGAAAAACATTAGGCATAGGTTGAAAATCAAAAGCCCGAAATCCGAAATCCCTGGCCTAGACCTGGCTGACAGAAACTGAGTTCGATGAGCCCGAATTCCGAGGTATGAAAGCGGCGGCACGGTACCCTGGACGAGTCACGCCAGGGCAGGCCTAAACCCGAAACAATATCGAATGACCCAAATCCAAATGACAAAAACACGCTCATCAAGCTGTTAATAGATGATGAATGCTAGGTTTGTACATTAGGATTTTGGATTTGTTTCGAATTTCGAGATTCGAATTTCGGATTTGATCTGGGCTTGTCAGTAGTAGGAAGGAGAAATATGAAATGAGCGAACATGACATTTTTAAGTTACATTCCCGTATGCCTAAGAAGGTAAAGCTCGCCGATATCACCATCCGTGATGGCTTTCAGCACGAAGAATCGTGGATTCCCACCGAGGCGAAGATCTACTATCTCCAGGAGCTCGCCTTTGCCGGGGTGATGCGGATGGAAGTAACCAACCTCGGCAATCCCCGCGTGATGCCCCAGTTTAAGGATGCCGAGGAGGTGCTTCAGGGGATCAGGAACGAGGTATTCGAAAAACGGCTCGCCAAGCGGGGGATCAACACGGATGAGATCGAGTGGACAGCGGTGACCATCAGGGAACCTGCCGTTGATCGGGCCATCGAACTGAAGGAGAAGGGCTACGGCCCCAACCGGGTGCTCATGATGGTGTCAACCGATGAGGAGCACCACTTCGCCAACTCGGGCACCACCCTGCCTACCTACTGGAAGGAGGCGGAGCGGTGTATCAAGAAGTGCAAGGACGCGGGCATCAAGATGTGCGGTACGGTGAGCACCATCTGGGGAAGCCCCATCTCAGGGCCAACCAAACTCACCGACGCCATCGAGTTCACCAAGCGCTGGCTCTCAATCGGTGCCGATGATATCGAACATGCCGACCATGACGGCTCTGCACCCCCTGACCAGGTCTACCGCTACTTTGCCATGCTCTTAGATGCCATCCCCAACCCCGATCTCCATGTGGCCCACTTTCACGTCTCCAGGGGCTGGGGCCTGGCCAATGTGCTCGCCGCCCTTCAGGCCGGTATTGAGATCTTTGAAGGAACCCTGGGCGGTATCGGGGGTCAGCCCACCAACTTCCTGGATCGCACCCCCGTGCCCGGAACCGGTGCCTACTACTACAAAGACCCCAACGTGGTAGGATTGGTTGCCTTTGAGGATCTCTGTGTCATGCTCGATGAGATGGGCATCGATATCAGCGGCATCGATATCGACCGCATCTTAGAGCTCGGCACCCTGATGGAGAAGACCATCGGCAGACGCTTGCGCTCGGAATCCATCCTCAATGGCAGGATCCCTAAGGAACCCCGGGAGGAGTTCAAACGGCCCAAGCTCCAGGCCGACAAGAAGAAGCTGGGGGAAAAACCGGGACAGGTCATCCCCGAGGGATGGCCGGAAAAGGCGGAGGTGCCGAAAGAGGTGTTGGTGAGGAAATGAGACCGTGACCATCGCTAATTAAGGATATTACCATTAAGATCTTCGGGGTCAGTTTTCATTCCGTATTTTTCTCTTCTTGGTGACCGCTGAGAGCTGAATGCTGACTGCTTGCTTGGTTAAGCGGGACCTTGCCGTATAATTCAATTTGCACCATTTTGGCCAGGAACGGGACCTTTTGCTCGTCAATGCCGGTCTCAATACCTAATGAATGGAAAGTACGAATGAGGCCCTCGGTCGGCTGATTGCCGGGGGCACCGGTGACGCATCCACCGGTGCCACCCAGTGATGAATCGAATCGTCTGATGCCCAGACCATAGGCGATTTCGCTATTAGCAATGGCCAGGTTTCCATCAATATGGTGAGGGTGGTACCCCATCTTTTCTATATCTCTTCCCTTTCTCCTATTGAGGAGAGCGTCGAAGAACTCCCGTGTTTCTTGCTGATCAGCCACACCCTGCAGGTCCGAAAGGGTCACCGCGCTAATCCCCAGACCAAACAAGAGGTTTATATAGTCGTTTACTTGCTCGATATGGGGCCGAATAACCGCGTGGTTTTCCGGGGCAATGTAACCCAAGGCGGCTGAGATATAGCCTACAGCCCTTATGCCCCGAGAGGCAGCATCTTTCAGAATGCTTGTATATTCCTCGACTGTTTCGTTAATGGGCCTTCCCAGGTTGGCCAGATTGTGGGCCTCAACTGCGGAAAAGAATATTCCCATGGTGTGGTCATAACCATCAGGGCCGAGGCCGGCTGAAAGAAAATGCTCGTAGCCGGCTTTGTTGGGAACCAGGGTAATGAGATGTACGCTCTTGATCTTTCCGAGCCCTTTTGCAATCTTCCGTATGGCAACTTCACTCATGGCAGGGGCTACCTTGGGATGAACGCAGGAGAGTAACTCGATAGTGGTAAAGCCTGCCTCAATCAGCCCCAAGGCTATCTTAATCCTGATTTCAGGGGTAAAGATGTGGAGATAGGCAGACGGAATATTCTGGCCGTACTCCCTCAGGGTAACGTCTGTGATAGTCACTTTTTCAACGTGGTCTTCTGTCACTAGTAGCCCTTTTGATTAATGAGCCGGTTCTCGTCTCTTTGCTGCCATATGAAAGTGGCTAAAATGCCTAAAATTAAAAATGCCTAAAGTTCAAACACATCCATGACTTTAGCTCACTTTAGACACTTTAAATTTAAGTCCATCCTATTCTTCTTTTTCAGGGAGGACTTCCGGAAGCTTTTTGACCGCCTTACCCACCTTTTTTGACTCTTTAGCGATCTGCTTTTTCCAGGTCTTATAGAGATCAGGGGACATGAGCTTGGCCATGGCTTGATAGGAGACAATAACCAAGTGGGCTGCTTTGGATTTTGCTATCAGGGGACTACTGGATGGCACAAAAAAGGTGAGGAGCACGATGAGGAGGTAGCAGACGATTACCCCCTTAATCAAGGCGAAAAAGGTGCCAAGGCTTCTATCGAACCAACCAATAAAGAGCCTTTTGAAGAGGTGATGTAAGAGAATTCCGAGCAGACTGAAGAAGATGAATACCAAGAAGAAGAGGACGATGAAGCTAACAAGAGGGAGGGACTTCTCCAAGGGGATGTATGACTTAAGGAACACGGACATCTGAGGATAATAGCGATTGCCGACCAGAAACCCGAAGATAATGCCGGCAAGGGAGGAAATCTCTCTGAAAAAGCCTTTAAAGATGCCCTTAATGACAAAAAAGGCGATCACCCCGAGGATGACAAAATCAAGAGCATTCATATGTAACTCCTACCAAAGACCGCTTTTGTGAGTCAAGTTGATTCAGGTGATCCACCGTATTTTTCACGGCATTTTTCACGGCATTTGATCAAACAAACAGGTTGTGCTAAAGATGAGGATTATGAGCCTACAGAAACGCATTATCATAGCAATAGGTATCATCCTGGTTGACCTGGGTATCTTTTTTTTGCCACTGACGGCATTTTTCCTTGCCTATGTCGTAATATATAATCCTCCCTGGGTAAAGGATTTCCTCGAAAAGCTGGGCAGCCCGGTTGGGTAATTATTGACTATGATTAACCAGGCCTTAACAGAAAGAGCCAAAGAACTCGGCTTTATTGCCATAGGCTTTTCTAAACCTCGAACACCCATCCACTTCGACTTCTTTCTTAGCTGGCTTGAAGATAGTGAAGTGGGGGATATGACGTACCTGAAAAGGAACGTGGATCTCAGGAAAGACCCAGGGAGGCTTTTTGATGGATTGCAGACCATTATCTCCCTTGCCTATCCCTATCCCGCAAGCAAGCCATCGACCCCTGACGGATACGCTGCCTCACGATATACCACGCCCCAACAGGAGGATTATCATCTGCGACTCAGGAGGTTGACGAAGCAGCTTTGCACATTGATTACGGAGTCGTTTCCTGGAAGCCGTTCAAGGGTATGTATCGATTCAGCCCCTGTTCTCGAGAGGAGCTTCGCTGTAACCGGCGGAACCGGTTTTGTGGGCAAGAACACTATGGTGATTGTCCCAGGCCATGGCTCATACTGCTTTCTGGTTGAGATCTTGACCACGGCCCCTTTTCAGATCCCTCCTGTTATGGAAATGGAAAGCAGGTGCGGCACATGCACTAAGTGCATAGAGGCGTGCCCTACCGGTGCCCTAAGGGCCCCGTTTCATATTGATGTTTCCCGGTGCTTGTCCTATCTCACCATCGAAGCAAAGCATGATATTGATAAGAAGATGGGCGAAAAGATGGGAAACACCTTTTTTGGCTGTGATGTGTGCCAGGAGGTCTGCCCGTTCAATAAGGCGGAAATTCCCACCGTCTCGCTCCCCTCTACCGACCGTATTGTTCAAATGAGCGAGGTTGATTTCAAGAGAACCTTTGGGAAAACCGCATTTGAAAGGGCAGGACTGAACAAACTGAAGAGGAACATAAGGGCACTGCTCAATCAGTAGAATGTTACTGTTTCGGACAATGGTGCGCGGCTGGAGCAGGCACGGTTAACCCTGGCGTGAGGATCGGGATATCCGACAGCTATACCAATAAGCACTTCCTTTTCCTCCGCAATATTGAGTGCTTCCCTGATTTCATCTTCAAAGGCGCTTATGAGTCCTATTGGACAGGTTCCGAGCCCCATATCGTGGGCTTCCAGCACCATATAGCCTATTGCTATGCCCACATCAACCAGTCGGGACTTCGAAAAGGCCAGATCAATGGTTACAATAATTGCCACAGGGGCACCGTAGAAATTGCAGGAGCCCACATTAATGAAATCCTGAAATGAGGTCTCCTCCTTGAGAAAAGGGGCGATTGAATCCATCAGTTTCCGCTGACGATCCATGAAATGCTCCGCCAGCGGTCTTACCGCACCGGGCCCGCAGGAGATGTTTCTTTCGCGCATCGCCTTTACCAGAATCCTGCTCAGACGATGGCGTTCTTCCCCCGTAACAACCGTGAACTCCCAGGGCTGAAGGTTGATCGCCGAAGGGCACCGGGTGGAAAGGGAAAGCAGTTTCTCGATTGTCTCCCGGGGGACCGGCTTGTCCGAGAATCCTCTCGTACTGTGACGCTCGGTGATGATTCTTTCAAGCTCCATACGCTAATCTCCCGATACCTAATGTCAGCAAAATAGATAAAGGCCCTGCATGTTGTCAAGGATATAATCCTTATTTGAATATGGCGTTCTTTGCTTAATCCCCGTGTGTTCTTTTCAAGGCAAGGCCCAGCTGGGATGGATAGTTGCCCTTTCCAATGAGCTTGACAGCCCTAAAGCCTTGTATATATAGTTGTGCCGAATCTCAACGAAGGGTAGACGATGATCAGGGCAAAACTGTGGTTAACCTGCGCCGCGATGCATGATCCCGTAACACCGTATATCGTTAAACCATCTGTTCTGGGTTGGAAGGCGAAAAAGAGAGATGTCGAGCTGACCATCGAGCGGGGATTCAGCGGAGAGGAGCTCCTTCTCAGAATGAAAGGATGGGTTACGACAAACGTAAAGCAGGTGGCCGAGGCCGTCAAATCCCACGGCTTTCTCAAGGTGTTAGATGAACAGGACCTGGTGGTAGAGGTAGAATCGCAAGAGGACTACGACGCACTGGCCAATGCCTTACAGGAGGAATTCGGGGATCAGGTCTTCCTGGAGAAGTTATAGCTTCTCCTCGTTTTCTTTCTTTAACTCCTCATCAGTTTCTTCGGGCTCCGTTGGCTTCCTGTGGATGATGAGCTTATCTCCTGGATGGATTATTGCCTTTAGATCCAGCCTGTTCCAGATGATGAGGGCGGGCAGCGGAACATTGAATCGATCCGCAATCAACGAGAGATTGTCTCCTTCCTTGACGATATAGATCGCCTCTTTTCTTGATGCCACCCACTGCTCCAAGAGCCCTTGATACCGGTGGTGAAAATCCTGCGCCGATCCCTTTGGAATCGAAATAGTGTGACTACCCTCACCCAGATAGTGCCCGCGAATCTCCGGGTTCAAATCTTTGATCGCCTTGAAATGGGCCTGAGCTGCTTTGGCGATGATTCGGATAGGGGTATCTTGAGCGCAGGTCAGGTGAATCCGGTCGAATTCCAAAGGCGGATAATGATCGCCTTCTGAGAGGTGGAAGCCATATCGTTCGGGGTTTAAGACAATCAGCTTTACTGAAAGAATCCGAAAGATAAACCTCTGTGTCTCTATGGGGAGATAGAGGTGATAATAGTCATTGGCTGCCTGCTCCAGGATTTCCGCCATGAGGCCCTGTTCACCCATGTTGTAGGCGGCAGCGGCAAGGGTCCAGGACCCAACTTCCTCGTGGAGATCCTTCAAGTAGCGAATGGCCGCTCTTGTGGAGGCGAACAGGTTTCGTCTTTCATCGATATATCCATTAATGGTGAGGCCGTACTTCTGACCCGTGTCCCTCATGAACTGCCAGAACCCTATTGCCCCTTGCTTTGAGCTCACATGAGGCCTCAGGGCGCTTTCGGCAATGGCAATGTATTTGAGGTCATCGGGTACCTTGCCTTGTTCGAGCATATCCTCGATGAGGGGCATATAGCGGGGAATCCTTTTGAGCCACAGAATCACCTGTGGCCGGTCCCAGAGGCTCAGAAGCAGCTCTTTTTCCAGCCGCTCTTTTACCTCCTGTATTTCAATCGGTGTCCTTTCCCCGCAGAATTCCAGATGGGTGGGAAGATCGAGCGAGGATATGAGCGATGGGAACTGGGTATCCCCGGAGTCCTTGCAGTATGCAGGTGTTGAAAGCAGTAACACTATCCCAAGCAAAAAATAAAATCTCACCTTAAGCAAATTTTCCTCCTAACCATATAAAGCGTTATCCGCACCATTTTGAAAAAGGATACCATGTTATCAGCCCGGTGTAAAAAAGAGATCTCTTTTAGCGGCATCATAAACGATCAGCAACATCAACCACCGGGAAACCTTTCACTACCGAAATTGATTGACAAAGGGAAGCATTATTTACCATAGTCACGCTCAAATCACTCCACCGTTTCCAATATATGGAGGGTATTCATGGCGGATTTCATGGAAATTATTGCAGGCAGAAGAAGCATCCGCAGATACCAGGCAAAGGAGATACCTGAAGATGACCTCAATACCATCCTTGAGGCCGTGAGGTGGGCACCGTCGTGGGCCAATACCCAGTGCTGGGAGGTGGTCGTAGTGAAGAACCCCTCTATCAAACAGAGGCTTCAGGAGATCCTAAGCGCGGCGAACCCGGCCAAGAAAGCCATGGTTGAGGCGCCGGTGGTGATGGTCCTCTGTGGCAGGCGTGGGGTTTCGGGTTGCTACAGCGGCAAACCCAAGACCAAACTGGGCGATTGGTTCATGTTCGATATCGGGCTTGCAACCCAGAACCTCTGTCTTGCCGCCCACGCCCTCAACCTTGGGACCGTGATCATTGGTTCCTTCAGTCATGACAGTGCAAAGGAGATCCTGGGCATACCGGATGGCTATGACGCAGTAGCCCTGATCCCTGTGGGCTACCCGGCCCGCGAGGCAAAACAATCACATCGCAGGCAGATCAGCGAATTCGTGCACTATGATACATTCTAACCTTTTCGAGTGATTACCTGATAGAAGCGCTGGGATAATCGCGTCCGATTTTGGTTCCGGCGTAATCACCTCCCGTGTTTTGACGCGGGGTAATCCACCAGGCCCCTGTGATGAGGGTGGAGCTATTTTTATTTCCCTACCCCAACACCGACCGGGAGATGATAATCCGCTGCACCTCAGAGGTGCCCTCATAGATCTCCGTGACCTTGGCATCGCGAAAATAACGCTGCATCGGATACTCCATCATGTAGCCGTAGCCACCGAAGATCTGGATGCCCCAGGTGGCCGCCTTCATGGCCAGCTCACTGGCAAACACCTTGGCCATGGCAGCGTTGGGTGAGAAGGGCTCACCCTTATCCGCCAGGTAGGCGGCCTTGTAGTAGAGAAACCGGGCGGCTTCAATCTCGGTTGCCATATCGGCAAGCTTCCACGAGACGGCCTGGTTTTTGGCGATGGGGGCGCCGAACTGGACCCTGGTCTTGGCATACTCGGTGCACTTTCCCAACACGGCCCGGGCAATGCCCACGGCCTGGGAGGCGATCCCGATCCTGCCTCGATCAAGGGTTGAAAGGGCAATCCTGACCCCCTTTCCCGCTCCCCCGATGAGGTTTTCGCTCGGCACCCGGCAGTCCTCGAAGAAGAGCTCAGCGGTGGTGGCGGCGCGCATACCGAGTTTTTTGAACTTCTTTCCCTTGCTAAAGCCCGGCATCCCCACCTCAACCACAAAGGCGGTCATGCCCTTGGGGGCCAGCTCCGGGATAGTTGCAAACACGATGGCCGTCTCACAGACCTCGCCATTGCTGATAAAGGTCTTCTGGCCGTTGAGGATATAGGTATCACCGTCTTTCTCTGCCTTGAGTTTCACGTTGGCGATGTCGCTTCCGGCCTCGGGCTCGGTGAGCCCGTAGGCGCCCACCTTCTCCCCTTTTGCCAGGGGGGGAAGGAACATTTGCCTCTGCGCTTCAGTGCCGAAGTGCAAAATGGGGCTGCAGCACAGGAGCAGGTGACTGTCCAGGATGTGGGCCGTTGAGGCACAGGCCGTTGCGATCTCCTCAATGGCGATATTGAGCGTGAGCTCATCGGAGCCGCCGCCGCCGTACTCGGGGGGCAGGATCATGCCCGTGAGGCCCAGGTTGGCTAATCCCTTGAAGTTCTCCCAGGGAAACTCCTCCTTTTGATCCAGCTCATCGGCTTTGGGGGCCAGCTCGTTTTCGGCAAAGGTTTTTACCGTTGTCTGCAAGATCCGCTGTTCTTCGGTGAGTTCGAAATCCATGGTGTTTCCTCCGTGTCTACTGGTCTATTCCGTGGTTCAGTGATCGCGGGGTATGTGCCCCGTACCTATCAGTTTGATTGTCACACCGCCAGCCTTCTCAAATGCTCGATCAGGGAGTTGATGGTGCGGTCTAAGGTGGCACTTGATTTGTCCATCCCGTACATGACCGAGGCCCCGAGCATGCCGGAGAAGATCATCTCGGTAAGGGCCTGGGTGTCGGTGGCACCGGAAAGCTGCCCCACCTCTTTTGCCTGATCCAGGAGCCTTCTGATCATGGCCTTGAGGCGAACGTACCCCTCGTTGAGCTCACGGGCCAAATGGGGCCGCTGGTCGTCGAGCTCAACGGAAAGGGTTACGAAGATACAGCCGCCGGGAAAATCATCGGCATCCTTGAGATACCGGTCCCGGTAGTTCATGAGGAGCCGGATGAGCTTCTCGGTTGGTTTATCGGCCTGATCCAATTTATACAGGGTCTTCTCCCGCCAGATCTTCCGCGCCTCGCTCAGCACGGCATAGAAGAGGTCCTCTTTGCTTCCGAAGTGGTTGTAGAGCCCCCCCTTGGAGGTGTTGGCCGCCTTCATGATGTCACCGATGGAGGTGGACAGGAAGCCTTTCAGGGAGAAGAGCTTTAACGATTCGTGGATGATGGTGTATTTGAGGTTCATTTCGAAAAAAGGTAGCTGCAAATTCAGAATCAGACCGGTCAGTCTGTCTCAGAGAACACATAGATCATGGGCAGTAGAATGTCAAGGATTTCTTTTCGATTCTGAAGTTTCGAGACAAAAAACGATTCTTCAGAAATTCGAGAATTAATGAGATGCCTAATGTTCCGAAACACGGCTTGCTTATCTAATGCCGTTCTCCAAATGAGTTCAAATGTAGTTTTTCAAAAGGTAAATCCTCTTTCTTGTGGGGAGGCTTTTCCTCATCAGGATAGCCAACCGCAATAATGGCCTCTACCTTTCGTCCCTTGGGGATCTGGAGGATCTCGACGATATAGTCCTCTGCGGTGAGCGTTTCATCATGCATCCTGTTTCGAATCTGGATCCAGCAGCTGCCAAGCCCCAGGGATTCCGCGGCCAGTTGGATATAGGTAGCAGCAATAGAGGTATCCTCAACCCAGGTATCGGCCGTGGTCGGATCTGCATACACGACTATTCCCAGGGGTGCGTTGCCTAGAAACGCCGAGCCATATGGCTTCGCCCTTGAGAGCCTCTCCAGTATGTCTTTATCGGTGACAACCACGAACTCCCATGGTTGCAGTCGCCTGGATGAAGGGGCACGAAGCGCGGCCTCAACAAGCGTGTCGACCTTTTCAGGCTCTACTGGGTTGGTTTTGAATTTCCTAATACTTCGCCTTTTCTGAATGAGTGACATCACCATGGCAAACCTCTGATTTGTTTTGAGCTTAGCAAATGACCCCGGCGCTTGGCACCCCCACCCTAACCCTCCCCCTTGAAAGGGGGAGGGTTAGGGTGGGGGATTTCAGTAGTGTCGGGTCTTCAATGTGAATAATAGCATAGCTTGCCGCAAATTCAAAAGATCAACAGGCTCCGACTCTTGTCTTCCTGGGCAATGAAGGAGCGTGCTGCACGCAGAGTGGCGGCAACATTGTTCAAAGAAACCAGGTCAAAGATCAGGAATCCCGATCGCTTTGGCTGATTTGTGTGACCTTTTTCGGCGTCAGATAGGTGTAGATGACCGGAATGACCAAAAGGGTGAGCAGAGTACTCGCAGTTAGGCCGCCGATGACCGAACGGGCCATGGGAGACCACGCCTCCCCGCCTGATCCCAGCCCCAGGGCTAGCGGTGTTAGAGCGAGAATGGTGGTCAGGGCCGTCATCAAAATAGGCCGGAGCCTTGTTTTGCCCCCCTCCATCACTGCGTCTCGGATAGCATAGCCTCGCCCCCTCAGTTGATTGATATAATCCACCAGGACAATGGAATTATTAACAACGATTCCCGCCAGCATGATGATGCCGATAAAGGCAACGACGCTCAAGGGGGTGCCGGTGAGAAGGAGCATGGCTATGGCGCCCACTATGGCAAGGGGAATGGTCAAGAAAATGATAAAAGGGGCCACAAACGATTCGTATAGGGATGCCATGACCATGTACACGATAAAGGCTGCTCCTCCGAAGGCCACCAGGAGCCACTTAAAGGAGGTTCGCATATCCTGAGCAGATCCGCCGGTCTCATAGGTGAAATCAGACGAAAAGTCGATCTTCTCGAGTCGTTTCTCCACATCTCGGGTGACCTCACCCAGGCTTCTACCCTGCACGGTGACCGCAATATTGATCACCCTTTGTTGGTCTCGCCTCAAGATGCTCGTAGGCGATGTGCTCCTGCGAATGCGGGCAATGCTGGAAAGGGGAATCTGCTCTCCCTGGGGATTTGTTACATACAGGTTCTTCAGAATTTCAGTGCTTTTCCGGTATCGGGGGTCGAGTTGGACGAGTATATCATATTCCTCTCCTCGATCTCGGAACAGAGAGGCCCTCGTGCCCTTGATATACGTGGAGACAGCATTGGCAACCTGCTGGGTGCTTAACCCGAGGGCCGATACTCTGTCTCGGTCGAGATCGATCTGTAACTCCGGCCTCCCTGCTTCAAGGCTCGTATTGACGTCCAATGCGCCCGGGACATCCTTAATGGTCTCCTTTATCTTGTCCGACAGTTTTTTCCCTATATCGAGATCTTCCCCGTAAAGATAGATGATAAGATCACCCTCTTCCCCAAAAAAGTGGCCTTGGGTGATTGAATAGGTTATGCCCGGTATCTGGTCAAGCCTCTTTCTGAGGGCAGACTCGACCTCCCTCTGGGTACGGTCTCTCTTTTCTTTATCAATCAGGTTGACCCGAATCTGCCCGGCATACGAGCCCTTGGCAAAGGCACCGAAGGCCTCTCCAACCCCGATGTCCGAGTTCTGATTCTTCAGCTCCGGGATGGTCTCGTGGATGATGTCTTCGATCTGTCTAAAGGTCATCTCCGTCGATTTCAGGCTTGTTCCCGGCGCCCTCTCCACCGCCATCTCAAAATTACTTTGGTCCATTTTCGGGAAGAAATCCATGCCCAACCTCGGTACGGTCGCCAGGCTCATGGCGAACATAAGGAAGGAAATCATTAGGGTTGTCTTTCGGTGGTCAAGACACCAGCTCAATGTTCGAGCGTGGAGGCTGAGCAGTTTTTCCAGACTCCCGTCAATCCTCCGGGAGATCCTCTGAGGGAGTGTACGGTTTTCCTCACTGTTCTCCTTTAGGAACCTGGAGGAGAGGAGCGGGATGAGCGTCAATGAAACGAGAAGGGCGCAAAACAGCGAAAAACAGATGGTAAGTGCCATGTCATTAAACATGACACCCGCAATTCCCGGTACGAACAGGATTGGGAAGAACACCGAAATCGTTGTGAGGGTCGAAGCGATAATCGCAGTGCCGACCTCCCTGGTGCCGGAATCGGCGCTCTTGAAGAGATTCCCGCTTCCCTTGAAGTGACGGAATATGTTTTCCAGCACCACGATGGAGTTATCCACCAGCAAACCCACGGCAAGGGCGAGACCGGCCATGGACATCATATTGAGGGTGATCTCGGCCAGGTCCAAAACGGCAAAGGTAACGACGATCGATATGGGGATGGAGAGGGCTACGATGATTGAGGCCCGGATATTCTGGAGGAAAAAGAGCAGAACGAGTGCCGCAAGGAAAAAGGCCTGCACAGCTGTAGAGCTGAGGTTGCTGATGGAGCGTTTGATGAAGTCCGCCTGGTTGAAGATCACACCGATCTTCACGCCTTGTGGAAGCCTGCTGACGATCTTCGGAAACGACTCGATTACCCGATTGGCTACCTGGACGGTGTTTGCCTTAGAGTTTTTGGACACCAGAAGCAAGAGCCCCGGCTTTCGATTGTTCCGGATAACGCGGGTGAGTTCCTCATACGTATCTTGTACCTGAGCCACGTTTTTGACATAGAGTGGGGTTTCCTCGCGATACCCGATAACGGTATTTGCGATTTGCTCCACGGAGGTGTATTCGCTGAGCGTGCGAATGCTGAACTCACTTCCTCCTTCGTCCAGTTTTCCCCCTGGAACCTGCTTATTCTCCCTGCTGAGGGCTGAAATTACCGTATCCACTGACAGGCCCTGGGCCTGTAGCTTTGCCGGTTCGATCTGCACCTGGATCTGGCGCTTCAGGCCTCCTGCTGTTTCAGCCGAGGCTACACCTACGATACGTTCAAGGGCGGGCTTGATTTGTTTTCTGCTCAGCTCCCTGAGCTCGGCAGGGCCCATAGGCCCCGACACAGACATGAAAAGGATGGGCATCTTCTGGGGGTCGAAGGCGATAATCAGAGGCTCGGATGCCTCGTCGGGCAGATAATCTCGAATGAAATCCACGTTATTCCTGATATCCTTTTCCGATTTATCGAGGTCAATACCCCAGTCGAACTCAGCCAAAATCAAGGAAGCCCCCAACTTGGACTGGCTTCGAATGTGCTTTATGTTCTCTACAGAGGCAACCGCCTCTTCAATGGGCTTGGTGACCAGGGTCTCCATATCGGCCGGCGCAACGCCGCTGTAGGTTGTGATAATGGCAATTACCGGAAACGTGATGTCGGGGTAGAGGTCGATTTTGAGCCTCGAGAGCCCGAAGAGCCCGAAACCGACCACGAAAACGTATATCATGGTGAAGGTGATAGCCCTCTTTATAGACAGACTTGAGAGACTCATGTCTGACTCCCCTCACCCTTCACCACGGTGACCTTATCACCGTCGGCAATCTGATGGAGTCCTCGTATCACCACTTGATCTCCCTTCTTCACCCCTTCGCAGACTTCCACCATCCTGCCGGACTCATGGCCCAGTGAAACTTTGCGCATGTGCGCTTTTCCCTCCTCGACAACAAAAACATAATTGACCTGGCCGACCCTAGCCTCACTGTTGGCTGAGTTCTCAAGATATTGCTCCCGGTAAAGGACCGCCTCTTTTGGTACCAGCAGTGCGTTGGGGTGAGGGTCCACAGAAAGGGAGAGCGCGGCAAACATGCCGGGCCGAAGCAGCCGGTCTTCATTTATCACCTTGATCTCCACAGAGAACATGCGGGTTGCAGGGTTGAGCGTGGGGCTCACTGTGTCGATCGTGCCGTGGAAGACATGGCCAGGGTAGGCCGCAACGGTGAGCTGTGCCTGAAGCCCCGGTGCCATGAACCGAATCTGATTCTCAGGAACATACGCAATGACCTTAACGGCATCCATCTGGACAACCGTTACCAAGGTTTTGGTAGGCACGGCAAGGTCACCGGCATCGAAAAGTCGTTCGCTGATGGTGCCATCAATCGGCGAGGTAATGCGGGAGTAAGATAAGTGGATCCTGGCCAGATCTAAGGCCGCCCTCGCCTGATTTACCTGGGCCTGCAGTGCCTGCCTGTCTTCTTTGGTGGCTCCCTCGAGAAGCATACCGAGTCGCTCTTGAGCTGAATTGAGATCTGCCTTGGCCACGGCATATTCCAACTCCGCCGACTCAAACTGGCGGTTTGCAACAGTGCCTCGCTCAAAAAGCACTTTCATGCGCTGGTAATTATGTTCGGCATTCTTGAGGTTTGCCGTGGCCTTTGCCACCAGATCCTCTGCCTGGGCGATCTCCTCGGACCTGGCCCCCACGTTCATCTGAGCCCATTTTGCCTGCACCACCTCCAGCGCAGCCTGTGCTTGCGCCACCTGAGCTCGTAACTCGTCCGATTCCAGAACGGCTATGAGCCCGTCTTTCTTGATCGTATCCCCGAGACTGACCTTCATCTCCTGGATAATGGCGCTTATTTTCGGATAGACCTTAATCTCCGTATTTGCCTCCACACTTCCGGTAAACCTGATTTCGTTCGAGACGTCACCTTGTGTGACCGCGGTGACCTCAACGAGAATGGGCTTTTCAGCGGCAGGCTCCTTCTGCCTTTTTTCACATGAGACTAGAAATGACACGAACAAAACGAGCAGTATAGCCAATGCCCTTTTCACGAAAATCTCCTTGTCAATCTTATTTGATCTTGCACTGTCATAAGAAAAACAGGCCCGCGCTCGGATGAATTCGGACAGGTATGGGGTCGTTCGGGAAATGGATGCCGGTCCTAACCGCCGTACTCAACCGAGCCAGGGTACGTTATCTGCTTTGACTGCGTTGCCGATCGTAGCGGTCCAGCAGGGCGGGAATCTCCCTCTCGAGAAATGCGTGGAAATCTCGGAGTTCTTTTAGCCGTTGGCGGGATTCCGGGTCGTTCCTCGCTAAAAGGTCCAAACCCCGTTCAGCTAGTTCCCGCACCGCACCCAGGTGCGATAATCGGGCTTTTGCGTGCTCTGACCAGGCACCGGGTTTTACGCGGTAGTAGATGCCTCGCTTTCCAGGAAGGCCCATGCGCTCAATCAGACCGAATTGGACGAGCAGTCGCGTCATAGAACTAATAGATCCCTTGCTGGCCCCGACAACGCTCGCCAGCTCCTCCGCGCACTGATGCGGCGGTTCACATACCAGAAGCCAGCCAAAGATTCGGCCAGCCATGCGAGGTAACCCCATCTCCTCGTAGCATATGCCTGCGTCTTCTATGAATTGCTTCATCTCAGTTCCACTCACTTAATCTATGGTATGGCTTTCCTCTCATTAAAAAATAAAATATAGTATATTCTGAACATTCAGTCAATACTGAAATTTTGAAAATTTGGGAGATCAAGGCTGAGGCACAAGGATTTTCTGGCTTCATGTCCCGGCCTCTCCAAACGGTTGACTGATAGGGAGAAGTCACAACGTTCGTCTCAAAGCAGCCCCTGCCCGTCGCATGATTTTTGTTGACTCGAAAATCGTATCATGGTCCTATACGCCTGCCATCATAGGGCTTTGAATAGTAGGCACTTCACCGGTGGCTGCTTGAGAGAATCAAGAGGCCTTTACATGTGCCTCATGCGGTCTCCATGTGTGACGGTAACGAGATCAGGGGTCTCGGCACCCGTCACCTTTTAAGCCTCTAACCCTAGGAGATGATCGGTATGGGCAACGCAGGTCGGCGCTACGTAGAGCACCGGACGGTTGGTCGCAGAAAAGACGACCGGCAACTCAGGGATCATGTCCGCAAGCATAACCAACTCTTCCAGGTCGGCCAGACCATAACTTCGGAGATTAACATGGATGTTCTGTTCGAAGTGATCATGGATCAAACCAATCAGATCATGGGCACTGAAAGGAGTTCGGTATTGCGATATGACGATAGGTGCAATGAGCTGTGGTCCCTGGTGTCAACGGACATGAAAAAGAATGAAATCCGCATACCTGCTGACTATGGCGTGTCCGGTTGGGTTTTTCAAAACAAGACGCCGTTGGTAATCAATGATGCTTATAGCGATCCTCGTTTCTATTCGAAGATAGACAAGAAATCAGGTTTTCGAACCAGAAACATCCTGTGCGTTCCCCTGACGAATAGACAAGTGGAATGCATCGGCACGCTCGAGACCCTCAACCAATAATGCGTATACGGCATGATTCCTGCGTTTGATTTTTTTAGATGGACTTGCTATATTCCCCTTTGACAAGACTGAATCGCCTAAGGGCACACCCGCAATGAGAAAAAAGCCTCTCTCAAGAGCGGGTTCAATGTATAACCATCAGGGATAGGAAGATATTCCCATATGGAACGAGAAAAGATCAGCCTCCAGCTCCTGATACATGATCTCAAGGTCCCTTTGGCAGTTATTGAAGCGGGAATCACATCGCTGCTGGGAAAGCTGGATAGATATGGTCCTCTTACGGAAAAACAGGAAAAGGTGTTGCTGAGAACGTTAAGGAATACCAGGGTCATTCAGGCACTGGTGAACGATTCATTGGAGCTGGAGAGATCCAAAGAGGGGGTGATCAACGTAACGCAGTTAAGGGTTTCGGATCTCATCGAAGGGGCTCTCGTGGAGATCTTCGATTTAGTTGATCACCAGACATCAGACAAGATAAAGATATGCACTGGCTTGGAGCAACTGAAAGGGGCGTTACAGGAAAACGGGGTCACGCTCACGATAGATGAAGGTCTCTGGTGTCAGGAGTTCTCCCTGGATGAGGCGAAGATAAAACAGATCCTCAGGAATCTCTTGAATAATGCCCTCAAGTATCGGAAGAGCCGAGTGGAGTTGAGGGTCGACAAACGACATGACTGCCTCCTTTTTTCCGTGAAGGATGATGGAGAGGGCATACCTTTAACGCATCATAAGAAGATTTTTCAGAGTTATTTTCAGATGGACCCCACGGGGTCTTACTCGGTCAGGGGTCATGGGCTGGGTCTTGCTGGAGTAATGGTTTTGGTGGAGGATATGGGAGGCGAGTTGCGTCTTGAAAGCGATCAAGGGAAAGGGGCAGAATTCATGGTCAAGCTGCCTTTGACGAATACCAAACCGTCCCTTTGAGAGAGATGATGTCCTCTGCCTTTGATATGGCGTGGGCCGTGAGCATGAGGGCTGGGATATCCTTTTTGTTGCTGAATCAGGACCACACGCTGATAAAAGGTTCGTGATATGAGGACAGTGGGTAAGCGAATTCAGCCGTCATATTCCTACTGGCCTTGGAGATTTCACGCTAGCCGTAACCCTATTTTAGCACATGACCCCGACGCTTCGCTTCAGGGTTATATATGAAAAAAACGCTCTGTTGAGCATGGAGATGTCTTTTTTTGACTCTGTCCCTGGCCCAGACCTGGCTCATAAGGCATGAGTAAGGAGAACTGAGATGTGAGATACTCTCGTATCCATACAACACTCCGGAAGCTGAGCGCCAGGGCAGGCCTCCCATCGTTCAGAGGAGTGGGCGTTTCAAAACGGCGCACACAGGCTGGTACCTTAGTGCTAAGGCTTATGGGGCGGTGCGTCGGTTTGAAACGGCCCTGTACGGGGCCTTGTTAAGAGGGCAGAGCAAAAAAAGACATCTCCATGCTCTTTTCTATAGTGAGTTTCTTAGGAGATCAGCGCAAGTTTAGGAGAAAGGCGATCCTGTGTCAAACGAAAAAGCCTTGGAGTTCACCCCCGCTCAATGTCCCCAGAGACATCAAGAAAGGATGCTGCTATCCCGTACCCCACGAGCCCTGGAATTCAGTAAGAGGCCCACCCAATTCTTAGGTGCTCCCCACAACGTAGGGAAATTGGTAACAAAAACTGCGAATAGCACCAGAACACCGCCCCCGGCTTGAATCAAGGTGAGTTTCTCACCGAGTAGTAACCACGAAGCCGCGGCAGTCACAACCGGTATGCCGTTGATGAAAACGGCGGCTCGGGAGGCGGGTACCTTGGCTAGGGCATAATTGTAGCAGAGAAAGGCCCCGATTGTGGCAAACAGGGTGAGATAGATGAAGGCTCCCACAGAGTGACCACTGACTTCTGACCAGTCCATTAACGGTAACTCCCAAAAGAATGCCGGTGTATAGAAGATGGCCCCATAGATGACCTGAACGCTGGTGATCTCGAGGGCCGAACGGTTTCGGCCCAAATTCCGAGCATTCACGATATAGAGTGCCGCTGATATCACTGCCCCGAAGATGAGGAGATCGCCGATGATGGGCCCACCAAGTTTCCAATTCAATTGCGGGTCACCAGCAACCAGGACCGCGATACCTGCGAGGGATAACCCGACGCCAAGGAGGTGTATGGGGCTTGGGCGTTCGCGCAGAAGGAAGGCTGCGAGGATTGTCACAGCCACCGGTATGGTGGCGATGATCAACGCTGCTTTCGGGGCTGTGGTATGTTGCAAGCCAACGGTTTCGAAAATGAAATACAGGCCTGGGTCAAACAAGGCGACAAGAAACACCCTGCCGTGCTCTCTTCTGTTAAAGGACGGGAAACCACGATAGGCCAGAATGCCTGCGAACAGACAGGAGGCCAATGCAAAGCGGCCGAAGATCAAAGTGAAGGTCGAAAAGCCCTCAAGGGCTATCTTAGTGGCCACAAAGGAAAGCCCCCAGAAGACCATCGCCGCACAGAGGGCCAGATACGTCTTTGTTTGCTGATATCGTATCAATTTCATTGCCTTTCCGTGAAAATGACTGCGACTCACCCTATAGTCAAAGGAGGAGGCGGAAGCCCTTATATCATTTTCTTCTTATTTCGGTAAGTTTTTTTCTCCGACTCGGAACAATCGACCCCGGTTTCTTGATAGGACTGGCTTCTACAAATAGGTTCCCGGGATCTCTTATAAAACCAAAGGGCATGGGAGGGCAATGGGATATCAAGGCCGAGTCTCGAGGAGTGGTTCAGTACGTATTCCCCGAGAGCGATCACAAACCAAACTGGTCAGGTTACCAGTTTTTTGTTGACTTGATGGCATTTTGATGCTTGTATTGATAAAGTATTTTCCTTTCAACCGGTAACCTCAATCATGAGATTACTCCGTGAAAAGATCCCCGGATCCATTGGATGTCAGCCTTTAACTCCCCTGAGCATATGCCGGAGAAATGACCTCTGGTAGGGATCTAACTGTTCACGGCTGAAGAGGCCCATGATTCTGAACCTTTTATTCGCCTTCGCCAGAATACCCTGCAGTTTACTGCAGGGAGCTTCATTTGTCCCGGCCGGAAGATGACTCTGAGTTCCTTCTGGCTCGAAAGACACCCAAGAGTCAGAGAAAGGAGGAATAGAGAGCGATGAGTTCAGACAGCCCCTTAAAGGATAAGGTCGTTCTGGTAGTTGATGACGAACCCGATATTCTCGACATCGTTGAGGAAGAACTCAACATGTGCCTGGTCCGTAAAGCCGCCGACTATGATACTGCCCTTCAATACCTCGTAAGCTACACCTTCGACATTGTTATCCTGGATATTATGGGAGTAAATGGGTTTGAGCTTCTGAAAAGCTCTGTTTACAGAGGATTCCCTACCGTAATGCTTACTGCTCATGCCCTGACCCCTGAAGCACTGAAAAAATCCATAAAACTCGGCGCCGTCTCTTTCATGCCCAAGGATAAGATCACAGAACTCCGGCCATTCCTCGAGGATGTGGTGTTAGGCGGAGGTAAGCCGGTTTGGCAGAAGGTCTTTGATAAGCTTGGCGGTTACTTTAACAAACGCTTCGGTCCGGACTGGAAAGAGAAGGACAAATTTTTCAGTGAGTTCGAAGAAGAATTGAAGGCCATGGCACAAAACCAATCCTGAGTTCGGCGAAAGGGTTGTGACACCCTCTATGGTGAAGCCACAACCTCAACGTCTCATGGGTTGCTCCCAGTCAGAGAGGCTGATAAATCCTGGTTTGTGTGCTGCCTAGCCGGCCTCACTAGTATTCCAGCCATCGTGCTACCTAGCTGCCTTCTGGAAAGTCGCCATAGTCTTAATCTGTATCCCATTTGGAGGAAACATCCTTCCTCACCCCTGTGACGGATAGTTCTTTCTGAACGGCCGAGGACATGTAATGAATGCCGCTCAGTTGGGATGCTGATACAATGTATTATGAAAAGAAACGTAAAGAGATTAAACACACATGGCACACACGCATAATGAGCTAAGACGGTCAAGTCAAAGGGAGAACACGGAATTGCGCCACACCAAGATCGTCTGCACTATCGGCCCAGCGAGCGAATCCGCTGAGATCATCCGGGCGTTGGTGGAACATGGCATGAACGTTGCCCGGCTGAATTTCTCTCACGGAAGCCACCGGGAGCACAGGGAAAAGATTCAGGTGATTCGAAGCGTTTCCGAGGAGTTAGACCGCCCCGTCGCCATACTACAAGACCTTGCCGGGACGAAGATCCGGGTAGGAGAAGTCCCCAAACCAGGGATAAGGCTCGAGGTCGGGCAGAGCTTTACGCTTACCACATCCAATGTAAGGGGAACTCATGAACGGGTACCGGTTTCCTATCCAAGCCTCCCCGATGAAGTCGACCCCGGCGATCGGATTCTCCTTGCGGATGGGTCAATAGAGCTCATTGTCGAGAGCAAAAACCACTACGAGGTCTCCTGCAAGGTTGTGACGGGCGGTCTGCTGACATCCCATAAAGGTCTTAACCTTCCCACCAGAACCATACGGGCAGCTGCCTTTACGGATGTCGACCGGAAGGACCTCATTTTCGGACTGGAACATGGCGTAGATTTCGTGGCCCAGTCCTTTGTCAGAACGGCAGATGAGGTCCTGGAGGTAAAAGAATTTATCCGCCGGCGAAAGGGCGATACCCCCGTCATCGCAAAGATTGAGCGCCATGAGGCCCTCGATTCTATCGACGAGATTATTGAGGCAGCCGATGGTATCATGGTAGCACGGGGTGACCTGGGAGTAGAGATACCCCTTGAGGATGTACCGGTTATCCAAAAGATGCTCATCCATAAGGCCAATACTGCAGGAAAGCCGGTTATCACTGCCACGCAAATGCTGCGCTCAATGGTCAACGCGCCTCGCCCCACCAGAGCTGAGGCAGCAGATGTGGCCAATGCGGTGCTAGATGGTACAGATGCGGTCATGCTCTCTGAAGAAACGGCCATCGGGGACTATCCTGTCCAGGCTGTTGAGTTTATGGCTCGTATTATCAGAAGCGCTGAAAGCACCTTTTCCCACGAAAGATATCTGCAGCTCATGCCAAGAAAGGAGATCCCAGATTCAGTGGCCCATGCCGCCTGCGTCCTGGCTAATCATCTTGATGCCTCTGCCGTTGTCGCTCCCACGCGCTCAGGAAAAACGGCTATGCATATCTCCCGGTTCAGGCCTCGGCAGCCCATTATTGCACTTTCTCCGGACGCAAGTGTGGTTCGGAGATTAACCCTATTCTGGGGATGCCTGCCCCGCGTTGTGCCTGAACCTACCGATACAGACGATATGATCGAAAGTTCTGCCCGGCATGCGCTGAAAACCGGATACGTATCGCGGGATGATCTAGTGATAATGACGGCAGGCCACCCTGTGGGGGTTGCTGGCAGCACGAACATGGTGCGGGTGAAAAGACTCTAAAAAATGCAGAAAGCTTAAAACAAGTCATCCTCACAGGGGAGCGTTGAAGTGGTTAGCGATTCATCTGCCCTTGAAGCCCCTCTCTCCCACAACAGAAGGCAGCCAGCCGATATGCAGAATTCTCTGTGAGAGCTCCCCGTTTGACACCATCCAACAAAGTTTGCTAAATGGTGGTGGCAGGCAGGGGCCAGACGGAAAAGGACGTGGTCCTGGTGATGGTAAGTGGCGCTAATTTGCCTTCCTATGCCCGGTCCGTCCCGGTGGGATGAGAGTCTCTTCGGGAGAGGGCATGACAATCAATACCTGGCCGCAGTTGGCCGGATAATCGTCTCCGCCAGTGGCCAGCTTATTACGTTGAGTCGTTCCCAGCTGGATTTGACGGAATCGAAACATAGGAGGTCTGAAGGTAGAGAAAACGCAGGAGGGAATGTATGATCAGTGAAGAAGCGATTAAAAAGAAAACACAAGAGACGGCCAACAAGCTCTTTGGTAAGGGCATCAAAATGGACCCCCCTTATCTGATGTGGAAGGAATTTGATCGGGATCTTGCCAATGATTTTTCAAAGTTCATAACGGGTAACCTTTACTCACGAACCGTTCTCTCCTTGCCTGAGAGACAGATGGTCGCATGTGCCATGCTCGCAGCCATCCGTGCAAGGGATGAACTGCGCCTTCACGTCAATGCAGCCTTGAACGTTGGGTGTGACCCCAGGAAACTGGCGGAGGTCTTCTTTCAGGTTGCCCCCTATGCTGGTATGCCGGCCGTTAATGAAGCGCTTGAGGTGTATCGGGATGTCCTCAAAGAGCGAGGGGAATGGCCCATTGCCGACCGAGAAAAAAAAGAACCATAAAAGGCTGCAGCATTTCACGTGCGATATAATGGTCAAAATGAGCGGCTCAAAAGTATGGCGGGCTGGATTGCAAAGGTCGGTGTCAGGAGGGTGAACCCCCATCAACGTTCACAGGCGGAGCGATTTGGGGTAGAGATCGTGGAGATGAGTAGCTTTGTGCCTGATATGAGCTTTGATTTCAGAGATCCACTCGGGATCACGGCAATGGTGGCAGCCAAATTCCTGAAGGAAATCGCTGCATGCATGTTCAGAAAAGGGTGAAGAGATGGAATGGCTTAGCATGAAACAGTGGTCCCCCTATGTCGCAGGAGCCGGAATAGGTGTGCTTAGCTGGTTTACCTTTCTGCTATCCGATAAACCTATCGGGTGCTCCACTGCCTTCGCCCGAACGAGCGGGATGATCGAGCGGCTCTTTCGCGGCAGCAAGGTAATGGAGAAGCCCTACTATAGGGAGTTTCCCCCGACCGTCGATTGGGAGTGGATGCTTGTGTTGGGAATTGCAATCGGCTCATTTCTTTCGGCGCAGCTTTCAGGGGAATTTCACCTGCGTTGGGTTCCCGGCACGTGGGCGGTAACATTCGGCCACGAGCCATTGCCAAGGGTTATTATGGCGTTGGTTGGCGGGATGCTGATGGGATTCGGCGCCCGGTGGGCAGGAGGCTGTACCAGTGGGCATGGAATCAGCGGAACCCTTCAGCTATCAGTCAGCAGCTGGCTGGCAGCTATTTGTTTCTTCATCGGCGGGATAGCAACAGCAAAACTTATTTTCCGCATTCTGGTGAGTTAAGGGAGGCGAGCACGCATGCTCACGACCTTTCATTCGAAAAAAGGCCCCCAACTGTTGCTCGGGCTTGGGATGGGTATCGTGTTCGGATTCCTCCTTCAGAAAGGGGGTGTGACCAATTACGATGTCATAATAGGGCAATTGCTCTTGGATGATTTCACCGTCGTTAAGGTAATGCTCGCCGCTGTTGTAACCGGGATGCCGGGGATTTACCTTCTCAAAACACTCGGGTTAGCCCAGCTCCATCCAAAACCAGGCTCCTTTGGTGCTTCAGTGATTGGCGGTCTCATCTTCGGCGTGGGCTTTGGTACCCTTGGTTACTGTCCCGGTACGATTGCCGGGGCCGTCGGTCAAGGTTACCTGAGCGCGCTGGTAGGCGGCGTCGTGGGCATTTTGATCGGCGCGGGGCTATTCGCGGCCATGTATCCAAAGCTCGAGGGTTCAATTCTACACAAGGGCGATTTTGGTCAACTTACGCTGCCCCAATTGCTCAAGGCTAATTCGTGGGCAATTGTCGTTCCCGCTGTTCTTCTGTTAGTGGTTTTGTTGTGGTGGATGGAAAAGGCCGGGCTCTAGTCATAAGCTTCCGCGAAGTCATCAAACATACCGGTTGCCCACCAAATGGTGGTAGTTTTAGAGTAAGGCAAAGCATGAAATGGCTAAGATCACAGGCAACTATGCAGCCTACTTTGCAGAGGGAGTAGCACCGAGTAACCAGCTGAAAAGAGGTGAGAATCCCTCATAAGGGTGGTCACTAGATTGGTTTGGCGGTATGCTCGAATCATGAAATTACATTTGATTTTGTTTGGGGCTGTATCATGAAAGAGGCATTGGAGAATTGGGAAACACTGGCTTTGGCCTTGGGTCTTCTGGTCGGAGCCGTGATCATTGGTCTTGTTGTTCACTATCTCCTGTCTTGTGCTATTGAACGCATCGCTCGACGGACCCAGACAACCGTTGATGATTCCTTTATCAAAAACTTCCGCAGGCCCTCGCAGGTGCTCATCCCCCTTCTCATTGTCAGTCTGCTTTTGCCGGCTTTGATTGTCTCGCCAAAAACCCTGGCCGTGCTGAGGCATCTCGTGAGTCTGGGTATCATCGCATCGATCGCCTGGTTGATCGTTCGAACGACCTATGTGCTGGACGATATCGTACTGAGCCGCTATAGAATCGATGAGAAAGACAATCTTCAGGCCAGAAAGATTTACACCCAACTTCAGGTCTTCAAGAGAATCGTTATCGTCGTTGTGTGCATTCTAGCCCTGGCTACCATGCTGCTCACCTTTGAAAAGGTCCGCCAGTTGGGAACCGGCATCTTAGCCTCTGCCGGTATTGTAGGTATTGTGGTGGGGCTGTCTGCTCAACGCACTATTGGCACCATTTTGGCCGGGCTGCAAATCGCAATCACTCAACCTATCCGGCTCGATGATGTGGTGATTGTGGAGAATGAATGGGGCCGAATCGAGGAGATAACATTCACTTATGTTGTGGTTCGGATCTGGGACCTGCGCCGATTGGTCTTGCCAATAAGCTATTTCATTGAGAAGCCTTTCCAGAATTGGACGCGGGTGACGGCCGATATTCTGGGCACGGTGTTTCTTTATGTTGATTATATGGTACCGGTTCAACCGATCAGGGAAGAACTCCACAGGATCCTCAAGGGCTCAAGTTATTGGAATGGCACCGCCTGGGGTCTCCAGGTTACCAACAGCACTGATCGTGCGGTGGAGTTGAGGGCACTCATGAGCGCTTCCGATGCCTCCAGCGCCTGGAACCTTCGCTGTGAGGTGAGGGAGAAACTGATCGAATTCATTCAAAAGAACTATCCGGACGGCCTTCCAAAGGTGCGGGCCGAGATCCGGGAGCCTAGCCAGATCCAAGCGTTGCCAGGTGACTCAAAAACAAGAGGTGAAGGCCTGAGCGAGGACAAGGACGTAGCCGATGAATCTTGATTGCTGGAACAACTCCAGAGACCTATTCCCTGAGGAGCTTGCAAGACGGCGGATCAAAGCCGCTGGCAAGGGAAAACACGAGCTGAAACCCATTTTGATAGGTCTGCGAGATTGAAGGATTGCCTATGCCTGAGGTAAGTTCCCTGCTGGCCCTCGCAGTTGTAGTCGCTGCGATGGGTTTGTTCGTCACCGGAAAGCTTGGGGTCGATGTGATCGCCTTATGCGTGCTGGTCTCGTTGATCGTGCTCGGGTTGATCGACCCGAATCAGGCGCTGTACGGTTTTGCAAGCCCGGCCACAGCCACGGTAACGGCGATGTTCGTATTGAGCGCAGGGTTAGTGCGCACCGGTTTGGTTGAGTGGTTATCCCGCCAGCTGAACAGATTGGCCGGGAAAGGCGAGATGCGGCTGATCGTAGTGCTGTGCATTGCAGTCGCATTTCTTTCGGCCTTTTTGGTCAACACTGCAACCGTAGCCATCTTCATCCCCGTTGCAACGGTGTTGGCGATGAAACGGGGAGTGTCTCCGTCCCATGTGTTGATGCCGCTCTCCTTCGCAAGTCAGTTCGGAGGCGTATGCACCCTGATCGGTACCTCTACCAATATCCTGGTCAATTCAATCGGCGTATCCAAGGGCCTGCGGGCTTTTGGGCTTTTCGAGTTTGCACCCCTGGGAATGGCCATGTCTGTGACCGGTATCTTATACTTCATCCTTATCGGAAGGCGGCTGTTGCCAAAACGTAAGGTGGCAACCGAACAGGTAGATAAGTATCGGCTGGCCGACTACTTAGCTGAGCTGAGCGTTGCTGACCAGTCCCCGCTTATTGGTCAAACGTGGGATAAGAGAAGAGCCTCCCGTGGCACAAAGGTAGAACTGATCAAGATAATCCGTGGCGAAAAAGCCATGTCCCGGCCTTCGAAAACAATAATCAGAGAGGGCGACATCCTCTTGATCCACGGGAATGTAGATAAACTCATCAGCATAAAGGAAAAGCTGGGCCTAGGTATCCAGGCCCATGTTACCATGGACGATCAGGAGTTGAGCTCTCATGAGGTGAGGCTGGTTGAGGTCTTGATTCCACCACGGTCGAGTCTGGTCGGGCGTACCTTACGGAGCTCGGGTTTTATTCGCCGGTATCGATCGGTGGTGCTTGCCGTTCAGCGGCGCGGCAGGATCTTACGTGGTCGATTAAGGGATATCCGCCTCTATGGAGGAGATTCCTTGCTCTTGCAGGTGAGCAATAAAGATGTACCTCGCCTTATGAAGGCCAGCGGAGTGATCGTGACTAACGAGTTGACCGATCTGTACCTCCGCAAGGATCGAGCCGTTACTGCGCTCCTCATATTCCTGGCAGTGCTCACCTTGGCTGCCCTCAAGATTGTTCCCATACTTGCAGCCGCATTAATGGGCGCAGTCGGAATGGTTGTCAGTCGCTGTCTCGCCATAGAGGAAGCCTACGATGCCATTGACTGGAAAGTAGTTTTCTTGTTGGGCGGGATTATTCCGCTGGGGCTGGCCCTGGAGCAAAGCGGGGCTGCCCGGTGGCTGGCTGAGTCTGTCTTGGCGCCCTTTGCGGATTTGGGGCCCCTCATGGTTCTGGCGGCACTGTATCTATTTACCGCCATTCTCACCGAGGTCATGTCAAACAATGCGTCTGCCGTGATACTCGCGCCTATTGCATTCTCCCTCGCCGCATCAATGCATGTGAGCGCCCGGCCCTTTCTGGTGGCGATTACCTTTGCCGCCTCGACAAGCTTTGCAACCCCGGTAGGGTATCAGACAAATACTATGGTCTATGCCCCGGGAGGTTACCAATTTACCGATTACACGCGCGTAGGGGGACCGCTAAATCTGATATTCTGGGCAGTGGCGGTGTTGCTCATACCAATGATCTGGCCGTTCTGATTGCTGGTTTCAGCTCGATTCGCATCTTCAGGTCTTTGCGTCCCGAAACGCCTATTCCGGTTGACGCCTTCCTCTTGCAGAATTCCCCTTCAGCCTTCACGCTTTTCGGGTTTTCCCGACACGAACCTGAGCCAGACGTAGCCAAGGACACCTGAAATGACGGAGGAAAGAATGATTCCCGTTTTGGCCATAACAGTAGCCTCGGGACAGCGGGCTCCGTAACCAAGCGCGACAGGCTGGCCAGGGGTATTCGAAGGAGTCTCGAATACCAAGCTAATTATCACCAGGGGCAAGACATATCGTAGGTGGTTCATCGTTTGCTCACCGGTTCATGGTCAAGTTCTCACGAAACCGCACTTTGAAGTACAATCCACAAATTCATCGGTGCAGTTTTACTCTAATTCGAAAGAAGATTATCCTGTCCTTTCGGAAAATTAAGTGCCGCTGACGACGGAAAGCTGGCTCGCGGCTGAAAGGAATTACCCTCTTCTTGCCGGGTTGAAAAGCCCCTCTTAAAACTCTGTCTATCCCCCCAACCCCTCAAGGGCCTTGACCAGATCCTCGAGCTTGGGTCTTTGATTGATATCATTGACCTTGATAAAGCGAATGATCCCCTTCTTATCGATGACAAAGAGCGCCCGCTCTGCCGTCCCATCGGAGCGCAATACCCCGTACGTGTCGGCCACCGCCCCGTGGGGCCAGAAATCGGAGAGCACGGGAAACCAGAGCGCTCCCATCTGATTGGTCCAGGCATAGAGCGTAGGGATATTATCCACGGTAATGCCCAGGAGGATGGTATCGTGTTTCTTAAAGAGATCCTCCACGATGTTATAGCCGGGCCACTGATCCGAGCAGACCGGTGTCCAGGCAGCAGGCACAAAGGAGAGCACTACGTTGTTTTTGCCCCGGTACTGGCTCAGGGAGATCCGCTCACCTGAAAGTGACGGGAGGGAGAAGTCAGGGGCCCGATCGCCCACCGTGACCTTTAAGACACTGTCGGTGGGCTTGAGGAGCCCGGGGTTATAGATGTTCTTCTTATATGCCTCGGACAGGGCAGATGCGTGAGGGGCACAGAGAACAATCAAGAGCACTGTCAGGGCACAGGGTAGGTGAATCTTCCGTTTCATGGTTTCTTCTCCTGTTCTAAGCCAGAGAGGCGAAGCATGAGCTTCACAAAGGACTCGGCCCCCTCGGTACCCCCCAGCTTGGCGTAGAAGACCCGGTGGGTCTTATCATCGTTGATCCTGACACCGATAAAAAAAGGGGTCCTGACCTCCCCGAAGGCCTTGTGGAGGGTAAAATCCTCATCGGAGAAAAGGGGAAAAGGGACTTTGTACTTGTCCTTAAAGACCTGTACCTCAAAGGGTGTGTTTCCCGCGCCGATACCGATCAGCTTGATGGTTCCTTTGAGCGTGGGGTCGTTTTCGATCATCTGGTAGAGCCGGTTGACCTCCGGTGCCTCTCGCTGGCAGTAGGGGCAGTACATACTGAAGATCTCGATGATCACCACCTGGGCCTTGATCTGGGCAATGGTGAACGGACCCGTGGTGGTGAGACCGAGGTAGTCTTTGTCTGCGGCACGCTCCGGGACGGGGAGGTTGAAGTCGGGCAGGGGACCGCCTGGTTGGGGTGGTGGACTTGCAGCGGTCGGAGCTGGCAGTAAAGATGCGACAAGAACTGCGGCCACGGCAAGGAGCATTATTCTGCTTTTCATAGGAACAACCTCATTTTCATGTTTATCCAGTGGTGAGCTGTCTGCTAAAACCGGATGAGCTGGATGTAGATTGCCTTTCTGTGCTACAGTGCAGCCGATGATTTTCAGTGGGAACAGTTAATTGCAGTTTCCTCAGGCCTAGCTCATACTTCGTATAGGGTATCTCACCACACTAACAATGCTAGCAAATTCATGAGTTGGAACCAAGCACAATATTCGGTCCAAGTGCCACTGGATTCCCGCAGCAGCAAACAAAAAGATAATCGACCGATGTTGTTTGAACCCCGATTGTCGCAAGAGACAGCCGCTGACGTCTATAGTACAGCTTGCAGGCATCAAATCGGTCGAGTCGGACGTACCACTTGACTTCCCCAACAATGGTTATAATAATGCCTTTAGAGGGCCTGGATCAGGACCGCCAATGAATAAGTCTTCGACCTTCAGAAAGCCGGCCCCTTTTGTTGACCCTCACACCCGAGTGCACACAGCGGCCGTAGAATAGTTAATTGATTCATGGGTACACCTTCCATGAAATTGCCAGAAAACATATTTGATTCTGAGATCAGAGGAGGGAAATCATGAAGAGTGTGCAGAGCTTATTCAATCAATTTAGTTCCCTGGTCGAAAAGGTATCGACAGGTAATGAGGTGTGGCAGTTCACGATTTCCCTTGCCATAGTCTTCGTGGGCTTCGTGATCCTGGAATTACTCTCCCGTTATACCAACAGGCGCATGGAAGCTGTCCTGAAGCAAAAGGGCTTCGAACGGTGGGTGCCCTATGTGTGGGGTTTTCTGCCTTCACTCCGCCTGTTCTTTGCCGCCCTGTTACTCAGGATTGCAGAGGTTCCCGTCCATCTACCCCAACAGCTGATTGAACTGCTTCGCGGACTGGAGGTATTCCTGGTCGCCCTGGGGCTCATTTTGCTGTTCTTTCACCTGGTGCGGCTGTTAGACCACCTCTATCTTGCTCTTCCTTCCAGAGTAAGGATGAGCGTCTCGGAAGGTGTGGTGGACAATTTCAAGAGTATCCTGAGGATAGTCGGAATCATTCTCGTGGCTGCTTTTTTCATCCACACACAGCGAAGCCTTTTCCCCGAATACTTATGGGAATCTCCTTTGTGGCGCTATCTCGCGGTGCTAGCGGTATTGGTTATTATTGTTATCGGAGGGAAGCTGCTCGATAATTTTCTCGCCAGCATGACGGTTGCCCTCAAGGATGCGGAGGAGACAATGCGATTCGGGTTGGTTTTGCATGCAGCGTTGTGGCCCATCCGAATATTGCTGGTTGCAATTGGCATTTATGCAGTAGAGGGGCTTTTGCCTTTGCCGCCCACGGCGGAGCGTTTTGCCGGAACCGCGGTCAGTGTGCTCGGTGCCGTGGCAGTTGTCTTTTTCGCGTATCGCTTGCTGGATGTGCTCGAATATGAGCTAACGAGATTCGCAAAGAGAGAAGACACCAAGCTGGATCTGAATTTCGTGAAGCTGATCAGGATGATTACCCGGGTATTGGTGGTGGTGCTCGGAGCCATCTATATATTGCAGGCCATCACCGGAAAGCCGCTGAATGCGCTGCTGGCAGGACTTGGAATAGGCGGGTTGGCTGTTGCCCTGGCGGCACAGGATACCTTGAAGAATTTTTTTGGCAGTATCATGATCATGCTTGATAAGCCTTTTATCGTTGGCGACCGAGTTATCGTTGACGGCGTGGACGGGCCGGTGGAAGACATCGGGTTCCGAAGCACGCGAATCCGTACCCTGACGGGTCACCTAGTGGCAGTCCCCAATGAGAAGATGGCGAGCATCAACATCGAGAATATCGGCCGGCGCCCGTCCATTCGCCGTCTCACCAATATCACCATTACCTACGACACGCCGCCCGAAAAGGTAGAGCGGGCCTTAACGATCATTCGGGAGATACTCAACAACCATGAGGGCATGGACCCGGAATTCCCACCCCGGGTCTACTTTAACGAATTCAATGATGCATCCCTGAACCTCATGATGATCTACTGGTATTTCCCGCCCAACTACTGGGATTTTCTGGCCTTCAACGAACGGGTGAACCTGCAGATCATGAAGGCCTTTGAGGCTGAGGGTATCGAGTTCGCCTTTCCGACCACCACAACCTATCTGGCCCAGGATGATCGAAGGCCCCTTAATGTCACCATTTCGAGCGATTCCGGGCAGACAGAATCAGACGGAAGGCGCTGATTCTTCTGTATTTCCTCCATTGGAAAACCTATATAAATCCTTTAAGACAGGAGGTGTGAGATATGCTGAAGCTATTTAGGAAGACCTCTAAGAGGGCCGGGCTCTCCCCGGGCACGCTCGTCCACGATGGGGATAAAAAGGTCGAAGAGGCTAAGATTACTATCATTGACTATGATGCAACGCAATTTCAAGAGAAGGAGGTGGAGACAATCGAGGAGTGCTTCCCCTTCAGGGATACGCCGACAGTAACATGGATCAATATAGACGGCCTTCACGAAGTGGGGATTATAGAGAAAATTGGCCAGCATTTTAGTATACATCCTCTTATCCTTGAAGATATCCTGCACACCGGACAACGTCCGAAGATGGAGGATTTTGAGGATTACATCTTTCTGGTAGTAAAGATGTTTTACTATGATGAAAAAGATGATGAGATCAAGATGGAGCAGGTCAGTCTTCTTCTTGGCTCAAACTTCGTTATCTCCTTTCAAGAGAGAGAAGGGGATATTTTTAATCCCATACGAGAAAGAATCAGAAATCACAAGGGCCGGATTAGAATGATGAAGGCAGATTATCTTGGCTATGCGTTATTGGATACTATTGTTGATAATTATTTCATCATTCTCGAGAAAATAGGAGAAGATATAGAAAACATGGAAGAGGAGCTTGTCACTAGGCCAACGCCGGAAACCTTACAGACAATTCATAATCTAAAGAGAGAGTTGATTGTTTTGCGTAAATCCATCTGGCCATTGAGGGAGGTAGTTAATAGCCTGGCAAGGGGAGAATCGCCGCTTATCAATGAAGCAACAGGTGTATATCTGAGGGATGTCTACGATCACACCATACAGGTTATTGACACCATAGAGACGTTTAGGGATATGGTCTCGGGGATGCTCGATATCTATCTTTCAAGCATCAGCAATAAGATGAACGAAGTGATGAAGGTTTTAACGATTATTGCCACCATATTCATTCCCTTAACCTTTGTGGCAGGTCTTTATGGAATGAATTTTGAATTCATGCCGGAACTCAAATGGCATTGGGGCTATTTTGCAGCCCTGTCGGTGATGGCTGCCGTTGCGGTTTTTATGGTATTTTATTTCAGAAGAAAGCGGTGGCTATAGGCAAGTACATGTATTGGGCACGGAGCATCATGCTGAAAGGCCCAATACCTTTCGGTAAATATATCCTTGCGTTGCGTCAGAGTCTACCTATCTAAGCAAGATATAGTGAAAGAGGCACCTTTGGGAGGAATAAGCAAGAACAAAAGATGTCTGAGCTAAGAGCGTCAAGAGCCTCCAGTGAGATATCTGGGGTAATCTCAGCGAAAATCAAAATGACTATCGTGAGTATGGCCGTAACATATGCAATTCCCCGTTCACCCCAGCCCGCAGTTATTGGGTGCTTGCCATACATCATTCATTCAGTGTAGAATACAAAAAGAAACAACGAAGCTCACAGGGGTTTCAACAGGCTCTGCCAGGAGATTGGCGAGTTCGAACGATATGGATAGAATCGGAAAAGTTGGTGCTGAGGCACGTTTCGACGTCTCTTGAAAGGTAGCGGGGATGGCGCGATAAATCGGGGTCAAATTGGCCTAAGCACGGGCGTGGGAAGAATGACCACCATAATAGTAAACCAGAGTCTTGAACTGCGAAAGATCGCAAAGCAGTTGGAAGGTAGCGATATGCAAGAATCTTAACGGAGGGCTTGAGCATGAAGGAAAAAGACAGTAATGACCTAAAGGGATTCGTGAAAAAACCCAAGACAATCGTTGCGTTCGTCATAATTGCCCTAATACTCATAATCTTTTTTCAGAACACTCAGGTTGTAGCCTTTCGAATCTTTTTCTGGAAGATCAGTATGTCTCAGATCATCTTAATTCCCCTAACGATGATTATCGGTCTGGCACTCGGGTATGTTATTGGTAAACTGACCGGTAATCGCCATAAAAAGGGCATTGTAGAGTAAGCCAGGCAAAAAGGGCAACAGTATTTTCTTGTCGTTTTTCCCTCAGCGTGTGAAGACGCTTCAATACTTGCACTCCCCTTGCTCACTATCTATGCTTTATCCTATGCAATTCCCTCGGTAAACCTGTGCCAGCGGTTTAGTGATACCATGCATGGTGTAAAGGGGGCCGAGATATAAGCCCGATATCCTTTGCACGCGGTTAAAGAGCGTATGAACGCCTATGAGGACTACAAGCAAGTGTTCGTGGAAGACCCTCCTGGCTCAAAGGCCGTCTATCTATGCTGATTCGCAGCATACCGGAAACAGGCGATCTGAGCGCCGCAAAAAAGTTATCTGGCGATCAAGAGAGGCAGAAAACAATTAAAGGGATACGAGGTTTAACTTCATAATTCCCTGCAGCTTGCTGCAGGGTTACAACATAGTTCCTCCCCCTTGATGGGGGAGGTTAGGGGGGGGTGATAAAATGTTTGGTCACCCTCCCCTTTATCCCCTCCCATTAAGGGAGGGGACTTTGACATTGGATACCCTGCAGCTTGTCGAAGCGAAGAGTAGATCCCGACAGATCGGGGCTGCAGGGTGGTTCATTACACACAGTCCAGAATCTTCCCTCGGCAATAATGATAGGATGTATTGTTCGAATGACGGGTGGTTCTTGTATACTGAAAAATAATGGCTTTCGCCTGCTCGGAGAAGATAAGCCCTGGTGCCAGTGCTAAAGCGTCCGGCAGGGGACCATATAGCGGTAAAAGGCTTTCATGGCTAAACTCATCAAACGCTGTTTTATTGGCTTAGGGATTGTTTTCGGTTTGATTTTCCTCTTGCTCGTGGGGGCATACCTCTATCTTCAGACCGGGCACGCCCAGAACTTCATCCAGGGAAAAATCAAGGCACAGATCCCCGGAACGATTTCCTGGGAGGGGTTTCGTCTCTCGCCGCTTCAAGGCCTTTTCGTCTTCCAAAACCTGTCCCTCAAAGATCCGTCCGGCGAGGCTTTTGTCCACATCGACCGTGCCTCAGCAAATATTGCCTGGACCACGCTCCTTAAGGGAGATCTTACCGTTGCGGAATTGATTTTGGAGAAGCCCCGGGCAGTCCTCCGGGTGAACAAGAGGGGAGAGCTCAACCTGATGCGTGCACTTACCCGTCAAGAACACGGGGACCCGGTGCGAAAGGAGGGCTCAAAGAAGAGAAAGGGCGTGGGTATTCCAATCCGCATTGCATTCAGGTCCCTCAAGCTCGTACAGGGCACCATTTCTTATGAGATGCTTTCCCCCCAGGCGAAGGTCCTAACCGAGGGGGTCGATTTCACCGCTGAGGGAAACCTCTTGAGCCGAAAGGCAAAGGCAACCCTCCACATCGGCAGGGGACGGATAGAGAGCCGTGAAGTCCGCACCGATTTCGCTCAATGCACCATTGAAGGGATGGTCAGGCGGGATCGAATAGATCCCTTTGTTTTCGAAGCACATACCACGTCATCAAAGCTCAAGGCCTCAGGAAGTATAGACGACATCTTCGGTACGCCGGTGTTTGACCTCTCCCTTGAAGCAGCCGTTGCCCTGCCGGAGCTTCGTAAAGCCCTCGCCCTGAAGCCGGCATTAACGGGAGACCTTGCAGCTCACGTAACGGCACGAGGCAGCCTGGATAACCCCGAATTAGATCTGAGTTTTGACTGGCGAAAAGCACTGCTTCGGGGACACCGGATTGATCGGATCAACGCCGATCTTAGTTTAAGAAACCGGCTTTTGACCCTGAAGAATATGCGGGTCAATGGTGCTTCCGGAGATCTCCGGCTCCGCGGCGATATCGATCTCCACAAGGCCTTTACTGAGGGGCTCCTCGCTTCCAAAAGGGATCTGGAGGCGATCTCCTACAAGCTCTTCCTGGAAACACAGGACATACGGCTTGACCAATTCTTCGGCGTCGCTCACAGGAAATGGACCGGGACCGTGAGCTCCAGCCTTTTCCTGAGCGGGCGCGGGATCTCACCGCGAACCCTTTCCGCAGATATTGTACTGGAGCTCGCTGCACAGGGACTGACTGCCGATCAACTCCCAAGGCCGGTCGATGTCCGTATGAAGACTGAGGCGAGCCTCAAGGAGGGCAGTGCGACCTTCAAAGGGCTTGAAGCAACCTGGGGCGACTTCATGGTTCGCTCGGAGGGCAGCATTGATCTCTTCTCTCAGGCGATAACGGCAGGAGTGACCGCAGGCACCCCAAATGTCAACGGGATACTCTCGTCCCTCGGGTTACACGGCGTCTCCGGAGAATGCGAAATCAAAGGCGACATTTCCGGTTCACTAATGAATCCGCTCTTCAAATTTTCCTTACAGGGAACCGGGCTTCGTTTTAAGGATATAACAGCCGGAAATGTCCGGCTCAGTGCGAGCTTGGACCAATCGGGAAGCTTCAAGATCTCCAGGCTTACGCTCGAAAACCGGGGCGCTCTTGTGCAAGGGCATGGCTCTGTCAAGGTCTTTAGCGATGCTACTTTCAAACTTGAACCGGAGCCCGCTTTCACCTTCTCCGCGGTGCTTAAGGATATCGATCTAAAGGACTTTGTACGAAAAGAGCGTGCACGCGGTACACTCGAGGGAGAAGTTGCACTCAGGGGAACGCTCAAGGCAATCGAGGCAACCGGTTCTTTGCGGGGCAAAAACCTGTCGGTGCAGGCGTTCCGTCTTGGTGATTCTGAGGCTGAGCTCCGGTTCTCCGAGGGAAACATCTCTCTAGACCGGCTGCAGATTCGCAACGGAAACTCGCTCCTCCGTGGCTCCGGAACCGCTCACGTTCTGGAAAAGAATACGCTGCAATGGCACCCGGATCCCCCCTTCACCCTTGATATACAGGGAGACACCCTTTTCGTTGAAGACTTTGTCGACACGCTCAAAGGAAAGCTATCACTGAAGGCCCATATCGAGGGCAGCATGAAGCGGCCTAAGGGAACGGTCAGCCTCCGTGGAACCAACGTGGATACCGGCATCCAGCAGTTCCAAGAAATCAGGCTTGTGGCGACACTCGATGGCCAAAGGGTATGGATCAACCCCCTGCAGGCATTTGTGGCACCGGGCGAATTGATCGAGGGCACCGGGTGGTTTACCGCTGAAAGGGAGTATCAGATCGCCCTGGTATCAAGGGGGGTTTCTCTGCGCAATATCGACAAGATTCGTGACCAGGAAATCGCACAAGGAAGGATTCACTTCAATGTCTCGGGGCATGGCACACTCGGCGATCCCCGGCTTAAAGGAGAGGTGTACCTTAAGAATGTACAGTTCAAGGGCAAATCGTTTGAGGACTTTCAGCTCCATCTTGATCTTCATGACCAGGTGGTACGGATTGCTGGAAAGCTGAACTTCGACATCAACGCGTCACTCAATTTACAGACGAAGCTCTTTGCAGCATCTCTTCTCCTTGATGAGACCGACCTTGAGCCTTACTTCAAGCTCGCAGACCGGGGCCAACTGAGCGGAAGGGCAACGGGAAAGATCGAAGCCAGTGGAAACGCACAATCAATCCATACGATCAGAGGCCATGCCGATTTCTCCAAATTGGATCTGTTTTTCAAAGAAACCGAACTCATTCGGACCCGTGAACTCAAGATGTCTCTCGCGGATGAAAAATTGGTGATCCCTGGAATAAAACTGCTCCTCCTGAAGGAAGGGCAGCTTGAAATTAAAGGAGAAGGTAAACTCAATGGGCCGATAGCCCTCCAGGCAGAGGGGAGCATCCCCTTGCCTGCGGTAGGGCTCTTCGTTGCCGGGCTCCCTGATCTGGCGGGAGATGTTTTTCTTTCCGCAGCCATTGGAGGGACGTGGCCTCACTTCGATGTCCAGGCAGACCTTGAGCTCAAGCAAGCGAGTTTCACCGTCCCAACCCTACTACAAAAAGTCGACAATATAAATGGCAAAATCCATATTACCCCGCAGGAGATCACGATCGATCGACTAGAGGGCCGGGTTGATACCGGTAACTTCAGCCTGGCAGGAAAGGTCGCCCTGAGGGAGCTTCGGCCTTTCGACGCATTCGTGACGCTGAAGGTGGCCGCACTCCCCGTCCGTGTCCCTGAGGTTCTGGATATGGTCTTGAATGCGGAACTAAACGTTCAGGGGACGCCAGAAAAATCCACGGCCCAGGGAGAGGCCGTTATTCTTGAAGGTACCTATCACCGAGATATGGGCTTGAGCTCCCTGTGGGTTTTCGGAGAGAAGAAACGGGAAGAGGCTCCCCTGCCCAAGGAGATAACCCTGCCCTATCTCAAAAATATGACCTTAGATATCTCCCTGAGGGGGCGCGCCCCCTTCGTCGTGGACAATAACCTCGCTCATTTGGAGATCAGTCCTGACTTACGTCTTTCCGGGACGGTGAACAACCCGGTTATCCTCGGTCGTGCAACCGCTGAATCCGGTACAGTCATCTTTCGAAACAAAACATTTGTCGTCAAGAAAGGCGTGATTGACTTTTCGAATCCCTATAAGATCGAACCTGCCCTCGATATTGAGGGCGAGACCCAGATCCGAAAGTGGACGATACATCTGGCCGTCTCCGGCACCCCCGACAAGCTCTCCTTTGAACTGACCTCTGACCCCCCGGAAGAGGAAGGAGACCTCTTATCACTTCTACTTGTTGGCAGAACCACTCAGGAGCTCATCAAGGCCGAGGGGGGAAGTACTCAATCCCCGGCACAAATGCTCGCCGGGCTCATCTCCGCAACGTTCGGGGAGGATATCAAAAAAGCCACCGGGCTGGATATCCTCGACCTTGAAACTGAGGGTCAGGAGGAAGAGCAGGTCTCCGATCATGTGAAGGTAACCATCGGCAAGGAACTCTCAAAGCGCATGACGCTCAAATACGCGGTGGAATCCAAGGAAGGAGAGATGAGCCAGCGCGCCATTGCCGAGTATAAGCTCCTGGAAAATATTTTGATGAGCGGCTTTCAGGATAGCGAGGGGATGTTTGGCGGGGAGTTATTCTTTAGGCTCGAGTTTCGCTAGGAAGCGTTAAGAGAGATATGCAACTGAGACAGCACCTTTTTATCGGCCACCTCATGGTGTTCTTTCTGCTAGGTTTTCCAGGCGCCCTTCCCGCAAGCAATGCTCATTCGGAAGCCAACGCCCCGGATGCACCACCAGCCCCCGCCCCCCTTATCTCCCAAATCCTTTTTGAGATTCCGGGTTTCCAGCAACGAGAAGCCACGTTGAAGGAACTCGCACAAGACTGTATCTTTCTTCGAAAAGGAGATCGGTTTTCCCTTGCCTTGCTTCAGGAATCCATTCAGGCATTGAAGCTCTCCAAGTGGTTTCGGGAAGTTGACGTCGATTCGAGAGAAGAGGAGGAAGGGATTGCGCTCCTCTTTCGGCTGGAGCCCTTTCGATTGATCAAAGATATCACGATCTCCGGCGAGTTTCCGCTTTTTGAGCGGGAAATAGTAAAGGTGATGACCGTATATGTCGGCGACACATACATCCAGGAAGAGGTCCCCAAACAGGTAGGGTTGATCGCGGAGCTCTTCAGGCGGGAAGGATTTGCCGCGCCAAAGGTGGAGGTAACGGCACAAGAAGACCCTGGAGACGGCAATTTCGTCCTGCACGTAAAAATCAATAAAGGCCCGCATCTCACCCTGGCACAGCTCGAAATAACCGGGAATCGAGCGTTTTCAGATACAACGCTCAAATCGAAGATGAAAACCTGGCGTTCCTCCTTGCTCCAGGGGAAGTCGGGACGCTTTGTCGCAAGAGAGCTCGACGAGGACATCAAGAATCTGATCAAATATTACAGAACCCAGGGATATCCTGACGCCGTAATCGACTTTAAGATGAGGGAATCGTCCACGGCCAAGAGCGTGTCTGTCTCGGTAACGGTTAATGAAGGATTTCGCTATGAGGTCGAATTCATTGGAAATGAAGCGTTTCCGGATGCCACCCTTACCAAAGATCTGGTCTTTTACAGGGAGGGTAATAAGAACGATTTTGGCCTGAGAAAGAGTGTAAGGGACATTAGAAAACGCTATCGCATGGCAGGGTTTCTTGAAACCCGAGTGAAGGTGGAAGACAAAATGAAGGCCGAAGGCGATAAAAGGATTCGCATGCTCCGTTTTGTTATCGACGAGGGGCCCTGTTCAATTGTCAATTCGATCGAGATCAGGGGCAACCAGGCCTTTAACGAAGAGAAGATAAAAAAGCAGATGCTTACTCGACTGCCGGCGCTTGGTGAAAAGGGGATATTGGTGCCTGAAACGCTGGAGGATGATCTGAATGCAATCAAGTCCCTCTATCGAAAACAGGGCTATATGGATGCCGAAGTCAGGCACGAGCTCACGTGGAGTGATGACAAAAGGAGTGTCGCGATTACCGTGATCATCGAGGAGAAGGTGCAGACCCTTGTCTCTTCGGTGAAGATAACCGGAACCACAGTTCTTTCAGAGGAGGAGGCATACAAGCCGCTTGTTCTCAAAGAGGGGGAGCCCTTTCGAAACTATATGATTAAAAGTGATGAAAACGCCATATCAGCCTTGATTGCTGAAAAAGGGTACCCCCACGTCACCGTAAAGGGAGAGGTATCGATCAGCGAGGATAGGTCGAGGGCCCAGTTGATCTACCATGTAACCGAGGGGCCTTACGTTGAGATGGGACGGGTGTACTACAGGGGAAATTTTAGAACAAAGGAAACGATACTCCAAAGAGAACTGGAAATGGCGCCGGGAGAACCCTTCTCCCCCACCAAGTTGATCCGGGGACAACGAAACATAAGAAATCTGGGGATTTTCAGTTCTGTTCGATTCAGGGCGTTCGGCCTTAAGGAGAAAAGAGAGAAGGTTCATCTCCTTGTGGATATTGAGGAAAAGAAACCCTATTTCATCCAGGCAGGTGGCGGGTATGAAACTAATAGGGGATTTTATCTCAGTGCAAGGTCTGGAGACCGCAATCTCCTTGGCACCAACAAGGACGCTTGGATAGCCGGGGAATTGAGCCAGATCGGCTATCGTGGCGAGCTGGGAATCACGGAACCAAGGCTTTTCGGGAGCCGTATCGCCACGAGCTTTGGCCTCTTTTCAGAGCGAAGGGAGGAGTTCAACCAAGACTTCGGGACAAAGGCCCTCGGCTCCTCTATTGGTTTTTCCAGAGAATGGCTCTACCACACCGCGCCGAGCCTGAACTTCCGATTCGAACAGAGGGAGCAGTACCGGCGGGATGCGCTTGAAGACGCCGCAACCGCTGAAGACGATGTGTTCCAGCCGAGAAGTATTCTGGTGACTACGCCCTCGATACGCTACGATACAAGGGATTCCTTTATCCGTCCGCGAAAGGGCATCTTTTCCTCTTTGTCCGTAGATATCTCCAAGGGACTCCGCAACTCCCTTGATGACTTCTTCAAATACCGCTATGATCTCAGGCTCTATCTGTCCCCTCTTCCTAGGCTTACCTTTGCCTGGCTCGGCCGCGCAGGGTACATTGATCCATTTGGAGCGGCGGAGAGGGTTCCGGATGACCAGCTTTTTTTTCTGGGTGGAACGTCTGATGTACGGGGGTTTAATGAGAACCTCCTCTGCTATGACGCAAACGGGAACCCGGTAGGGGGTCGTTCTGCACTGGCGGGGAGCATGGAAGCACGGATCGATCTCGGCCGTAAGTTCGAACTCGCGCTCTTCTACGACGTGGGCCGTATAAGCAACACCTATACAGAGAGCGTTTCGGCTAAGACACGCTCTTCAGTGGGAATAGGCTTACGGTACATCACGCCGATTGGCCCCATCGGCTTTCTTTACGGAATGAAGCTTGACCCGGAGGAAGGCGAAAGTTCCGGGAGGTTTCATCTTTCGGTAGGATATACGTTTTAGGCCATCCAAGTCTGATGGTCTCGTAAAAAGTCGTCACTCCGGTGAAAACCGGAGTCCAGGACCTCTGTAACTAACTGAAAAGACTGGATTCCGGCTTTCGCCGGAATGACGGAAAATAGTCATTTCCGACTTTTTACGAAGTCATCAAGTCTGGATACTGCAAATAGAGCCGTATTCTGCAGACTTCCTTTATGACAGCTTGTCAATGTCCTCTCTTCTTCCCAAGACGATGAGGATGTCCCCCTCCCTCACCGTATAGCGGTCGGTGGGATTGATAATCGCCTCTTCCGGTTCCCGTTTTTTGACCGCAACCACATTCAAGTTGTACTTGCCCAACAACTCCAGCTCACCAAGGCTCTTGCCAATGAAGCTTTCAGGGGGAGCAACCTCGGTAACAGAGTACTCGGGCGAAAGGGGAAAATAATCGAGGATATTGGGAGACGAAAGGCTGTTAGCCAATTTCACGGCGGTGTCACGCTCCGGAAAGACGATTGCCGTAGCTCCGACTTTCTCCAATGCCCTGCCGTGATCTTCGTTTATAATCTTCACAATGATGTTCTCGACACCTAACTCCCTTAGAAAGAGGGTCACCAGTATGCTGGCGCTGAGATTCTCCCCCAGGCTTACGACCACACCGTCCATATCTTTGAGATCGGCAGTCTCCAGGATAGACTTATCCGTTGCATCAGCAATGATGCACTGGGAAGAATGGGCTTGGGTCTTTTGAGCCCTCTCCTTGTTGCGGTCGATCCCGAGGACCTCATCGCCATTTTCAAAAAAGGTTTTAGCGACATTGAAGCCAAAATTGCCCAAGCCAATCACAGCAAATTTACCCACAGTTTCCTCCTTATCCTACCATAATGTTTTCCTCGGTATATTGAAATCGGCTTTCCTCACCCCGCCTCGCAAGCGCAAAGGCCAGTGTGAGCGGACCAAGTCGTCCCACAAACATGGTGATGATGATAGTTATCTTGCTCAAAGGGGTGAGAGTTGTCGTGGCCCCGGTGGAGAGCCCGACCGTACCAAAGGCGGAGATGGTCTCGAATAAGAGTTCCAAGAAGAGACCTCTGGTCTGAGGGTGGGGCGCAATTCCTCCCTGGGAGATGTTTAAGAGAATCAGGACCAGCGTTACCACGAGAAGGGAGCTCACCAGAAGAGTGATGGATCGGGTGACGGTTTCCTTAGGAAGGGTCCTTTTAAACACATTGACCTCAGAGCGACCTAAGAAGCGGTTCCAGGCGATGAAAAAGAGGATTGCAAGGTTGGTGGTCTTAACCCCACCTCCACAAGAACCTGGCGAGGCCCCTATGAACATGAGGATCACGAAGATAAAGAGCGTGGCATCACTCAGCTGCCAGAAGTTGACGGTGCTAAATCCGGCTGTCCGAGCGGTAACCGATTGAAAAAGGGAGATGAGTAGACTACTTTTTAGAGGGAGTCCCGCTAAGGTATTTTTCTGCTCAAACAGAAAGAAGAGCAATGTCCCGGCAACAATCAAAATAGCTGAGGTTGCCACAACAAGCCTCGTATGAAGGGAAAGAGGTGATCCGCGTTCCGCCTTCCTCCTGAGCTGGTGCAAGACGAAAAACCCAATACCTCCCAAGGTAATCAAAGAGATCATCGTAAGATTGATTATCAGATTACTCTGATAGACGATGAGGCTCTTTTCAAAGAGAGAAAAGCCTGCGTTACAAAAGGCCGATACGGAGTGGAACACGGAGAGATACAACGCTGCTCCAAAAGGGTAATACGGCAGCCATCCCACAAACAACAGACACGTTCCGATAATCTCAAGAACCGCAGCATATATGAGCACCATTTTTACGATGTGAAATATATCCCGCACTGGAGAATAGGTGAGGGTATCCCGGACCGCCATCCTGTCCCGAAGAGAGATATCCATTCCAAGGAGATGGTAAAAGAACACCGAGAAGGTCATAATTCCCAGCCCTCCCACCTGGATAAGGCACAGGATCACCCCCTGGCCCCAGTGAGTAAAATACCCACCCGTGTCAACAACAATAAGGCCCGTGACACAAACCGCTGAGGTGGCCGTAAAGATGGCATCGAGGAGACTGATGCTGCCTGTTTTGCTGGCCCACGGAAGCGTGAGGAGGGCGGTTCCCACGCAGATGAGAGCGGCAAAACCCAGGATCAGGGTCCGCTGTGGGGTGAGAAAGGAGACAACGTAACTCTTGAAGGTCCTGTGTGTCCTCGCCTCCATCAGCCAGCCAGCTTCTTTCGGTTCATAGTCGTGCTCTACTCAAGCCCTTGCCCCGTTACGGCACCAGCCCGTTTTGATCTGAACAGTCAAGCCCGCCACGCAATTGCGTAAGGTACCATTAGCGGGTCAGAATCACAACCCTTTTGCCAAGCAGGGTATTGTATTCCACCGGCCATCTCTCTGAAAATCAAAGCCCTTTTCAGGTCAAACAAACACTTCATTTCTTCTCCTGAGTCACAACTGTCTGAAAAGAAACATAGCCGGGGAGGCTTCAATACCAAGAGCACCAAATAGTGTCAGCATTTGAGGGTCATGAAGTCTTTTCTGCCGTGACTGGCGGGAGGCCGCTGTCCTTTTCACGGCGTATCAATGGGGGAAGCCGCAGCTCCTTCGCTCCTTTGGAGCGGGGGAGAATGCGGAGGGGGCAAGACTCCCCCGTTGATACGTCGTAGAAAAGACCAGGCCGGGAGCCTTGGAACAGAAGAAAAGACCTCATGACCATCTCACAGCATTGTCGGTCATTCCCAATGCGGAAGATAATATGCTCTCGTCGATAAGCGCAAAGGTTGCAAGCAGTAATTGTTCTATGTATACTGGATTAGTATAAATGGTAAGACAAGAGACCTTGGCATAAAAGATGATGGCCCGAATGGCGGAAAGCGATTTGGGCCGCCAAAAGATAATTTCCACCTCTTTCACCATGCTCTCATTCTCTCCAACCATGAGAGAGGGAGGAGGCGAGTCGACCCTTGCGAATTCCAAGTGCATCATCTCAGTTGATGAGCGTTTACAAAGGTAGCACGGAGAATCAAGAGATCGAATTAATGAAAACACAGAGTGAGGCAAATACCTCCAACCAGGGTGTGGTGCTTTCGATGCGTGGGAGCGTGATTGACGCATATTTTCCCATGCGTCTCCCCTCGCTCAACAATGTATTACGGGGAGGTAAGGATAAGAGCATCGTCATTGAGGTCTTGACTCACCTCGACTCAAAAACCGTTCGAGGTATCGCATTAACATCTACGCAGGGCCTGGCCCAGGGTGCATCGGTGCACGATGTAGGTTATCCTCTTAAGGTGCCTGTTGGTAAGCGGTTGCTCGGCAGGATGTTCAATGTGTTTGGGGAGACGATCGATGAGAAAAAGGCCATAAAGGGTGGGGAATGGCGTGTTATTCACCAGGACCCCATTCCTCTGGATCGACAGTCCACCACATCGGAGGTCTTCACCACCGGGATAAAGGCTATAGATGTACTCACCCCCTTGGAGCGCGGCGGCAAGGGGGGCCTATTCGGCGGTGCAGGTGTCGGGAAAACAGTACTCATCATGGAGATGATCCAGAATGTCGTGGGTCAGCATGAAGGGGTCAGCCTGTTTTGCGGCATTGGAGAAAGGAGCCGAGAAGGCGAGGAGCTTTACCGGGAGATGAAAGAGGCTGGTGTACTGGATAACACGGTTATGGTCTTTGGTCAGATGAATGAGCCTCCTGGCGCCAGGTTTCGTGTTGGTCATGCAGCGCTCACCATGGCCGAATACTTCAGGGATGACGAGCAGCAGGATGTGCTGCTTCTTATCGATAACATCTTTCGGTTTATCCAGGCCGGCATGGAGGTATCAGGACTGATGGGGCAGCTTCCCTCGCGCCTGGGATATCAGCCCACCTTGGGCACCGAACTGGCAGAGCTTGAGGAGCGTATTTGCAGTACCGCCACGGGAGCGATCACATCGGTGCAGGCTGTGTACGTGCCTGCAGATGACTTTACTGATCCCGCGGCGGTTCATACATTCGGCCACCTGTCTGCCTCTATCGTGCTTTCACGAAAAAAGGCAAGTGAAGGATTATATCCCGCCATCGATCCCCTGCAATCGGGCTCCAGTATGTCGGTTCCCACCGTGGTTGGAGAGCGGCACTACAGTATTGCCCAGGAGATACGCAAAACCCTGGCTAACTACGAAGAATTGAAGGATATCATCGCCATGCTTGGCATGGAGGAGATCTCTCAAGCCGACCGCCAATCTGTTCGTCGAGCCCGCAGGCTGGAGCGATTTCTCACACAGCCCTTCTCCGTGACGGAGCAGTTTACCGGTTACAAAGGATGTACGGTGGACCTGAACGATGCCCTTGACGGGTGTGAGCGTATCTTGAACGATGAATTTTCCGACTATCCGGAGAGATCATTGTATATGATCGGAAAGATCGAGGAAGCTAAAAAGGGATGAACCTAAAGGTCTTGCTTCCAACAGGGGTGCTCATAGAAGAGGAGGTCACCAAGGTGATCGCTGAGGCTCACAATGGCTTCTTCTGTCTCCTGCCTAAGCATGTGGACTTTGCTGCCGCCATTGTGCCGGGCATTCTGTCTTTTGAAACAGCCGGAGGTCGTGAAGAATTTCTCGCGGTGGATGAAGGAATTCTCATCAAGTGCGGCCAAGAGGTACTCGTATCCACGAGGAACGCAGTGCGGGGACCTGATCTGGGGCAGTTGAGGCGTACTGTGGAGGAAAGATTCAAGGTTTTGGACGATCGGGAGAAAACAGCCCGTTCTGCCATGGTCAAGATTGAAGCCGGTTTCGTCCGTCGCTTTCTGGAGATACAGAGACATGGCTAAGGAGACCCATACGAAAGACAGGGAGAACCAGGCGGGCAGGTTAATCGAAAAAATAGGCGATAAAGAAGATCGGAAAATGAAAGCCCGACAGGAAAAAGATCGTGGTGTCTGGTTCGGCTTGGGCATGTTTGGTCTTGTCGGGTGGTCGGTGGCCATTCCTACCGTGATCGGCATCGCCGTGGGAATCTGGATCGACGCAAAATGGCGCAGTTCGTATTCATGGACGCTGATGTTTCTCGTGATCGGCGTCATCGTAGGGTGCCTCAACGCGTGGTATTGGGTGAGGCGGGAGAGCAAGCGAGATTGAATCCCAATCGGTTCTCCTCCCAACGCGCTGGGTCGGGGACCGTAGCGGGATGGGTGTATTAACCCATATTTCTTCCTCGCTTGTGTTTCCTTTGAAGCAGGGGACGAAAACCCAAGAATCTGGGAATATAGTGACGGTTAATGTGCCTTACTTACTAATGGCATTTTTTGCGGGTCTCGGGGCGGGGCTGTTCTACTTCGGCGGTCTGTGGTGGACGGTGCGGCGGTTGCCTTCAGCACGGCAGCCGGCACTTCTCACGCTTGGCAGTTTCTTAGTGCGCACCGGCCTCAGCCTCGCCGCCTTTTATTTCGCGTCAGGAGGCCACTGGGAGAGGATTCTGGCAAGCCTGCTTGGTTTCATAATCGTGCGAGGCTTTCTGGTGCGCCGCATGCGCTCTTCTCCCGCGAAGACTACGACTAACTGAGGTAGGTGTCTATGGATATGAAGGCTATTAGCCCCGATCAGGTCATAATCTGGCAGTGGGGCGAAATCTCTTTGAACGCGACCATAGTGTTTACCTGGGTGGTGATGGGATTGTTGGTGCTTGTTTCCTGGCTGGTAACGCGAAGCCTCTCGTCTGAGATGCGGTTGTCACGGTGGCAAAACCTATTGGAGATCCTTGTCAAGGGTATGCAAGATCAAATCCGGGATATCAGCCACCAGGAACCGGGGATGTACTTGCCTTTTGTCGGTACCCTGTTTTTGTTTATTGCTGTATCCAATCTGCTGGGCATTGTGCCGGGTTATACGCCGCCCACCTCCTCCCTGTCCACCACGACTGCGCTGGCCGTCTGCGTGTTTGTTGCCGTGCCCTTTTATGGAATTTGGAATCGAGGTCTCTTGGGTTATTTGAAGCAATTTATTCAGCCGACTTTCTTTATGCTGCCCTTTAACGTCATGGGAGAGCTCTCAAGAACCCTGGCGCTGGCAGTGCGACTCTTCGGAAACATTATGAGCGGGACAAAGATTGTTGCGATACTCCTTGCGATTGCCCCACTGTTTTTCCCGATCATGATGCATGCTCTGGGATTGTTGACCGGATTGATTCAGGCATATATCTTTGCCATACTTGCGATGGTGTATATCGCGTCTGGAACGCGTGCCCGTCAAGACAAGGAGCAAAAACAGGAGAAAAAGCAAGAGGAGAAAGGAGAAAAACAACATGGATAGCATCAGTATAATCGGTATGGTTTCAGTCATCACGGCTGGCCTGACTACTGCTATTGGGTCAATCGGCCCTTCCCTGGGTGAGGGACGGGCCGTGTCGCAGGCCCTGGGTTCTATCGCCCAACAGCCGGACGAGACGAACAGCATCACCCGGACCCTGTTTGTGGGACTGGCCATGATAGAATCCACGGCCATCTATTGTTTTGTCGTCTCCATGATTCTGCTTTTTGCAAATCCCTTCTGGGATTATGTGGTAAAAAAGGCGGGAGGTTGATCCGTGCTCATCAATTGGTTTACCGTAATTGCCCAGATCGTCAACTTCTTGATTCTCGTTTTCCTGCTCAAGTACTTTCTCTATGACCGTATTGTCAAAGCTATGGACGAGCGTGAGCAAAGAATTCAGTTGCGACTAAAGGAGGCTGAGGAGAAAAAGCAAGAAGCGGAGCAGGAGGCGCGAAGTTATCTCGAAAAGAATCGCGATTTTGATGCGAAGCGGGAAGAGATGCTGGCCCAGGCAAGAAAAGAAGCAGACGCCCGACGAAAAGAACTCACCGAAGAGGCCCGCCTGGCAGTGACTAAGCAGCGGTCCGTGTGGTTGGAGACGATCCAGAGAGATAAGAAATCCTTCATTCAGGATCTTCGAAAGATGGCCGGCAGTCAGGTCTACACAATTGCCCGCAAGGCTTTCAGGGATCTCGCTGACGCCGGAGTGGAGGAACGCACCGTTGCGGTGTTTCTCGCGCAGATTCAGGGGATGACTAAGAAAAAGCAAGAGGGGCTGGCCGCTTCCATAAGAGAAGGAGGAAATGAGGTGGTCATACGGAGCGCCTTTGAGATCCCCGCCAAAATGCGCGAGAAGATCACAGGGGCATTGCACCGAGCCATTGCCGATGGCATTCAAGTACGCTATGAGGCAGCATCGGACTTGATTATGGGGATCGAGCTTAAGACCAGGGGCCGGAAGATTGCCTGGAGCCTGCAAGGCTACCTGGATACCCTGGAAGAACACGCCTTGCAGGCTTTGGAGGCAGAGGCACAACGGAAACCCAGCCGGGCCCCGGCAGAGCAAGGGGAAGCACCCAAACAAGAGCAGCCGCCCGACGCTAAGAGAGTGAAGCCCTAGAGAGTCAACGGAAAGCAGTCCAAAGAAACCGATGAGACCACAACCCAATGAATTAAATCAAACGCTGTCTCGGACCTTCAAGGTGCTGGACCGTGCGGTGAAGCAGTTCAGGCTCGAGCCGGAGGTCCAGGAGGTCGGTACGGTGACGTATGTGGGTTCCGGTGTGATCCGGGTGACTGGTTTGAGTGGCGTGCAATCGGAGGAACTCCTTCGCTTTCCTGGAGACCGAATGGGCATTGCCTTTAACGTGGATCGGACGGAGATCGGCGTGGTTATGTTGGATGAGATCGAGGGACTAGCGGCAGGCAGTGAAGTCCACCGTACGGGCCGGCTCATGGACGTCCCGGTAGGTGAGGAGTTGCTGAGCCGGGTTGTCGATGCACAGGGGCGCCCGCTGGACAACGGTGGGCCGCTTCGAATTTCAAGACGGCTTCCTGTGGAGCGACCAGCTCCTGCTATTATGAGGCGTGCTCCGGTCACGGTCCCTTTGCAGACGGGCCTCAAGGTTGTTGATGCCCTGATCCCCATAGGACGCGGCCAAAGGGAGCTCATTTTGGGCGATCGTCAGACCGGGAAAACCGCCATTGCCCTCGATACTATCATCAACCAGAAGGATAAGGACGTCATCTGTATTTACTGCTGCATCGGTAAGAGGGGGTCGGCAGTGGCACGGGTTATCGCTGACTTGCAGGCGCACGATGCCATGGAGTACTGTGTGGTGGTAGTTGCTATGGAAGAGGACCCTCCTGGCTCCATGTTTATTGCGCCCTATGCCGGGACGACCATGGCAGAATACTTTATGGAACAAGGGCGTGATGTCTTAATTGTTTTCGACGATCTGACGCGCCATGCGCGTTCCTATCGGGAACTTTCCCTCCTGTTGAGAAGGCCTCCGGGGAGGGAGGCATTTCCCGGGGATATCTTTTATATCCATTCACGACTCCTCGAGCGCTCAACCCATCTCCTGGATGAGTATGGTGGCGGCTCGTTAACTGCTTTGCCCATTATCGAAACCCAGGCCCAGGACCTGGCTGCCTATATCCCAACCAATCTCATCTCCATTACCGACGGTCAGATATATCTCTCCCCTGAATTGTTTCAAAAAGGAACCTTGCCCGCCGTAGATGTCGGAAAGTCGGTCTCACGCGTCGGAGGGAAGACTCAGCTGGCTGCCTACCGAGCTGTGGCTGGAGACCTGCGTCTTTCGTACTCACAGTTCGAGGAGTTGGAGGCATTTTCCCGTTTTGGCACTCGATTGGACGAAGATACCCGAAGAACCCTGGAGCGCGGGCGGCGAGTCAGGGAGGTTCTCAAACAACCACAATACGAACCCTTAGCAGTTTCTGAACAGATTGCTGTCCTTGTGGCTGTTAACGGAGGTGCTTTTGACGAGCTTCAATTGAAGGATTTGGCCGAGGCTCAGAGAAATGTTGAGAGACGTGTAAGGGAAGAACTCCGCGAACTCTGCGAGCGAATTGAGCGCGGTGAGAAACTCAGCAATGAGGACCTGAATGGCCTCCTGCGCGTTGCTCGAAGAGCCACGGGTTATAAAGAGAAAGAGGATCAAGATGCAGACGATCGAGGGCTTGAAGAAAAAGATCCAGAGCACCGAGGATCTCCTGTCGGTGGTGAAGACGATGAAGGCCCTGGCCGCGGTCAGCATTCGGCAGTATGAGAGAGCCGTGGAGTCGCTGAACGATTACAATAGAGCCGTAGAGATGGGTCTTCAAGTCGTTCTCCGCGACAGGCCACACTTCATGATCGGGGCACAACCTGCCCCCCACGATCGGTTGGGCACTGTTATCTTCGGCACCGACCAGGGCATGGCGGGAGCACTAAATGAGCAGGTCCTATCTTACACCATGGCTGCGTTAGACGATCTCAATGTCAAGCCTGAAGATCGGACGGTCATGGCCGTGGGCGAACGCATGATGGGTCTTCTTGAGGACACAGGTCAACCGGTAGAGGCGTTTTCCCCTGTTCCCAGTTCTGTTGCAGGCATTATACCAAGGGTGCAGGAAACTCTGTTGAGAATCGAGGGATGGAATCGAGAGCTGGGGCTGAATCAAATCTACCTCTTTTATAGCACCGAGGTATCCGGGACAGCTTCTCAACCCCACATGGTTCATCTTTTACCTCTTGATCAAGAGTGGCTTCTCAACCTCAAAACACAATCCTGGCCGTCCCGTGCTCTTCCGTACTTTACGATGGACTGGGATGCACTATTTTCATCGCTGATTCATGAGTATCTCTTCATCTCGTTATTTCGTGCCTTTGCTGAGTCGCTGGCCAGCGAAAACGCCAGCCGGCTTGCGTCCATGCAGGGTGCGGAGCGGAATATTGAAGAGATGCTCACTGAGCTCCATGCCAATTTTCAGCAACGGCGACAGATGACCATCACCGAGGAATTACTCGATATTGTGGCAGGTTTCGAGGCTCTGAAGGAAAATCAATAGTCGGCATTTTTCGTTAGGAAGAAGGGCCAGTTCATACAATTTGACCTGCTTTAATGTGTGCTTGCGCCAAAGAACACGAGGTTGGGGAAAAACGCGGTGGTTTCTCAAACCTCACCTCCCGTCCCTGAAACATCTCCGCTTCGGCGCCTGCGTTCCAGGAGTGCTCATGGTGAGTCTGACTGTGCTTTCAAAGAGACCATGGCAAAACAAATCATGCTCGGCTTGCTATGCCCTTTAAGGGGCTCCGGTTGCAACGGGGTCGTCAATCATGCAGAGGTGTGTACTCCATGAGCTTAGGGCACCCGAATATCAAGAGCAAAAGGAGGGAGAAATGGAGGTAACGATCTACAAACCGGACTTTACAAAGAGATATGGAAAACGGCATACTCCTTTTACTGTTCTGGAGTAAGTGAAGCAAGAATATCCCGTGGATGAGAACCTTACCGAGCGAGATATCGAAATCCATCATGAGGGGGATTATGCACGGGTCATAATCAAGACTGATTGAGGCCGGCTTGGATTTAGCAGCGTCACTAGTGGGTGATTGGTCAAAGTGAGCAATATAGCTAAGTCCTTCGATTCATAGGTTCGATGAAAATCCTATCTAAACTTGGGCTGAGCTCTCTTCGATCTGATCGTTCGGCCGAGCCCTGCGGCCAGCTCATGGCCGAGAGGCTCACTGCCGGAAGGCTCGGGCCGAATGGATTGAGCAATGTTTCTGAAACAAGTCAGCAGCATAGGTCAGCGTATTTGGGATTGAAGCCCTAAAGGTTTCGGCGAGCCCTATTCTTCCGGCTTCTCCTTTAATGGTTTCATCTTCTTGCCGAATTCCTGGAGCCCGCGGGCGACACTTTTTACCGCCTCGCCCATCTTCTTGGGCCCCCAGGCCGCTCTTCTTATCAGTTCTCTGACAAGGGAACGGCCCTCCTTGATGGCAACGACATTATCCTCTTCCAAGTCCTCATCAGCCCAGAATGAGGCGTATAAAAGGTGGCGAGCCGCTGCGTCAACTGCATAAGCCATCATTTCGTAGTCTCCCTTAGTCTCGTAGTCCAATGCCTTCTGGTAATGGTGCTGGGCCAAAACGAACTCAGCTCGTGCAAAGGCCTCCTCGATCATCCCACCACTGGCAACAGCGCCCTTTTCAACAGCCTTTGCCAGGTCTCTTAATTCCCTGGTAGACGCCTTGAGAGCCTCCCTTACTTCCCCCTTGGCACGATGGGTCTCTAGTTTTATGATTACCGTGCCCGCCAGGATGTCTTGAGCCGCAGCGTGGAGGTCGCCATTCAGGAATTCTTTACGGGCATCTTGGAAGTACCCTGCCGGCTCGTCTATGAAAACAATCCATGCCTCTTTCTCGATGATATCCGGCAGAGCTTCAGGCTCTTCCTCAGCAGCCAAAGCCGATGGGCTAAACATCGCTACTGCAAGGGCCAGCATAAGTGTGAATATGATGCGTTTCATAAAAGTCCCTTCTTTCGGATTTGGTTCTAACAAGATTAATCTAATAGTTCCTGTAAGAATCAAAGGTCAATTTATCCTTCCTCAAGCAGTAAACACTAATGGAAAAAAGCCCTGGCTCAATGTTGATGGTCTCGTAAAAAGTCCTTTAATCGTCATGCCGGACTTGATCCGGCATCCAGAACCTATTGAATTTACTGGATTCCGGCTTCCGCCGGAATGACAGGAAAATGGAAAAAACGACTTTTTACGAGTTTGTCAATGTTAAGAGCAGGGGCTTTTCTGTTCTATTCCTGCCGACGCAATATCTAACCGCGGCCATTACCTTCTTACCACCAAAACAGGCTTGCTAGATTTTCTTACAACCTTTTCTGAGCAAGAACCAAGGAGCATTTCTTGAACACAGCTCTTCCCATGGGACCCAATAACAACGACGGAGACACTCTCCTCTTCTTCGGCCTTCAAGATTTCCCTGAACGGAATCCCTCTATCGATCCTTGTCTTGACATTAAAACCACTCTTCTTCAATTCGTCCTCTATTACCTTTATTTCTTCCTGAGCATGTTCTTCCATTATCTTTTCAAACTCCTCAACATTAAGACCTGCATCTGAGTGATGCTGAATTTTATTGATTACCCTTTCATCAATAACATGGAAGACGACGACTTCTTTGGTTCCGGCTCCTTTTAGCTGTTTAATGAAGACTAAGGCCTTTTTCGACACATCTGAAAAATCGGTTGGATATAGGATCTTTTCAAACATCTCCATCCTCCTTTGTAATGGTTAATCACAGGTTACTCACATCACCCCGTGTCGTACTATAATAACAGCGCCAGGGGTCTTTGGGTCAAGGGATTTCTGCGCTGAGCAAACTTGCCTTTCCTGAACGCTGTCTTTTATCCAAGAATATAGTGCCCCGCAGATGCAAGTGCACACGAGGCAGCATCCTGAAAACAATCAGACCGTCCCCGCCGTCCAGATCACCTCCTTTCATCGGCAACATGGCGCAGGTTTGCCCCAAATCCCACCAAGATACCGACACAAAAAGTGTATCATGTGCGCCGGGCTTGCCAACAGGCGCCTCGCTCGCTTTTAACGGGAATGAGAGTTCTGCTGGTATCTTCGGTTGGGTAACCAGGGACCGCGTGCGTCGGAACCCAAAGTCTCCATTCGGATGTCCTACCTCCGAGCACAGCTTGATTGATGTATATTACATACGGCTCCCCGCAGGCAGAACACGACCCCGAGGATTGAAAAGACTTGTAGGTCATGTGGTTCACCTATATTTGCCAACGTAGCCCCCTGTTCGAGTTGTGCTGAACCGTGGGGGTCCCTATGGTCGTCAATCTGGTTTCTGGTGTAAGAACACCTAACATGGGTGATTTCCTGGTCAGTGAGGGGAGGCTGGTTTTATTTCATCCTCAGTATCATCTGGTTCAATGCGCGAAGAAATGAAAGGAGAAAGCGCATAGAGGAAAAGATATAATAAAGCCATGTATCCAAAGTAGGGCGTGAACACGAAGATGAGAGCCAGTAGTCCGGTCACGCGTGTAAACCAGGGATGCCTACCCATAAAGAGTCCCAAATGCAGATAGCGGATTGGATAGAGGTTCATCAAAGCAGCAGCAAGAGACATCAACCCAAAGCAGGAAATGCCCCAAAATCGCACCCATTCCGTGCCTTGCTGACTGGCTTCACTCAACATGATCAACGGGGCTACAACAAGCAGCGCTGCGGCAGGAGTCGGCATACCCTTGAAGAATCCAGGAATGGGGGTGCGGTCGACCGTAAAATAGATCAAACGAGTGATGCCCAGGGCGGCATAGAGCAAAGCAATGAAACCCAACGGCAATTGCCGAATCACAGGATCCGAAACTTTTGAAAGAAATATGTAAAAAATCCAGGCCGGTGCAATACAAAAACTCACTGCATCGGAAATATCATCCAGGATACTCCCCACACTCATGCGAGGCGCGAGCTCCCCGTTGGGGAGGGTTTCCGTTAGGCCCAGTTTGCGCGCCACAGCACCATCGACCTTGTCAAACAAGGCGGCTCCAATCAACATTAGATAGGCCTCCAGAACTTGCCCCTGGTAGGCAAAAACCACGGCCAACAATCCCATGATGGCGTTCATGACGGTCAATGCATTAGGGAAGAAGGCTAAAATTCGTCGCCGCAAGCGTTCATCCCCAAAACAGAGTTCGTCCAAACAGTAGGTACCGTATCTGCGACAGTATCCTGCGATAGATCCGAAGTTAATGATCAGGAATGCAATCTCGATAAAAAATAGGCCGTGCAGAGGAAGATTGCCCAGCCACGAAATCCAGAAGTAAATCCGAGAGGATGGTCCCTCCGGGACATAAAAGGCATGAGCGTACAATAACGCTCCAACGGGGGCCGCGACAATGGTTCGCAGCCGGGTAAACTCACTTAATTCCGGTTCCTGTCCCTTGCGTATGGCAAAACTGCGCATGAAGTTGGCAAAGTTGTCCCGAATCAGGACGGTTACGCATAAGAAAAGCACAAAGATAGCGTGCAGCAGCTCCGTATTGGTGGGATTACGAGAGATAAAGTGAAGTCGCCACATCATGCCGACAGCAACAAGCGGAAAAATAATCGAATAGACGACTTTATCCATGATGCGGTCTGCCAGATAGGCCAATGTAGCATCAGGGCGAAACCGGGCAGCAAACCACCCATCAACCAGATCAAAGCTCATGGAGACAAAGAGAAAAGCCACACCCAACGTGTACAATGTTGGGTTGCGAGTCCACATGACCGCGATGGAGCAGAGCATTCCCCCAAAGACCAGAGGCGGTCGGCCATAAACCAGGATTGCTGTTGCCTTTTGCGGAATGTGTAGTGTTACGGGCATGGTTCTTTTTGCGCTCACAACTCCAACAAACAGTGCCCTATTTGGAACACACGCAAGACCAGTGCAGCATAAACATTCATTCCGTTCAGTAACTGTCTCTCGTTAACGGCCCGAGGATTAGAATCAATGACGCGATCGGCTTCATGGAGTCTAGCCTGGGGATACAATTGGGGCCTGTTTGATCGATTTGATACTCCCGGCTGCCCAAAGGATGTCGGCCTGATCAGTCTACATGCTCCAAAAACCCCAAGACTCTCCCGAACACGATTCACGGAAAAACCTAAGGGCTCCCCGTCAGCCAGACTTTGCGAATTCCCGGGCGGCGATCGCAGCTACAAAATAGACCATACCCCGGCGACGACAAGCATCATGGTCAGAATCAGGAAACCGGATAGAATTTTTGCCCGTAATCCCATGGATCTCCTCCCAATTTAGGCATAAGAAAAGAGCCTTCGCACCGTGGTTGGTTTGAACGCTGCTAAAAATTTATCGAAGCATTGCTATAGAAGGAAACTGTTTCGCCAATTGCTTAAAACGAACCTCAATTTCAGCTTGGTAATCTTACCTATTTCACGTGTGATTGCAAACAGCAAAATATCTTCCGGTCACGAGGGCATTGATATGTCTGCAGAGCTTCGGGAAGCAGGGTGGTAATGAACTCCCTTTTTCATTATAATAGAACTGGTCTTCTCTTTGGGTGAACATTCCTAGCTTGCTTCATTCTGGCACCTGCTGAAGGATAGAGGTCACAAGATCAGCCAAGGCGAGAAATTCCATCATGAAGAAGGCATCTTACGGCTCAGCCTTTCACATAAGCATCTCAGTATAGTGCATCCAACCTATTTTGGTCTGGATTCCAGGGTTCCTTAAAGGAGAGAATCAAGGCACAAAAAATTACCTTTACCAGCTGCATTCGTACATCGTCGAGCGGCTTCGCTGATTTATTGAATCCTGAACTTAGATGGTCTCGTAAAAAGTCGTCACTCCGGTGAAAACCGGAGTCCAGAACCTCTGTAACTAACTGAAAAGACTGGATTCCGGCTTTCGCCGGAATGACGGAAAATGGTCATTTCCGACTTTTTACGAAGTCATCAACTTATGAATTCCACACGGTCCAGATTCATCTCATATTTCAATCGCAATTTATCATCAAGTCAAAGCACTCAATAGAAGGGGTGCGCGGCGACATTGAACGGCGACCTGGGACCGCTCATCGCAGAATTATCTGATCAAATGACAGGTATGGAAGTCCAGTTAGGGCAGGCAAACGTTCGCCCTCTATTGAGGCTCGGGCGAGGGGATTAGGTATCCTTTGCTCCTCTTCAAATCCAGTGCTGACAGGGCCTTTAGAAGGTATGTAACTATAATGTAACTGATAGTCGAGTCTTTTTAAGCCTGAGAATAAATCAAGATCCGAGAGTTTGATTCGTATGCGCTTATGAAAGTTTACATTTTTAAGGTATCCGTTCGATATCAAACACCTTAACAGGTCTGTCGTCCATAGCAGATAGCATATCCTCAGACCCGATTATGCCTACCACAAGATGTGGGGGTTGGCGAACTGAGGAACGGCACTAACCGATTTGGGCACTCTAAGCGATTTCGCAAAGACTTCCCGCCTAGGAGAGTCTGTCTCATTGCGATACAAATATTGTATAATCCAGATTACCCTGCAGCACCCTATTTCATCTTGAATTAGGTATCTTGTGCAGACATCCCTTCGCTCTCTCGGTGCAATCTGATATTGACCTTTCAACTACCATATGTAATCCTCAAATTCCTGGAATTTAAGTATATGGCACGTATTATGAGATTTCTGACTATGCAGACCTATCACAATATAGTGTGGCTTAAATCAATGGGTGTCCCATTACCCAGCCCACCTTTTCAGCCACATAGTTACCTCCACAACATCATGAGGTCGTTTTGTGTTTGACACACAATGGCGAATCCCATATAGTCAGAGTTCGAAAAACCAAGTTCTTATCAACCAACCAACCAACCAACCAACCAACCAACTTCTGTTGATCTTTATGAATGGGATTGCCTATTGCGGATCCAAAACAATCGGCTTGGATGGGAATGAATTGTTGAATTTTTGCACAGAAGCAATTAAGGAATCAGGGATTAAAGATACTTTTAAGGAGGCCTATTGCGGTGGGTATATTGCTGGGTATTATGAA
>Ga0307379_10000539_pt1 | contig 63026 bp, 49 predicted proteins | sample UN2MG_FD_202237 | JGI IMG/M metagenome (GOLD analysis project Ga0307379, IMG submission 202237) | Soil microbial communities from Risofladan, Vaasa, Finland - UN-2 | ecosystem: Environmental > Terrestrial > Soil > Coastal area > Acid sulfate soil | place: Finland: Risofladan, Vaasa | collected... | reverse complement strand
CGGGCTGCTGCACCATCCGGGTTACCGCGCGAAGTATGGGGACTGCCTGAAGCGGGAACTGCCTCGGGTTCCGTTTGCGCCGGATTTCCGTACGTTCTCGGACGCGGGCCGTGCGTTGGCGCATTGGCATCTCGATTATGAGGATATCGAGCCGTATGAACTGAAATGGGAGGTGGCGAAAGACGTGCCGTTGTCGTACCGTGTCGAGGACAAGATGCGGCTGAGCAAGGACAAGACGGCGCTGACGGTTAACCCGGCGTTGACGCTGGGCGGCATCCCGCCGGAAGCGTTCGAGTATCGCCTGGGCAATCGCAGCGCGCTGGACTGGGTGATCGACCAGTACCGGGTCAAGACCGACAAACGCTCGGGCATCACCTCGGACCCCAACCGCGCCGATGACCCCGAATACATCGTCCGCCTAGTCGGCCAAGTGATCCGCGTCAGCCTCGAGACCGTCAGTATCGTGAATGCCCTTCCCGAGGATTTCGGAGGATGACAACATAGCGTTCGCGTGTGGTTCGCGTGACGGTAAGGAGGACTAGGCGATGGCAGATTATATTCCGAGTGGTGAAGCGGCGAAGATTCGTTGGATGTGGCGGTTGATGGCGTGGCTGGCGCGGGATGGGGCGGTCCACGGGCTGGCGCATGGTTTCACCATTGATGAGGTTTGCGCGTATTACTTCGTGGTGTTGCAAGCGAAGCTGGCGGCGGATAGTGCAGCGGAGAAGGAGGGGGCGGCGCGTGCGGCGATGGTGACGAAACGGTACGCGATCGCCGACGCGCTGAGTCTGGTCCGCGGCAGTGTCAAGCGGCTACAAGCGAACCCGGCGATGACGGACGCGGATCGCGCGGATGCTGGGCTCACGGTCCCGGATCCCACCAAGACCGCCACGGACCCCGAATACGTCCGCGAGCTGCCGCTCGCGATCCTCGTGCTCGACTGGAGCAAGCCGTTACAAGTCATCCTCCACTGGGGCACCAACCCCGGCGACGAAAGCAATAACGCGCGCCCGGCCAATATCCTCGGCGTCCAGATCCAATACCACCGAGGGGGCGTCCCCGAACATGAGTCCGACTGGCTGACGCTCGAAATCGACACCCGATCCCCCTACATCCACGTCCTCCACGAAGACGAACCGACGACGTATGCCTACCGAGTCTGCTGGATGGACAAAAAAGGAAACAAAGGCCCCTACTGCGACGCGGCAATCTGCACCGTAAGCGTGTGAGGCAACGAGGGGCGTCGAGGCCATGAGGCCAAACAATCCCGCACAAAGGCGCGGAGGCCGGCGGGGCCGCCCCGCCACTCAGGTGCGGGCCGCCCGCGCCGGCCTGAGGGGACACGGAGCAAACAGAAGCTCCGTGATCCCCGTGTCCCCGTGTGAGAAAAGGACACCGCGAATGCACCTGGAAAGCGGTATAGAAAAAATCATGGGAAACGCGTACAATTATGAACGCATCAGCTCGAGATACCATTCCCTCGCTTTCAACAGACTCGCATTGTTCGGATACCCAGCTAATAGGTCATCAATCACTCTCAAAGCAGCCCTGTTTTCGCCATCAACAAGAAGCTGGCAGGCTTCCTTGTAGCCAGCCTCTGCAAGAGTGTTATGCCCGGATGAGTGTTCGGAAGGCACAGTATTTCACACCTTTGCAAAAGATTGGTATTTGGGATGCAGTTCGATGCGATCGACATATTCATTGTGAAACGCACGGGCTTGTTCGAGTTGGCCGGCGTGTTGTGCGCTCCCAGCCAGGTCAGTCATTTCCAGGGGATCGTCTTTGACGTTATAGAGTTGCACGGCGCCTGCTGGGTTGAAGAACACTTTGAAATCTTTCATGCAGACGACACGGCGCAAGTCACTTTCCGAAAACGATTCCGCCACCACATAATCGCGCCATTCTCCAGGTGTCCCTTCCAAAAGTGGCCTTAGACTTTTGGCAATGGTCATGCGGGGCATCCTTTCCAGTCCCGCGTAATCCAGGATCGTTGCGGGGATGTCGACACCTGAAACGAGGCTTTCTTCGTCACGGTTCCCTTGCCGGATCTGCCCCGGAAGAACGTATACCAACGGCACACGAAGCGCGGCATCATAGAACTGGCCCTTCTTGAAACGGTTGTGGTGTCCACCCATTTCCCCGTGGTCCGATGTAAATATGAACAGGGTATTACGCGCATGCCGTGAATTACGCAACGCGTCGAAAACACGCCCCACTTCGGCGTCCACCATCTCAACCATGCGGTAATAGTAATAATTGTAAAGGCGCACGCCCGTTTCATCCCACTTCCCCCTTCCGTTGGATTTGTCAAAACTCCCCGGCGCTGGAGGCAGTTCCGCGTGCAAGACATCAGATGCGCCGAATTTAGTAGCTGGATTCCGTGGCGCAAAGTCCAGAAAGCAACAGTCATGAGGATTCAGGAACCCGACATTCAGGAAGAACGGCCGTTCGTCTGCATAATTGTGGAGAAAACCGCATGCAACGCTGGCGACGCCGGCGTCGCCTTGCTCGCCGTGGCCACTTCCGCCGGGCAACAATGTGAAACTGCGGTCGACACGGCGGTTGGGGATATGCCATTTTCCGGTGTAGTAACAGCCGTAACCACGCGCGCCCATCCATTGCCCGAGGTCGGGAACGGACTCGAGCAGGGGAAATTTATTCTCGACGACCCCGTGTTCGCTTGAGACGCGACCGGTGTACCAACAGGCGCGTGCGGGACAACAGACGGGATTGGCGGAGTATGAACGGCTGAACGAGGTCCCTGCCGCGATGAGCCGGTCAATGTTGGGGGTCTCAACGTGCGCATTACCGAACGCCGATATTGCATCGTGGCGCATTTGATCGACATGGACGAAAACGATGTTGGGCGCGGATGTATTTGCAGGCATCGGTGTCTCCTCTAATTGATCGCTTTTAGCGCCCACGATGTTAGGAATACCGTCAGGAAAAGGGGACGGCCTTCTGAATCCACTATCCAATGCGTGGGCAGCGTTGCAGGACCGCTTTGTAGGAACGTCCGGATGGGGAGCTCTTCCCCACGAGGCAGCACGCCGGTTTCAGCTACCCGGAAACGTTGATTGGGCCTAAGCCCTGACGGTTCGTGCAGCATGGTAAACCCTGCACCGTTCTCGCATAAGGTGGAAAGATGGCTGGCTGAATCCAGCAGGCCGCAACGGCACAGCAATGGCCCGGATATATCCGCAACGGTTTTCGCGCCATCCGTGTGCATTCCAAGCTTATCCCCTTTCCGGTTGCCGGACTGCCGTGTCCGGCACAGCGCTGCAACCTCTTTCTGCGCCGAATCCACCGCGTATTCAAGTTCCCATTGCATCAATGGATGCCAACGGTCGTTTGAACAGAGAAAATGGCCCGTCATTGCCTCTCCCCGTTGGTTCAACGAAAGCGCATATTCCACCGCGTCAGGTGACGGCCGCCGAATCACGGAGACCTCTCCGAGAGTAGGTGTCGAGACATTTTTCCGCTTCTTGTCTGTCGTCCAGCCCACTACTTCAAACGTAAGAGTTTGGCGGCGTTCGGGGTCGAGGACAGCTTTCGGCGGAACGTAAGACTTCACATACGTTGAAACGGGATTCAGGGCAGAAAGCTCCTGCTGGGGAGACTCAGCCGCATGGACCTCACCCACCGCCAAGCCGGTTCGCCCAGCCACATATCCCAGCAGCGAAGCTTCGATAGATCGTGCCAGAAACTCACGTCTGTTCATGATTGTTCATCTCCACAATTCGGGTGTCACCTGCATGCTCTTGTTACCATTTCTTGGGTGTTTCGAGGTGTCTTACTTCGTTGCTGAAAGTCTGGGCAATCCCTCGCTCGGATACTGTAACCCTGGTTTGGAGAAGAGGTTCCTCTCGAGCCCTCTTGCAGCGACAGGAAGGATGGACTATATTTGGATGGACGTGTCCGGAGAGGTTCCGCGGCACAAATATGGGAAATCTCGGATGAATATTGCTCGGTTTCTATTCGTAGGTAGCGTTGTCTTGACTATGGCTACGGTGTGTACGCCTTCGGAGCCGCAACACCCGGGGAATAAGGAAGCGATGCCCGTTCCGCCCAACGAGCGACTGGTCGGCATGGCCTATTCGACATGGTTTCCTCCTATAAGTTGGGAAAACACGTGGGGCACCCCAACGCTGGGAAGATACCGTTCAAACGATCCCATAATCATCCGGCAACATGCGCATTGGCTGAGCGATGCCGGTGTCGATTTCATTTGGATCGACTGGTCGAACAATGTCGATCACGATCCGACTATGGAAAATGTTAGCCCTATCCTACGGAACGGCGAACGCTGGCTGGCTTATCGGAAGGATATCGCACCTATCGAGACCGCCACGGAGAAGGTCTTCGAGGTATTCTCCGGACTCGACCGGCACCCGAAAATCAGCATCTTCCTGGGCTTATCGGGCAAGCCGCAAGCACTAACCGATGGGCGGCTACGGAAGAAGGCCGATCAGGTCTACGAACAATTTGTTTCGCATCCCGTCTACGGCCCGATGATGCAGTACTACCTAGACAAACCTCTGCTGGCCATATACGTTGACACTCCCTCGCCGTTCCCTGGTGGCCTTCCGCAGTGGGATGATCCGCGTTTCACGGTTCGCTGGTTCACGGGGTTTGTCACCGAGCAGCCAAACCTCCGCGACGGGCGGTTGAGCAAGTACGGCTATTGGTCCTGGGAAGACCGGGGCCCGGCAACCTATTCGGTACATGATGGACAGGTCGAAGCGATGGTCGTCACGGCCGCGTGGCGAAAGCAGGGAGAACCGGACCAAGCCGAGCGATGGATTCCTGCGCGGGGGCGACGAGACGGGGCCACATTTCGCGAGGCGTGGGCAGAAGCCCGGGCGTATGGCCCAAAATTTGCCATGGTCGTTGCATGGAATGAATTCTCTCTGGGTGAAGGACCAAGCGCCGAGGTCAGCAAAGACATTGAACCCTCGAAGGAATTCGGAAATAAATATTTGAGAATACTCAAAGAAGAGGTCGCGAGATTCAAGGGCAAGAAATAGGTTGAACACCCGGAACGATTCGATCTCAGAATGTCCTGCATTCACAACGGCTACTTCTGAACCGCGGCCCAGAACATAGGACGGCGGCAAGAACTTGAGGAAAAGTCTTATGGTACCCATAATTGCGGGAAACTTGAGTGACATAAAGACGAGGTGGAAGATGAAAATGCTTTCTGTGATAGCGACTTTATTCGTCGTGATGCCAACGGCACATGCGGCGGAGGCCCCCGCCGAAGGGCTGCTGCTGCCAAGCATGGAGACGCCCGCGCAACGGGACGCGCGCCTCGCGTGGTGGCGCGAAGCCCGCTTCGGCTTGTTTGTCCACTGGGGCCCGGCGAGCGTCAACGGCACCGAGATCAGTTGGTCGCGCATCGGGCATCCGTTTGATCACAAGGGCCTCGAGAGCGTGCCGCCCGAGAAGTACGACGCGCTCTATCAGCAATTCAATCCGGTGAAGTTCGACGCGGACGCGTGGATACAACTGGCGAAAGAAGCCGGCATGAAGTACGTCGTCTTCATCACGAAGCACCACGACGGCTTCTCGATGTGGCCCACGCAACAGCGCCCCGATTACAGCATCGCCGCGACACCGTTCCAGCGCGATCTCTGCAAGGAGATCGCCGACGCCGCCCACAAGCATGGGATCAAGCTCGGCTGGTATTACTCGACGCGCGATTGGACCCATCCCGACTATCTCGTTGGCGACAACCGCAAGTACGACGCGTTCTACATGGCGCAGGTGCGCGAACTGCTCTCGAATTATGGCCGCGTCGACATGATGTGGTTCGACCACGTCGCGGGCAACTGGCGCGACTACGATTTCCAGGCGCTATTCGACATGGCCTACCGGCTCCAGCCCGGCATCCTCGTCAACGACCGCGCGGCCCGGTTCATCCGCGAGACGCAGGACAAGCCCAGTCCTGAAATTGCCGCGCTCGTCCGGGGCGATTTCGATACGCCCGAACAACGTATCGGGAAATTTCAAAACGACCGCCCGTGGGAATCGTGCGTCACCATGACCGAGTGCAAAGACGGCGGCGGCTGGTCGTACCGTCCCGACGGCCGCACGCGCACCTTTGACGAGTGCCTCCGCATGTTGGCCAGTTGCGCCACCGGCGACGGCAACCTCCTACTGAACGTGGGCCCGATGCCCACCGGCGAGATCGTCCCCGAGCAGATCGCCGTGCTCAAGGAGATGGGCGCATGGCTCAACAAGTATGGCGAAAGTATCTACGCCACCCGCGGCGGCCCCTTCCGCAACGGCGAATGGGGCGGCTCGACCTATAGCGACAAGACGATCTACCTCCACGTCTTCCAATGGAAAGGCGACACACTCGAACTCCCGCCGCTCAAAGCCAAAATCCTCAAAGCCACCGCGCTAACCGGCGGCGATGGGAAAGCAAACCAAACCAAAGATGCCCTACGAATCATCCTCGCCCCCGCGCAACAAGACAAGACCGACACCATCATCAAACTCGAACTCGACGCCCCCGCGGCCAACGAGTTCCAGAACGGCCAATCGTTATCCATTACAGAATAGAGGGTGAAAATGAACCTGTTTCTTGTAGCCGCATCAGCACTGTGGATGATGGCGGCGCCGTCCGCGCAACTCGATTTCAGCGACCCGGCTCGACTGCCGCAGCCGCCCGTCGATGCGTCCGGATTCCCGTCCAGCAGCGCGGATCTGGATCTGCGGGCCGGTTTCTCGACCCCGCCGCCGGGCTACGGCGAAGTTCCGTTCTGGTGGTGGACGGGCGACCCGCTGGACAAGGATCGGCTGCTCTGGCAAATCGAACAGTTGCACGAGAAGGGCATCTCCGGGATGCAGGTCAATTACGCGCACGAAGACTCGGAGGGATGGCCGACATACAAAGCCGAGCCGGAGATCTTTTCCGATGCGTGGTGGGACGTATGGCAGTTCGTCGCCGACCAGTGCAGCAAACGCGGCATGGGGATCGGGCTGAGCGGCTATACGCTCGACTGGCCCAACGGCAAGAGTCTGGTCAGTAGCACCATCTACAACGATCCTGAAATCCAGGGACGCGAAATCGAAATCGCGCACAAGCAGAGAATTGAGGCTGGCCAAACGTTTGCCTGCGAACTGCCGGCCGACACCGTCGCCGTGCGCGCTTACCCGGTTGGCTCGGCAGGCATCGCCCCGGACAACATTGACCTGGCGGATTCGATCCGGGATCAACGTCTGGAGTGGACGCCCTCCCAAGGCGACTGGGAAGTCTGGGTCTTCAGTGCCGCACGCAGGCCCGGTACGCTCAACCCGATTCATCCGCTATCTGGGCGGCGCGTCATCGAGAAGTTCTTTCAGCCGTTCGAAGATCACGCACCGGGACAATCCGCCGCGGGGCTGAATTACTTTTTCCATGACGAGCTGAACTTCGGCGTCGGCGATCGGATATGGACCGACGACCTAGCCGAAGAGTTCAAACGGCGCAAAGGCTACGGCCTGTTCGAGGCCCTGCCTGCGACGTTCCAGGATACTGGTTTGAAGACGGTCAAGTACCGCCTGGATTTCATGGACGTCAAGGTGCGGTTAGCCCAGGAGCGCTATTTCATCCCGATTTTTCAGTGGCACTGGAGCCGGGGCAAGATCTACGGCTGCGATCAAGGCAGCCGCGGCCGCGACCCGCTGGAGTTCGGCGACTATTTCAGCGCCGTGCGCTGGTACACGGCCCCAGGCCACGATACGCCGGGCGGAAAAGCGGATTTGATAAAGGGAAAGGTATCGAGTTCCATTGCCCACCTGTACCGGCGCCCGCGGGTCTGGCTGGAAGGGTATCACAGCCTGGGGTGGGGGGCTACGCCCGAAAACCTGATGTTCGCCACCTGCGAGAACTACCTGTACGGCTGCAATTTGCTAAACCTGCATGGTTTGTACTACACCACGCACGGAAGTTTCTGGGAGTGGGCGCCACCGAGCTACCACTTCCGCATGCCTTATTGGGATCACATGGGAACGTTCCTGAAGTACTTCGAACGCCTCTCGTATCTGATGAGCCAAGGCGTGCATCAATGCGACATCGCGGTGATGTATCCGGTCGCTCCCGGCCAAGCCGGACTGGGGGGCCGCGAGGCAACCGAGACCGCCTTTGCCGCCGGTACGACGCTGATGAACAACGGCTACGACTTCATCTTCATGGATTTCGAGTCGCTGGCGCGAGCCGAAATCCGCGACGGACGATTGCACGTCGCGGACGCTTCGTACCAGGCGCTGGTCTTGCCGGCCATGCGCGCCGTGCGCTGGTCGACGCTGCAGAAAGCGCGAGATCTCTTCCGGTCGGGCGGGATCGTAATTGCCGATGGCGCATTGCCTGAAGCCAGCGACCGTGCGGGCCGAGAAGATCCCGAACTCGACGCGGTCGTCAAAGAATTGTTCGGCGCGACAGCCGCAGAAACCACCGCCGGCGCGAGGAACGGCCTTCGGGGCGGACTCATGGGCCAGATCGAAGGCTTGATTCCCCGCGATGTCCAGGCCGCGCAAGGCGTCAAGGCAACCCACCGCAAAGTCGGGCCGCGCGATGTTTACATGGTGATGGGTGCATCGAAGAACTCGGTCGTCGAGTTCCGCGCGAAAGGCCGGGTCGAGTTGTGGGATCCGTGGACGGGCGCGGCTCGACCGCTACGCGTGCTTGGCGAAACGGCGGCGGGCACGAAGGTGGAGTTGCCGCTGGAAGATTATGAGGCGCAGATTGTCGTGTTCGAGCAGGGACGCCAGCACGTCAATCCGCCGCCGCGCCAGGATCACGAAGTACAAGAGATTGCCCTGGACGGTGAGTGGGAGTTCAAACTGAAACCGACGATGGACAATCGGTGGGGTGACTTCCGTCTGCCGGTGACCGACAAAATCATTGGTCCTGAAGCGCGTATATTCCGGCACGCAGTCGAGACGGGGCGTGCGGCCACTTGGTGTGAACCGGACTTCGACGACAGCGGTTGGGAGCGGGTTACCTATGACTTTGGACCACAGTTCTGGGTACTGGGACCGTTTCCGGCCGACGTGTCCAGCGATGCGTTCGAAGCCAAACTGGCAAAATTGACGCGGGTCAATCCAAAGAAAGAAGTCAGCGTAGCCGGACAAGAGTTCCATTGGCGGCCCTACAATTTCTCCTGGCGCCAGGGACTCGAAGGCGATCCCGGCCACCAAGGCTACCACGGCCTGAAAGAGAATATCGCCGACCATTTTCTCTGTCTCGGCCGCCGTACCAGCGCGCTAAACGAGTTCAAGTACGAGACCGAAGAGACGGGAAGCCGCTATTACCTATGGACCAGCGCGACGGTCGATCGCCAGACGACGGCCCGGATCGTGGCGAGTGCTGGACAAGAGGACGAACGGCCGCACGCCTCCGAAATGCTGAAACCTGCCGCCGTGTTCCTTAACGGAAGACTTGTTGACGATCTGACGCAATCCGTGCCGCTGCGTGTGGGCAAGAATCCGATGCTCATCCGTTACGACCGGGCGGGCCGCGGCTACTTCGTCTTGAAGCGTGACGCACCTGACACGAAGCCTCGGGACCGCACACCGCTGTCCATGACTTGGTTCGACGACCCGTCGGTGATTCGTTTCGACGTGCATACCGGGACGAGGCCTGCCGAATGGTTTCGCTTTACCGCGCCGCCCGGCTTGCACGCGATGACAGTCGCCGCCAAGGGCGGCGTGGAGGCTTGGGCAGACGGCCGACCAATGCGCGCAGTGGGTCAGGGCCGTTTTGAGGCGGGCGCGCCGCCGTTGCCCCGCGCGGCCATTGTCGCTCTGCGCGTGATACCGGATATCGGATTCTGCGGCGCGGCCGTGTTCCCAGACCCCATAAGATTGGAATGCGGACGTGGCGCCACCACAACAGGCGACTGGTCGAAGATGGGCGCATTGGAGTGTTACTCCGGCGGCGTATGGTACCGCAAGACCGTGGCGCTCACACCGGAACAAACCCAAGGGCGCGTCATGCTCGACCTCGGCAAAGTGTGCGCGACGGCGGAAGTCCGCATCAACGGCCAGTCCGCGGGCGTCAAGCTCGCGCCGCCATGGACCGTGGACATTTCCACGCTGGTCAAGCCCGGCGACAACGCAATCGAAATCCTCGTCTACAACACCCTGGCCAACCACTACGGAACGATTCCAACGCCCTACCAGGGCTCGCCCGAATCCGGCCTCATAGGACCGGTCACCATTCAGATAAGCGCCCCGGTGATTCACATGCAGCGGAAGGATAGATAGTGTACACTCCGAACAAACTTAGGAGAAGGAGCGAGTCATGTCCTTTGCAGGGAAATACAGTGTCGCGGGTTTGATCCTTGTTTTCGCGTATGGTCAAATTATTCGATCGATGTCATAATCGGAAGCGGCAGCAAAATGTTGCTTGGATTTCGGCACCCCTAGAACGAGCACTCGATAATGTTGAACATGGGATAAGGCTTTTTCGGGAGTCAAGGGCACTCCCGAAAAAGCCTTATCCCATCTATCGGCTCAAGGTTCCCTCATTGAGCGGTTTGTACGGGCGGCCCGGGACGAGCTTATCCTCCGCTACGAATCCCTCGGGTCTACCGGCGAGGCGGTGAACCAAACGCGTGCGCCATTTTTCCAAGGTTGTATGATGCGACGGCACCTTCGACAAGTCCCGCTCTTCCCGCGGGTCTTCGTCCAGATTGAATAGATGCTCGCGGCCGTCCGCTGGCCGCCAGATGTATTTGTAGTGGCCGTCCGTCAGTGCGTGATACGCCTGCGCCTCGCTATAGCATGGAGCGTGTTCGAAGTGCAGCCATTCGCGAATTCGTTGTTCGCGACCGCGTAGCGTCGGCGCCAAGTTGACACCGTCGACATCTTCGGGGATCGTTACTCCGGCCAGGCCAAGCAACGTCGGCATGGTATCAGCCAGACAAACCGGCTGCATCACGCGCAATCCCGGCTTGAATCCCAGTTCCGGTGAACTCGCGATGATAAAGGGGATGTTCGCGGATCCCTCGAACGGCTCGCACTTGCGGAAATAGCCGTGGTCGCCCATCATTTCCCCGTGGTCACTCGTGAACACGATCACCCAGGGCCTCTTCGCTTTTTCGCTCCGCGCTTTGAAGTCGCGGATAAGCGACGCGATCTGGTTGTCGAGGTGTTCGATGAGTCCATAATAGCCAGCTTGTGCGGTCCGCAGTACTTCGCCCTCGAGCAGCACCCGGTGTCCCGCTTTGTCGCCCTCGGGCGACAGGGCCTTCCAGTCCACCCAGTCACCGTGTGCCGACGGGGGCAAGTGTTTGTTTGCGTACAAGGCGTCGAAGTACCTCTTGGGAGGAAACAGCGGCGGATGCGGCGCGTAGAACGAGGTCGTCAGAAACAGCGCCTGCCCGGGCGCGGTCTCGCGGACCACGTCGCACGACCGGGCCACGATCCATTCCGTGGGATGCAGGTTGTCCGCCAAGGGCCACGGCTTCGCCTGCCAATGATTGTAGGTAAGGCCCATTTCCTCCACAAACGCTCTGATCCCCTTGACCTCCGGCGCGGCTTTCTGAAGAAACCGGTGATACTCGTCGTTTTCGACATGGGTCGATCCGAGGATCTCGCGCTGGTATCCGCAGGCACCGCTCTCGGGCAGTTGGTGCATGTAGCGGCCCACGAGTACGGTCGCGTACCCTGCAGCCGTCAGCGCTCCCGGCATAGACAGTGTCGAGATCGGCTTTGCTTTGAATCCGACCACGCCGCTGGTTTGCGGGTAAAGACCCGTGAGGAGTTCGTATCGCGCGGGAATACACGATGCGACCCCCGTATAGGCCCGGCGGAAAAGCACGCCTTCCCTCGCGAGCCGGTCCAGCTGCGGCGTGCGCACCACGGGATGATCGAGGATGGACAGGCAGTCGCCGCGCATTTGATCCGGCATGATGAGAAGGATATCGGGCCGGATCGCGTCCTCGGGAGCGGAGAAACAGAAGCGTTGCGAGGCCACCGCGACCCCTGCAAATGCCGTTGTCGTCTGTCGGAGGAAGTCGCGCCTTCTCATGGTTGTACACCTTTCTTTCCAACGGGCGGAACGGAAGCGCCCGCCAGCATGGCGTCGATCTCGGCCATCGTGAAACGCGTGCTGATGACCGAGTGCTTCTCTTCACCTTCATGATACTTGATGTAGGTCGTGGCGACAACGGTCCCGTCGGGAAGCAATTCCACGCCCGGATATCCGCAATCCACGCCGGCGTAACTGTGCAGCAGCTTGATGCGGCATTGTCCCGGCTTACGTTGGCGGATGTCGTCGTACGTGCCGACCCACGCGACGAAGTGCCCAAGCGCCGGGCTATCCAACGCACGATCGCGAAAGGCGATCACCAGACGTCCGTCGGGAGTGTATACGCCGATATGCCGGTCGCCCGTTAGTCCCCACGGCGTGTCGACGGGCTTGCTCCAGGTCTGGGCTTCGTCGCGGCTGAACATCATCAGGCTACGGCCTTTGTGCGTGTTTTCTCGCATAAGACAGCACAGCTCGGCACCGTCAGGCGAACGGAACACAAACGGTTCGCAGGGCAGCTTGCCCGGGACCACGGCGGCGACCGCCGGGGCCGACCAGGTCAGCCCGCCATCACTGGTGATCGTCTGCACGACTTCGAGCAATTCCTTTTTCGGGCCGGTGCGCCGATGGTACATGCCGAGGTAACGCCCGTCCTTCAGGCAGAGAACGGAACTGAAGGTCATGACGCATTGGAAATCTTCGCCGAGCGGGGCCAGCTCTTGCCAGGTCCGGCCGCCGTCTTCGCTGACGATACGGGGCATGTTCGGACGCGCTGAGAAGACCCACAGGCGTTCTTTGCCCTCGGGGTCCACGATCCGGTAGATGCTTGGACAGTTCTCATGTTTGACAAAATCCTTCGGGAGCGTATCGTCGAGCCGCGTCCAAGTCAGGCCGCCGTCATTGCTACGCGCCATCGGGCCGGCGTGGCCGCCGTGGCCAATACACCAAACCGCGAAGATCGTTTTGCCGTCGGGCATGAGCACAGTCGTCGGATGGCCCTGGTAGATCTCTTTCGTTCCCGCGGCAATCACGACGTGCCGCTGGGTATCTCCCGAGATGTCGATCAGGGGCAAGGTGTCGGGACCATCGAGCGATTCCAGCGGAAACCGTGCGAGCGTGATCGACTCGTAGGGATGCTTATCGCCGCATTCATAGAGACACGCGATGGTGCCGTCCTCGAGCACGGCCAAATCGGAGTAAGCACTCGGGCCTTGATGCAGCGTGATTTGCGCGGGCCACGTTTGTCCCTCATCGAAACTCGCGCGGACCGTCATGTTAACTCGTTCGTCACCACTGGCGGGGTTGCTGAACAGGATGACGCCGCGCTGCTTGTCTTGCGGCCAACGATAACGCTCGATGGCCGCCTGGCATATCGGTTCGATCAGGACCGGATCAAATCGTTGGTCTTTCCACGTCAATCCGCCATCGTCGCTTACGGCCACTTGGCGGTTCTTTTTCGCTCGATCGTAGTTGCGCATGTTGAGCATGAGCCGTCCGTCGCACAGTTCGGCCACTTCGCATTCGTTGACTTGGTCTTGTGGCGTCGATCCGCCCAGTTGCCACGTTTCACCGTGGTCGTCGGAGTAGATGACATGCGAGTAATAGTCCTTCGTACCCGCCTCGATATGGTCGCAGGGGATGACGAGCCGGCCCGCGTGGGGTCCCTGTTCGATCTGAATTCCGCCGCCCGGACCGGTGGCGTACCAGGTCCAGTCCGGCTTCTTGGTTTCCGCCGTGATTTCTTGCGGAGGGATCCATGTCCGGCCATCATCTTCGGAATGGGTCACGAAGACCCGGCGCGTGTCCTTGCTCGATTGCGCGATGATCTCCGCTTCATGATCGTCGCCGCGATTCCACGTCATCAGCAACCAGATCGCGCCGGTATCGCGGTCGAGCACCGCACAGGGATTACCGCAGGTGTTGCCGGCGTCGTTCCAGATGACCTGCTGCGCGGACCAAGTCTCGCCATGGTCTTCGGAACGCTTCACGAGCAGATCAATGTCACCCGTATCCGAACGACTCTCCTTCCGGCCTTCGCAAAAGGCCAGCACGGCGCCGGTCTTTGTGACAAGGATCGCGGGGATGCGGTACGTGTCGTAGCCACCCTCGCCCTGGACGTACGGGGACTTCTGTATCGGTTCCGCCAGGAGTGATGAGGCATTCAGCGTTACGCACAATGCGATCAGTGAGATACAGATTGTCGATTCAATGTTCATGGTTCATTCCCTCTCCAGCTTCTTTGAGTTCTCAGCGGCTTCGGTGGTGCAAGGGCGATGTAGACACACATATCACTACGTTAACACCATGAACATCCCGAGCGCCACAAGCTTCTTCCCGCGATAGGCACAACGGAACTATGTCCGCATTCACGCTGTGGACGCTGAACCGGCGTGGCCGCCGCCGATTTGGTTTTTGAAGAAGGAATGCCGCTAGAATAGACTTCCGTAGCGCGGGATTGGTTCCCGCGAACAGCTAACGGCCCCTTTGTCCGGCCTACGGGGATCAATCCCGCGCTACGGCACGAGGACACGCAAATCTGGGTTGACTTAGCGACATTGATCTTGAAAGAGTGAAAGGAGGGTTCCGTGATGCTGGCAGAAAACCGGATATGTTGTTGGAGCCGTATTCTTGCGGGAGCTTGCATGGCCGTGTACGGAATTGTGGGTACATCGTGGGCGGCGGACGCGCCAGCGGGGCTGCAGGTCGCCACGTTCGACGTTGACGCGACCCCGCCCGTGGGCTCTTTCCTAGCCTATGACCCCGTCGTGAAAAAAGGCGAACTGGGCCTGCGCGCGCGCGGGATCGTATTGACGGGGGCGGGCGAGCCGATCGTGTTGTGCGCGGTGGACTGGATCGGAATCGCTAGCGAGGGCCATGACGTATTCCGGCAGGCGCTCGCCGAGGCCGTTGGGACGACGCCCGAGCGGGTGGCGGTCCACACGGTGCACCAACATGACGCCCCGTGCTGCGATCTCAGCGCGGAACGGATCCTGAAGGAACACGGAATCACACCTCAACGGTACGATGGTGCGTTTGCGCGCGAGGTGATCGCGCGTTTGGCGCAAGCGGCGCATGACTCGCTTGAGAAGGCGCAACCGATTACGCACGTGGGCTTGGGCAGCGCGGCGGTGCGCGAGGTAGCGTCCAACCGGCGGATCGTGGGTCCCGACGGCAAGGTCGGCAAAATGCGCGCGTCGTCGTGCAGGGACGCGGACCTGTGCGCCGCGCCGGAGGGGCCGATCGATCCCGCCGTATCCTTGATCAGCTTCTGGAACGGCGATGACCCAGTTGCGGTCTTGAGTTATTACGCATGTCATCCACAAAGCTACTACAGAACCGGAATCGCTAATCCGGATTTCCCGGGGATTGCGCGCTTCTTGCGGCAATTGGCGGAGCCGGACGCCCTGCACATCCATTTCAACGGAGCGGGCGGCAACGTCGCCGCGGGAAAGTACAACGACGGGTCGCACAAGAACCGCCTCGTGTTGGCGGAGCGACTGGCGGATGGTATGCGCCGTGCGTGGGAGACGACGGAGCGGGTTCCCATCGGTGTTGACGACGTGCGCTGGTCGGTGGTCCCGGTGGCCTTGCCGGTGGCGCCGTATTTGGATGCGAAGCAACTCGAAACACAAATGCGCGAAGAGAAAGACGTGGGCACTGCCGAGGGTTGCGCCCGCAAATTGGGCTGGCTGCAACGTTGTAAGGCTGGGGTTCCTATTGAGATATCGTGTCTGGCCTTGGGCCGCGCGCGTATTCTGCATCTCCCCGGCGAGCTTTTCGTCGAGTACCAACTCAACGCCAAGGCGGCGCGCCCGGACCTCTTCGTCGCGCTGGCAGCGTATGGCGACTACGCGCCGGGCTACATTGGCACGACGGTTGCCTATGACCAAGGCGGCTACGAGACGAGCCCCCGTTCGAGCAGTGTGGCGCCAGAAGTCGAGGCCGTTCTTATGGACGCGATCCGGAAACTGCTCGCCGAGTGAGCGGCTCTATTCGGCGTCGGCGGCTTTGTTCACGAGCACGCGAAGCCGCGCTTTGGGGTTTACGCACTTGCCCGCGGTGACGTCTTCTTCCGTAAACGTCGCCATCAAGATCTCCCGGGCGTCGCGGCGCGAGTAATCGTAGACGATGTAGATCGTACCGTCCGGCGACTGGACGCCGTCGGGATACGATACGCCTGCGCGCTCATCGAGAAGCAATCCGCCCTGCCACGTGACGCCGTCGTTGCTGGACACGTACGCGGTCAGATGCGATCGCCCGTGGTTGGACGGCGGCGCGTGTTTGACGAGCAGTAAGTTTCCGGATGCGAGTCTACGGATGAAGAAACGCGCGGCGGAATCGATGTGCGTGACGGTCTTCGCGGGAGCGCCCTCGCTCCACGTGACGCCCCCATCCGACGAGGAACTCTCGCCGACACCGTAGTTGGTTCTCGCGAGCATCCACAAGGTTCCGTCGCGCCGCTCGACGATCATGTGCTCGTCGCACTGGCGGCCTTTGATGTCCGAACGTCCGCGTGGCGCGAAGGTCTTGCCTTCGTCAATCGAGGCGACGGCCCAGGAGCCGGTGGTGGCGGCGTTGTCGATGACGTATTCGGGGCCGGGCGGTCTGACGGACGGCATGGTCCAAATGGCCGCGGGCAATAACCATGTGCCATCGCGCAGCACGGTGGGTTTGTTCATCATGATGCCGTCGCAAATGGGCCGCGGTTTGGACCATGTCGGCGTTTCCACGCCCGAGTCTTCGGTCACGATGGCCCACACGCCACCCCGGCCGTCCCACAACGTGACCCCCTGCGCCCAGAACAACCACAGACGGCTCTGTGGGTCGTGCCAGAGGCACGGGTCGAATGCGCGGATTACGCCCGGCGGATCGATGACCAGCTTGAGGTCCGACCAGGTCGCGCCGTCGTCGCCGCTGGTGGCCAGCATGACGAAATTCTCCGGGCCTTCGTCGGGCCCGCCGCCGTACCACGTGGTCCATAGGCGGCCGTTGTCCGCGCGTTCGATACCCGGAATACCCTGGAACACGCGCGCCCGATACGCGGGTCCCGGTTGCGTGTTCACGGAAACGGGTTGGAGGGCTAACGTCTGCGGATCCATCTTAGCCGACTCCTCTGCCAAAACGACGCCTGCAAGGATACACAGCCCGCACACAAACCCACACGAATACCTCGGAAACGATCTCATTAGGGTCCTCATCGTTCATCTTTTCACGGTCTTTTGCAGACAGACGGCATTATGCCGCCCCCCTATTCCTTTATCAAGAAGAGCGCGTCGCGTGGCCCGATTTCGACGGTAGTCCCAACGCGTTTGCTGTTGTTGGTTGTGGGACTTTGTTCTGGGTGCGCCTGTATGCGGCGGAATATTTGGCCGCGGAACATGCCGCCGAGGTCGAACGCGTGCTCGTGGTTTGAAGGGTTCGCGAGAACGATGCCGTGTTCGAATTCGCGCACAACGAGGTCGGGCGCGTTATATACGCGGAAGCCGGATAGGTACACGGGCTCACCACCTTCAACATCCAACGTCAGATCGATCCGTCCCGGGACCTCTTCGTCAAGACATTTCCCCATAATACCGTCGAGCAACGAGAAATGTCGTTCCCATTCCTCATACATCATGCGCGCTTGCGCCGCCATGCTTTCAGTCTGCCGAAAGTAGAACGCGCGAGGATACACGTCCTCGATCACGCGGACATTCGCGAGGCGCTCAGCAGCGAACGCTGAGGACGCCGCGCACAGAATAGCCATAACGGCGATACCAAAGGGAACGTGTTTCATGCCGTCTTCCTCTTGTTTCGATTTTTCCTATGTTCGCTGGCATTGTATACGCAAACACTCAATCAATGCAGGCTCTTGGATCAACGTGTGGTCGTCACTCGAATGTGAACGCGCCATTACACGAAGCGCGGGCCTTTTCCCGTGGCAGGGAAAGGATCCTACCGAAGCGGAAGTCTCCTTCCGCGGCGGAATCGAGGTCGGCCACCACCGCTTTCACGGTTTTTCGAAGCCTCAAGGACATCCCGCCACCCAACATACCCGAACGCACGCGCGATGCCACCCTTCGCGCGACAATACAAGCAGCTTCCCGAAACGGCGTCCCGGTACTCCACCCCCCAGAACAACCGCTTGACAAACCGCAAAGGGGGGCATAAGATGGACGAGTTGTATCGCATGACGCATTACCCTTGTGACACCGGATGGTGGCGACAAGGGGTTCGTCTCGAAGTACACGCATGGGGCGAATCACCTAAGTTACTCCCGCCGGGCACAAGCGCAAAGTTGAAGAAGCCCGGCGCGGCAGACCATGAAACAAGCATCCCCATCCCAAACCGACACACGTCCGCGCCGTATCCCAACTCGCTTGAACGCCGCTCAAAGCCGCTGGGACGGTCTCAAAGTGCCCTCGCAGGGGACGGTCGAACCCTGGGAGGGGACGGATGGACGTTCAGAACGGACAGACGAACCTTGAGAACGGACAGATGAACCTTCAGCAGGGACAGGCAAACGTCAAGAAGGGACGGATGAACCTGGAGAACGGACGGATGGACGTTCAGAACGGACGGACGAACCTGGAGAACGGACGGATGAACCTGGAGAAGGGACAGACGGACCCTGAGAGCGTTCGCGGCCTTGTATGCAGCGTTTTCAAGTACGTAGTCAATGTGTAAGTTGTGTATGGAAAGTAACTTAGAAAGGAGGAAAGGCTTATGGGATACATTCCCAGGAGCGAAGCGGAGCAAATAGCATGGCTCGAACGCTTCAACATATTCATGCAGGCCAACGGCGCATCCTACGGGTTTACTCCCGCGGAACTGGCGGAGTTGGACTCACTGGTAACCGGGGCCGGAACGGCCTTTAACGACGGCATTACGCTCGAAATAGCGTACCGCGCTGGCGTTCAACTCAAGAAACACACCCTCGCCGACGCGATCGCAGAAGCGCGCGCCGACGTCCGGCGGCTACAAGCCGCCCCCAACATGACCGACGAGGTCCGGGCCGAAGCCGAGATTACCGTCCCGGACGAAACACCGACCACCAAATCCGCCGACGCGGTCGAAGAAATCACCCCGCCCGAAACCGTGCTCGATTGGAGCAAACGCCAACGCGTCACCATCCATTTCGGGCTCAACCCCCACGATGAAAACCACAACGGCAAACCCGAAGGTATCATCGGCGCACAGATCCAGTTCCACCGCGGCGGCCTCCCCGAACACGAGGCCGACTGGCAGATCCTCGACATCGACAGCGCGTCACCCTACGTCCACGTCGTCCACGAAGACGCACCCATAACCTACGCATACAGAGCCTGCTGGGTAGACACAAGAAGAAACAAAGGCCCCTACGGCGACCCCGCAGTCTGTACCGTAAGCGTGTGAGGACAAATTTGGAGCCGAGGAACGAGCACGCTCGCAACCATAAGCAAGAAACTGCGGCCATCGGGTGCAAATATTGCTCAAAACTGGGAAGTTTCATAAGAGTGCGGCGGCAACGACGCCGCTTTGGATGGAGCCGGCGAATGAGCCGAATCAAAGAGCCAGCCAAAGCGCCGTCAAGGCCGGCGCACTTCCAAATAGCCGCGGCCGTCCGCGTCTTTCCCGCGCAAGCGGGAATCCAGTACATGCGTTGGGGTGTCGCGTTCAAGCCCTAGATTCCCGCTTGCACGGCGGGGTAACGCCCCCCGCCCGCGGGAATGACGCGGCGCCGATGTGGCAATGATGCTGAAGGAAGTTGCGTTGTAGTGACAGAGTGCGCTATGAATACGTGCACATGGTGGAAAAAGTGAGTGAGTTCTGTTTTTGATTCAACCGCAGGGTTTTACCGTTGGGAGTTGCCGAGAATGACGAATACAGTACAACATAATGTAATCCGTACCGGGCTTGTTGCGATGGCGGTGGCCGCGCTGGGTGTTTCCAGCGCCTTCGCCCAGAGTTCCATCCCTAACCCCGACGCCTGGGTGACCAACGGCATCGTCCGTGCAATCGTCCAGTCGGGGGACATCACGTACATCGGCGGCGAGTTCACCTATGTGGCGCCCAACGTGCCCTATGGCGTACCGCTCGATGCTGCGACGGGGCTGCCGGTCGCCGTCTTTCCCAAGGTCAACGGAACCGTACGGGCCAGTGTTCCCGATGGCGCGGGCGGCTGGTACATCGGCGGCCAATTCACGCAGGTAGGAACCGAGGCGCGGAACAACATCGCCCACATCCTGTCGGACGGTACGGTGGACCCCGCCTGGAACCCAAACGCAGGCGATGTGGTCTACGTATTGGCGGTGTCGGGCACGACGGTGTACGCCGGCGGGGACTTCACGACCATCGGCGGCCAGACGCGGAACCGGATCGCCGCGCTGGACGCCTCGGGACTCGCCTCGGCCTGGGATCCCAACGCGGACTGGACGGTCCGCGCCTTGGCAGTGTCGGACACGACGGTGTACGCCTGCGGCTTATTCACGAGCATCGGCGGCCAGACGCGGAACCGGATTGCCGCGCTGGACGCCGGGACGGGCCTCGCCACGGCCTGGAACCCCAACGCGGACAACTGGGTCTACATGTTGGCGGTGTCAGGCACGACGGTCTATGCCGGCGGGGAGTTCACCACCATCGGCGGGCAGACCCGCAACCGCATTGCCGCGCTGGATGCCGTGACGGGCCTCGCTACGGTTTGGAACCCCAACGCGAACAACAGGGTCTACGCTTTGGCGGTGTCGGGCACAACGGTGTACGCCTGCGGGGACTTCACGACCATCGGCGGGACCACGCGCAACCGGATCGCCGCGCTCAACGCGACCGGCACCGGGACCGCCACCACCTGGAACCCCAACGCGAACTCCGCGGTCACTGCCCTTGCGGTGTCGGGCACGACGGTGTACGCCTGCGGCTTATTCACGAGCATCGGCGGCCAGACGCGGAACCGGATTGCCGCGCTCGATGCCGGGACGGGCCTCGCCACCGCCTGGAACCCCAACGCGAACGACTGGGTCTGGACCTTGGCGGTCTCAGGGACGACGGTCTACGCCGGCGGCTTCTTCACGACCATCGGCGGGGCCACGCGCAACCGGATCGCCGCGCTGGACGCCACGGGTGTTGCCACCGCCTGGAACCCCAACTCGAACGGTTGGGTCCGTGCCCTTGCGGTATCGGGCACGACGGTGTACGCCTGCGGGGACTTCACGACCATCGGCGGGGCCACGCGCAACCGGATCGCCGCGCTCAGCGACTCCACCGGCTTGGCCACCACCTGGAACCCCAACGCGAACTCCGCGGTCACTGCCCTTGCGGTGTCGGGCACGACGGTGTACGCCTGCGGCTTATTCACAACCATCGGCGGGCAGACGCGCAACCGGATCGCCGCGCTCAGCGACTCCACCGGCTTGGCCACCACCTGGAACCCCAACGCGAACGGGAGTGTCTATGCCCTTGCTATCTCGGATACGACGGTCTATGCGGGCGGCTACTTCACGACCATCGGCGGGCAGACGCGCAACTATATCGCCGCGCTCAACGCGACCGGCACCGGAACCGCCACCACCTGGAACCCCAACGCGAGCAGCTATGTCTATGCCCTTGCGGTATCGGCGACGACGGTCTACGCCAGCGGCTTCTTCACGAGCATCGGCGGGCAAACGCGCAACTATATCGCCGCGCTCAACGCGACCGGCGCCGGAACCGCCACCACCTGGAACCCCAACGCGAACGATGTTGTCATGGCCTTGACGGTATCGGGGACGACGGTCTACGCCGGCGGCTTCTTCGCGACCATCGGCGGGGCCACGCGCAACCAGATCGCCGCGCTGGACGCCTCAGGCGTTGCCACCGCCTGTGACCCCAACGCGAACGGCACGGTCTTGGCCCTGACGGTTTCGGAGACGGCGGTCTATGCGGGCGGGGCTTTCACGACCATTGGCGGAAATCCCCAGGGGTATTACGCCCAGTTCGATTTTCCGCCGATCGCGCCGACCGCGCCCACGAATCCCGGCGCGGATCCCATCACGACGGATTCAATTCGTTGGACTTGGTTGGATCAATCCTCCGACGAGACCGGATTCAATGTATGGGCGGACCCCGGTAGCGCGGATCCAACCACGCTGCAAACCACTACGGCGGCGGACGCGACGGATTGGACGATGAGCCCGCTTGATCCGAACACGCAATACGCCTTCCAGGTCGCGGCGACCAATGCAGAGGGAGACAGCGCGAAGACGACGAACTATGCGCGGTACACGTTGTGCGGGCCGCCGTCGCTCGGGGACAACGTGACGTGCGACAAGACGCTCTCGACGCTATATCCGGCGGGCACAACGTTCTCGTTCACGAATCCGGCCGGATTCGGCGGCGGCAGCATCTACAGGGTGAGCAGTTTCCGGTACGCGTGGGATACGTCGCCGACGTATACATTCACCGGCGTGGAACCCGTCTGGAACAGCGACCCGCTTGACGAATCTCCCATCGTGTCGGGCGATTATTATCTGCACCTGCAATCGCTGAACGCGGAAGATGCTGAGGGCGGAACACTGGATTGGGGTCCATTTCAGATTGATTGCGTTGCCCCGACGGTGGCGATGACCTCCGGCGCGGTGGAACCGACCAACACGAGTCCGATTCCGGTCACGGTGACGTTTAGCGAAGAGGTCTTTGGTTTCGCAGACTCGGACATCATGCCGGGCAATGGCACCGTAGATGACTTCGCGGATGAGGGCGGCGGCGTTTACACGTTCAATCTGACGCCTTCGGGTGAGGGCCCAGTGACGGCGGATATCGCGGCGGACGTGGCCCAGGACGCAGCGGGCAATAGCAATGACGTGGCGGGTCAATTCAGCCGGACCTACGACGTAACGCCGCCGACGGTCGAAATGACGTCAGCAGCCGAAGACCCGACAAACATGAATCCGATCCCGGTGACAGTCACGTTCAGTGAAGCGGTATTCGATTTTGCGGATACGGACATTGTGACGACCAACGGTACGGTGAGTGGCCTTTCCGGCGGGCCTATCGTCTTTACGTTTGACTTGACACCTTCAAGCGAGGCTCTTGTAGCGGCAGATATCGCCGCGGATGTAGCCGAGGATGCCGCAGGCAACGGAAACGATGCGGCGGCCCAATTCAGCCGAACCTACGCCACGACCGGCAGTCTCCATGTGACGATTACGCCGGCCGGAGCCATCGCGGCAGGTGCGCAATGGCGCCGCGTCGGCACAGGCACGTGGCTCGATAGCGATGTTACGGAAGCGGATGTCCCGCCGGGTCCGTGGAATGTCGAATTCAAGGACATCTTCGGTTGGACGCAGCCGTCCAATCACGCTGTCGTCGTGGCCCTCGGTGCCACAACCGAAGACACGGGGGGGTATACCGTTCTTCCGGCCGATATCTTCTGGGGCACGTATCTTGGCGGAACGGGCGACGACAAAGGCAACGATGTCGTGGTGGATCCAAGTGGGAACGTGTATGCGACGGGGGACACCTTTTCCTCGGGCTGGGTGAGCGGGGGCTGGGACGCGAGCCTTGGCGGGACCGTCGATGGCTACGTGGTAAAGCTGAGCCCTGCGGGTGCACACGTGTGGTCCACGTACCTCGGTGGATCGGGCCAAGACTATGGCGTAGGCATTGCATTCGATACGAGCGGAAACGTGTACGTGGTCGGGGAAACCTGGTCCTCTGGGTGGGTAAGCGGCTTCTGGGACGGCACCCTTAGCGGCGTTAGGGATGGTTATGTGGTGAAACTAAGTTCGGCAGGGGCGCACATCTGGTCCACGTATGTGGGCGGGTCGTCGGGCGACTACTGCACGGACATCGCACTGGATGCGAGCGGAAACATCCATCTGGCAGGGGTTACTTCTTCCGTAGGCTGGATAGGAGGCGGCTGGGACGGGTCTCTTGGCGGGACCGCCGACGCGTTTGTGATAAAGAAGAGCGCGGCGGGTGCGAACCTGTGGTACACCTACGTGGGCGGCTCGGGCAGGGAGAATCTGTACGCCGCTACCAAAATTGCGCTGGATACGAACGGGAACGTCTATGTGACCGGGGATACGCCCTCCTCGGGCTGGCTGAGCGGCGGCTGGGACACGACCTATGGAGGAGGGGACGCAGATGGTTTTCTGGTGAAGCTGAGCGCCGCGGGCGCACATCAGTGGTCCACCTACATGGGCGGCTCGGCCACCGACTATGGACTGGACGTCGCGGTAGATGCGAACAACAACGTGTACGTGACCGGGATCAGCGGTTCCACCGGCTGGGGCGTGAGCGGCGGCTGGGACACCGATCAGAACGGCGGCAACGACGGCTATGTGCTGAAGCTGAGCTCGGCGGGCGCGCACGTGTGGTCCACGTATCTCGGTGGATCGGGCGACGACTCTGGCTATGGCGTCGCGCTAGATTCCGGCGGGAACGCGTATACGACGGGGCGGACCAACTCCTCGGGCTGGGTCAGCGGCGGCTGGGACACTGATCAAAACGGCGGCTACGACGGCTATATGGTGAAGCTGAGCGCGGCCGGCGCGCACCTGTGGTCCAGCTACTTCGGCGGAACGGCTGACGACTACGCCTACGGCATCGCCCTGGGTTTGATCGGAAACCTCTACGTAACGGGGTATACCACTTCCTCGGGCTGGCTGACCGGAGGCTGGGACACCACCTATGGCGGCGGTAATGACGGCTTTGTGGTAAAGATTGGGGAGCCAATCCCGGCCGCGCCGTCGAACCCTGGCGCGACCGCCATCGGCGTGGACGCGATCACGTGGACGTGGCAGGACAATTCGACTGACGAGACGGGGTTCAAAGTCTACGATGATCCGGGTGCGGGGCCGCCTATAACGCTTCAGACAACGGCGGCGGCGGATGAAGAGTCATGGGTGCATAGCGGCTTGACGCCGAATACGGAGTATGCGTTCCAAGTCGCGGCAACCAATGCCAACGGCGACAGCGACCTGACGGCAAACTATGCGCGCTATACGCTGTGCGGGCCGCCGTCCCTCGGCGACAACGTCGCGTGTGACAAGACGGTCTCGACGTTGTATCCGGACGGAACCACGTTCTCGTTCACGAATCCCGCCGGGTTCGGGCTCGGAACCGACGGCGGCAGCGTCTACATGGTGAGCAACTTCCGGTACGCGTGGGATACGTCGGCGACGTATACATTCACCGGCGCGGAACCCGTCTGGAACAGCGACCCGCTCGACGAGTCTCCCATCGTTTCGGGCGATTACTATCTGCACCTGCTATCGCGCAATGAGGAAGATGCCGAGGGCGGAACACTGGATTATGGCCCGTTCCAGATTGACTGTGTTGCCCCGACGGTGGCGATGACCTCCGGCGCGGTGGAACCGACGAACACGAGTCCGATCCCAGTAACGGTGACGTTCAGCGAAGCGGTGTTCAATTTCACGGACACGGACATTGTGGCGACAAACGCTGCCGTGGGTGGCTTCACGGACGTGGGCGGAGGCGTTTACACGTTCAACCTGACGCCTTCGAGCGACGGTTTGGTGTCGGCGGACATCGGCGCGGACGTGGCTCAGGACGCGGCGGGCAATGGTAATGAAGCGGCGTCCCAATTCAGCCGCACATACGACGGAACCTCCCCATCGGTTTCGATGACCTCCGGCGCTCCGGACCCGACCAACACAAGTCCGATTCCGGTGACCGTCACGTTCAGCGAAGCGGTGTTCGGATTTGCGGACACGGACGTCGTCGCGATGAACGGCACGGTGAGCAGTTTCTCCGGCGGGCCTGCCGTCTATACCTTCGATTTGATACCTTTGAGCGATGGACCTGTAACGGCGGATATCGGCGTGGGTGTGGCGGCGGATGCCGCAAACAACGGTAACGAAGCGGCGGCGCAGTTTGGCCGGACCTACGACACAACCAATCCTACGGTGAATATGGCTTCCGCCGTTCCGGATCCGACGGACATGAGCCCGATCCCGATAACAATTACATTCAGCGAAGTGGTGTTCGGTTTTGTGGACACGGACATTGCGGCGGTGAATGGGACGGTCAGCGGCATCGCGGATATGGGCGGTGGCGTTTACGTATTTGACCTGACGCCTTTGGGCGAAGGCCTGGTGACGGCGGACATCGCGGCGGGCGCGGCGTTGGATGCGGCGGGTAATCCCAGCAACGCGGCTGCGCAATTCAGTCGGATCTACGACGGGTCGATCCCAACGAACCCCGGCGCAATCGCCATCGGAGAGAATACGATCACTTGGACGTGGCAGGATACTTCCAGTAATGAGACGGGCTTCAAGGTGTACGACGATCCCGGCGCGGGGCCGCCGGTTACGTTGCAGACCACCACGGCGGCGGATGTAGAGTTGTGGGAGCATAACAACTTGAACGTGAACACGCAGTATGCCTTCCAAGTCTCGGCGGTAAAGCCCTACGGAGACAGCGCCCGGACGTCGAACTTCACGGCGTGGACCTTGGCGGCGACGCCCCTCGCGCCTTTGGTGGGTGCTCCTGGCGCGGATACGCTCTATGTGGTCATCGGCACGGGCGACGGCAACCCGGCGGGTACGCTCTACGCCATCCAAGTGAGCCCGGACGTTGGTGGCAACACCTGGGTGCAGGCGGATGGGACCGTGGGCGCGAGCGCCGTGTATCAGACTGCGGCGGCTTGGAGCATTGTGGCCGTGACGGGGCTTGAGTCGGAAACCGAGTATGCGTTCTCAGTTATCGCGCAGAACGGCGCGGGCGTGGATACGGAACCGGGCCCCGCCGGAACCGGTACGACGCTGGCGGTCCCCGAGATCACGGAACAACCGGTCGGCGGCTCGGCCTATGTCGACGGTTCCTTTACGTTTAGCGTAACAGCAACCGGTGGCGTCGCGCCATTGGGCTACCAGTGGCGGCGGAATGGCGGGTATGTCGTCGGCGCGACGGAAAGCAGTCTCGTGATCGATCCTGTGGCCGTGAGCGATGAAGGCGGGTATGACTGCATCGTTAGCAACAGCGGCACGGGCAGCGTGACGAGCGATATGGCTGCGCTCGACGTAATCAACCATATCTCCATTGCCCAGCAACCGCAAGGGGCAGCATTGCAGCCCGGTGGCTCGTATGTGCTCTCCGTTACGGCTGCGGGCGGTTATCTCCCGTTAGCGTACCAATGGAAGCAGGACGGATCGGTTCTGCCGGGCGCGACCGCGTCGAGCTATTCGATCACGTCGTTTGACGAAGCGCAAGATGCGGGCACCTATACCGTGGATATCAGCGATAGCTTGACCGATGTCGTGGTCTCGGACGGTGCGCTAATCGCGCTGATATCCGAAGTGCCCGTTGCAGGCCTCGCAGGACTGGCGGCGGCGGTATTGGCGGCAAGCCTTCTGGGCGCGTTGCGCCTGCGGCGACGCATGAAGTAGCCACCCCGATATGTTGACCATTGTGGCGCGGGGCAGGCAAGGGATTCGGATCCTTTGTCTGTCCCGCGTTTGGGATTGAGGAGAAAAGAGGAATAGGCGGTGGCTGATTACATTCCGAGGGGTGAAGCGGAGAAGATTCGTTGGATGTGGCGGTTGATGGTGTGGCTGGCGGATAATGGTGCTGCGTATGCTATTAAGCACGGGTTTACGCTGGATGAGGTTTGCGCGTATTACTTCGTGGTGTTTCAGGCGAAGTTGGCGGCGGATAGTGCCGCGGAGAAGGAGGTGGCGTATCGGGCGGGGGTGGTGGCGAAACGGGAGGCTGTCGGGGCGGCGATTGCGCGGAGCCGTGATTTTGTGCGGCGTCTCCAGGCGCAACCGTCGATGACGGACGCGGTCCGTGCGGAAGCAGGCATCACCGTCCCGGACACGGCCAAGACGGCCGAATCGCCCGATGCGGTCGAAGAATTGACCCCGCCGGAGGTCGTGCTCGACTGGAGCAAACGCCAGCGCGTCACCATCCATTTCGGCTTCAACCCGCACGACGAAAACCACAACGCCAAACCCGCCGGTGTGCACGCCGCGCAGATCCAGTATCACCGGGGCGGCATCCCTGAACATGAGGCCGACTGGGTCACGCTCGACATCGACAGCGCGTCGCCCTATATCCACGTCGTCCACGAAGACGAACCCACCACGTACGCCTACCGCGCCTGTTGGGTCAGCAAGCACCTCAAACGCGGCCCCTACGGTGACCCGGCGGTCTGCACGGTGAGCGTGTGAGCGTGCAAGTCCGTGATGCTGTCACCGGCAATGGTGCAATGAATCGCACCCTGCCACTTCGAGACCGCAAGCGAGAATGCTTGGGAGATAATCATGAAGGAACACAACCGGCGGTACTTTTTCATCCTTGCGTTCGCGCTGGGCGTATCGACAGGCCTATACGGCGAGGGAGACACATTCGCTGCCATAGACTACGATATACAACTGGATACCATTCGCTCCGGGTTCGACAAGGAGACCTGCTGGGTGCATCCGCGTGCGGGCACAATTCCGGGTAAGACGCCGATTGTCGTGATGACGATGCAGAAGTTGCTCCTGAGCGGGTCGGACGTGTTTTATGCCCTCAACGAGATGCGCACCGATGACCTCGGGCAGACTTGGACGGGCCCCGTCGAACACGAGAGCCTTGGCCGCAGGCAGGAAGGGGAGATGGTCTCGGTCATCTGCGACTTTACGCCAAAATGGCACGTGGCCAGCGGCAAGTTGCTCGGCACCGGCCACGTGGCGCGCTATAAGGACAACCGACTCGCGGGCGACTACCCGAGACAGACGTCATACTCGTGGTACAACCCCGAGGCGCGCACATGGGCACTCTGGCGCACCGTCACCATGCCGGACGACCCGAAGTTCTACAGTTCCGGCGCGGGGTGTACGCAACGTGTGGACCTGCCGAACGGCGACATCCTGCTGCCGTTTTATTTTAAGGCGAAAGGCGCGAAGACGGCTAGTTCGGCGGTGATGCGGTGCCGGTTCGATGGGGAAACGCTCCGTTACGTCGAGCACGGCGACGAGATGACCGTCGAGGAACCCCGGGGCTTGGGCGAACCCTCGCTGGCGTTCCTCAACGGCACGTATTACCTGACGCTTCGCAACGACGTGAAGGGCTACGTGACCCGTGGCGCGGACGGTCTCCATTTCGATCCGCCCCGGCCTTGGACCTTCGACGATGGTACCGAATTGGGTAGCTACAACACGCAACAACATTGGGTCATGCATAAAGACGCGTTGTTTCTCGTTTATACCCGGCGCGATCCGAAATACGACCATGTGTTTCGCCACCGCGCGCCGTTACGCATCGCACAGATCGATCCCGGCAAGTTGTGCGTGGTCCGCGCAACCGAACGGATCCTCGTACCTGAACGAGGCGCACGCCTGGGCAACTTCGCCGTAACGGAACTAAACGACCAAGAGACGTGGATCACCGTGGCGGAATGGATGCAACCTGCCGGTTGCGAACAATACGGATCCGACAACGCCGTCTACGCCGCGCGCATTATTTGGCGGGACTAGACGCAACGGATACCTGAACGGTCTTCTCTTGAAAGGAGAAAGACGATGGGAAAAGCCTGCGGGAACGGAACCCCCATGGATTTTCCCGGCGAACCCGGGGCGCTGGGTGAATGCAGCATTGACTTCGCGGAAGTATACGGCGGAAAGTGACCTCGCTACTTAGGATTCGGTGGCCGTCCACGTCGGAATACGCAATCTGATCTCACGGTGAGTTTGCGTTGCCAGGCGGGACGTAGAGATCTGTTATGAACGGACGGTGGTCCGAACCGATGCCAGGTCCTACGCGGCATTGGACTACCCGGATGCCGGGACTGACAAACATTTGGTCGATGCCGACGCGCAAAGGACCCAGGAAAGACGGCCATGTTCCCAGGATTCCCAATCCCTGCCGGACGCTGACAAGATCCGTGGCTTGCTGGAACGCGCGGCACAACGGCGACCAGGGTCCGCTGTTCAGGTCCCCCGCAAGAATCACAGGAACCTTGATGGTCTTAACGAACTCCGTCAAGGCGCGCATCTCCTCGCGGTGGCGCCTTGCGCGTTCAGGCAGAAAAGGGGCCGAAAGGTGAACATTCAGGAGCCATACCTCGCACCCATTCACGTGGAGCTTGGTTAAGACGGCTGGAATGCCTTTCGCCGAGAGGGTCTCGGGCTCGTTCGACTCGACGCACCAATACTGTCCCAAGTCGCAGCCGCCTTTCGTGAAGCGTTCCAGCATCGCTTTGTGCGGATAAAGAGCTTCCAGAGGACGCAACCGTTTTTCCCACTCCTCGTCAGCCTCCTGCAGGAGCACCACGTCGGGGTGCGTTGTGCGGACAAGATCCATGAGCGCAGCGGCACGGCCATGATGCCCGAATACGTTGACCTGCAAAATGCGCAGGTTCGGAGCGTGATCTGCTTGTGCGCCGTTCGGACTCTTCATATAGCACGGCACAATCAGCCCAAGCACAGTGCAAGCGCAAATCAGCCCAGCGCATGCCCAACGGTAAGCTCGAACAAGCACACACGCGATGGAACCCGCAATAGCGAGCGCCAGGTACGTGGGTACCCAATAGGCCGCGTTTTCAAGATACCAAGAACCCGCACCGAAGTACGCGCAGACCGTTCCCGCGCCTGCAACCGCGATCACGCCCTTGCCCGCGAGACCCAAGCATCGACGAGCCGCCAAAGCCCAATTTCCTTTCCGATAGATTTCGATACCGTCCAGTAGAAACAGTAGCAGACCGCGGTATAGTGCGGCAAACGTACGCTTATTCCGCATGAATCTTGAGAAGCTACAGACCCACGCCGAAGAGCTTTGGGACGCGGCCCGTTCTTGCCGAACATCCCTAGGGCGGTGATCACCGCGATTCCTGGTTCGTGATTTTGCAATGAAGGGATCACAACCCAACGTGCTCCTACGTTCCAGAAGGGTCAGCTTCATCAGACCGCAAGATGGTCTCTTACACGGCGCTCAGGAACATGAGATTGGGATCCCGTGCGCGAGGTCTTCCCCGAAGACGAACAGGCCAACCGTCTGTTGCGCCGCGCCAGGCGTGCCCTCTGGCACATTTGAGAGACGAACGATAGGCGTGGTAATTGGCCGGCGGCGATACTGTAGGCGGGTGTTCTGGGCGCGTTACGCTTGCGGACGAGGAAATAACGGAAGTTCCTTCGCCGCTCGCCGCGAGATTCCGTCACTATTCCTGACGTTATGCCCGGCGTCTTTGTGCCTTCGTGGCGAGAATCCCGATCATCATAATGAAAGTCTCGTTTGCATTTCTCTTTCGCAGTATTCATAATGCGCGCGAGGGGACTGATGTACTGGTCTTCCCGGTTGCTCATTACTGAAAACGTAACGCACTGGAAGCCGGCGACTTCGGAAGTCGCCTGAGTGTATGTAGTCATGGCAGCACGAATCTCGTATAAACCCGACGAACTGGCCCAGCAATGCGAGCGCGCCTCGAACGCGATCGGCGGCGAACCCGCTTGGCCGCTACCGCCCGCGGCCCCCATCGCGATGACGCTGCTCACGCGGTCCCAAAACATCAACACTCAGGTGATTTCCGGGAAATCACCGGCCACGCAACTCTCGGTGATCAACTCGCTCGAATCCCAGTTGCGCGACGCGCGGCAAGTTTTGAAACCCTTCGTCGAAGACGCACTGCATAAGCGTCATTCCCGCGAAAGCGGGAATCCAGTGCGCACATTATGGCGCTCCAGAAGCGTTCTGGATTCCCGCTTTCACGGCGGGGTTACGCCCCCCGCCCGCGGGAATGACGCCAGCCCGGTATCTTCTCGCAAGCTCTCAGGCGGCGGCATCGACCAAGTCGTCATCCGCGCCACCAAAGACGGCACACACCCCGAATCCATCTGGGTCGACTGGGAAGCCGTCGAAGGCGCCGTCTACGAAATCCAATGGTTCACCGACGCCGCCCTGACCCAAATGATCGGCAGCGCCACCGTAACCGCCGCTCAGGCGACTTCCAAAGTCGCCGGCCAGCGAACTCGAAGTACAAGGCCTACAACAAGGCCAACAATCCGGCGACTTCCGAAGTCGCCTGACCTGGTTCCGAGTCCGAGCCGTAAGAGCCAGCAACGCAGGACCCTGGTCCGACCAAGCCACACGCGTCGCAAACATCTGAGCAACTAACACGTGGCCGCGAGATCCGATACCGCGTTACTGCCAGCAATGATTGGTAGGCGGGTATGCATTCCCACGGGGACCGTGGTAACGAGGCGCGATAATGTTGTCCGCAAGGAGTGTGTCCGAGATGAGAGAAGCACACGTAGACGAGACGGTTCTCACAAGCCTGCCGGGTCTATTGAAGAATATGGCGGCTAATGACAGCATCCGACGTAATCAGTCTGCAGGACGCGTGGCAAATATTCTGCTCGAGAACAAACAACATTTCGCAAGGCCAAGATCTATCCGCAGCTTAATAGAGGCTCTCCACGGGTATTCAATATCTCCCCGTTATGCCGCTAGTAGGGACGGTAATTGGAGCGGCCATATCGACTGCTCTTGCTTGCCTTTGAACATGGACCAGATTGACGACCTAACGGAAGCCCTCGCGAAGGGCTATGGTTTCCACGCTATATATGTTCCACCCGAAGTAGCCGCAGAACGTGAACGAAGCGAAGACTTTGATCTGCGCGTGTATACGCCCTCCCTTCTCGCTTACCCGTATTTGAGGATTAAGGTTATAGACCGCACGCCGATGCAACTTCAAGTCATCAAACAGCGTATCTGGTCGGAACTCGTGCCGAATAAGAAAATTTCCTGTAGCGACTTGCTGCAGCGTGTTGATAAGCTCACATTACCATTGCTCGTAAACTTGAAGAGTGCCTTGCAGCAGCTAATATGCGCATCAATGACCCCGAATGAGTGCGAGTCGGCCATACTGGCAGTTCTGGATCGTATACTCGAAGCCAGCACTCTGACCCTGGAGGAAGAAGAAATCCTATGGCTTGCTATCGCAGGGAAGCCAAGTACGATTGTTGTGTATGGTATGCATGAATGACAGCGGTTGAGGAATTACGGGGTCACAATCAAATTACGGATGCCTCGTTTTCACGGTGGCCGTGGGAATGCGTAGGGACGGGGGCGGCGTGGGTGCTACCATCCGGGGGTGAAAGGTGACGCGGGGTTCTTGGGCTTGGTGTTCTCTGTGGCTTTGTGTGCGGTTATCTTATGACATTGGATGCATTCGGCCTGCGTCTTGGCAGGTGCTTGCCTTTTTCTTTTGTCTTGTCCATAATGTGTGCTTGTGGACTGGTGTACGGGGCTTTTTGGGTGCTCGTTGCTGAAATGTAACGTATTGGGTGTTAAAGGGTTAGCGGGATGTATTGTGTGAGGTCTTGCTTGGTTGCGATGAGGGGATATGCCCTTTACATGTGCGCAAATGTCCTTTAGATATTCGAAAATATCCTTTAGGTGTGGCTAGATCTCCTTTACTTTTTCATGAATATCATTTAGATCTGAGCATTTCTAATTTAGATATTCGACGATCTCCTTTAGATGTGCCATTATGTCCTTTAGGCATGAGCATATGTCCTTTAGGTGTAAGTACATGTCCTTTAGACGTATGCACATGTCCTTTAGTTGAGGTCATATTTGTAGGTTCTCTGTGGCTCCGTGTGATTAAGGACGGTCTCGCACGGGGACACAGGGTCACGGAGAGAAAGTAGGCGGGGAATGATTCCCCGCCAAACCTTGGTAATCGCTCGCAGCCTTGCGGGGAATCATTCCCCGCCTACTTTTCGTGGAAAATTTGGGTGGGTCTGGCGAGTGTATGGTCGGGCGCATCCGTTTGTGGTGTGTCGTAACGTTGGTTAGGTGGAGGATTGATTTATGTTGGCGCGAATCTCGGTGAAGGGGGATGAGTTGGCGAGGCAGTGTGGTCTGGCGGGGGCGGCTATTGGCTTGGAACCGGGTTGGCCGGCTATGGCGCCTGCTGGGGCTACGATGAATGGGTATGCGCAGGTCTTGTCGGATAAGCTGGCGCTTATTAACCGGCTGGAATCGGAGTTGCGGGCTGCGCGGCAGTCTATCAAGCCGATCATCGCGGACGCGCGCCGGGATATGGCGAAGGTGGATAAGGCGACGGATCTGCTTTATGGCGATGATAGCGCAAAGAAGATCAACTTCGGCCTGTCGCCTAAGAAGACCACGACCACGCCGTCGGGTGAACCTGAGCAGGTTGTTATCCGCGCGACTGGGGATGGTACGGGGCCGGGTTCGATGTGGGTGGATTGGGAGGCGCAGCCCGCGGCGGTCTATGAGGTCCAGTGGTTCACGGACGCGGACATGACGCTTATGGCCGGCAGCGCCACGGCCACGAAGAGCGAAATCGAAGTCGAAGGCCTGGAACGGGGCAAGGCGTACTGGTTCCGCGTGCGCGCCGTCCGCGGGAGCAAGACGGGGCCGTGGTCGGATCAAGCCACGCGCGTGGCGAGCATCTGAGCGTCATCCGTGAGGTGTGCAGGACATTTCGGGTAATGCGCGTCCTTTTCTGTACAATGGGGAATCATGGGAAGGACAAGAGGTTTGGAGGCTACGATGTGCGGGAATCCTGGTGTGCGAAATATGGGGGAAGGCGCCGCGCGCAAGGCTGGCTATAAACCGTGGGGCCGGGGACACGGAATTGGCTATGGGCTCACGGCCATTTTGATTCTGACGGCTTTGGAAATGAACTGGGCTGCGGGAGATGCTGAGATGAGAATCGCCGTGGGTGTGGATGCCGCCGAACCGGTCCGCTTTGCCGCGGACGAGTTGGCCCGTTATGTCAACGAAGCAACGAGTATATCGCCGGAGGTATCGCCGGATGCCGCCTTGACGGGCCGGCATGCGCTAGGTCTGGTACGGTCCGGCGCGCCTCTCGCGGAGTCTGTCCGCGAGCCCGTCGCTTCCCATGAGGAGGCGTATCGTATCTACTCAACCGGCGACGGTGGCCGCATGTTCAGCGGGCGATCGCCTCGCGCCTTGCTGTATGCCGTGTACGACTTTCTCGAGGAAGAACTCGGCTATCGCTGGTACTTTCCCTATCCCGAAGACAGCGTTACGCCGCATTTGATGCCGGACGCATGGGAAGCGGTGTTGGCGCAAACGGTGGACCGCGAGGAGAGTCCGGCGTTTGCCTTCCGCGAACGCGAGTTTCGCGACGTGTCGCCCATGAACGATCAGACAGACGCCCGGATTGTCCAGCAGATCGACTGGTGGGCCAAGTTGCGCATGAATCGGTTTCTCCTGAACTTCGGTTATGCGCGCGACGCGGCGTTGTGGAAACGATGGAAAGAGGTACTGATTCCCGAGATCAAGAAGCGTGGTCTGTTGGTGGGCTTGGGCGAACATGGAAGTTATCCCTTGTTTCTGCCACCGGCCCGCTATGCGCGCGAACACCCGGAATGGTATTGCGAAATCGGGGGCAAACGAATTCCGGACATGCGTATCCCCGGCGGAGCCGGCACGCAGTTTTGCACGAGCAATGCCGAGGCGGTGGCCGAGTACTTGGCGAATTTTGCCGCGTTCGTCCGCGACAATCCCGAAATCGATTTCTACTACCCCGCGCCCAACGATGTGTCTTCGTGGTGCGAATGCGAGAAGTGCCGTGGCATGTCGATTGCCGACCGCTACCTGCGGCTGGACAACCAAGTCGCCGAGATGCTCGCGCGGGTCAAGCCGGGCACACGCGTCATGCACCTGGCCTATAGCAACCATCGTCTGCCGCCGGAAGAGACGCTACCGGATCCCATGATAGACGTCGATGTGGCCTGCTGGGGCCGAGACTTCGCCTACCCGCTCAGCGACCCGCGTACGATGCCCGATGATGCGGAGTACCTCGATGTGTTTCGCCGTTGGGCGACGATCTGTGGGCAGGTCACCGGCGATGTCAAACCGCGGTTCGTGTATCACTGCAAACTGATGCGTCATTACTGGCTGGGGCTCCATCTGCTTCCGCTGTCCGTGATCGATGAAGACTTCGCTTGCGCGCAAGAGCTTTGGCTCGACGGATTCGATTTTCCGTTAGGGTTTCTCGGAATATGGACCAAGGCCCTGAATGCGTACGTCGTGGCCAAGAAGTGCTGGAATCCGGCCCCAGCCGTTGCGGTATGGACGGATCGTTTCTTCACCGATTATTACGGCGAGAAGGCTGCCAATGCGCGCCACATCTATCGTTTGGTGGACGAAGCATTCTCGGACCGGCGCTATGGAGTAAGTCTGAATCTCGTTTGGCATCCCGAACGGATTGCCGTGCGCGATACACCGCTCGAGGGACTCGGCAAGAATGCCCGCAACGCCGTCGGGAAGCTTGATGAGGCGATCGGGATTGCGGACGCGAACAAGAACGACCCCTGTGCCGTCCGATTCAGGAAACTGCACGCGGTGCTGAACCGGGCCCGCGACGAACAGCGGGTCTTGCTTGCTCTGGACGCTTTGAGCCAGGCGCATCAGGATATTCAGAAAGCCGAAACCGGCGAGGCGCGCGAGCAGACCCGCCAACAAGCGCTACGCGCGTGGACCGACACGAAAACGGCCAACGATGCACTGGCGAGCCGCTACTCGCTTGACGACGATATGGCCGGTCTCTATTGGGCCGGCGCGTCGCACAAAGAAGTCGAGCGCGCGCTCGAACAGTGGCGGGATGCCATCAAGGGATTGGTTTGGAATTCTGTCGGGACATGGGAGACGGGGGACTTCGGAGCAATCAACGTCCCCATCCAAAAGCGTTTTGACGTCACCGACCCTATTAGGGGTCGCGCACCGTGTCACTTCGAGATCAAGTTCAAGTACAGCAGCGGCGAAATCGGAGTCACGACGCGGTCCGTTTCCCTGTGGGAAGTTCAAGCGACGGGCGAAGAGACGTGCCTGTCCGAAGACAAACACGGCGGTTTTGCCGGGTATGTGCACGAGAACGCCACCTATCGTCTCGACGCGCGGCCGCTATCTGCGCCGGACGGACGCTATGATCTCAGAATCGACCTCCAGCCCACGGCTTCGTCGGGAACGGTTGCACAACGCGGCTGCAACGGCGAGATACTCCTTGGACTGCCCGGCACCGAATAGGCTCTCTCGACGCGCCGGATCGTTACTTGGGTCCCGCTTCTTGCGCGGGTGCCGGTGGGGCTTCCGTTTCTTCGCTCGAGACCAGGGTGTTGTTTCGCGATTCGCCGGAGGATCCCTCGATAACGATTGGCTCGGCAAGGGCGCTGCCAATCCAGTTGTTCTGAACGAGATGCGCACGGCCCGTGCCGGAGATTTCGATCGCCGCCCGGAAGTCTTCCGTGGCCGGGGCCATGATGGTGTTGTCGGAAACCACGCATCCCATTCCACCGACGATATGCACTCCTCGGATTCGAGGATGGATGATTTGGCAGTCGGAAACCCGGCAGCGCTGTGCGTTGAGCAGCGTCACGGCTCCGCCCTGTTCTTGATTCCCGAAGCGGTGTTCGCTGAGGATGTTGTCGGTGAGAAGACAGTCTGTGCAGTCCTCGAGCAAAATCCCGTCATCATGGATTTCATGGACTGTGTGCATGGAAGGGCGCGTGCCGATGTTGTTGCCGTTCACCACGACGTTCCCGCACTGCTGGAGGTGAAGGCTAAGCGTCTTCCCCCCGTAGATGGTATTGCCGGTAATCGTTACCTTGCTCGCGCGGGACAGGGCGATGTTCTTGTCCCGGTCTCCAATGATGTTGCCGGAAATGGTCACAACGCGGGCGGCGTACGGCGCGTTTTCCAGGGTTCCGGAAATGAGGATATTGGCGCCCGGATTCTCGGGGCGCGCTTGGATGGTGTTGCCGGTGATGCTGTATTCGCTGATGAGGCCCTCGGATGCTTCGAGGACAATCTCGCCGGAGGATTCCGCGCTTCCGGTATTGTATTCGATGTCGTTGCCGGTGATTTGCACGTTGTGCACGTCGCCGTTGAGTTGGCGGATCCCGGCGCGTTTGTTGTAACTGATATGGTTTCCAAGGATGTTGATCTGGTGAAGATTGCATTCATCCAGAAACACCCCGGTATCGGTACAATCGTAAATGTGCGAGTCAGCGATAATCACGTTTCGGTTGCGCTCGACCAGGTGAATGCCGTACCGGCAACGACGGATGAGCACGTTCCGTATGATGCACTTCATCGTGCGGACGAGCGCGATCCCGTCCGCCTGATCATGCTTGCCCAGAATCTCGAGGCCGCTGATGATCGGGAGCCGTTCCTTTTCCCAGGTATGGTCCTCTACCGAATCCGGGTGGGCCGTTCCCTGGTGATCGCCCACAATCTCCAAGGCAGGACCGGCACAGTCCACGACGAGCCGCGTGGCGCCGTCCGCGCCACGGATGGAACGGTATCCACGGACGGACAAGTCGACGCGGAGCGGCGCATCGAGGAGAAAGGTTCCCGCGGGAATCGAAACCAGTCCCTCGCTCTCGTCAATCAACCTCTGCAGCACTGCCGTGGCAGGGCGCTGGCCGTCGGCAAGCCCCTGTAGTTCTGTGACGGCGGCATCCTGACCATGGCTCGCCAAAGCCAAAAGGAGCCAACTCAACCCGGCCGCCAGAGCCGAACCACACAAACGAATTTGCACGCCACATACCTCCTCTTAGTAAGAGCGGAAAACAGACGGAATCTCTTGAATCGATTTAAGGTGCGCTCCAGCGATCATTTGACCAAAATGGGCGGCCTGATTTCAAGGTGTCTCTGCTCTCTGTTGAGATAGCGTCAAGTCTTGTGGATGAACGGGAAAGAAGGCGTATCCTTCTGGTACCCAGAACCGCGTCTCGTGGTGAAACGCACACAAGGATACGCTTGTGAACCGGGAACCCTTCACAACCGCTTCGTCGACTTGTGCTAGTGTATTGACTCGTGCTGTTTCCATCTTATCCCAGCAGACGTGGCCAATCGGCTTAACCCGGAGAAGACAAGGGGTTGCAACCCCTTGTCTGGGGGACGGCAAGGCTGCCGCAAGCTCCCATGGCCAATAGGTGCCGAAAAACAGGTTGCATCAAATATGAGTCAATACACTAGAATCGCAAGGCAAATCAGCTTTATGAAGGTGAAGAGATCCAGCGCACAGTCCTTCGGTTCGACCTCATCAGTGTTTATTCTTCCAAGCCCCGTTCCATGCATCGGGTTCATACGGAATATCGAAGAATACGTTCTCGTGATGGCGGTTCCCGTCGGAATTGATGACGAACATCGTCGTATGCGGATGGTACATAGCGTTTCAAGCGTTTCTCGCCTTTCATGAGGAAGATATGGTGCTCATTGCTTCGCACCAATTCATACAGCTCCTCACGTCCTTTGAACTGCATCTCCCACCAGATCAACTTAATCACGTCCCACGTGAGCCGCACCAGCTCGGCGACACTCGCCGCCTTGCTCGGCGGGTCAAAGGGATGCCGGACCCGCCCCAGCTTCAGCACCGGCTCGCCAAACAAGTCGCCATGCGTGAACAGATACAACCGGTTCGTAGACCGGTCGTGATACTCGAAGTTCGGATAATGGAGCGATACCTCATCCGGCCCAAACAACGCCGCGATCTCCGCCCCATCGAATTCCGGCGCATCAAGCGGAATGGGCGGCGTGCGCGTGGGCCAGTGGCGGGGACGTTTCGGACGGTTTCGGTGGCACCGGTCGCGGACGCGCTGGGGATCTGTTCGGTGGTGTTGCTGGCCATTGCGTCATTCCCGCGAAAGCTGCAATCCAGATTATACCGGCATGTGGAATGGGAATCGGTTTGGAGAGTATACTAATTAGGGTTCTGCCGGAGGATCTTTTGCTAGAAGGCAGTATACTCAGTCTAACGCGAAAGGAGAACAAGAGATGGGATTTTCACTGTTTAGGAATCTAGTTTGTACGGGGCTGGCGTTGTCGGTATTGGGGCTTTCGGGGTGTACGCAGCAGGATTGGTACAATTCACCGGCGGACACAGAGACACTAGACGTGTCCGCGACGGCCAAATTGAACGTACGGAACCCGGCCGGCAGCGTGACGGTGACCGGCTGGGATCAGAATCAAATCTCGGTGACCTACACGAAACGCGTGAACATGTGGCGGTTGTGGTGGATGCCCGCGCTCGCGCCGGAGAGCTATTTCGAGCAAATGACCGTAACGCTGGCGGCAACGGCGGACGGGGCCGACGTGACCGCGACATGGCAGCCCGAGTCCTGGCTGAACAATATGTGGGCGACGATAGACCTGGATATCAAGATTCCCCAAGGCGGGGCGTTGAACGCGGATCTCGATGCGGGGAATGTAACCGTAACCAACGTCGCGGGCGGCGCGACCGTGGTGCTGGACGCAGGGAACGCGGTGTTGACGGGAGTGTCCGGCGGAATCAACATGGACGTGGACGCCGGGAATATTGACATAATTCATGACGACCCTCTCGGGAATACGGAAACTATCGAGTGTGCCGTGGACGCCGGCAACATAGACCTGTGGGTCCCAGAGGGCAGTTCATTCCAACTGGACGCGGGTGTCGACGTTGGCGACATGATCGTGGACAACAATTTCACGGGCCTCGAGGTACAACGAATCGACCTGGTCGGCGCGCAATGCCAAGGCACCACCGGCGCCGGCGGCGCGACGGTCACGCTCAACGTTAGCACCGGCAACATCGGCGTCCGCGCACAGTAGACCGCTCCCGAAGCGCCGAAAAGATCTCAGCAGTGTTGGAGAAGAATGACTCGTTTCCACGGAGGACCGTGGAAACGAGCACGTCTGCGTAGGCGGGGAATCATTCCCCGCCTACTTTGTCTGCGTTGCAGCGCGGTGCGCGGGGACAAGGAAAACTCCTGACTCCCGTCTCCTACCTCCGGTCTCTAGCCTCCAGCCTGTAGCCTCCAGCCTCCAGGGGGACGGCGCAGTTCGAGATCATCAACCGGCATGTCGAGGCGTTCAACACGTCACTGAGTAAGCGCCGAGTTCAAGGCAGTTCGGACAATCTCGAAACAATGCAAAATGGCCTCTTCTCCCACTTTGCCGTCTTGCTCAAGCAAGTCTGCAAAGGCCTTGAAAAGAAGGTCCTTGGCAAGGTCGTAGTTGTAAATGGAACCGCGCGAGATCGCCATCTTGTCAATTAAGTCCAGTTGACGATGGGCACTTTCACGCATCGGGGGAGTATGCCAAAAGCTGTTGCGTGCGGGTAGGGCCGCCTGGTTAGTGTATAGCCAAGATGCTGCACTTTCGTCCGTCATTTCCCAAATCGCCGACAGACCGCGGCGGGGATTAAGGCTTCCAGAAAGAACACACAGGAAAAAATCTCCCCTCAGATTCCGGCATTGCGAACCTTCTGGCGATTCCGTACGAGAGTGGCAGACAGGAATAAAAGTGTAGCCTAACTGATCGAGGCCGATCTCTCCACGTCCATGCCGATTCTTGTTCAAGTTCTCAAGCAGCTCTGATACCGAGGTGTGCCAGCAACGGGTAAATACCACGTCTTTTCCTCGACCTGACCCGACCCTCTTCCCCTCAAGCAATTTGTCCTTCAGCATCCTCACAGATTTGCTGAATTCCTCGTATTTTAGGATTTTTTTGAAACCCCACTCGATACGTTCAACCGCGAGGCCCTTCTTCTTGTTCTTGGCATGTTTCTCTGGGTCAAATTTTTCCAGGATGCAATCCCAAAGAAACTCAATTATGAGAGACGTGAGACATTCCTGCCCTACGTAGAACGCATCAAATGTACGTATGTCTCTATCTTCATTTCCTTTTTTTACTATCTCTCCAATCTCAGTCAATTCCTTCCACGTTGGCGGACGAAACTTGTCCACTCTTGATTCCTGAAGGTCCAGAACGTGATCCACGTAATTACTTTCCTCAAGCGTGTACTTCTTATTGATTTCTTTACTACACCCTTCAATAAGATCGCGTCGCCACACCAGTAGACTCAGGTTTACGTAAAATGGCACGCCATACACTGCATCGGCACGAGTTATTGTCTTCAGCGTGCTCTCACGGAAATTATTGAAGACATTCCTGGTAAAGTCCGCGTTGACCTCTGTTAAGTTGACCAAGCGCTCATGTTCGAGCATTTTCCCGACAAGGTATTCATCCACAGTGATCACATCCGTGCGCTCCCGCACGGGCAAATGAGAATGGGCCAAGAGTCCTTTGAAGACTTGCTCCGGACTGTGTTTCTGATCCGCTGTCTTGCTGCTTCTTGGTGTATTCTTGTCATTTGTTGCGACACCGACTTTGTTGTTGGCATCTTGTCCCGTTGCCTCGGAATCTCCAAGCGTCTCTTTATCAGCTAACGTGCCACTGTCTTTTGCACTAACCTGCATTTCGGCGGGACAATAGCCTCTAGGCTCGAAGTACTGCCACGTCACTTCGGTGCCGGGCCCCTTGTTCACCACAGGGTCAATAAGATCGTGAGCGTATTTCTCGTAGAACGCCTTAAGGCTTTTCTTTTCCGCATACATCCAAAGCGTAAGTGGTCCCAGCTTGAATCCTGTACCGTGGGCCACCTCTACTAGCTCTTCAAGAGCACCCGGTACAGCTCGTAGTTCAAAAGCGTCCTCAGCCTTTTCGTCCATATCCAATTCGAATAGAGTCGGCGTCCGCGCCAGTCCGAGGGCTTTGCTCACGTAGACACCGAGAGCTGCATGCTGTGACCGTTCTGATTCCGCGACACGCTGGAAGATGAATACATTATCGAAGAGATCAACATAAGAACGCTCTTTCTGCATCTCTTCCCGCGTATGGATGAACAGGGGCGTGATGTGAAACGCGCCAAATAAGTGCAACATTGTGCGCACAAGCTCTCGCGTCTCTTCCCAACTGAAACGTTCTTCAAGGGCCTGGAGATCGCGCACGAGAACCACGTCGCAGGTTCGCTTCCAATTCTTGTCGAGAACTGCGGTACGGCATGCCTCAATAATTTGGGCTTTATCCGCGAACCAGTCGGCTGCATCGAAGAAGCTCAGTCCTTTTTCTCCGCACTCCCGTTGTGCCCAAAGGACATGACGATTCTTCATGAAGACCCACTCGTCAAAGTAGAGTAACTGGGCCCCTAGCTCTAGCTTCTTCTCTTTGATTGCCGCAAGCAGGAACTGAACACCCGCCAATATTTTCCGCGTCACGGGTTGCCCGAAGTATAACGTGCTGGATGTACACTGGATTCCGTTTTGCCCAGGAGGGCTCAAGACGTTATCCAGATTTTCGATACCGGTGGATAGAAATTTCTCCCGACGATTTTTTGCTTCCTGCTTCCACTCGGGCTTGTCTTTCATATTGAGACAGACACTTGTAACAAGCTCAATGTTCGGATAGATGACGATCCCGGACCCCGAGGAATTCTGGGTGCCGGGATCAACGATTTCCATCGTGTGGGTGAGGGGGCGAATATCAATTCGCCGCGCCTTGTCAAATCGAACGTAACGCTTCCCAGATTCCGTTTTCCCAAGACGCGCAACAATGTCCACAAGGTAACTTTCGACGTCATGGTGATGAGACGCCTCAAATGTGTAAATCGCGTGCTTATCCATGGCGAAAGGTGTTTTGATGAAAGCGTCAACAACCGGGCGCGCAGGATTGGCGCCGGCGTGGATAATCGAGTTCAATCCATCAATCGCTATGATCTGGATCTGCTTCCCATCAACCCCCAGTTTCTCGGGAAGTCGCTCATCCAGGAAATACTCGAAAGCCAACACGTGCTCCGCTGCAAAAGGGCTTTGAGAGGTGCAGGGGAAATCCGGCGAATTCTCCAGTTCCCCGTTTGAATCCTTATAGACATCCAGGGATTCGGGTGTCAGACTCGCGAGCACGAGACCGCCATTCTCTTGGATAGCGCGAGGCTCGGCGTCTACAAGCGTGACGCTACTCGAATTACCGCCCTCGCGTTCATTCTTGCACACTTGCTTTAACTTATCATCTTCGTAAACGAACACCTTTATTCCCTCGAGCCAGCCGAATCGCCCAATGACTCTGACAATCTCTATTGGTGTCTCCTCTTGGCAAAAGAGAACAGCAATCGGATTTCTGTGCGCGTTCTTCTGACTCCTATACAGTGTCTCGTGGATAATCTGTGCCAGAAACGTGGTCTTACCCGTTCCCGTTTCTCCGCTCAACATTATCCGCGCAGGAGATTCTAAGTCATAGGGAAGTCCCTGACCGCCAAAAAGATACTCCATTCGCGTGTCGCCCAAATGGATGGCGTTGATATTGGCTATTGGAGGCAATGGTTTCGCGTTCTGCATGGTCTTATCCATCCCAAACTCTATGCCCTGACAAGATCCCTCAACGATTCCTTATTTGATGCCATATTTAGCGCGCCGTCTTGCCATCCGCGTACCGTCCAAGGCACTTGTAGTGCGCAGGTATCGGAATGTTCTCTTGACGAGGAAAATAAAAAGTCCTGTTATCATGATGAGAAGTGGAGTGACGACATAGATGAAGAACGTATCTGCTGTCATGGATTAGCGGCCTTCTTCGAAACACGTTTTGATCTGACTACGTAAGTGTACACAAGCGACATGATAAGGATCAAAAACTGTATCCAAGCCACGACGCCAATGTCGGGGTTGCCGACGTAGCATTCAACATACATGGCTACCGACACTAGAATCACTGCGCTCGGGATAAGAACGTAGGTAAAGGCATCACGTCGGAGATCTCGTGTTTGCACGCGCCGCGAGAAGAAGTCAACCGCGTTCGAAGTGACCAACGAAGTACAGAAGAAAAAGATGCCGCAGTCCTTGATGATCTCCTCGACCCGAATGCTTTGCTTGGTCTCCACATAGGCGATCAAGAGCATAATCCAAAGTTGAATTAACCCAAAGCACAGCGTGAGTCCTATCCATACAACGCCGCTCCATACAACGTCGCGTCTTCGTACTGGCGATCGTGTCATACGCAATTTGTCCTCTTACCGCCTCATACCTGCGTCAAGTCCCGTCACAACACCGCTGCGACGGTGTTGCTCGGCACGCTGTTTCCGGCGTTATTTACGGTTATTACTCGGTGTTCTAGGTCTATTCCTCGGGGTCGATCGGTTAGATCGGCGACTTTGGCGCTCGCCTGAGGCATACTCGGGAGTCTTCCTATTCATCCTATCCACCTACGTTCCTTATCAAGAACACCGAAAAAGATATTAGTCCACTTCGTCAGCGCTACCGGTAGCCTAGTCGAAACATTATTCAGATCACAACACATGCAGGTAAAGCCCGAGTAAGAATCAAGTAAAGCTTTGGTAAACACAGCGTGTTCTTCTTCGCTCGATCATTTTCCGCCCAGCCTTTTCCCTTGTTCAAGTGAAGCCTGAGACTCGTCATTATAACACCGCCGCGACGGAATTGCTGGGGACGCTTGTTCCGGCGGCGTTCATGGCTACTACTCGGAATTTGAGTTGGGTTCGTTGGGGTTGGTTGTCTAGTGAGACATGGGTTGCGATGGTTATGCTGGCGTCTTGCCAGGGGGTGAATCCTGTGGGGATTGCATCCTGTCTCCTTTGAAACGGTTCCATTTCTCAGTCCTTCTTCTTTATCTTAAACATGGATGGACAGGCCGGCGGGGGCCACCCCCGCCTGAGGGATGTCCAGGATTTATTCTTCCTATATATCCTGTCCATCCATGTTTGCTTTCCTATTCTATTATACGCTTACCGTGCACACGCCGGTTTCTCTTACAGCACCGCCGCGACGGTATTGCTTGGTACACTGTTTCCGGCTTTGTTTATGGCTACTACTCGGTATTCTAGGTCTATTCTTTGGGGTTGGTTTACCAGGAATGTTTCGGTTTGTATTGCGGTTTGGCATGGTTGCCAGTTGGTGAAGGGTTGGCCTGGGTTGGGTTTGTCCCGGCGGAGGATTATGTAGTTTCGGACTTCGCCGCCGGATTGGAGCGCGGGTGGTTTCCAGTCGAGTTCGAGGGTGCCTTTTCCTTCGTGGAGAATTTCGAGGTGGCGGGGCATTCCGGGCGGGACTAGCCTTCGCGCTTCGGCTTTGGGTCCCCAGCCGATGAGTTTGAGTTGTTTGGGATTGTCCGTGGTATCGATCTCGCTCTTGGCCAGTTGCTGTTTCATAAGGGTCTTGATTTCGTCGAGCGTGTTGTCCTTGTCTTCGTTCCAATACTTGAGCAAGGCCTCGTAGCAAAGCATCACGCGCCGGGCTTCCTGATACTCGGCGAGGGCCGTTTCGAGCGCGGGTATATCCGCGTGCACGAAGATGGCCGGTTTCGCTTTGTATCCGGCGATCATCTCGTGCGCGAGTGCATATACATCCGCTTCGCGTTTCGGGAACCGCGCCATTACTTTATCCCTCTTTCACCGCAAAGAACGCAGAGAACACAAAAGGGAGTATCCTTTGCGATCTTTGCGGTCTCTGCGGTGCAATCATTCACAGTACGACGTCGACGGTATTGCTGGGATCGCTTTGTCCGCCGACGTTGATGGCTTTGACGTGGTATTCCATGGAGACGGCGCGGGGTTGTCCTTCGAGCCGGATTTCGGTTTCGATGGCGGTGCCGACGGGATGCCATTCGTTCATGTCGCCGCCTTCTTGTTCGCGGCGTTCGACGACGTAGTTGCGGACGGTGCCGCCGGTGCCGCGCGCGGGCCGTTTCCAATCGAGGAGGAGTATGCCGTGTCCCTGGCGAACGGTCTCGAGTCCCCGGGGCTGGCCGGGCCGGTCGCTTGGCGAAGGCTGTGATTTGGGGCCCCATCCGATGAACTTCAGATTCTCCGGATCGGCCACGGTGTCCACTTCGCTCTTGCGGAGTTCATGGCGCATCGTATCTTCGAGCGTATCGAGCTTATGATCCTTGTCTTCCGTGGCCAGGGCCGCCTGCGCCTGCGCCGCCGTCTGGGTATCCTTCGATACGCCATAGGCCCCGCGCGCCGCTTGCATCGCGGCCACGTCCGCGCTCGGGAACACACTCGAATAATTCGTATACCCCGCAATCATCTCATCCGCCAACGCGATTACTTCTGCTTCTCGATTCGGGAATTTCGCCATTACTACATCCTCCTCTTGTTTACCTCATTGAACGTTCGACCCGTAACAGATCCACAACTCCTTCACCACAAACAACTTAGAACCGCACTTTCACGCCCTTCTTCATGCCTCGGAAACGAAATATAAGCATTCATATATGGGATATGAGCCTTCATATCTGGCTTATGAGCCTTCATACGGGGCATATGAGCATTCATACCGGGCATATGAGCATTCATACGGGGCATATGAGCATTCATACATGGCATATGAGCATTCATACATGGGATATGAGCATTCATACATGGGATATGAGCATTCATATCAGGTATATGAGCATTCATAAGCGGCGTCTGAGCATTCATATCAGGCATCTGAGCATTCATATCTGGCGTCTGAGCCTTAATACGGGGCGTACCACTTCTTCAACTGTCCATACCTTGCATTACCCCACCGGAGAGACGGCACTACCGGCCTGTTCGACATATAAGCAAGAGTTATGCCACTCACAAGCGCCACAACTACTGTATATTGAAAGCTATTGGGATATAACGACTTGAAGACAATAACCGCGTTTATGGAGCGAGAGTGTCCCAACGAAGGAATCACCCCCTCAATCCAAGAATTGGACAGAGTCATGTCCAAAATCTGGAATGGATGAGTAGAGGTACAAGAACTACGGCTTACCGACTTTGCGTTGATCATCGTCCCGCCCGACTTCCCAACGGCAAACTACCCCGTTGTCCAGCTTGTATTGCACCTGCCGAACTACTGAACGCGCCGCCTTACTACACAACACGCCCTGATAATACTGGGTAAAGCTCTTTCTTTATACACCCATTGAAGCCCCCGTGTCAAGAAAGATTCTTTCGCCCGGCGCCGGAGAAACTGGGCGCTTCGGGTGAGCCCGTCGGGCGTGACCCAGTCCGGATTGAGTTCCAGGCAAAGCATGCCGCGGTACCCGATATCCGCAAGGCCGAGCAGAACGGCGTCGACATCGACGCGTCCCGTGCCGATCTCGCGGTGATCGTGTTCGCCGTCGTAGTCGTGGATGTGGATATGGAACAGCACGTCGTCCAGGAACCGGATCTGCTCACGGATACCGCCGTAGGGTTTGTAGCCCGCGCCGTCGTTCATATACATGTGGCCGATATCGAGCGTCGCGCCGATGTGTTCCCGTTGCGGTGCGCGCAACCACTCGAACCCGTTCATGAACTCAATCCCGACACGGATTCCAGCGGTAGCGGCGGCCCGGTCCAATCGGTCCAGGGCCTTGTTCCACACCGTCGTGTCTGGGGCATCCAATAGCGGCGGTTTTGCGTGAACCGTGACCACATCAGCGCCGACGTCGCCCGCAAAGGCAAACGTCGTCTCCAATTGTTCCAGCACAGCCGGCGGCGTTTCCGGCGCAAGCTCCGCCGAGAAGGGCGCATGGATCTCACGTTGGTGGAAGGGCGCAAGTAGATCGCGCAAACGGCGGCGTTCCCTTGAGTCGGTTTGGGCCGGATCAATGCCCCGCCACTTTCCAGGGCTACCGGGCGACGCGTGAAAGGCGATCGATTCAAAACCGGCCTCTTTTACCCACCGCACTTGCGCATCGAAATCGAGGATATCGCCGATGCGCCAACACATGAATGCCAAATTCAAGGCGCCCAGCCCCTTCCTTTTCGGCTCAGCCCAAACAGGCATGCTAAGAGCGCCCGCGGCCGTGGCCAGTGAAGCCCTCAAGAACTGTCTGCGAGAGAGTCTCATGAGTTTCCGTGTCCCGAAGTTGCCAACAAGGGCCATGTGCAAGGAATGGAGAACTGGTGGCGCGCCCGTTCCGGCACGAACTGGGTCGAGTCGCACAGCTTTCCCAGTGCAGGACTGTACGTGAAAACGTCGATTCTATTTTCACCGGGGATAAAGCGATACACGCGCAGGTATCCCTCGCGATAGTCCGAGAGCACCTCGTGGACCGTGTTTCCCGCCTCGCCAGTGGCGCGCTGATAGAAGGTCTGCGTACGGCTCTGGTCGCCGCAGAGGATCAAGAACACGTTCTCGTGATGGCGAAAGCATTTGTCCCACATTTCCTGTGGCGTATTGCCCACCGCGCCATGACACTTCTTCCAGCGCATTCGGCCTTTCGGGGCGTCGTAGTAATCCTCGGGCTTCTCCGGTTTGTCGGCCGGACCCAGGTACATGTGCGTCGAGATGATGGCGCGGTGATTAGGGTGGTCGTCGAGAACCTGCTCGGCCCATGCGAGCACGTCGTCCGGCGCATTGCACTCGAGGTGAACGATCAGGAAGTCCATGTCTCCCGCGGAGAAGGCCTGCCAACTGTTAGCGTTGTTCTTGTGAGCGCCTCCGTACCAGGGCCGGTCGGCGAAATGCGACGCGGGAAATCTGATCTGAAAATTCGAGGAGTCGCCGGTGGATCCCCCCATGTCATGATTGCCCACCGACAGCCCATAAGGCACGCGGCCGTCCAGCATCTTCATGCACCGCTCCGCCACGTCCCACTGGGCAGGCTCGCCGTTCTTGTCGACGACGTCGCCGAGCTGCGTCACAAAAACGATATGCTGTTCCTCCGCGTGGTCGAGAATCCACTGAATCTCCGCCTCGAAGACCTCGGGCTGTCCCGCGGAATAGGCCTGGGTGTCCGGCAAGGCCACAAGGCTAAAAGCTCCCTCGGGCAACGGTGGCAACGATTCGGCCCCAACGGAAGCGGCCATCGCGGCCAGACACAGAAGGCCGAGTAATCTCCAAAAACAGTTGGAACAATACATTCCTACCTCCCGTTTTCCGTCCGCTACCCGCCGGTAACCTCCACAAACAACGTGTACGGGCCGCCCACGAGAATACGGCGCGGATGTTGCCTGGCGTCATTTGTTCGCCTGCTTATTCTCTCACACGCTCACCGTGCAAACCGCCGGGTCACCGTAGGGGCCGCGTTTGAGGTGCTTGCTGACCCAGCAGGCGCGGTAGGCGTACGTGGTGGGTTCGTCTTCGTGGACGACGTGGATATAGGGCGACGCGCTGTCGATGTCGAGCGTGAGCCAGTCGGCCTCATGTTCGGGGATGCCGCCCCGGTGATACTGGATCTGCGCGGCGTGCACACCGGCGGGTTTGGCGTTGTGGTTTTCATCGTGCGGGTTGAGGCCGAAATGGATGGTGACCCGCTGGCGTTTGCTCCAATCGAGCACGACATCCGGCGGGGTCAACTCTTCGACCGCCAGGGGCGATTCGGTCGTCTTGGTCGTGTCCGGGACGGTGATGCCTGCTTCCGCACGGACCGCATCCGTCATTGCCGGCAGCGCCTGGAGACGCCGCACAAAATCACGGCTCCGCGCAATCGCCGCCGCCACAGCCTCCCGTTTCGCCACCACCCCCGCGCGATACGCCACCTCTTTCTCCGCGGCACTATCCGCCGCCAACTTCGCCTGCAACACCAGGAAGTAATACGCGCAAACCTCATCCAGCGTAAACCCGTACTTAAAACCATTCACAGCACCATTATCCGCCAGCCAAACCATCAAACGCCACATCCAACGAATCTTCGCCGCTTCACCACTCGGAATATAATCTGCCATCATCTAGTCCTCCCGTTCCGCCAAATCCATCTGCTTGTCCCCGCCCTGCTTCTTCTTCGGCGCCTTCTTGAACGTCACATTGATGCCCGTCGCAGGCGGCATATCGATACGCTTCCCCTCAAGAAGCTCCGACACCGTCAGCAACTGCACCTTCGCATGCTTACCCCACGGCGACTCATACGACCCCATATCCCGCGCTTTGGCACAAAGCGCCGGCCAGCGACAATGGCGGCTTGCCCTTGGCAAACGCCATGAGAGCGCCTCCGCACGCATCGGCTTCGTAGTCGCGTGCATCGAGATCAGCACACCCATCTGCGCCTGCCCTCAGGCGACTTCCGAAGTCGCCGGCCTCACGATCCACCACATGACACAAGTCACGCACATGCGCGACACTCGTGTTCCCCGCCTTCACCGAGAAGATCACCTGCTTCGTCTTACCCCCCGGCCCCTCATCATGGAAATACAAACGACCATCAATCCCCTTATCCGCCCCCTTCTTCTGGTCCACCGGACGCGCACCCACCAAACCCAACGCCCACCACTGAAACTGATACGGGTCCTGTTCCGCCAACATACGCGCATCCGGAACCGACGTCGGCTCACCAATCACCGCGTACGTCTCCTTAATCTCCTCCCCATACGTATCCAGCAACCGATGCCGGATAAGGTTAATCGCCAGATGCGTGATATCAATACCAATCCAACGACGCCCCAACTTCTGCGCCGCATCAATCGTCATATTGCTTCCTCACAGCCTCGCAGCGGTAGGGTGCGATTCATCGCACCGCAATCGGCCAGTATGGTGCTCCGTTTCAAGGAAATGGCCAGTTCTTCGTCAGGCCTTCAGTCGAAATCTCTTGAAGTTGCTCCTCCGTCAAACCGTACCGGTTTGCGATCTCGGCCTCGTATTTCTCCGTCAGAGTGCTCATCATTTCGGATTGCTTTCTCAATTGGTCTTTGGGATCAAGGGTAGATTGCCCCATCAAAGCGGTGGAATTAATCCAACCTGACCCAAGCGATCTTCCATTCGATGAGGAGGCGCGAACTTCGTACCATGGAACGCTATTCTTTTGCGCAGTTCTGAGGACTGTAATTTGAGACCCGGGGGGAAGCTCTTTAACTCGTCTTAAAGCGGCCATTGGATCGACCGGTTCGAGTTCTGGCATCAGAGAGGTCTTCTTGGATAGCGTGAATGTCTGTCCAACGGTCAGAAAGCGTGTGGGCTCCAAAGGACAAGTTTGCTCTGCCTCTATGAGGGCTCGATCTTCTGCACGAACGAGATCCAGAAAAACCTCTTTCCGTGTCTCTTCGGAAAGGCCATGTTTGGCTTCCGGGTTTGCGCCGAGTTGTGAGATCAGTTCCGTTTTCACGCGGATATCCAGAGGAGAATCCTCTCCCTCCTTACTCAACATCGCAATATACTGCCCCATGCCTGAACTGAAGTGGTCTCGGGACGTGTAGAGAAAAATGAACACGTGGGATGGCTTGCCACCATGGTACTCGAAACCACGAGTAGCGTTGGCATCATCGTACAGTTTCTGGAGGAGTTGCTTGAGACCGAGTTCTGTGACCGTACCCGACACGACGGCATGGAGTTCAATCAGGGTCCTGTATGGCGCATCGAATGTATCCCGGTCGACCACATCGTACGTGGGCATGGGAGCATGAGGCTCTACAGTGGGCTGTGGAACCGGGGTTGCGAAACCTGCTATCCGTTCAGTTGACTTCTGCTCTTCTTTGATATCGTGCGGACTCTTGTTCTGATCTTGCGGTGCCTTATGCAGCAAAAATCCACCAATAACGAGAATACAGATGCATACACCCAAACCACCGAGAATGTATCCAACGCGATTCTTCTGGGCTGGCGTGCGAGTGGCGCTGGTTACAATCGGTACAATGATCTGGTTCCCACAGGCATTGCACTTGCCCTTCGTCCCGGCATACTTGTCAGGGATAACGAGATTCTTTCCACAGTTTGGACAAGCATATTCGATGTCACTCACGTTGAAAATCCCTTTCTCAACATTTTAGACAACTTCCCGCCCGCCTCCACCGTCTCCTGATACGCCCGCGCCGCATGCTCATCCCACTTCCACGTATCCTCGAACGCCTGAATCTCGAAGCAGACACTCAGGCGGCGCGCAGCGTCGCCGGCCTCCGCCCCATCATGCTCCTTGAACAACACGTTATAATTCGCGTTCGAGTTAAACGGCGGGTCCAGATACACCAAATCAACAGAAGCATCCGCAACATATCGCCGCAACACATCCAAATTGTCACCAAAATACAGTTGGTTCTTATCACTCATAATTCACCCACCCTTGTATGATCTCTTTATGCTCTTTATGCGTAGCAACCCGTAGCCGTAATAGTCGTTTTCTTTTTGGTACTTTTTCTTTTGTGGAAACGGTGGATAAGTGGATAACCGGCCGAGTGCCGGATGCCGATATTCTTCTTGCACGGCCGTGTGAGAAGATAGGACAGGAGGCGGAGATGTACCCACCCGTGGGCGTAAGAGCCCGTTGCGTAGGTTCTGCCCGCCTCCTGTCCGCGTGGTCCACCTTAAGACCGGACACTATCGTGTGCTTGAGCTCGAATGTGCAAGGGTGGTCCGGTGGCCACATAACCAACGAGGAGATTGTACCATGAACGAAACTGGATTGTACTGGATCGGATTGGATGTGGCGGATCGCACGTTTGACGCTGCGGTAGCCAAACCGGGTGAGCGCGCCGACGCCGCCGCGTTCAAGCGGCTGCCCGCCCAGACGTTCGAGCGCACGCCCGAAGGAGTCGAAGCGTTGATGGCCTGGCTGCAAACCCTGATGCCCGGTCCGGCTCCGTTGCCGACGCGAGCTGTGATGGAGGCCACCGGGAATTATTCCATCCAACTGGCGGCGCTGTTGAGCAACGCGTGCCCGCAACTGCGCCCAGCGATCGTCAACCCCGAACGGACCTGCGCGTTTCGAAACAGCCTGGGGTTGCGCAATAAGACCGACCGCATGGATGCGCGTGCGCTGGCGTTTTACGGGCGTGATCGGCAACCGGAACCCTACGAACCGCTCTCGCCTGAGCAGGCCCGCCTGCGCGAGATGAGCCGCTGCCGCGATGGGCTGATCCGAAGCCGGACCGCGCACGAGAACCAGTTGGCGCAAACGCCGGGCTGTCCGCTGGTGCGCCGCACCTTGAAGGCGGTGATCGCGCGCCTTCAAAAAGCGATCAACCGCCTCGAGCGCGCGATGCGCGAACTCATCCAAACGCGTCCCTCGTTGCAGTCCGACTATGAACTGCTCACGGGCATTCCCGGCGTCGGGTTTGTGACCGCCGCGGTCGTCTTGGCGGAAGTGGGCGATCTGCGCCGCTTCGGCAAAGCCCGGCAGGTGACGGCCTTCGCCGGCGTCACGCCGCGCCAGGACCAGTCCGGCAACCACACCGCGCCGGGCCGCATGTCCAAGAAAGGCAACGGACGGATCCGCCAGGCCCTGTACCTGGCGGCGATGTCCGCCATTACGTACAACCCACCGCTAGCCGCGACCTACCGGCGCCTGCTCGCCGACGGCAAGAAACCCATGGTAGCGCTCGGCGCGGTGATGCGCAAACTCCTGGTCCTCATGTGGGCCATCGTGAATTCCGGACAACCATTCCATGCCGGTGGAAAACCTCGTGGAAACTTCAACCGACAGATCCAAAAAACACCTTGATTTTCAGGACACTATCTACGCCTATCGAATGTGCTGGATCGACAAAAAGGGAAACAAAGGCCCATACAGCCTCCCCTCAGAGTGCACAGTCACCGTCTGAGGCCACGAGGCCACGAGGCCATGAGGCAACGAAGATAAAGAGCGAAGGATGAAGAGCGAAGTGCGAAGTTACAGTCCAAAACCACTTCGTACTTCGCCCTTCTGACTTCGCTCTTCCAATTTCGTACTTCGCCCTTCTGACTTCGCTCGTCCAACTTCGCCCCACGCGTCATACCCGCGTCCCCACGCGTCTTTCCCGCGAAAGCGGGAATCCAGTATGTGAGTTGCGGTGTCGTGCAGGCGCCCTGGATTCCCGCTTGCACGGCGGGGTTACGCCCCCCGCCTGCGGGAAAGACGCTGAGGGTTACGCTACGATTGCGGATCCGCCGTAGGAACGCATGGAAACCAGACGGCACTCGGTGGTATGCTGGATGTGCGCCAGGGTGGGTAGGAGGATGTTACGATGAAAACGGACTTCGGCGATATCAACAAAGTTCCCGTGCGATCCGTCTGGCAAAACGAGCAATACAACTTCACGCCGTGGCTTGCGGAACCCGCGAACATCGCCGGATTGGCGTCCGCGATTGGACTCGAACTTGAAGTCGAGAACGTCGAGGTCGCCGTGGGACCGTATTCCGCCGATATCCTGGCGCGGGATGTCGGTACAGGCCGCTATGTCGTCATCGAGAACCAATTTGGCAAAACCGACCACAGCCATCTTGGACAACTCATAACCTACGGGTCGTTTCTCGACGTGGCGGCGGTCGTCTGGCTCGCGGAAGAGTTCACCGAAGAGCATAAGAAAGCACTCGATTGGCTCAACGACCATACAACCGAAGACCTCGATTTCTACGGCGTAGCCATCGAGCTATGGCAGATTGACGGGTCACGCCCCGCCGTGCGCTTCAATGTTGCCAGCCGTTCCAACGCTATCGTCAAACAGGCGGCGGCGGCCAAGGCCACGGGGCAATTGACGGACGCACGAAAGCTTCAACTCGAGTTCTGGACCGCATTCCGTGAACGACTGCTGGCCAGGAAGGTCGTGGCATCGGCGCAAGCGGCACGGCCTCAGTACTGGTTCGATGTCGCCCTTGGCCGGTCGCATTTTGTGCTCTCGAATACAGCCAACACGAGCGAGAATCGAATCGGTGTCCGCGTCTACATGGGCAATGCCGTTGCCGACGCGGCCCTCGAGCAGCTACTACCCCAGAAAGACGAAATCGAAAAACTGCTCGGAGAAAGCCTTCAGTGGAATCCCAGCCCGGAAAAGAGGGACAAGATTATCGCCGTCTACAGAGAAGCCGATCTAAACGATAGAAAGCAATGGCCTGAATACTGCGACTGGTTGGTAGACCACGTCGCCAAGTTCCGAAAAGTCTTCGGCCCAAGAATCAAGAGCCTAAAAATCAACACAACCAATGATGAACAAAACGAATAACAGCATCACGAAAAAAGGACGGTGCGGTGCGATAAGTCGCACCCTACCGCTAACCGCGCGCCAAGATGCGCACCCGCGTATCCATCCCCACGCGCGCGCATAGAAACGAGGAAATATGCTACGAACTGCTGGGATTATCGGTTGCATTGCCCTGTTGTTCCTGATTGCATTAGTCACAGGGCTGTGCATCTCCAAGGAGGCCGCAGGAGCTTTTTCGACAGCGGCCGTGGTCGCGACACTGGGCGCGGTGATTTGGTATTCATGGGAGACGCGAAAGCTCAGATTTCTCCAGCAACGCGATATGGAGATTTGTCATCATCCATGGCTGGCGCTGAAAATAATGCAATTCTCAAAAAGCTTCGATTCAGATGATTTCGGCAGAGAGCAGCACAGCTCGGATTGGATTCATTTCGAAGTGAAGAACCGAGGATCCACCCCGGCCTATAATGTCAGGGTGCACGGGCGCTGGGTTGGCGAGATGTCCACTGAAGATCGAAAGGAAGGTGATATCTCCTTTGAGCTCGGCGTCATACTTCCGAATGCTGCGGAAGTACATGACGTCTGCATCTGTGAAAAAAGGGATGCCGTGAAAATGCTTAGCGAATTTGCCATAACGGTCGATGTGCAATACAACGACTTCATGCAGGGGGGTGGAAAGTTTCGATGCCACCACGAGGATATGATGCTGAACACCTGTTACGAGAAACACGACAGTCTTTTCTTCTGGCTTTCAGATGGCACTCGGTTTCCTCTTCATCTCGTTCCCACGGTCCTCCGTGGGAATGAGAAACAGAAAGGACGTGCGAATGAATAAGAGGAAATTTAAGGAAGATGCCCTTGTAGCCTGCGGCAGATGTTGCAGCATATGCCACAAGTTCTGCGGGACGAAGATCGAGGTGCATCACATCCGTGAGGTGTCGGATGGTGGTAACAACTCAGCCGACAACGCGATCCCGCTGTGTTTCGACTGCCACGCTGACATGCGATCTTATGACCATAAGCATCCGAAGGGTAACAAGTTCTCGGAGTCTGAACTGAAGCGGCACAGAGACAACTGGTACGAGAAGATCAAGGGGAACATCGGCGTCGCTGACCGACAGGCCGTCGTGGAAACGGACAAGCGCGTCTACGAGATTCTTGTGTCAGTGCTGCCGTGGGATGGCAGCATCAACTTCATCAGAACGAACAACTTCGCAGGATTCTCCTTTGAACGGTCGCGTCTCGACGACCTCCACGAGTTTGAATACCAGTGCAAGAACCCAGCATTCGAGTTCATAGACCCGGACTTGGAGGCGCTCCGGGCAACCTTGCTGGTGCACGTGGACTCATTCACGCTGACCATTACCACGGAAACATTCGCGATCAGCAGCAACCTCAATTGGAGTGCTGTTCCCGACGAATGGGAGGATGAGCAGCCCAAACGCTTTCATAAAGTGGTTACGGAGATTCATGCTACCGCACAGAAGATCGTCGAGACGTATGCAGCACTGGTGAAGACAGCAACCCGAAAACTGGGCATACTTCCACCGGTGATGGCACAACAATCGCCTCCAGCATACCCCCCAGTTCGTAGGGTGGGCGAAGCGAATGCGGAACCCACCACCAAGGAGAGACCCAATGCCACTTTATGAAATGACTTCCGATGCTTTCCGGCCCATCAACCCAACATCCTTTACCGAGCAGAAGGTCCGGGAGCGTGCGGATCTCCAACGCCTGCTTCGTGTGCAGATCGAGGTGCTGGGTGATGACCTGTATGTCCTGGCCGAAGAGTTTGGGGATTGGGAGGACAGCCGTCGGCGGATAGATCTGCTGGCGATCGACCAGGAGGCGAATCTGGTTGTGATTGAATTGAAACGGACCAACGATGGCGGCCACATGGAGCTTCAGGCGGTGCGCTACGCGAGCATGGTGTCCGCGATGACCTTTGAGCGGGCGGCCCAGATCCACGGGGCGTTTCTGACGCAAATGGGCGAACCCAGTGAGGACGCGGAGGCGCGGATACTGTCTTTCCTGAACTGGGAAGAACCGGATGAAGAGAACTTCGCGCCGGATGTGCGAATCCTTCTGGTGTCTGAGGATTTTGGGAAGGAACTGACGACCGCCGTGTTGTGGCTTCGTGACCGCGACATCGACATCCGGTGCGTTCGCCTGCGCCCCTATCAGGATGGCGAAACCCGCTTGGTCGATGTTCAGCAAATCATCCCCCTGCCGGAAGCCCATGATTATCAAGTGCAACTCCGGGAGAAGGAACAAGTCGGACGCAAGAAACGGGCAGAACGTTACGACGTGCGCCTGAAATTCTGGACAGGATTGGTGGCCTTGGCGCGCACCCGTGGGACGCGCCACGCCAACCGCAAGCCAGGGTCCCATAACTTCCTGGGGGTAAGCGCAGGCATTAGCGGTCTCGGTTTCAACTACAGCATCGTGCAGGAATGCGGTATCGTGGAACTCTACATTGACCGCGGCAAGGCCGAGGAGAATAAGCGCATCTTCGATCAGCTTCATGCTCGCCAAGAGGAGATCAAAACGACGTTCGGCGGCACGCTGTCATGGGAACGCCTCGACACCAAGAGGGCCTGCCGAATCAAGCATGTGATCGAACGCGGCGGCTACCGTAGTCCCGAACAAGACTGGCCGGCGATTCAAGCGGAGATGGTTGAAACAATGATCAGGCTGGAGACCGCGCTTCAACCGGCCTTGGATTCACTGGGGATGTAGCAATGACGACTCCACGACCAGAAGCGTAGGGCGGGTCGGGACCTGTCGGGGTTCATTGCTGGCGGGTTTTGTGGCGGGTTGGAATTTGTGGTGGTTGGTGGCGTGTGGTTTGGGATAAGGATTGGTAATGGCGACTGGGATTGTGAGCATGAAGGCTACGCATCGTAGCATCAAGGTTTATTATGAGACCTTGACGCGGTATGCGGGGCAGTCGGTTTCGCATGAGACGGCGGTGCGTTCGGCGTTTCAGAATCTCCTAGCGGATGCGGCGAAGTGCCGGCATTGGACGCTGGTGCCGGAATTGGCCTCGGAAGGGCGTGGGCGTGCGCGGGTGGTGCCGGACGGTACGGTGCGTGACGAGTTCCTGATCCCGCGCGGGTATTGGGAGGCGAAGGATACGGCGGATGACCTGGACGTGGAGATCGCCAAGAAGACCGCGAAAGGGTATCCGCTGACGAACATGATCTTCGAGGACACGCGGGTGGGGGTGCTGTATCAGGATGGGCGCGAGACGTTGCGGGTGGATCTCGGGGATAAGAACGCACTGGCGGAGTTGCTCAACGCGTTCCTGGCGTATTCGGAGCCGAATATCGAGCAGTTCGAGAAGGCGGTGGACGAGTTCAAGGAGCGCGTGCCGGAACTGGCCCTGGGCCTGACCGCGAAGATTGCCGAGGCGCATCGGGACAATAAACGGTTCATCGAGGCGTTCGCGGCGTTCTTCGCGGTGTGCAAGACTTCGCTGAATCCGAACCTGAGCCAGGCCGCCGTGGACGAGATGCTGGTCCAGCATCTGCTGACCGAGCGGCTGTTCCGCACGATCTTCGCGGACTCCGATTTCACGCGGCGCAACGTCATCGCCGCCGAAGTCGAGCGGGTCATCGACGCGTTGGTGAGCAAGAGTTTCAACCGCCACGATTTCGTCAAGAGCCTCGACCGGTTCCCGTTCTACGTGTACGACGAAGACGGTTCGCACCGCCGGGAGAACATCACGGACTGGGCGTTGGGGCAGTTCCGCGCGCGGTATTGTACCGCCGGCATCCTGCCGGCTTCCCAGAAATGCCAGCAGGATGCTGGCGATACGGCATCCGCGCAGTGCCGGCAAGATGCCGGCGGTACGGAGGCGCTGCATCCGATTTCGGACATTCGTTTGTCGGATGTCGCGGTCCGGACGCGGGGCACATTGCCGCATTGGGAGACGGAGGATGCGATCTATGCGGTGACGTTTCGTCTGGGGGATTCGCTTCCGGGGCATCTGTTGGCCGAACTCGAGGCGGAACGCACGCGGCAACTCGAACAGGCACGGAAAGGCCAAAAGGAGATCTCGAAAGGCTTCGAGAAGGAAATTGCGTATGCGATGTCGGAACGGGTGAGTGAGTACCTTGATCGGGGCGTCGGGTCGTGTTCGTTATCCGACCCGCGTGTGGCGGAGATGGTTCGGGATGCGTTGTTCTTCTTCGAGGGCGAACGGTACTGGCTTCACGCGTGGTGCATCATGCCCAACCACATCCATTTAATCTTTCGGCTGATGCCGGGCTGGCCGCTGGACAAGGTACTGCATTCGTTGAAATCGTTCACGGCGAACAAGGCCAACAAAATCCTCGGCAAGAAAGGGAAATTCTGGCAACGCGAGTATTACGACCGCATCATACGCGACGAGACGGAATACGGGCGGCAAATGGCGTATGTGCTTGCTAACCCCGAAGCGGTGGGGTTGCGGGATTGGCCTTGGGTGGGTATGGGAAGCCGGCAGGATGCCGGCGGTACGGAAAAATGTAACGCCGGCATCCTGCCGGCAGAGGCTGACACCCTCACCAAGTGGGATATCTTCTATTACGTCTACGGGCTGCTGCACCATCCGGGTTACCGCGCGAAGTATGGGGACTGCCTGAAGCGGGAACTGCCTCGGGTTCCGTTTGCGCCGGATTTCCGTGCGTTCTCGGACGCGGGCCGTGCGTTGGCGCATTGGCATCTCGATTACGAGGACGTGGAGCCGTATGAACTGAAATGGGAGGTGGCGAAAGACGTGCCGTTGTCGTACCGGGTCGAGGATAAGATGCGGCTGAGCAAGGATAAGACGGCGCTGACGGTTAACCCGACGTTGACGCTTGTGGGCATCCCGCCGGAAGCGTTCGAGTACCGCCTGGGCAATCGCAGCGCGCTGGACTGGGTGATCGACCAGTACCGCGTCAAGACCGACAAACGCTCGGGCATCACCTCGGACCCCAACCGCGCCGATGACCCCGAGTACATCGTCCGTCTCGTTGGCCAAGTGATCCGCGTCAGCCTCGAGACCGTCGGTATCGTGAATGCCCTTCCCGAGGATTTCGGAGGATGACAACATAGCGTTCGCGTGTGGTTCGCGTGACCGTAAGGAGGATTAGACGATGGCTGACTATATTCCGAGTAGGGAACCTGCGAAGATCTTGTGGCTTTGGAACTTGATGGTTTGGCTCGGTAGCAACGGTCCGTCGCATGGGTTTACGGTGGATGAGGTTTGCGAGCTTTATTTTACGGTGATGCAGGCGAAGTTGGCGATGGATAATAACGTGTCGAAGCAGGCTGCGGCGCGTGGGGCGGTGGCGTGTAAGAATGATAAGCTTGGCGCGGCGTTGGAATATGCGCGGGACTTGGCGCAGCGTATCCAGCTTGACCCGAATACGACGGATCGGGACCGGGCTGCAGCGGGTTTGACGATGCGCGACGGGGAACCGTCGAAATCGGGGGAGGATGATGTGTTGCGCATCACGCCGCCGGCCATCGAACTCGATTTCAGCATCCGGCAGCAGATTACGGTCCATTGGGGACCCAACCCCCAGGACGAGCGGCATAATGGACGCCCCCACGGCATCATGGGCTGCGAGATCCAATACCACCGGGGCGGTCTCCCCGCCCAGGAATCGGAATGGGCCTTCCTGGAAAATGACACGGACTCGCCGCTCGTCCACACCGTCCACGAGAATCAGCCCACCACGTTCGCCTACCGCGTCCGCTATATCGGCAAGGACCTCAAGCATGGACCGTTCGGCAACCCGGCGGAATGCACCGTGAGCGTGTGAGAAAGATTATGGGAAACAGCGTTATGATCATGTGTTTGTTGGCCGGGATCGGCTGCTTGTTCCTTGTGTGTTCCGGAGCTTCGGGGGAGGCGTCTTTGGATTGGATGGTGAAGGCGTATGGGGATGGTGAGCATAACGCTTTTACGGATTTGGTTGCGTGGCGGGGGCAGTATTATCTTTGTTTCCGGCATGGGGCGTCGCACCTTTCGATGGATGGCGAGATTCGGGTGATGCGGAGTGGGGATCTGAAGGTGTGGGAACCGTGCGGGACGCTTGTTACGCGGGGCGATGATCGTGATCCGCATTTTGTTGTTGCTGACGATACGCTGTATGTCTATTTTGGCGTGTGGGACCTTGTGCATGATCGCGGGCATGGTACGCCGGACCGTGGTTGTGTCCGTTCGCATTTCGCTTCGACGCGTGACGGTGTGACTTGGTCGAAAGTGCAGGGCGTCTATGAGCCGGGGTGGTGGCTTTGGCGGGTGCGGCGTCACGACGGTGCGTTCTACAGTCTGGCCTACACGGCGGTACGGCCGAGACCGTCGAGCCGCGAAACCCGGTTGTTGAAATCGGAAGACGGGCTGGAGTGGACGTTGGTCAGCACGGTCACGCGCGAACGTATGGCGGGTGAGGCTGATATGTTTTTCAACGCGGACGGATCGATGTGGCTGATCTCGCGTACGGGCGACAAGGCCGGCGACGCGATCTATTTCAAGAGCGACGTGTCGTTGACGCAATGGACGGGTACGGATACGGGTGTGCTCGTTCATTCGCCCGTCATCGCGCCATGGAAAGATCGGTTCTTCCTTGCGGGCCGTGGACGGAAAGACGGGGCGTATGTCACGACGGTCTGGGCGATGTCGGATGGCCGCCCCGAGGAACTCATTGTCCTGCCCAGCGGCGGCGATACGGGCTACAACGGTCTCCTTGCCGATCCGGCCTCGCTGGATGGGACCGCCCCCGCGTTATTCGTGAGTTGGTATTCGCAGCACGAGCGTGAACAGGAACCCGGCGCCACGCGGGATACCGCTTCGATCTATGTCGGCCGGATCACGGTAGCGCCGTAGGCTTCAGCGGGCGATGCGCCAGAGGTTGAACCCTACCATTATTGCGGTCAGTGTGAGCAACGCGTGCGGAAAATACCGGCGTCGAACACTCCACCGCAAGAGATCGGCCGAGGATCGCCCCGTTAGAGGCCAGAGGAGCATGGCGAGGGCCGCGGCGTAGAAGACGTACGCCAACGGGTTGAAAGACCACGCGGCCCGGAATTGCCCATGGCTGATCGAGCATAACCCGCGCACGAGGCCGCAACCGGGACACGAGTGCCCGGTAAGCGCGTGAAAAAGGCACGCGTCTACCGCAGGTAGCGTGCGTGGTTCAAACATAACGCTACCCGCGAGCAACCCGAAGGCCACCAGCCAACATAAGCGGTCGGCTTTTATGCGAAAGTTCACTCCCACGCAGGACAAGACGGAAACACGTGATCCCAGTAAGGCGCGATTCATAACACCACTCCGGCGATCAGAACCATCCCTTCTTGTTTTCTACGTACAACTGGACAAATTCTTCGTCGGTCTTAGTCAGATAAAGGATGCCCTCGATGAGCCCGATGATGCCCATGACGGTCCCGCCGATGCCGCACGTGACCACGGTC
>Ga0307379_10000534_pt1 | contig 63314 bp, 67 predicted proteins | sample UN2MG_FD_202237 | JGI IMG/M metagenome (GOLD analysis project Ga0307379, IMG submission 202237) | Soil microbial communities from Risofladan, Vaasa, Finland - UN-2 | ecosystem: Environmental > Terrestrial > Soil > Coastal area > Acid sulfate soil | place: Finland: Risofladan, Vaasa | collected... | reverse complement strand
ATGGGACGTGATTAACACATGGTAAAGTCGACGAAAGGCTCAGTTTCGCGGGGCCCTGCGGGACGGCGCAGCCTTACGGTTCGCGTCAAGACCGCGAAGGGGCGGAAGCTCGCCTCGACCCGCTGGCTGCAGCGTCAGTTGAACGATCCCTACGTGGAGGAGGCGAAGGCCCTCGGCTATCGCAGCCGCGCCGCCTTCAAGCTCATTGAGATCGACGACAAGCATCATTTGCTGAAGCCGGGCACGGTGGTGGTCGATCTCGGCGCGGCGCCGGGGGGCTGGAGCCAGGTGGCGGCCGCGCGGGTCAAGGCGGCCGACGGCAACGGCAAAGTCGTCGCCGCCGACATCACCGACATCGAGCCCGTCTCGGGCATTACCTTTCTGCAGGTCGACATCACCGATGCGGAAGCGCCCGGTCTGATCCGCGACGCCTTGGGCGATGCGTGCGCCGACATCGTAATGTCCGATATGGCGGCATCCTCGACCGGCCACCGGCAGACGGACCATTTGCGCGTGGTGGCACTGGCAGAGACGGCGCTCGACCTCGCCGAGGATCTTCTGAAACCCGGCGGCGTCTATCTCGCCAAGGTGCTGCAAGGAGGCGCGGACCACGATCTCCTCACACGCTTGCGCCAAGGCTTCGCCAAGGTGGCGCATATCAAGCCGAAGGCGAGCCGGCAGGATTCGGCCGAAGTCTATGTGCTGGCGACAGGGTTTCGGGGCGGCGGCGAGGCAAGCTGAGGGCCCTTTACCTCTCAGGTGCGCTGTGACTGCGACGAGCCTTCGCGGAGCCGTGCATTCTCGGCTTCGAGGTCAGCGATGCGGGTCTTCAGCGCGTCAACGGCGCCGGCGATATCCTCGGCGAACAGCATTTGCGGGATGTGCTGCGGGCAATTGGTGTCCCACGTCTCGACCGTGAACAGGATCGCGGCTTCGGCGCGCGCGCGATACGCGTCCGGGAAGAGTTGGGCTGTCAGCCCCGGATCGTCCTCGACCACGCAGGCGGTGCCCCAGACCTTCACCCGCCGGCGATTGGCGTAGTCCATAAGAAAGATCATCGCCTTCGGATTCTCGGCGAGATTCCCGGTCGAGATATATTGCCGGTTGCCGGTGAAATCGGCGAAGGCGAGCGTGCGTTCATCGAGCACGCGCAGGAAGCCCGGCGGGCCACCGCGATGCTGGATATAAGGTTGTCCGTCGCGGCTAGCGGTCGCCAGATAGAATGAGCGCTGATCGCCGATGAATGCCGCGAGGTTCGCGTCGATCGTCGTCGCCCAGCCGCCTTTGGCTTCGAGACGCGCATAGGCGTCGCGGGAGCCGCGCCGTGTCTGCACGGACTTGACTGCGGGGGTGAAAGCGATGTCGGTCGAGGAGGCGGTCATTGGTGTCAGAGCGCCGGCATGGAGATGAAGCCAGACAGCGCCTTGATGCGCCCAATCCAGGCTTGGATGGCGGGGTAGGGGGCGAGCGTTACGCCGCCTTCGTGGCCGAGCGCGATATAGGGCATGCAGGCAATGTCGGCGATGGTCGGCCGGCCCAGCGCGAGCCAGTCTGTGCTTTTCAGGTGTGTCTCTATGAGGCCGAGTATGCGAGCCGCGTTCGTGCGTGCCTGGGACACATCGAGCTTGTAACCGAACTTGTCGTGAAGGCGAGCGTTGCCGGGGCCGCGCGCGATCTCGTTCTCGGCGACCATGAGCCAGGTGACGACCTCGGCCATGCCAGCCGCGTCCGTGGGCAGCCAGTCCTCGCCGCCATATTTGCGGGCGAGATAGACCAGGATCGCTTGCGAATCCCGCAACACCACGCTGCCATCCTCGAGCACGGGGATCTCACCGAACGGATTGAGATCGATGAAGGGGCTGTTCTTGTGGGCGCCGCTCATCAGATCGACCGGGGCGAGGTCTAGTTTCAGGCCGAGCAGCGCGCAGAACAGGCGGACCTTGTAGCAATTGCCCGAGAGTTCGAGGTCGTGGAGTTTCAGCGCGGCCATGGGGGTCTCCTTTGGGTTCACGCTCCTCCCATATGCGCTCTTCCCCGATCCGGGAGTAGCGTGTAGATATGAAAGTAATTCTTCCATTTTATGGAATAGTCGCGTGGACCGGCTCGCCGCTATCAATGTGTTCGTAGCCATCGCCGAGGCCGGCAGCCTTTCGGCGGCGGGCCGCCGCCTCGGCCTGCCTTTGGCGACCGTCAGCCGAAATCTGTCGGCGCTGGAAGACCATGTGCGCGCGCGCCTCATCACCCGGACCACGCGGCGTCTGGTGCTCACCGAGCCCGGTCTTCAATACCTCGAATCCTGCCGCCGTATCCTGGCCGAGCTGGAGACTGCGGAGCTGCGGTTGGCGGGTGACCAGGCCGAGCCGCAAGGCGAGCTCGCCTTCACCGCGCCGGTGGTGTTCGGCAGGCTGCATGTGTTGCCCGTCGTGGTCGCCTTCCTGGCCGCTCACCCCCGCGTCAGCGCCCGCATGCTTCTCGTCGACCGCATTGTCGATCTCGTGGAGGAGGGCCTCGACCTCAGCGTGCGGGTCGGACCGCTGGCCGATTCCTCGCTGATCGCCACGCGGGTCGGCGCCACGCGCTATGTCGCCTGTGCCAGTCCGGGCTATCTCGCCAAACACGGCACGCCGAGCAACCCGCGAGACCTCACGGACCATGACTGCATCAGCTTCAACACGCTGTCCTTGCCGGAGCGCTGGTGGTTCTATGGTCAGAAGCGCCAAGTGGTTACCGTCCAGCCACGTCTCAGTGTCAATACGGCGGAGGCGGCCATCGACGCGGCGGTCGCCGGGGTCGGCATCACGCGCGTCCTGTCCTATCAGGCTGCTTCCCGTTTGGCGGACGAATCGTTACGCTTGATCCTCGAAGATTTCGAGCCCGAAGCGGCGCCGGTCAGCCTCCTCCACAGGGAAGATCGTCTACCGCAAGCCAAAGTGCGGAGCTTTGTCGCCTTCGCCGCGCCGCTGTTGCGTAAGGAACTCAGCGCGGGTGCGTAACCGGTCGGCTCGCGTGGCGTTCACGACTTTGTTCCTCCCAACGTGCAATGTCTCGGTGTTATCTATTTGCGAGGAGCGCGACGGCGAACAGGGAGCGACGCTATGAATGTCGAGGTGGTGAAAGAGTACTACGGCAAGGTCCTCAAGGGCTCGAAGGACTTGAAGACCTCGGCCTGCTGCGATAGCGGCGGTGTGCCCGGTTATCTGGAAGCGGCCATCGCCAATGTGCATGAGGAGGTCCGCGCAAAATATTACGGTTGTGGCATCGTCATCCCGGCGGCACTTGAGGGCTGCAACGTGCTCGACCTCGGCTCGGGTTCGGGCCGGGACGTCTACCTGATCTCCCAACTCGTGGGCGCCGACGGCAACGTGGTCGGTGTCGACATGACCGACGAGCAATTGGCGACCGCCGAGACGCACAAAGATTGGCATATGAAGCAATTCGGCTTTGGACGGCCGAACGTACGCTTCCTCAAAGGCTATCTGGAAAAGCTCGACGCGCTCGATCTGGAGCCTTCGACCTTCGATGTCGTGGTGTCGAACTGCGTCATCAATCTTTGCGTCGACAAGCTCGCGGTGCTGCGTGGCGCGCATCGGTTATTGAAGCCGGGCGGGGAGCTCTATTTCGCCGATGTCTATTGCGACCGGCGCCTCCCGGGCGAGATCCGCGCCGACCCGCTGCTCTATGGCGAGTGCTTGGGCGGCGCGCTCTATTGGAACGACTTTTTGCCGATGGCGAAGCAGGCAGGCTTCCTCGATCCCAGGCTCGTCACCAGCCGGCGCATCGAGGTCGAGAACGAGGCCATGCGCCAGAAGCTCGGCCAGGCGCGGTTCTTCTCGGCGACCTACCGCCTGTTCAAGCTCGATGACCTGGAGCCGGCATGCGAGGATTATGGCCAGGCGGTGGTGTATCGCGGCGGCGTGGCCGAGCAGGAGCAAGCTTTTGAGCTTGACGGGCATCACGTCATCGATCGCGGCAAGGTGTTTCCGGTTTGCGGCAATACCTGGCACATGCTGTCCGACACGCGCTTTGCGCCGTACTTCGATTTTGTCGGCGACTTCGCGACTCATTACGGAATCTTCGCCGGCTGCGGGACGTCGCTTCCCTTCAATGAGGCAGCGCCGGCGCAAGCCAGCAAGGCCAAGTCGAGCTGCTGCTAGAAGCGTCGTAAAATTGTCATGCGGTTGCCAGTAAACACGGTTCTTCGTGATCGCGACGTTCGGAGTTACCGGAATGTCCGAGCAAGCCGGGCAATGACAAAAGGCGCGGACAATTGGGGTGCCGTCCCCCCGGAATGCCTGGTTTCGGAGGACGATGAGAGTTCGGCGCCCGAGGAAGAGGCGCCACCTGTGGAGGAGCAACCTCCCGCGGAAGAACAACCACCGGCTGAGGAAGAGACCCCTGCGGAGAATGCTCCGCCGCCCGCCGACGACGGTGATGCTCCGCCGCCTCCGACCGATGGCAACGAGGCGCCGCCGTCCTCGGATGATCAAACGCCGCCACCGCCTCCGAGTGCACCGCCGCCTTCTACGAAGCCGTCGCCACCTTCAGGTGGATCACCGGCGCCTGCGACACCGGAAGACGCCAAACCGTCTGCGCCGGACGAAGCAAAGGAAGCCGCCGAGTCCGCGCCGGCTCTACCGGTCGCGGTGGTCATCGCGATCGACGATTACGACGACAAGACGGTGAAAGGATCGCCGCAGGCCATCTCCAACGCCGCGCATATCGTGCGCTTCCTCAAGGATGACCTCGACATGACAGGCGAGCGCATCGTAACCGGCCGCAACGCGACGCTGTCCGACTTCCAGGAGATCTTCGGCAAGCCCGGCGACCCGAAGAGTGAGCTGCGCGATGTCCTGAAGGATACCAAGGCGTCCGAGGTCATCGTCTACTTTGCCGGCAATGCGCAGGCCCTCGACGGGGGCAACGATGTGTTGCTTCTGCCGGCCGATGTCGATCCCAAAAAGCCAGAGAGCGGTCTTCGTCTGTCCGCGCTCTACGATGCGCTCGCCGGTATGGATATTCCCAAGCTGCGTCTGTATCTCGATGCGCCATACGCAAATGGCGAAGAGGTGGTCGCGGTCGACGCGGGGCCGAGCATCGGGTTCTTGGGGCTGTTTACGCCACCCGATTGGGTGACGCTCTCGGCCGCGAGCGATACTTCGAAAGTTGGCGAGACCGACCGGCCGCGCAGTCTCTTCACCGAGTCGCTGGTGGCGGGCTTGCGCGGCATCGCGGACACAACCGGCGAGGGCGATTCCGACGGCACTGTGAGCGCGAAGGAACTCTACGACTTCACGCGGGCTCAAGCGGAGGCGGCGGCAAAGAGGGGCGACAAAGTGCCCATGCCGTCTCTCTTCGGTAAGCCCGGCGAGCCGCTCAGAGCCTATTGAGCGCGCGGCGCGCGTTGGTTTCCTGTGCAGAGCGAGGGTAATACGGCCGGGCGGCTTCCCAAGCCCGATTCAAGCTGCTAAATGAAGCCGCCAACCGGTCCTCGCGTGTTGCGCCGCGCAACGACGGAGAGGGGGCCTTCAATCAAGAGGTTGGCCGATGCCCGACGGGCAGTCTTCGCAAGATCATTCCCGCTTTCCAGATCGCGCCATGGCGCTGACCTTCGACGATGTTCTGATCCGCCCGGGTCCGTCGAACGTGCTCCCGAACGAAGTGAATATCGGATCCCGGGTCACGCGGTCGATTTCCATCAATGTTCCGATCATGTCTTCGGCCATGGATACGGTCACCGAGGCGCGCCTCGCCATCGCTATGGCCCAGGCCGGCGGCATCGGCGTCGTTCATCGCAATATGGAGCCTGAGGCACAGGCCGCCGAGGTGGCGCAGGTCAAGAAGTTCGAATCCGGCATGGTGGTCAACCCGGTCACTATCTACCCCGACGCCAGCCTCGCCGACGCGCTGCAATTGATGGCCGATTACCGCATATCTGGCATCCCCGTGGTCGAGCCCGCGGCCAATGGCGGCCGCGACGGCAAGCTGGTCGGCATTCTCACCAACCGCGACGTGCGCTTTGCCACCAATCCGGAGCAGCGTGTGGCCGAGCTGATGACCAAGGAAAAACTCGTCACGGTCACGGACACCAATGTCGATATGGCCGAGGCCAAGCGGCTACTCCATCAACACCGTATCGAGAAGCTGCTGGTGGTCGACGAGGATTATCGCTGCGTAGGGCTGATCACCGTGAAGGACATCGAGAAAGCGCGCGCCCACCCCGATGCCTGCAAGGACGAGCAGGGGCGCTTACGTGTGGCGGCAGCTACTAGCGTGGGTGATTCAGGCTTCGCCCGCGCGGAAGCGCTGATTGACGCCGGCGTGGATCTGGTCGTGGTGGACACCGCCCACGGCCATTCGCAGCTCGTGCTCGATCAGGTCGGGCGCATCAAACGCCACTCGAACGCGGTGCAGGTGGTGGCCGGAAACGTGGCGACCGCGGAGGGCACGCGGGCGCTGATCGATGCGGGCGCCGACGCCATCAAGGTCGGCATCGGGCCTGGCTCGATCTGCACGACACGCATCGTGGCGGGCGTCGGCGTGCCGCAGTTCAGCGCGCTGCTTGAGTCCGTCGAGGTGGCGAAGAAGGCAGACGTGCCGGTGATCTCCGACGGCGGCATCCGCTATTCGGGCGACCTGGCCAAGGCCCTTGCCGCGGGCGCGGACTGCGTGATGCTCGGTTCGCTGCTGGCCGGCACCGACGAGAGCCCCGGCGAGGTGTTTCTATATCAGGGCCGCTCCTACAAGGCTTACCGCGGCATGGGCTCGATCAGCGCCATGGCGCGCGGCTCCGCCGACCGCTACTTCCAGCAGGAGATCAAGGACACGCTCAAGCTCGTGCCGGAAGGCATCGAGGGGCAGGTGCCGTATAAGGGTCCGGCGGGCAGCGTACTGCACCAGTTGATCGGGGGCTTGCGCGCTTCCATGGGGTATACGGGCTCGCGCACCATTGCCGACTTCCAGGATCGCACGAAGTTTATCCGGATCTCGACGGCAAGCTTCCGTGAGAGCCACGTGCACGACGTCACCATCACGCGTGAGTCTCCGAATTACCCCCGCGAAGGGTAGGGGCGTCCTTTGTCATTGCCCGGCTTGACCGGGCAATCCAGTAACCTCACACTCTCGCGCCTGGATTCCCGCTTTCGCAGGAATGAAGGACTGCTGCCCGCTACTTGATACCGAGAGCTCTGACCTGGTCGAAGATGCCCGGCTCGAGACGCTCGGCCATGCGGAGGTCGGCGCTGCCGTCCGTGGGCTTGCCCTGGCGGCTCTTGACCACGCCGCGGCCGACGAGCGCGAGCGCGTTGTTGTTCTGAATCTTGAGCGCGGTGTCGAAATCGGGGGCAGCCTTGTCGAGATCGTCGTTCAGCACGTAGACCCAACCACGGTCGATATAACCGTTGGCACTTTCCGGATCGAGCTTGATGACTTCCGTGTAGTCGGCGATCGACAGGTCGTACTCTTTGCGCTGGCGGTAGAGTTCACCCCGGCTCGAATAGCCGTTGATGGCTTTGGGATCGAGCTCGATCTTCTTGTTCAAGTCGGCCAGTGCCTTGTCGTAGTCCTTCTCGTGGCCGTGGACGCGCCCGCGCAGGAGATAGTAGTCGGCGTCCTCTCCGTTGAGCTCGATGGCCGTATCGAGATCTGCGATCGCCTTGTCGTACTCCTTCTTCGCGTCGTGGCCCGCCGCGCGCATGAAGTAGCTGTTGGCGCGCTTGGGATCGACGGCGACGGCCGCGTCCATCTCTTTAAGGGCTTGATCGAGGTTGCCGGTGGCGGAGAAGCCGAGCGCGCGGACGCTGTGGGCGCGGATGAGAAGCTTCTTGTCGTCGTTGCCCTTGGCGATGAAGGCCTCGCAGGCATCCAAGACTTCTTTCACGGTGAGCGTGCCATCGAAGCAGGGATCGATGGGCTTGTCCTCGGCGGCAGCCGGGACGGCCGTGACAAGCGCGGCGGCGACGGCCGCGGCGGAAATGAAGGGTAAAGCGCGAAAGCGCATGGAAAACCTCCTTGGGAACTCTTGGACTTTTTCTTGAGGCTAGCTTTAAAAGGGTGCGCGGGGGTCCGTCAATTGAACATCCGTCCATGTTTAAGGAGCAATTTGGCAACGAAATGCCGTTTCCGAGCAATGGGATACTCTCGGCTCTACAGGCGGCCACGAGCGGGGTATAAGGCCCCCAACGGGAACGGCGCCGCCGGGAACACCTGAGGGAGACCCATGTCATTTGAAGCTATTCTGCTCCCGATGTTCGTCCAGGTCGCGCTGACCTTCGTGCTGTTGTTCTGGACCATCTTTTTGCGGCTGCGGGCGGTACGCCGGGGTGAGGTCGATCCGCACCAGATCGCGCTCCGCCAGCCCAACTGGCCGCCTCATGTGCAGCAGGTGAGCAACGCCTTCCACAACTCGGTGGAGATGCCCACCCTGTTCTACGTGGTAGTGCTGCTCGGGCTGATGTCAAAGACGCTCGACGTGACCGTCTACGTCTTGATGTGGATGTTCGTGCTGTCGCGTGTGGTGCATGCGGTGATCCATGTGACCAGCAACGACCTACGGCACCGCACGCCCATGTTTCTCATCGGCGCCATCGCGCTGGCGCTGATCTGGATCCTCATCGCCGGCCGCATCATCGCCTTCCAGTCCCTCTCATGACCCCAGCGGGGCGGGCGAGCGCCGCCATCGAGGTGCTCGCCGATATCGAGCAGCGGAAGCGTCCGGCCTCCGAGGCGCTGAAGGATTGGGGGCTTGGCCACCGGTTCGCAGGCTCAGGGGACCGGGCGGCGATTGGTAATCTCGTATTCGATTGTCTGCGCAAGCGTGCGTCCGCCGCCTACGCCATGGGGGAAGAGACCCCGCGCGCACTGGTCTTGCGCACGCTGGTTACGGACTGGGGGATGACTCCGGACGACGTGTCGGGTTTGTGCGACGGCAGCCGCTTTGCGCCCGCGCCTCTGAGCGAGACCGAGCGCGCTGGCTTGGCGGTCACGCTTGCCGAGGATGCGCCGGCGCCGATCCGCGGCGACTATCCCCAATGGCTCGACGCGGCATTCACGGAAAGCTTCGGCGGCTGTGCGGCGGCGGAGGGGGCGGCTTTGTCCGCGCGTGCACCGGTCGATCTCAGGGTCAACACGTTGAAAGCAAATCGCGACAAGGTTCTGAAATCACTACCGCGTTTGGATGCGGCACTGACGCCCCATGCGACTTCAGGCGTGCGTGTCGCGCCCCGCGAAGGGCCTGCGCGCAGCCCCCATGTGGAGGCGGAAGCGGGTCACGGCAAAGGCTGGTTCGAGGTGCAGGACGAAGGCTCGCAGGTGGCGGCGCTCATGACGGGCGCAGGCCCCCGGCAGCAAGTCATCGATTTATGCGCGGGCGCTGGCGGCAAGACGCTGGCTCTTGCAGCCCAAATGGAAAATACCGGCCAGCTCTACGCCTATGACTCCGACCGCATGCGCTTGCGACCCATTTTCGAGCGGCTGAAGCGGGCCGGCGCGCGCAACATCCAGGTGCTGCCCGCGGGCGAGGTGGAAAGTTTGGCGCCGCTCGAGGGCAAGATGGACCGCGTGGTGATCGATGCGCCGTGCACGGGCTCGGGCGTTTGGCGCCGCCGCCCCGACGCCAAGTGGCGGCTGTCGCCGGAGATGCTGGAGGCGCGCTTGGCCGAGCAAGTCGCCGTGCTCGATCAGGGGGCGGCGCTGGCCAAGCCCGGCGGGCGGCTCGTCTATATCACCTGCTCTGTGCTGCCGTCTGAGAACCGCGACCAGGTTAAGGCGTTCCTGGCGCGTCACCCGGACTTCCACGTGGTGCCTTGGCGCGAGGTTTGGGCCTCGACACTGCCTTCGGCGCCGCCCGACTCGGCGGATGGTTCGGAGGAGACGTTGCTGATGACGCCGGCCAGCCACGGCACGGATGGGTTTTTCGTCGCGGTGCTGCAACGGAAGGCCTAAGCGCCGAATGGATTTGGCGATTCCTTTGAATCGCTTGGGGGCCGGGGTTTCCAGACGAGTTGAAAATTTCTCCGGATGGCATGCGCTGGAAAAAACTTGGCGCGCCAGCCGCAATTCCAGCCGCAAAACGTACCGAGACCGCCGCCGCTTGCCCACGCATTTGCCGCCATAACACCCTAGCTGTTCCCTTGGCCGGTTTCCGGTGATCCTCTTGAGGAACTGTTTCCATGAAAACTCTGGTTGCGATGCTTGTCGCATTTGGCCTTGCGGCTCCGGTCGCAACGTCTGCGTTTGCGAACCCCACCGATCAACTCTCCTGCGAAGACCAGGGCATGATCTGGGACGCCGAGAACGAGACGTGCCTCTCCGCCGAATAGCCGCCCCACGCGCCTAAAACGCCGAAAAGCCCCGGTTCCCCCGCCGGGGCTTTTTGCTTTTAGGGAAGCGTGGCCTCGATAAGGGCGAGGCCGTCGGCGGTCTGGGAGGTCTTGGTGATCGCCAGGCCCGCGTCCGCGAGCAGCGCTTCCATCTCCGCCTTGGCCCGCGCTTTGCCGCCTGAGATCGCCATCATATGCAGATCGAGCATGATCGCGGCGGGGTCGTCGGTGGTGCGCTCGGGCATCAGCCGCTCGATGACGATGAGTTTGGCACCTGGCCTCAACGCTTTGCGGCAACGCTCCAGAATGATGCCCGCGGCCGCGTCCTCATGCTGCTGGAGCACGGCTTTCAAGACATAGATGTCCGCCTCGACCGGGATCTCGCGCAGAAAGTCACCGGCGACGAAGCTGACCCGGTCTGCCACGCCCAGCGCCTGGAGATAGGGCTTGGCCGCGGCCACGGTCTGCGGCCCGTCGAACAGCACGCCGCGCAGACCGGGATTGGCTTTCAGGATGGCGCCGAGCAGGCCGCCTTGACCGCCGCCGATATCGGCGACCGTCTCGGCCCCGGCAAGGTCCAGCGTCGCGAGGAGGGGCTGCGCATTGGCGAAACTCTCGTGTGCGAGATAGGCGTCGAAGGTCTCGCCGTGCTCCTTGTGGTCGCGGCGCCACGCGGCGACGGATGTCCCAAAGACCTGCTCGAAGGCCGGCGCGCCCGATTTGATACAGGCGGCCAGATTGGCCCAGGGTTGCCAGTACTGCTCCACGACGATCAGCAGCTTCTCGCGCAGGGTCGAGGACGAGCCTGGCGCAAGCGCACGGCCCAGCGCCGTCAGGGTGAAAGTCCGATCCGGATGCGCCGCCACCAAGCCCAGCGTGGCGAGCCCGCGCAGAGTGCGTTCGAGATGCGGCGCCGACAGGTCAAGCTTTGCGGCCAGCCGCGCCGCCGTCCAGGCCTCCGCGCCCATGGTCTCCGGCAGGCCAAGCTTCACACAGGCATGGGCAAGCGCTGCCGCATGATAGGCCTCGATCTGCTGGCGCAGGCGATCCTCGGCGCTTTCTGGCGTCTCGCTCATGGTTTTTGGCTTTCGCATGGGGGCAATTGCGGCACAAGCGGCATTGCCGACTCGGGGTTCCTGCTATAACCACCGGCCATGACGGAGACGGACGAAATTTCCTCCGAGGATACCCTCGATCCCGCCCATGACGCCGCGCACGACCGGGTGCTGATCGTCGATTTCGGCAGCCAAGTCACGCAGCTCATTGCCCGGCGCGTGCGCGAGGTGGGCGTCTATTCCGAGATCGTTCCCTTCGACCGCGCGGAAGCGGGCCTCGGCCCCGTCCTGCCCAAGGCCATCATCCTGTCGGGCGGCCCGGCTAGCGTGCATGAGAGCGGCACGCCGCAGGCCCCGAGTGCCGTGTTCAGCGCCGGCGTGCCCGTGCTCGGCATCTGCTATGGCGAGCAGGCCATGGTGGCTTCGCTCGGCGGCCAGGTTGAGCCGGGGCACGAACGCGAATTCGGCCGCGCCGAACTTCAGATCATCGACGAGACGCCGCTCTTCGCCGGGGTGTTCACGGAAGGCGAGCGGGCCCAAGTCTGGATGAGCCACGGCGACCGGGTGACCAAGCTGCCGCCGGGCTTCCGCGCCGTGGGGATATCGACCGGCGCGCCGTTCGCGGCCATCGCCGACGACTCGCGCAAGCTCTACGGCGTGCAGTTCCACCCGGAGGTCGTGCACACCCCGAAAGGCGCGGCGCTCATCGCGAACTTCGTGCGCGACATCGCCGGCTGCGACGGCGATTGGAGCATGGCGCAGTTCCGCGAGGCGGAAGTGGCGCGCATCCGCGACCAGGTGGACGAGGGCCGCGTTGTCTGCGGGCTGTCGGGCGGGGTGGATTCGGCGGTTGCCGCGCTGCTCATTCACGAAGCCATCGGCGACCAGCTCACCTGCATCTTTGTCGATCACGGCCTGTTGCGCCAGGACGAGGCCACGGAAGTGGTCGATCTGTTTCGCGGCCACTACAACATTTCGCTGGTGCATGTGGATGCGAGCGAGCGGTTCTTGCGCGCGCTGGATGGCATCTCCGACCCGGAAGCTAAGCGCAAGATCATCGGCCGGCTGTTCGTCGAGGTGTTCGAGGAGGAGTCCGAAAAGCTCGAAGACGCCGCCTTCCTGGCGCAAGGCACGCTCTACCCCGATGTCATCGAGAGCGTGTCGGCGACAGGGGGCCCAAGCGTCACCATCAAGTCGCATCATAATGTGGGCGGGCTGCCCGAGACCATGAAGCTGAAATTGGTCGAGCCGTTGCGCGCGCTGTTCAAGGACGAGGTGCGCAAGCTCGGCCGCGAGCTCGGCCTCCCCGAAGCCTTCGTCGGGCGGCACCCGTTCCCGGGTCCGGGGCTCGCCATCCGCATTCCCGGCGAGATCACGGAAGAGAAGCTCGACATTTTGCGGAAAGCCGACGCCATCTATCTTGACGAGATCCGCAAAGCCGGCCTCTACGACACGATCTGGCAGGCCTTCGCCGTGCTGCTGCCGGTGCGCACCGTGGGCGTGATGGGCGATGCGCGCACCTACGACTTCGTCTGCGCGCTGCGCGCCGTCACCTCGACCGACGGCATGACCGCCGACTATTACGACTTCTCGCATGAGTTCCTGGGACACGCGGCGCGGCGAATCATCAACGAGGTGCGTGGCATCAACCGCGTGGTCTACGACATCACCTCGAAGCCCCCCGGCACCATCGAGTGGGAGTGATACATCGGTTGCGGCGACGAGACGACATGCAGCAGGAAATGAACGTTGGTCTGCTTATTGCGAGCAGCCGTGAGACAGATCAGCAAGGACTGATTGCGCTAGCGCGGAATGCCGCGAAGGACGTCTCTGCAAAAATGAGCGCCGCAAGTGGAATACCGTGGGTTTTTCATCTTGCAGGAACGAAGGCACTTGAAACCGACGAGCCACGACGACCGTCCCATTTTTTGGAGGATGCCAGCCTCGCGATGGCAGACCAAGCATTCGATGCAGTTGTCGTGGTCACCGATGTAGGACTCACTTCGCGTCGTCGCCACCTGGAGCCTGGGCTCGCATCGCCAGTCACTCGCGTTGCCGTTGTCTCGACGCGAAAGCTACTGAGCACACCCAGAGGGGAGCCCGTGCGGTCGCTGGACTCTCCGGTGGTGGAATGGAACGCGGCAGTGCTGATTCAGCACCTCCTTGGTCACATATCCGGCTTGAGGCACAGCGCCCATGGAATCATGACGCCCTTTTCCTTTAGCGAAGCCAGACAGGATGGCGCTTCATTCTCACCAGCCGAATGCAAGTCGCTGCAGAAGAGATCAAATCAGCTTCCCGAACGCCAGATCGTAAACGGGAACGTACTAGAAAACTTCTTATTCCATATCCTGATGGCCGCCAGACATCCGAAGTCGGTCGCTCTTCCCCTTGCGCGAAACCGTGCGCCTCTGTTGGCGCTGTCCTTGCCAAGTCTCGCTACCGCCGCCGTGGCGCCTTCTCTCTTGCTCGTCTTCAGCGCCGAAATCTGGGATGCAGGGCTTGGCATGAGCAATACAACAGCCGCAGCCTATGCGGCGGCGAGTATCCTGGCCGCTTCGCTCTACTTGGTACAGGTGCAATCTCTATTTTTTCCGAGAAAAGAAAAAAGGGTATTGACGGAGCACATAGCCGTTGCAAACGTGGTCATCTTTCTCAGCATTCTGCTACTGCTGTTCGGCCTATTTTTCCTAGTGGGTAGTTTGGTGTTGATAATGGGGCTCTACGTCTTCCCCGAAGACTTGATGTCCACCTGGCCAACGCTCAATCAGGGAAGTGTTGAACTGACCGACCTGTTACGACTAGCCGCCTTTATCGCTACCGTCGGCGTGACCACCGGTGCTTTAGCAGGGGGGCTGGAGAGTCGGACCAGTTATACAGCACCTCGCACTTTTCGAAGATGAGCCATGATCCATTCAAAACGGAAACTTTGCGGTTTCGGTGATTGGCTTGGGGTACGTTCCTCTATGAAGAACGCTTAGCGGACGTTAGCGACTTATCCCCGTTTCGAAAATCTGGCTTACAATGCCACCACCTCGTCCGTTAAGGCGCGCGCTCTCGGATGGAATCGAGATCCTCGACAAAACGCAGCGTGCGGTCCGCCGACTCGCGCAGATAGGCGCGATCGAGATCGAGCAGCCAATCCACCGTTTCGACCTGAAGCCTGGACATGGCGTCCCTCTGCGGCGCCAGATAGCGCCGCAGAGCGATCGCTTCCTGACGGATTTTGTGCAACCGCTGACGCAATGGATAGACATAGGCGAAGAGCATTCCGTCTCCCTGATCTGCATTCTCGGACTTCAAACGGATGCTTCCCTGACTGGCCTCGATGCAAAACGACGGATTTTAGAGATTTCGATCGCCCCCTGGTTGAATATAGCAACCTTAGAGCTTAGTTCGCAGCGCCGAAGTAGCAAGTCTCAGGCTGCTTCCAGCTGGGGCGTCTTGCGGACAGAAGAGGTTTGACCAGAAGCCGGCCTCATTTGGCAGGTTAGGATCGGGGATGGACTGGGATCTCACACGGTTCTTTGCCGAAGAAGCCGGGTTATTCGTCGTTGGGGTCTTTCTCGGAACGCTCGCGTTCCGCACGATCGCCCTGCCGCTGTTCTATGCGTTTCCCCGCGCCCTCGCTTGGGCCGTGCAGGGGCGCTTACGCATGCGCGCCCTGCCTGGATTTCTCCTCTCGCCGATTTGGTGGGGGGCGCTCTTTGCCTTTGGCGCCTATCTCCTCGTGCGCTACGCGCCCGGCGCCTGGGAACGTCTCTACGCGAGCCCTCCGTTTTACCTGGGTCTGTGGCTGGGGATCAGCGTGCGGGCGTTTCGATCCTTCGGCTCCAAAGCCGGACAGCTGAAATTGCGGGACGACTTTCTCGACCGCGTCCGGTCGCACTTGAAAGCGCGGGCGCCTACCGCGGATGAGCGGATGGGCGAGGATGTCCATGAGCGAGTTTGGCATGTGTCGCGGGGTGGGACGCGCACCGGCCCGTTCACCTACGAGGAACTGCAGCGTCAAGTTAAGCGCGGCAAACTCCGGGACGACGATCTGCTCTGGCGGCCGGGCGTGTCCGGCTATGTCGAAGCTTCCACGGTTTTGGGGCCCGTCGAGAAGCGATCACCAGCGACGTGAGGAACGAGCCGAGCCGAGACCCCGTCACGGCTTAGGAGCCGAAGAGACTTGAGCCTTATCCGCCCGGGTTACGGAGACCTGGACGTCCATGCCAAGAAAGGCCGCGCCACTATGGCAATAGGTGCCGCTCACCGGCACCGCTTGGGCCGGGGTGCGGGTCGTCGCCACGCGCACCAGGTTGCGGCCCGCCACGATGCGGTTGGTGGGGTCGAACTCGATCCAGCCGGCACCGGGAATGAGGATGTCCGCCCAGGCATGTGTCGATCCACCGCCACTCAGCGCGCCCTCTTGGCCCGCGTCGCAATCGGGGCTGTAGAGATAGCCGGTGACGAAGCGCGCGGCGAAACCAAGAGAACGGGCGGCCTCCATGAACAGGAAGGCGAAGTCCCGGCAGGTGCCGCTGGCATTCGCAATCGTCTCGGCGGGGGATTGCACGCCGTGCGCGGTGCGGCGGCGATAGGTAAAGCTCTCGTGGATGGCAGTGCCGAGCAGGTCAAGGACCTGCAGGCTTCGGTCGGGCAGTTCGGGGATCATCGCCGACACCCACCGCTCCACCGCGGGGCGGTCCTGCGGACAATGGATCGATAGGAGCGGTCCTAGATCGATGCTATCGTCCGGGTCATAGCAGAACGGATAGTCACTCGCGTGGCGTTCGATCCTGGTCACTGGCTCGTCGAGGCCGTAGCGGCGAAGCTCCAGCCTGCTCGCGATAACCAATTCGTCAGCCTCTTCGTGGAACGTAAGCAGCGCCACCGAGTTGCCGAAGGTATCAAACGCCCAATGGACATCTGCTCCTGGCGTGACGACCAGGCTGGAGTCCAAAATGCGCATGTCGTGGCCGTCGCGCGGGCGGATCATCAGACGATGAACACCGAAAGCTACGGGCCGATCGTAGGTGTAGCGGGTGCGGTGATCGATCTGGAGCGTTCTCATCGTGAGGCGACGTGCAAGTGCGGACTCCTGAGCGGGGACGTTGCTTGGGATCAGTCGGTGGTTGCGTTGAGTTTGGAGCGCCCCCAATGATTTTGGGGGTTGCCCGCTCAACGGCAATGACCCTACGCGTTGCTAGGAAAGGCGACCATGCTTATTCGCATTGGGTTCGAAATTATCGTTGAATGTGAGGCTTCAACGCCATTCTTACTGGCGCTTTTGCCGCACTCTTCCTATGGCGGCCGGGTCATCGGCTCCGACCGGATTCGGACCGACCCGGAGGTGCCGATCGAAGAATATCTCGACCCCTTTGGCAATCGCCGCACGCGTGTCGTCGCCCCCGTTGGCTGCCTGAAGTTCTGGTCCGATTGCTTCGTCGAGGACGCGGGTGCGCCGGATCCGTTCGATTGGAACGCGCGCCAGCATGAGGTCGCGGACCTGCCTTCCGAGACGCTGACTTATTTGACCGCAAGCCGCTATTGCCAATCCGACGAGCTGATCGAGCAGGCCTGGGCGCTGTTCGGTGAAACGCCCCCAGGCTGGGCGCGAGTCCAGGCAATCTGCAACTGGGTGCACAACCACCTGACCTTCGGATACCATTTCGGGCGTCCGACCAAGACGGCTGTTGACGTGCTGCGGGAACGCACCGGCGTGTGCCGCGACTTCGCGCTCCTCTCGATTGCCTTCTGTCGTGCCATGAATATCCCGGCGCGCTACGCCAGCGGCTATCTAGGCGATATCGGCGTCCCTCCGTCCGGTGCCGGCGACTTCTGCGCTTGGTTCGAGGCCTACCTGGAGAACCGCTGGTATACGTTCGACGCCCGCTACAACACGCCCCGGATCGGCCGCGTGCTCATGGTGCGTGGCCGCGACGCAGCCGACGTTGCCATGATCACCTCCTTCGGCAACTACGACCTGAAGCTCTTCCGCGTTTGGACCGACGAAGTCGCCAGCCCAGCAGCCGAGGATGCTCTCCTTGACCTCCTTCAGACGCGCCCGGACGCCCCCGCTTTGACCTTGGCCCCGGCGCGGGGTGGGGCATCGTCCCCCGTCGTTTAGGTCCGATTAAGCACTCCGGCCTAACGTCTCAGATTAGACAATAATTTTTCTGATGATCTGAAACGGGGCGTCCACGTTGGGCTGGATCGGTTTTTCCGTGTTTCGGGCCGGTTTCAACCGCGTTGATGAGGAGCTTGATCTCGTGAGGGTGACATCTCTCCTTTTGGCCCTCGCCGGCCTTGTCCTCTTCGCCGCTCTGCCCGGGTCCACCCGGGCTCAAGCGGAGGAGCTGCCGTGGCTCGTCTCGCCTCCGGCCGCGCCGGTGCCTCCGGCTGCGTCTGGCGCCCAAGGCGTCCCGGCCTGGCTCCAGGCCCATGTGGGCGAGGGCGACGGGCAAATCTCAAGCGTGGTGTTGCGGCGCGCGCGTGGCTTTCACCAGCTGAAGGTGCGCGACGGTGCGGTTCAGAATCCCTGCTATTTCGCGTTCGACGCAACGCGTCCGGCCGGTTCTGGCCGCCGGTTCTACGTGATCTGCGAAGCGAACCGGACGTTCCACGCTGTTCCCTCCGGCCATGGCAGCGGCCGCAAGTTGAGCGGCATCGCGGATTTGTCGAACGGCGTACGTTGCGCGAAGAATTTCTCCAATGCCGAGGATTCCCAGCTGACCACCGGCGGCGGCTATGTCACCGCGGAGATCAGAACGTCCTTCAAGGGCTATTATCGCGCCGGCGGGTCCTATGAGCCTCTCGTGCGCTCGTTCCTCCAGTTCGAGGGCGAGGGGATGACCGCGAATGCCCGGGAGCGCGCCATCGGCGGCCATCCGGGCGTGATCGTGAAGTGGATGTGCCGGATGAAATATTCGGGCAGCCCGTATGCGGACGACGATGGTTACGTGCCATACGGCAAGCTGATCGACTACGGCGACGGCCGCAGCAATGGCTGCACCAGCTGGCCCATGTCGGTCTCCGACAAGATCCTGGCCTTGGCGGAGAACAAGCCGACCACGGTCTATATCTATCCCGAAGCAAAGGACATTGTGGCCGTGGGGCGCGCGGTGAAGGCGGGTCAGTCGCCGGCGCGTGCGGGACTCTATTGGAACGCGGCCTGCCTGCGCGAAATCGGCGCGCCGAATTTCTGGCCGCGGGAGACACTCGAGCCGGCGCTTGCCGCATATAAGAAGGACCATAAGCCCGCATCGCCGAGCCCCTTGCCGATCTGCAAGAGGCCATAACCCGGGCATACCACGCCTCGAGAGTGGTCCCACCGCGCGCGCTCTTCTATACTCGCCGCGAGGCCCGCGAATCCTGGATAGGTGCGCATGGCTCAATCATGGATCCGGCGGCAGAAGCTCCGCTTGCGCCGCCCCATACAAATCCTCGCGTCTCCCGTCTTCGCCAACTACGTCAAACTCGTGCTCAAGACGTCGCGCCGCGTGTCCGATCCGCCGGACTTCGTCAAGCGGGCGCGGGAACTGCATCCTTCGATCATCGCGCTGTGGCATGGCCAGTTTTTCCTCCTGCCGGGGATTTACCCGCGGGAGATTCCAGGCCGGGCCATGGTTTCCCGCCATGACGACGCGGAGGCTCTGGCGCGCGTGTTGCGGGGGTTCGGTCTCGAGCTTATTCGCGGCGCCGGCGCGGGGGAGCGCCGCCGCGACCGGGGCGGGGCCGAGGCAGCGCACGGAGCTGTCGCCTCCTTGCGAGAAGGTTACAGCGTCGCCATGACAGCGGACGTGCCGCCGGGGCCGGCGCGCAAATGCGGACGCGGTATTGTGACCATCGGTAGCCTGTCAGGGCGGCCCATCGTGCCGTTCGCAGTGGCGACCTCGCGCTATTGCGCCGTGAAATCATGGGACCGCATGACGTTTAATCTGCCGTTCTCGAGACTGGGCATCGTCATGGGCGATCCGATCTTTGTGCCGCCCGATATCAGTGGCCCCCAGATCGAGCCGTACAGGCAACAAGTGGAGGACGCGCTCAACGCGACCACCGAGAAAGCCTATGCGATGGCCGGCGCCGATCCGGCGCGCGCCACACCGCCCCCGCCTGGCCGGCGTCGCTGAGGTGGTGCGAGCGTGAGTGTGCCGGTGGAATCGCCTAAGATTAAGACAAGAAGGCTTCTTATCCGAAGTCGCGACTCGGAACTCGCTTCGACAGGAGACTTGATCCAGTGCGATTGACATCTCTCCTTCTGACGACCTTCGGCCTCGCCGGTATCGCGATGGTGCTGGGGGCGCCCCAGTCGTTTGCGGCGGAGCCGCCGCCGGAGTTGCCGGCCTGGCTGAAGGCCCATGTCGGCACTGGCGATGGTCAGATCGCGCCCGTGGTGTTGCAGCGCGCGCGGGCGCTTTACCTGAACACACCGCGCGAAGGTGCGGTCAGCAATCCCTGCTATTTCGCCATGGACGCAACGCGCCCCGCCGGTCTCGGGCGCCGGTTCTATATCATCTGCGAAGCCGACAAGACGTTTCGCGCAATCTCGTCGGGTCACGGCAATGGCCGCAAGTTGCGCGGCGCGAATTTCGCAAACGGCATTCGCTGCGCCAAGAATTTCAGCAATGCGGAGGGGTCTAAGCTGACGACGGGCGGCGCCTATGTCACGGCCGAGACCAGGCCGTCGTTCAAAGGCTATTACCGCTCGGGTGGAAAGCGCGTGCCCTTTGTCCGCTCGTTCCTGCAATTTGAGGGGGTAGGCGATACCGCGAACGCCAGAGAGCGCGCGATCGGCGGGCATCCGGCCGTGTTGTTGCGGGCGAAGTGCCGCTACAAGGATGAGAAGAGCCCCTACGCGAACAAGGAGGGCTACGTTCCCTACGGAACGCTGGTGAATTACAGCGCCGGACGCAGCAATGGCTGCACTAGCTGGACGTCGGAGGCCTCCGAGAAGATCTTCCCAATTGTAAAAGACACGCCGACGACGCTCTACATCTATCCGGAATCGCGCGACATCGACGCCGTTGCGGAAGCCGTGAAGGCGGGCAAGTCACCGTCGCGGGAAGGACTCTATTGGAACGCGTCGTGCTTGAAGGAAATCCGCGCGCCGAAATTTTGGACGAAGGAGACGCTTCGGCCGATCATCGACGCGTACAGGAAGGCGCATCCGCCAGGGCCATACCGGCCCTTGCCGATTTGCAAGTGATGGTGAAATCGGGGTGGATCGGTCGGCGTCAGCGCAACAGATCGCCAACCGCCGACATCATGGGGCAGCCGAGCGTCTTCTCGAAGGCTTCGACCAGATCCTGCCGATTCTCGGCGGTGATGTAGAGGCCGCCGGTTTGCTCGGCGAGACATTTCGCATCGAGGAAGCTCTGGGCGCCTGTCCAGCGGTAGCCTCTGAGCTGATAGCCGATGACATGAACGGTGAGTGCACGGCCGGTCGCCTTGATCACCTTGCCCAGGTCGCAAGGCGCGCCGCCGCAAGTTTCCTCGCCGTCGGTCAGCACGACGATGACGCCCGGCTTCGACTCGGAGTCCAGAGCCGCCGCGGCCACCTTCACCGCTCCCACGAGCGGCGTCTTGCCGGCAGGATTGATCGCGTTCACCACGCTCATGATGGGGCCGGTCGCGTTCCACATCGGCTCGAAGTTGAGCTGGACATTGCATTGCTCATAGGGCCCCGGACCATACGTAATGAGCCCAATCTTGCGGAACCTTGCGGCATGCGGCAGAACCTGCGCCAGAGATTTGCGAACTTCGTCGATGCGCGTGATGGCGCTGAACAGGCCTTGGACCGTATTGCCGGCCATGGACCCCGACGCATCGAAGACGATCATTGCATCCTCGGTGCAGTGCTGGCGGGGCTCCTCCACCGCCTGCGCGCTCGGAGCTCCTGCAAGGAGTGCAATGAAAGCGAGTGCAGCGGAGCACACGTAGCGCGAGGGGCTGTTCATACTCCGACCTTAGCCTAGAGCGCGAATCCTTACGAGGCGGCTCTCGTTCGGATAGGGTCCCAATATCGTGATCCCTTGTGCCGCCTGAGCCGCATCGGCGGATCGCTTCCCTTTAGCCATCGTGATAATCTGGCGCCCTGAATCAGGGAGGGGGCTCAAATCGACTATCAACAGTTCTATCTGTCGGCGCAGGGCCGGGTGAACCGGAAGCAATGGTGTGTACCTCGTCCTTCCGGTCTTAGTGGTGAGCTTGATCTTGTCGATGGTCGATGGCGCCATCGGGACGTTCGATGCCGAGTCCGGCCTTGGGCTCCTGAGCGGCCTCTGGACCCTGATCGTTCTGATTCCGGCGATCCTGGTACACATCAAGCGCTTCCATGACCGGGACAAGTCCGGCTGGTGGGTGCTGATCGGTCTCATTCCCATCATCGGCGCTTTGTGGCTTTTGATTGAGCTCGGATTCCTTAAGGGGACGGACGGGCCGAACCGCTACGGTCCGCCGGTTACTGAATAGATTGGGACGCGGCCAGCAAGGTGTTGTTGGGAGACTGAAGCATGACGCTGCTCATCATTGGCATCATCGTCTTTCTCGGCATTCACCTGCTGCCGACCTTTCCGCAGTTTCGCGAAAGGCTGATCGGGAGCCTTGGGGAGACCGGCTACAAGGCCGCGTTCGGGGTTCTATCGATCGCGGGCTTCGTCCTGCTCGTGTGGGGCTTCGCCAGCGCACCGGTCATCCAGATATGGTCGCCGCCGCCATGGACGCGCTGGGTGGCGATCATTCTTATGCTCCCTGCGTTCATCTTTCTGGTGGCGGCCTATGTGCCCGGCCGGATCAAGGCGAAGGTCAAACACCCGTTTCTCGTTGCCATCAAGACATGGGCGCTGGCGCATCTGATCGCCAATGGCGACCTCGCCTCCATCATCCTGTTCGGCTCGTTCCTGGCTTATGCCGTCTATGATCGGATCGCGCTTAAAGGGCGCCGGCCCACCGAACTCATCGGCACGGCGGCGCAAGGGGGACCGCGCAACGATCCCATCGCCGTCGTCTTGGGCGTGTTGTTCTACGTGATCTTCCTGGTTTGGCTCCATCCCCTCCTGATCGGGCGGGCCGTCGTGCCGCATTAGGCCATTTTCCTGCGGCCTTTTTTGCGCTGCACAAATCACCATATTTCTGTCATAACGACACGCAGGAACCGGATTTCGCGAGGCAAAGCCTGTGTCGCAAAGCTTTGAGACAAAGCGGATTACCGCGCCGGAAATCGCCAAACGCAAGGGCGGCGCGCCCATCGTCGCGCTTACGGCCTATCACGCCCATACGGCCAGGATCATCGATCCGCATGTGGACGTGCTGCTCGTGGGGGATTCGCTCGGCATGGTGATGCATGGCTACGAGACCACTGTGCCGGTGCCGCTCGATCTCATGATCATGCACGCCCAGGCCGTGGTGCGCGGGTCTTCCCAGGCGCTTGTCGTGGTGGATATGCCCTTCGGCTCCTACGAGGAAAGTCCGGCCGTCGCCTTCCGCAACGCCGCGCGCGTGCTGAAGGAGACCGGCTGCGGCGCCATCAAGCTCGAGGGCGGCGTGCATATGGCCGAGACCATTGAATATCTGACCAGCCGGGGAATCCCGGTCATGAGCCATATCGGGCTCACCCCGCAGGCTGTGAACCAGATCGGCAGCTTCAAGCCGCAAGGCCGGCATCGCTCCGAATGGGCGCCGTTCGAGCAGGATGCCAAGGCCGTCGCCGAGGCCGGCGCATTCGCGGTGGTGCTCGAGGCGCTCGCCGAGCTTCTCGCGGCGCGGATTACCAAACAAATCTCCATTCCTACTATCGGCATCGGCGCCTCGGCGGAGTGCGACGGGCAGATCCTCGTGCTTGAGGACATGCTTGGGCTCTCGCCGCGCGTGCCGAAATTCGTCAAGGAATATGCCCAGCTCGGCGGCGCCATCGAAGGCGCGGTCAAGGCCTATTCTGCCGAAGTCCGCTCCCGCTCCTTCCCATCGGACGCCTACACCTATCCGATGTTCGAGGATGACGACGGAGCCACGAAAAAGTCAAAAATGACAGGTAGTTAGGCCCTCGAGGGCTAATCTATTCACCACGCTTGTTTACGTGCTGCAGGGCTTGAGCCTTGCGCGAGCAACTGGCCTTCACTATACGGCGGGAGGTAGGGGCCGACCGTTCGGCCCCCGCCGAGTTGCCCTTTTGTCATGTCACGCGAGCCCACAGCCCAATGAGCGACAATAGTTTTTTTCGCGAGGTGGATGAAGCCGTCCGCCACGACCGGTACAAGGCTCTGTGGGACAGGTTCGGAGTCACCGTCCTTGTGTTTGCTGGCGTCCTGATCGCGGGTGTGGCGGGCTACAAGGCCTGGACCTTTTGGCAGGAGCGCCAAGCCCAAGAGAGTGGCACTGAGTTCACCCGTGCGTTGATCCTTGAGACCGGCACGGACCCAGCCAAGGCCAACGATGCTTTCGCCGAGCTCGCGAAGGACGGTCCGCACGGCTATCAGGTGCTGTCGCGCTTCCAGATGGCCGCGGCCGATGCGAAGGCCGGCGACAAAGAGAAAGCTGTTGCGGCCTACGACGATCTGGCGACCGATGGTGGCGTGGACCCAATCCTACAAGCACTTGCCACGGTGCAGGCCGCGACGCTCCGCGTCGACAACGCGGACTATGCCGAGATGGAACGCCGACTCAAAGGTCTCATCGAGGGGAACACTGCCTGGCGGTTCTCGGCGCGCGAGTTGCTTGGTCTCTCGGCCTTTCAGCACAATAACATGCGCGCCGCCGAGGAGCAGTTCAGTGCGCTTCTCGGTGACCAAGGGACGCCGCCGAATATGCGCGAGCGCGCCAACATGATGCTCGCGCTCATTGTGAGCAACACGCCGGCGCAGAGCAGCTCCACGACCAATTAGCGTTGGAAGCGAAGGGTGGCTCGAAACGTGAGCCGATATAATAAACGTAAGATAGGCCGAAGCTTTCTCGACATGGGGCTCGCCGCCACGTTCGCCGTGGCCATCGCCGGTTGCGGCGGCGGTATGGGCTCGCTGGCTGACAAGCTCCAGAACCCGTTCAGCAAGGGGGAGGAGCGGCTGCCCGGTGAGCGCGTGGCCGTCATCACCGACTCCGGACAGCTCAACGCCGCTCAGATTTCCGCGCGGCCGGCATCACCGGGGCCGGCGAGAACCAACGCATCCTGGGTCCAGCCCGGAGGCGTCCCGTCCAACAATCTCGGTCATCTGGCCCTTGCGGGCAGCTTGCGCAAAGTTTGGTCCGCCGACGCCGGTAGAGGCTCCTCGTCGAGCGGTCGCTTAAGCGCGGTGCCGCTCGTGGCCGGGGGCAAGGTGTTCACGCTCGACGCCGGGGGCACCGTATCCGCCTTCTCCGCCGCCAGCGGCGGGAAGGTTTGGTCGACCAGTCTCACACCCGAAAATGAGAGCCGGAGCGAAGGCTTTGGCGGCGGCCTGGCGCTTGAGGGCGGCAGGCTCATTGCCACGACCGGTTATGGCACCGTCGTCGCGCTCAATCCCGCAGACGGCGCGGTGCAATGGACCAAGGCGATGGGCGAGCCCATCCGCAACTCGCCGACGTCCGCGGGCGGCAAGGTCTTTTTTGTTTCGTCCGACAACACGTTGCACGCCATCAATGCGAATACCGGCGAGGAGGCGTGGAAATCGCGCGGACTTCCGCAAACCGCGACGCTTCTCAGCAATGTGAGCCCCGCGGTCGCCAGTGGAACCGTCGTCGCGCCATTCGCGGCGGGCGACGTCATTGCCTACCAGAGCGGTAGCGGAAAAAGATCGTGGGCCGACTCACTGAGCCGTACCTCGGAGACGTCGGCTGCGGGGATCCTCGGTGATCCGGCACGGCCCGCGGTCGACCGCGGCGTTGTCTACGCGGTCAGCCATGGCGGAAGGATGATTGCGACCTCGCTTGGCTCAGGCGCCCGCGTGTGGACGCGCAACGTGGCGAGCACGCAAATGCCTTGGCTCGCGGGCGACGCCGTCTTCGTTGTAGATACTGCGGGCCGGCTCATGGCACTTGGCCGGAGCGATGGACAACCGCGTTGGGTGAGCGATCTGCCTTCGAGCAGCCGATGGAGCGGACCCGTGGTTGCCGGCAACCGCGTTTGGGTGGTCTCGGGCGAGGGACTTCTAATCGGGGCCGACGCGCGGACCGGGCAGCTTGGTACGCAGATCGATCTCGATACGGACGTGTTCGTGACGCCCGTTGTCGCCGGCGGGCGGATGTATATCCTGTCGGACGACGCCGACTTGATTGCCCTCAACTAGCCGGGCCTCGCCGGCGGATTTTCGACCTCTTCGTCTCGCGTTTCCTCGAAAATGGATCCATGCCGTTTACTGTCGCCATTGTCGGACGGCCCAATGTCGGCAAGTCCACGTTGTTCAACCGGCTCGCGGGCAGGCGGCTGGCGCTTGTTGACGATCAACCGGGCCTGACTAGGGACCGGCGTGAGGCGCTCGCCGAGTTCGGCGCGTGCAAGGTGACGCTCGTCGACACGGCGGGTCTTGAGTCCGGCGACAAGGGGCTGACGGCGCGCATGCGAGAGCAAACACAAGCGGCCATCGCCGAGGCCGATCTCGTGCTGTTTCTCATCGACGCGCGCACCGGTGTGACCGCCGCCGACGAGATCTTCGGCGATCTCGTGCGCAGCGCCGGAAAGCCCGTTGTGGTTGCCGCTAACAAGTCGGAAGGCCGTGCCGCCGAGGCGGGCTTTTACGAAGCCTTCGCGCTCGGCCTCGGCGAGCCGTTGGCGATTTCCGCCGAACACGGCGTTGGTATCGGCGAGGTGTCGGAGGCCATCCAGCAGGCCTGCGAAGCGAGCGCGTCGGGCGGCGTAGACGCGGAAGACGAGGGACCACACCCTCTGCGCATCGCGATTGTCGGGCGCCCCAATGTCGGCAAGTCCACCCTGGTCAATGCGCTGCTCGGCGAGGAGCGCATGATCACGGGACCGGAAGCCGGCATCACGCGCGATTCGATCGCCTCGCGGATCGAATGGGACGGCAGGCCCATGCGTGTATTCGACACCGCAGGCTTGCGGCGCAAGTCACGCGTGGAAGGGAAGGCCGAGGTGCTGTCGGTGGGCGACACGCTCAAGGCGATCCGCTTCGCCGAGGTGGTGGTTTTGCTGCTCGACGCGGAGCAGCCTTTCGAGAAACAGGACCTCCAAATCGCTGCGTTGATCGCGCACGAGGGCCGGGCGCTCGTCATCGCCGTCAACAAATGGGATGTCGTGCGCGAGCGTCAGACCCGTTTGGCGGAACTGCGCGAGATGTGCCAGCGGCTTCTGCCGCAAGTCAAAGGCGTGGCCTTGGTGACCCTCTCGGCGGCCACGGGTAAGGGGATCGACAAGCTGATGGCCGCGGTGCTGGCGGCGGACGCGGTGTGGAACCGGCGGCTGCCCACACATGCGTTGAATGACTGGCTTGGCGCCGTGGTGGATGCGCATCCCCCGCCGGCCCCGTCGGGGCGACGCATCAAGATTCGCTACATGACGCAGGCCAATGCGCGACCGCCGACCTTCGTGGCGTTCTGCTCGCAGCCGAAGGCGCTGCCGGACTCTTATGTTCGCTATCTGGTGAACGGCTTGCGCGAGACGTTCGACCTGCCGGGCGTGCCTATCCGGTTCAATCTGCGCAAGGGCAAGAACCCCTACGTCAAGGAACGCGGCTGATGAGCGGCGCGCCGGAAGTCTATTTCTATCATTTGGAGAACCGTACGCTGGAGCAGGTGCTGCCGACCTTGCTGGAGCGCTCTTTGGAGCGCGGCTGGCGCGCGGCGGTGCAAGCCTCGAGCTCCGAGCGGGTCGAGGCGCTCAACTCGGCGCTGTGGACCTATCGCGAAGAAAGCTTTCTGCCGCACGGCACGGCGAGCGATGGAGCGCCCGCCATGCAGCCGATCTTTCTCACCGCGGAAGAGGATAATCCGAACGAGGCGGCGGTCCGTTTTCTCGTCGACGGCGCCACGCTCGATGATGCCTCTGGCTACGCGCGTGTCGTCTATGTGTTCGACGGCCATGACGAGGGTACGGTGGCCCAAGCGCGGGAAACCTGGACTGCGGCCAAGGACAAGGGCTTTGCTGTGAGCTATTGGCAGCAAGACGCGGATGGGCGTTGGCAGCAGAAGGCCTGAAGCGGCTCAGATCTCGATGCCGGCAAGCCCTAGCGTACAGATCATGGCGAAATAGGCGCCGACCGTGAGCGCGATGGAAACGGCGAGGCTCGCATAGAAATCGACGCCGGACCTTAAGAGCACCGGAAGGGTCACGAACAGGACCAGGGAAGGGAGGACCAGCCAGAAAATGCCTGTGGCCAGCCGCGCCACCTTCTCCGTATCGCCGGTATCCACATAGAGCCAAATCATGGCCAGGACCGAGGTGATTGGCACCGAGGCGATAATGGCGCCGAAGAGGGCGCTGCGCTTGGCGGCCTCGGAGACTGCGACCACGAGAACGCTCGTCAGCAGGACCTTAATCGTGGCATAGAGCATCGGCTTCACCCTCCCATGCGCCGAAGGCCAATCCGCCCCGGCGCCTCTCCAACAGGTTTCCCCGCTGTTTACCCCGCGCGCCTTGTCGCTGTCATGCCTGGCAGCTATAAGCCCCGCAAAGATTCCAAAGACTAGAAGGACTTAGGTATGGCCAGCGAACGTACGCTCTCGATCATCAAGCCCGACGCGACCGAGCGCAATATCACAGGGCTGATCGTGGCGCGGCTGGAAGGCGCCGGCCTCCGCGTGATCGCGCAAAAGCGCGTCTGGTGGAAGAAGAAGGACGTCCAGAAGTTCTACGAGACGCACAAGGGCGAGGTTTTCTACAAGGGCCTGATCCAGTTCATGACCTCCGGGCCTATCGTGCTGCAAATCCTGGAGGGCGAGGACGCCATTGCCCGAAATCGCGCGGTCATGGGCAAGACGAATCCGGTCGACGCGGAGCCCGGCACCATCCGCAAGGATTTCGGCGTCAACATGCAGCGGAACTCCGTGCATGGCTCCGACAGCCCCGAAAGCGCCAAGCGCGAGATCGGCCTCTGCTTCAAAAAAGGCGAGATCGTGGGGTAGACGCTCCGGCGTCGTTGTTTGATCTGCGACAAGGCACGGTCTTGCCGCAGGGGCGATGGTATCGACTGCACCGGTCCTCGCCGAAACGGATGCCACACATGCCTCGCACGTTCTCCATCGCACTGGTTTTCGCAAGTCTGCTGGTTGCACCAATGGCCGTCTCTGTCGCTCAGGATGTGCCGCCCGACGCCGATGGCGTGCCTAAGGACATCCCGAAGGACAAAGAGCCGGCCATCGGCTGGAGCTTGCAGAACCTCGATCCCGAGCAGCAGCAGCGCATGCTGCGCTTCTCCACCTTCGTGAACAAAGGTATCCCAGACGACTACCTGAAGTCCGAGAACACGGTCGGCTACACCGTGCGCGCCATTGCCGAAGGCGGGCCGCTTTATTTGACCCATTGCCAGAAATGTCATGGCGACACGGGTCTCGGGAATGGCGACCTCGCTTACGCGCTGACGCCGTCGCCGGCGCTTCTCGCCTACATGGTCCAACAGCCGATCGCCGTCGATCAGTATCTGCTGTGGAGCATCTCCGAAGGCGGCAAGCAATTCGGCACCGCCATGCCGGGTTTCAAGAACCAGCTCTCTCAAGAGCAGATTTGGCAGATCGTCGCTTATTTGCGCGCTGGATTTCCCGACCTCGAGAACGGGGATGAGCCCGCCAAGAACGGCGGCGCAGCCACGACCGACGAGCCGGACGCCAAGACCCACACGATCGATTAGAGCTAGCTGCGCTCGCGGATGCGGAAGGGGAGGCCGCCCTTCGGCGAGAGGGTCACCGTGGCGTGGATCTTCGCCGGGTCGGGGCCGACATATTCCGGCGTGAAGCGGCGGAGCAGCTGGACCAGCGCGAGCGTATTTTCGATCTGCGACAGGGCGCCGCCGATGCAAGCGCGCTTTCCTGCGGCGAAGGGCAAGTAGGAGTACTTCACCCGCTTCTTGGCACGCTCCGGCGCGAAGCGCTCCGGATCGAACTTCTCCGGGTCGGTCCAGTATTTCGGGTTGTGATGGGCGATGTAGGACAGGATCACCACCTTGTCGCCCGCCTTCACCTTGTGGCCCTGGATGTCGTCGTCGCCCGCGGCAATGCGGATCAGCGCCCAGATCGGCGGGAACAGGCGCATGGTCTCCTGGATCACCTGCCGGGTGTAGGCCAGCTGCTGAACCTGGTTCCATTGCGGGTCGCCGTCGCCACACACTGCGTGTGCCTCTTGGCGGATGCGCTCCATCGCCTCGGGATGCCGCGACAGAAGATAAAGGGACCAAGCCAGCGTCAGCGCCGTCGTTTCGGTGCCGGCCCAAAGATACTGCTTCATCTCGTCGATGACCTGGCGGTGGTCGAACTCCGGGAATTCCGGGTCGGCCTCGGCCGCCAGCAGCATGTTTAGCAACGTCTTCTCGCGATGCTCGAGGATGTTGGCGCCCATGACCGTATCGGGAACCGAGTGCCACACCTCCATCGCCTTGGCGGTGTCCTCGTCCGTCATCTCGACCAGCTCGCCACGCACGTTCTTCAAGCGGATCGACTTGTGGTTCACCACGTCGGTATAGGTCTTGACCTGCTTGAACACGAAATGCGGATTGAACGGCATCTCGCGGTCGAACAGGGCCTTGCACACCATCTCGGCAGCGAGCGTCCAGGTCTCTTCCACCATCTCGACGGTCTCGCCGGTGGCGGCGAATTTCGCCCAGCGATCCACCTTGGATTCGATGGCCGACATCAGATAGGGGAAATACTCCTCGAACATCTGCGGGTGGAAAGCCGCCTGCTGAGGCGTGCGGATCTTCTGCCACAGCGCACCATCGATGGTGATCATGCTGCGGCCGAAGATGGGGCGGAGCCCGTCGAAATATTTCGTGTAGTTGTCGGCGTTCGAGACCAGCACGCGCTCGGCATGAGCGGGCTCGCTCAAGAGCACGATGCGCTGGTTCTTGAGATTGATCGGGATGACACCGTCATACTTGTCGCTCAGCGCCATGAGAACCTGCATAGGGTTCTCCTGGTTCAAAAGCGGTGTGAGCTTGAACCAGACGCTCTGCTCTTCGCCGAGTCCGTGCGACGGAGAATAGGCGACCGTCATGTCCGCCATTTACGCCTTCCCCCTGCTCCTGGTCGCGGGGCCTCGGTGCCGGGTCGGACCCGGGGCCGAGCCGCCAGGCCAGGAAACGGTCTTCCACGCTGCCTAGACCGCAAGAATCCGGTCTCCACGAGCAGCTGCGGGAATTGTGTCGAAGTGGCCGTTCCTAGCATCCGGCCGTCAGTATTGTCCATGGTCGACGGCGCCGCATCTTGCGCTTTGTCAATTCCATGAGCCAATCGCTAATCTTATTGCGGATGACGTTTTGATTAAAGCGTGCCGGGGAGCGGAGGCGAAAAGAGGGCGGTTTGGCCCTCCTGCTGTGACATTCCGACCACATGCTCGCCCTCCACCCGCAGTTTGCCGGCCGCGACGAGCCGCAGCGCATGGGGGTAGAGCCGGTGCTCGGCCTCCAGGACGCGCGCGGCAAGGCTGTCTGCAGTGTCTTCAGGGTTAACGGCTACGGCGGCCTGGGCGACAATTGGTCCATCATCCATGGCCGCGCGCACGAAATGGACGGTACAGCCCGTGATCCGCGCCCCTGATTCCAGGACCCGCTCATGGGTATGGAGCCCCTTGAAGGCCGGCAGGAGCGAGGGGTGGATGTTCAAGTGGCGGTTCAGCCAGCTTGTGACGAAGCCTTCGGTGAGAAGGCGCATGAAGCCGGCATTGCACAGGAGCTCCACGCCGGCGTCGTTCAGAACCTCCTCAAGCACGGCCTCGAAGTCGTGGCGTGTGGCGAAATCCTTGTGATTGACGACGCTGGTGGCGATGCCGGCGTCTTCGGCCCGGGCCAGTCCCTGGACGTCCGGGACGTTCGAGATCACGCGCACGAGCTCGGCCGGGTAGTCGGCCGCCTGCGCCGCGTCGATCAGGGCCTGAAGATTGCTGCCCCGGCCTGAAATGAGCACGCCGACGCGCTTCTTCGCGGTCATGACGCGCCTTCGAAGCGCACAGCCGCACCGTTCGCGCGCGGTTGAAGCGTGCCGATTATGGCCGCCTCGCCGCCGAGCTGCTTCAGAACACGAGGCCCGTCCGCGTGGCTCGTGATTACCACCATGCCGATCCCGCAATTGAAGGTGCGGTACATCTCGTGCGTGTCGAGGCGCGCTTCCGCCTGGAGCCATTCGAACACGGGAGGCATATGGATGGCTCTCTCGTCGAGGCCGGCTGAGAGCGTGTCGGGCAGGACGCGGGGCAGGTTGTCGATCAGCCCGCCGCCGGTGATGTGGCACAGCGCTTTCACGGCGCGGGTTGTGCGAATCGTATCAAGCAGCTGGCGCACATAGATGCGTGTGGGGGTGAGGAGCGCGGCGCCCAGCGCCTGGTCCGGGGCGAACGGTGCGGGATCGTCCCAGCCGAGCCCGCTTTCGGCGACGACGCGCCGCACCAGGGAGAAGCCGTTGGCATGCACGCCGGACGAGGGGAGGCCGATCAAGCAATCCTCCTCGGCCAGATCGCTGCGCGGCAAGAGCTGGTCGCGCTCCACCGCGCCCACGGTAAAACCTGCGAGATCGTAGTCGCCGGTCCCGTACAGTCCCGGCATCTCGGCGGTCTCGCCGCCGATAAGCGCGCAGCCTGCCTCCGCGCAGCCGTGGGCGATGCTGGCCACGATCTTTGCCGCCACGCCAACGTCCAGCTTGCCGGTGGCGAAGTAGTCGAGGAAGAACAGCGGCTCGGCACCCTGCACCACGAGGTCGTTGACACTCATGGCCACCAGATCGATGCCGATCCCCTCGTGCAGGTCCGTGTCGATGGCGAGCTTGAGCTTGGTGCCCACGCCGTCGGTGGCGGCAACGAGGAGCGGATCCCGATAACCGCAGGCCTTGAGATCGAAGAGGCCGCCGAACCCGCCGAGACCGCCCAGCACACCGGCACGCTTCGTCTTGGCGGCGAGCGGGCCGATGACCTTCACCAGCGCGTTTCCGGCGTCGATATCAACGCCCGCGTCTCGGTAGGTCAAAGGGGTGTCTTGGGATTTCGGGGGCACACGGCCACTCGGGGTGCAAGTTCAGAGGATTTGGCATAACAATCGTGCCGGGCGAGGGCCGTCAAGGCGGAAAGGCCGTGCGGCCGCCATATTCCAGGGTTTAGGGGAAGGCGCCGGGGAATGCGTCCAGTGTCGGTGGCGGTAGAGTTCAACATGGCTTTCAGGCGATTAGGGCCGTTCGCTCGGAGATTGAGTCTCCTGGTGTTGTTGGGGGCTGCGGCGCTCGGCCAAGGCGGACGTGAGGCGTCCGCCGCGCAGAGCCTCTATGACGTCGCCAAGATCAATGTGGACACCACGGCCAAGAATGCCGTCGCCGCGCGCGCCAACGGCATGGCCCAGGCCCAGATGCGGGCCTTGAAGATTCTTCTTGGGCGGATTGTGCCGCTCAGCGTGCAGGCACAGCTCCCTGAGTTTACGCGCACGGAAGTCGAAGAGCTCGTCATCGGGGTCGCCGTACGCAAGGAGCAGACCTCGACCACGCGCTACATCGCGACCCTCGACGTGCGCTTCAATCCCTATTCCGTGCGTCAGTTCCTGGCGGACTACGCCATTCCCATGACCGAGGAGCAGGCTCCCGCTATCACCGTCTTGCCGGTCATGCTCACAGGCGAAGGCGTGACGGGGGGAGGCGCGGAGGGCTGGCGCAAGGCTTGGGAGGGGCTCGATCTCGCCCATAGCGTCACCCCGGCGACGCTGGCGCGTCCTCAGGCCGATCTCGATGCCAATGCCGTCAAGGCCGCGCTTAACGGCGATGCGGATGCGTATGCCACTCTGCGCAGCAGCTACGGCTATGGCGGGCTCGTCATTGCCGCGGGTGAGGTCGAGGGCGGCAAGCTCAGAGTGCGCCTTGCCGGGGAGGATGCGGTGGGCGCTGTCAGCTTCGACCAAACCTATCCGTCGAATGACGCGGGCGCCGCGGCGGGTGCGGCCTTCGCTTCGATCGAGCATCGCTGGAAGACGATGCAGGAAGGCGGCGCGCCGCCTTCCGAGGCCGCCTATGAAGGGGCCACGCCGCTGGGCCGGCCTGCGGAACAGACGCCGCCGGCGGAAGTGCCGCGGAACGTTGTCGCCTTGGTTGAGTTCTCCGGCCTAAGGGATTGGCAGGAGATTCGATCTCGGTTGACGCAGATCGCGGGCCTCAATTCGCTTGAGATCAATTCCATGTCCGCGCGTGCCGCCGCCGTCACCTTCGATTTCGCCGGTCCGCTCGACAGACTTCAGGCGGCTCTTGGACAGAATGGTTTTGTGCTGGATGAGAGAAATGGCACGCTCGTGCTGCGCTCCCAATAAGCAAGGCGTGGGCGGAAGCGGGCGCTCTCGTTCGCGGAATCTGCTAAAATTCGGGGCCAAGGGTCCCGTCTATGCAGCCGCTCGGGAGGGGCAGCCGTGAACATCCCCAATACGCTCACGCTCGCAAGGATCTTGGCCGTGCCGCTTCTGGTGTGGTTGATCATCGACCAGGAGATGTTCGCGGCGTTCGTGGTGTTCGTGCTGGCAGGTCTCTCCGATGGTGCGGACGGTTATCTTGCCAAGCGCTTCGGCTGGCACACGGAGCTCGGCGCCTATCTCGATCCTATCGCCGACAAGGCATTGCTGGTCACAATCTACGTGACGCTGGGCCTCGCCGGGCATTTGCCGGTGTGGCTGGTCATTGCCGTGGTGAGCCGCGACATTCTCATCGTCGGCGCGGTGATGCTCGCTTGGATGATGTCGCGGCCGGTCATTGTGAAGCCGTTGCTCATCAGCAAGGCGAACACGTGCGCTCAGATCCTGCTCGCGGGCGTCGTTTTGGCCGAACTCGGACTCGGTCTCGGATTGGGCGGCCTCATCTGGGTGCTCGTCTGGGTGACGGGAACGCTCACCATCCTGTCGGCGGCCGCTTATTTCTGGTCATGGCTGAGACATATGGCGAGCTACGAGCCAGAGCCGACGCCAGTGCCGCGTGGCCGAAACTCGGGCCGGGCAGGGACCCAGAGCTCGCGGGTCCGGGCCTCGTGAGCATCTCACAGCTCGCCTTCGACCTGCCGCATCGTGCCGCGCTCGGCGCGGAAAATTTTCTTGTCAGCGATTGCAACATGGCGGCGGTCAAGCTGATCGATGACTGGCCGGAGTGGCCGGCGCCGGTGCAGCTCCTGATCGGTCCGGCGGCAAGCGGCAAGACCCATCTCGTTCGCGTCTGGCAAGTCCGCTCGGGCGCCGTCGCCCTCGATCCCGCCCATCTCGGGATCGCCTTCCTCGACCGCTTGGTTTCAGGCTCGACAATTGTAGTTGAGGACGCCGACCGCGCCGGCTACGACGAGCACACGTTGTTCCATCTGCTGAATCTGGCGCGCGAAAAGCACTTTTTCGTGCTGCTGACCTCCCGCGTCGCCCCGAACCGTTGGGACATCTCTTTGCCCGACCTCGCCTCGCGTCTCAGCGCGGTGCCGGTGACCGAGATCGGGGCGCCCGACGAGGCCCTGTTGCGGACTGTCATGTTGAAGCATTTCGCCGACCGGCAGCTCGATATCGACCCCAAGGTGCTCGAGTTCCTGGCGCTGCGGATCGACCGTTCGCTCGAGGCAGCGGCGGCGGCGGTGGAGGCCGTCGACCGGGCGGCGCTGTCCTCTGGACGCAAGATTAGCCGTCAACTCGTGGCCGAGGCGCTCCAAGCCACGGCCTCGGCGGGGTCTGGGCCTTGATATTGGTGTTTTCCGTAACGCTAGTGATACATTTAGGGGCGTAACATGACAGCTCTGTCAGGGAGCATGCGAGAGCGCGAAAAGCGCCAAGGTTCAAGAGGTTATGAATGAATATGCCGGAAAAGGTAGAGCCGGATAGCGCGGCGGCCCGCATTGCAGCGTTTGGCCCGGACCGCTATTTCAACCGCGAGCTCTCGTGGCTCACCTTTAATAAGCGGGTGATGGAGGAGGCCGAGAACGAGCGGCAGCCCCTGTTGGAGCGCCTACGCTTCCTCTCCATCTCGGCCACCAATCTCGACGAGTTCTATATGGTTCGCGTGGCGGGCCTGCGCGCCCAGGTCGTCGCCGGCATCGAGACGCCGAGCCAGGACGGGCTGACGCCCGTCCAGCAGCTCGACCGCATCAACCAATCCGTGGCCGAGCTCACGGCGCATCAGCAGGAGAGCTGGGTCACCCTCGAGGCGCTGCTCGGCGAGGCCGGCATCCATGTGCTTCACGCCGACCAGCTTTCCGACCAAGAGCGGAATTGGCTCGAAGACCATTTCCTGAACCACGTCTTTCCGGTGCTGACGCCGATCGCCGTCGATCCGGCGCATCCCTTCCCCTTCATTCCGAATTTCGGTTTTACGCTCGGGCTTGAGCTGGTGCGCGAAGGCTCGTTCCGCACCATGCACGCACTGCTGCCGATTCCATCGCAGCTCGACCGTTTCATCCGCTTGCCGAGCGATGAAGGCTCGGACGACTCCATCCGTTTCATCCGGCTCGAAACGGTGGTCGGGACTTTCGTATCGCGGCTCTTCCCGGGTTACCGGGTTCGCAGCCAAGGCGCCTTTCGCGTGGTGCGGGACAGCGATATTGAGGTCCAGGAAGAAGCCGAGGATCTGGTGCGCGTTTTCGAGTCCGCCCTGAAGCGCCGGAAGCGCGGTTCGGTCATCCGGCTCGAAATGGAAGCGACCATGCCCTCGCGGCTCCAGCGCTTCGTGATGCAGGAGCTCAAGGTATCCGAGCCCGAGAGCTTCGTGCAGAAGGGCTTGATCGGCCTTGCCGACACCAATCAGCTCATCGTTTCCGATCGGCCCGACCTCAAGTTCCAGCCCTTCGTTAGCCGCTTTCCTGAGCGCATCCGCGAGCATCAAGGCGATTGTTTCGCGGCCATCGCCAAGAAGGACATCGTGGTTCACCACCCTTATGAGTCGTTCGACGTGGTGCTGCAGTTCCTGAAGCAGGCGGCCGCCGATCCGGACGTGGTGGCGATCAAATGGACTCTCTACCGTACCGGAAAGAACTCGCCGATCATCGAGGCGCTGAAGGATGCTGCCGACGCCGGCAAGTCGGTGACTGCGGTGGTCGAGCTCAAGGCGCGGTTCGACGAGGAGGCCAACATCAAATGGGCGCGCGATCTCGAAAGCGCGGGCGTCCAGGTGGTCTATGGCTTCCTCGAGCTTAAGACCCACGCCAAGCTCAGCCTGATCGTGCGGCGTGAACGCGGCGCGCTCGCCACCTATTGTCACGTGGGCACCGGCAACTATCATTCGGTGACGGCGAAGATCTACACCGACCTGTCGTTCTTCACCGCCGACCGCACCATCGGCAACGATCTGTCGCGCATCTTCAACTACGTGACGGGCTATGCGGAACCGGCGGAGCTCGAAGCCATGGCGGTCTCGCCGCACGGCATCCGGGCGCGCATTCTCGATCATATTCGCGAGGAGATGTACCACGCCAAGGCCGGACGCCCCGCCGCCATCTGGATGAAGATGAATTCTCTCGTGGATGCCGAGATTATCGACGCGCTCTACGAGGCAAGCCAGGCCAGCGTCGAGATCGATCTCGTCGTGCGCGGAATCTGTTGTCTGCGCCCGGGTGTGCCGGGTCTGTCGGAGAACATCCACGTGAAGAGCATCGTGGGCCGCTTCTTGGAGCACTCGCGCATCTATTGCTTCGGGGCCGGTCATGGGCTCCCGCATCGCAAGGCGGTGGTCTATATCAGCTCCGCCGATATGATGCCGCGCAACCTCGACCGCCGGGTGGAGGCCATGACACCGATCAAGAATCCCACGGTGCACGAGCAGATCCTCGACCAGATCATGGTGGCGAATCTCAAGGATAATCTTCAGAGCTGGCGGGTGCTGCCCGACGGCAGCTCGAGGCGTATCCGGCTCGAAGAGGGGCAAGAGCCTTTCAGCGCCCAGAACTACTTCATGACCAATCCGAGCCTGTCAGGCCGCGGCACGACACACGCAGAGAGTATGCCGCCGCGCTTTACGCGCTTGGTCGAGACCGGCTAGTCTGCCGCAATGGCGTTGCGCAACGATCGAGCCCCTGTGGCCGTTGTCGACATCGGCTCGAACTCGGTGCGTCTCATTGTCTATGACGACGCCACCCGGGCGCCGGCGCCCGTCTTCAATGAAAAAGTGCTGTGCGGATTGGGGCGCACGATCGCGACGACCGGCAAGCTCGAAGCCGCCGGCGTGTCGCGGGCCTTGCGTGCGCTCAGGCGCTTCCGCGCGCTGATTGAGCAGCTTCACGTCGATCGTATCGAGGTGATTGCCACGGCGGCGGCGCGCGAGGCGGAAAACGGCCCAGATTTTATTGCCCAAGCCGAGCATGTGCTCGGCCGGCAGGTCACGGTGTTGTCCGGGACCATGGAGGCGGAACTCGCGGCGCTCGGCGTCGTCTCCGGCGTTTATGCCGCCGACGGGTTCGCCGGCGATCTGGGCGGTGGCAGCCTCGAGCTAATCGACGTGCGTGGCGGACGGCTGTCTGACGGCCTGACCATGCCGCTGGGGGGCTTGAGGTTGATCGACGCCTCCGGCGGCAGCCTGAAAAAGGCGCGGGACATCGTCGATGCGGAATTCTCGAAGGTGGATTGGCTGGAGAAGGGCAGAGGCCGCGATTTCTACGCCATCGGCGGCACCTGGCGGGCGCTGGCCCGGCTGCACATGGCCCAGACCGACTACCCGCTGAGCGTGATGCACAACTATCGGATCGATGCCGAGGAGGCGCTGAAGTTCGCCGCTTTGATCGATCACCAGTCGCAAGGCTCACTGGCCGGCATTCGCGATCTCTCCAGCGCCCGGCGCGAGACGGTGCCCTATGGCGCGCTGGTGCTGGAACGGCTCATCAAGCAGATGAAGCCGCGTTCGATCGTCATCTCCGTGCTTGGGATCCGGGAAGGTCTGCTCTACAGCCTGCTGAGCGAGGAGGAGCGCGCCAAGGACCCATTGCTTGAAGCTTGCGTCCATCTGGCGATGCAACGCTCGCGCTCCATCGAGAATGCCTACGAGCTGTGTGCGTGGACGGATGCGCTGTTCCGCGTGCCGGGGCCGGTGGAGACGCCGGAGCAGACGCGTCTGCGGCATGCCGCGTGTCTCTTGTCGGATATCGGCTGGCGGGCGCATCCGGATTATCGCGGCGCCCAGAGCCTCAACCTGGTGGCCCATGGCGATTTCGTCGGGGTCGACCATCCAGGCCGCGCCTTTTTGGCGCTCACCGCCTATTACCGCAACGAAGGGTCGGTCAAAGACCATCTCAGCCAACGGCTGGTGGAGTTGGTGGACAAGGAAACCTTGAAAAGAGCCCGCATTTTGGGCGCCGCTTTCCGGGCCGCGCATATGGTGGCCGCCGCCATGCCCGGCGTGCTGCCCCATACGCCGGTCAGTTATGAGGGCAATCGCCTGATTTGGCAGCTGCCGGAGCCTTATGCCAATCTCGAAGGCGAGCGCGTGGAACGGCGCTTCAAATCGCTGGCAAACCTGCTGGAGCGCGAACCCGAGATCAGAGTCGGGACGCCTTTCCAACTCGCCGCCGGTTAGGACCCCGGCTGCCCGTCCGCTTCCTGGAGGCGCTCGAAGGCTTCCGCGGCACGGCCGCTGTAGGATTTCGGCCAATCGCGGAAGTAATTTAGCGACGTTCCTGAGGCAAAACAGTAGACCTTGCCGGTATCGGGATCCGCCCAGTTGATCGAGCAATCGGCCTTGATCAGAGCTCCGGAAATCAGCCCGATCGGGTCGTAATTGCTGAACTCGCCTTTGAGATCCGTAGGCGCGTAGGACTTCCAAATGCCGAGGTCAGTGGCATTCGGCCGGTCCCGCATGGCGGAATCGGCGGAATCCGCGGCTGCCAACGAGGCGAGGCCGAGAACGGCACTCGTAAGACAGACCGCGAGGCTGTGGGCAAAGCGTTGCATCTTAGATCATCTTCTTCTACTTCGAACTTGGTCGGGGGTCAAAGTGGGCGTCCGAGCCTCAAATGTCCAACTTGCGAGGCGCGTGCGCCGTTCCCAAATCATTGTTGGTTTAAGGGACTGGTAGCGCCGCTCGGCGCATGACCTGGCTCTTGGGGCCCAAGGCTCTTAGGGCTCAAGCTTTGAAGTTCACTCCAACCTTCAGATTGGCCGATGGCAGAGGATCTCTATTCCGTTCTTGGCGTTCAGAAGACCGCAAGCGCCGGCGATGTCACCAAGGCCTACCGCAAGCTTGCCAAGAAGCTGCACCCGGACCTCAATCCGGGGGACAAGGCGGCCGAGGATAAGTTCAAGCAGGTCTCTCACGCCTATTCGATCCTCAAGGATCCCGAGCAGCGCGGGAAATACGACCGGGGCGAGATCGACGCGAGTGGCCAGGAGCGGCCGCAACAGCGCTATTACCGCGAGTACGCCGGCAGGCCGGAAGGCGCGCAGTATCACTCCACGGCGGGCTACGAGGATATCGGCGCGTTCAGCGATCTGTTCGGCGACATGTTCGGCGGCGGCGCGGGCATGGGCGGGGGCAAGCGTCGCGGTGGGCGCTTCTCCATGCGCGGCCAAGATGCGCAATATCATCTCGACATTCCGTTTCTCGATGCGGTGAACGGCACGAAGCAGCGCATCACCCTGCCGGACGGCAGCACGCTCGACGTGACCATTCCGGCGGGCGTCAGCGACGGCCAAGTTCTCCGCCTCAAAGGCAAGGGCATGCCGGGCGCGGGCGAGGGGCCTGCCGGCGACGCGCTGGTCGAGATCGGTGTGCGCCCGCATTCGCTGTTCACGCGCGAGGGCAATGACATCGTGGTCGATCTGCCGATCAGCTTCGATGAGGCCGTGCTCGGCGGCAAGGTCCAGGTGCCGACCATTGGCGGGCGGGTGGCCGTGACGGTGCCGGCGGGCTCGAACACGGGACAGACTCTCAGGCTCAAGGGCCGCGGCGTCAAAGGCAAGGGCGACCAGATGGTGCGCCTGAGCGTGATGATGCCCGAGACCGTCGATGACGACCTCAAGAGCTTCGCGGAGGAGTGGAAGAAGGCCCACGGCTACGATCCGCGCAGCAAATTGAAGGAGCAGGCGTGATGCCGACCGAGCAAGACGTGATTGCGCGGGTCCACAGCCTCACGGTGACGCGGCTTCGGGTCTGGGTGCGCCAGGGGCTCATCAAACCGGCGGACGAAACCGAGCAGAGCTATTCGGAAGCCGACATCGCCCGGGCGGCGCTGATCCACACGCTCGAGGAGGAGTTGGGCTTCGCCGAGGAAGACGTGCCGGTGCTTCTCAGCCTCATCGATCAGATCCATGGGCTCCGCTCCGAGCTGCGCGGCCTGGTCGAAGCGCTGGAGGATTTGCCGCCGGATATGCGCAGCACGGTCCGCATGCGTATCGAGCAGCGGCGGCGGGGCTGAACCATGCGGTCTTCGGGCGTGATCGTCTTCTATGTCTTGCTGGTGATCCTGCTGACGATCGCCAGCGTTCAGTACGGGCTGGGGCGGCTGCCCGGCGACATCGTCGTGGACTTGGGCAGCTTCTATTTCTATCTGCCGTTCACCACCGCGATCATCGTCGCCGTGCTGTTAGGCGTGGTCTTCTGGTTCTTTCGCCGCTGAGTCTTCCGGCTCCAGCACCGTGACCTCGCCGTCTCTAATGGCGAGTGCGAGTCCGCCATGCTTCAGGGCGAGCGCATGATCCCCGAACAGCTTCCGCCGCCAACCGCGAAGCACCGCCGTGTCCGCATCGTCGGAGCGAGCGATTTGCTCCAGATCGTCGGCCGTGGCGATCAGCTTGGGCGCCACGCCATGGTGTCCCGCCGTCGCCTTTAGAAGCACACGCAAGAGATCGACGACCGCTTGGGCTTCCGGCGGCATGGGTTCTCCACGCCGAAGCGGCGGGACGGTCTTCGGGTCACGCACCAACCCCCGCTGCACCGCCTCCAGAACGGCACGGCCGCGATGCGAGCGGGCAAAGCCATTATGCAGGGAGCGCAGCGAGCCGAGGTCCTCGGCGCTGCGCGGCGCTTGGCCGGCAATGTCGTAGAGCGCTTCGTCTTTGAGGACGCGCGAACGGGGTACGTCTTGGCTCTGCGCCTCGCGTTCGCGCCAGGCGGCAAGCTCCATGAGGATCGCAAGCGCCTTTTGCGTCTTGATGCGCATCTTGAGGCGCCGCCAAGCCTGCTCGGGATGGAGCTCGTAGGTGGCGGGGTCGGTCAAGACTGCCATCTCCTCGTTCAACCAGCTGGCGCGCTCGGACTTGTCGAGTTGGTCGCGAAGTTTTGGATAGAGGTCGCGCAGATGCGTGACGTCGCCGATGGCGTAGACGAGCTGGCGTTCGGAGAGCGGGCGCCGGCTCCAGTCGGTGAATCTCGAGCTCTTGTCCAGGTTGCGGCCGAGCATGCGCTTCACCAGCATGGAATAGCTGACCGCCTCGCCGAAGCCGCAGACCATGGCGGCGACTTGCGTGTCGAAGATCGGATGGGGAATCACGCCCGCCAGATGGTGGACGATCTCTATGTCCTGGCGCGCCGAGTGAAAGACCTTCGGCACGTTCTCGTCGACCATGAGGTCGAAGAACGGCTTTAGATCGAGCTCAGGCGCCAGGCTGTCGATCAGGATCTCGGTGTCGCCGCCGGCGATCTGGATGAGGCACAAGCGCGGCCAGAAGGTCTGCTCGCGCATGAACTCTGTATCGACAGCGATAAAGGGAGCGGTGGAGAGCTTGGCGCAGGCCGCCGCGAGGTCCTCGGTACGAGTAATCAAATCCATGGTGGGCGGGATATAGCCTACCCCTTGGCGCGTGGCCAAGAGCGCGAACGTCGCAAACGCAAGGATTTTCAAAAAAGAACCGGCCTGGGCGCCTTGGGCGCGGCCGTGGCCTTCGAGGCCTAGGCGCGCCCGGGGCACCCTTGAAGGCTGCCGAAACCATTGACCAGGAACGCGAAACGAGTTGTCAGCATAAGCCGTTCATTCACCGGATCGACGATGTGACCACGGGATCACCCGCCGGAATCAGCTTGGCGTGCACGACGGATGGGGTGTCGGTGGTCGTGGTGCCTTGGAAAGCCGATGAAATTAGTGAGAAAAGGGTCACAAGCAAAGCAAAAGTCCACGCCTCGATGGGGATGCGCGACTTGACTGGAATCTTCGTCATTTTCAAGTCTCCCTCAGTAAGTGCCCAATCAGACCAATAAACGCGCGGCGCTATCCCAGGTTCCTAACCAGCCCTTGAAATTTCCTTTCAAAACGCCTCGACCGAGAAAATCCAATATTCACTGCTACTTGGGCACAACCGTCGGATCGCCTCCAGGTGTCCCCGGGGGCGGAATCACAGGCGTGGTGTTGGGGGTCGGGTCGGGTGCCGGCACGTGGATTTCGGCGTCACCCACCGGCGGCGGCGTGATGACGCCCTCGTTCTCGTCCAATTGCTCGCTCAGGGACTCCTCCGAGTCGATGCCGGGGACCGGTTCGCTTGGCTCTTCCGCGTAGGCAGCAGGCGGGATCAGGAGCGCTGCCGCTACGGACAGGCCGCCAATTGCGCGGGCAAACTTCGTCTTCCGTGTCATTTTCGTTCTCCAGTCGGTTGAACTTCTGCGAGAAAAACCCTTGAGCCTCCGCCATCGTTCCCTGGGGTGGGGCGGGTCGCCCGGGCGCCTTGACAAGGACGCGCTTCCCGTGCGGTGTTCCGCCACCCAAAGACCTGACTTTCCCACCAGAGTTTCCAACGCCATGCATGCTTATCGCACCCACACCTGCGGCGCGCTCCGTAGCGATGATGTCGGCAAGACCGTCCGCCTCTCGGGTTGGGTGCACCGGATTCGCGACCATGGCGGGCTGCTCTTTATCGACCTGCGGGACCATTACGGGCTCACTCAGATCGTGGCAGACCCGGATTCGCCGGTGTTCGCCGCGGCCGAGAAGCTCAAGCCAGAATGGGTGGTGAAGATCGACGGCGAGGTCGTGGCGCGCACGGCCGATACGATCAATCCGAGCCTGCCGACCGGCCAGGTCGAGGTGCGGGTGAAGGATCTCGAAGTGCTTTCGGATTCCGCCGAGCTGCCGCTTCCGGTGTTCGGCGAGCCCGACTATCCGGAAGAGACCCGGCTCAAATACCGCTTCCTGGATCTCAGGCGGGAGACCCTGCACAACAACATCATGAAGCGGGCGGAGATCATCGCGTCGCTGCGCGACCGCATGCGCGAGGCCGGCTTCTTCGAGTTCCAGACGCCGATCCTGACGGCGTCCTCGCCGGAAGGCGCGCGCGACTATCTCGTGCCAAGCCGCGTGCATCCCGGCAAGTTCTACGCGTTGCCCCAGGCGCCGCAGCAGTTCAAGCAGCTCATCATGATGGCGGGCTTCGACCGCTACTTCCAGATCGCGCCGTGCTTCCGCGACGAGGACGCCCGCGCCGACCGTTCGCCGGGCGAATTCTATCAGCTCGATATCGAGATGAGCTTCGTCACGCAGGACGACGTGTTCGAAGCGGTAGAGCCCATCATGCGCGGGCTGTTCGAGGCGTTCGGGGGCGGCAAGCCGGTGACGCCGAAATTCCCGCGCATTCCCTATGCCGAGGCCATGCACAAATACGGCACGGATAAGCCGGATCTGCGCAACCCCATCGAAATGGAAGACGTCACCGAGCATTTCCGGGGCTCCGGCTTCAAGGTGTTCGCCGGCATGATCGAGATGGACGTGAACACGCGCGTCTGGGCAATCCCCGGCAAGGGCGGCGGATCCCGCGCGGTGTGCGACCGCATGAATTCCTGGGCGCAAGGGGAGGGTCAGCCTGGGCTGGGCTATATCTTCTTCCGTGACGGCGAGGGCGCGGGCCCCGTCGCAAAGAATATCGGGCCGGAGCGCACGGAAGCCATCCGCACGCAGCTTGGTCTCGAAGACGGCGATGCGGTGTTCTTCGTCGCAGGCCTTCCGAAAGAGTTCGCCGAATTCGCCGCGCGCGCACGGGTCAAAATCGGCGATGAGCTCAAGGTGACCAAGACCGATTGCTTCGACTTCTGTTGGATCGTCGACTTCCCGATGTTCGAGTGGAACGACCAGGAGGGGAAGATCGACTTCTCCCACAATCCTTTCTCCATGCCCCAAGGCGGGCTGGAGGCGCTCGAGACGATGGAGCCGGAGGAGATCCTGGCCTACCAGTACGATCTCGTCTGCAACGGCGTGGAGCTGTCCTCGGGCGCCATCCGGAACCACAAGCCGGCGATCATGGAGAAGGCTTTCGCCATCGCCGGCTATCCCAAGGAAGAGCTTGAGCAGCGCTTCGGCGGCATGCTGCGCGCGCTGCAATACGGCGCCCCACCCCATGGCGGCATCGCGCCGGGCATCGACCGCATCGTCATGCTGCTCTGTGGCGAGGAGAATTTGCGCGAGGTGGTGATGTTCCCCATGAACCAGCAGGCGGAAGATCTGCTGATGGGCGCGCCGTCCGAAGTGTCTCCGGAGCAGCTCAAGGAACTGAACATCCGCGTCTCGCTGCCCAAGGCGAAGAGCTAAGTCCGCTCAGCGGACTTTGGCGGTCTTCCGGTCCAGCGCAAACTTGGCGCGCCGTTCTAGCGTTTCAAGATCCTGCTTCTGAACGATTGAGCGGCGACCGGTCTCCACGACAATTTCGATCTGCTCCTCGAGGACGTCGCCCTGCGCTTCGTCCGCCTGTTGCATGAGCTGGCCCAGGCTTTCGACCAGACGGATCAGGACCGCCGGCTGGTCTTGCGCATGCTGCCGGATTTGCCGGAAGGACTCCTGGACGATATCGGCAAAGGTGGACCGCGGCGCCAGCAAACGGACTTTATCGTCCTCGTCGGTCCACACCCATTGCGGCACGCCGCGCTTCATGATTTTGGCAAGCGACGTGGTGAGCCGGTCGATGACCGCCGTCGCCGTGAAGGGATCGCTGATGCTCGGCGACAGCGCCCTCAGGGCTACTTCGACGAGCTGCCGGATCGAGGTCTCCAGATCCTGGACGGAGGCGCGCTCTCCGCCCAGGAAGATACAATCCTCGATCTTCTCGTGGACATCATCCTTTGCGGCGGGCGCGATCCAAGCGAATGTAATGCCTTCGACCACGTGGCGGCCCGGCTTGAAAGAAAGCTCGATGACCGCGTCGGCATGGCGCGCGATGTCCACAAGCCCGGTATAGTTCACCGCTTGCGCGTAACCGCTCTTGTGGAGCTGCAACGCTGTGCCAGTCTCCGAGGGGTGCTTATCGGGCGCAGTCGCCTGCTCCGAATTGGACTCTGGAAGGAGCCGCGCAATATCGTCATCGAGCGCCTCACCCACGCGGTCGATGGTGTTGTCGGCGATGATCGAGCGCGCCAGATGGTGCACGAAGACGAGCAGCGCCACGAGGCAGAGCAACACGAGCACCGTGCCGCCGGTGACGGCGAGATTGGGCACCTTCTCGAAGCTGCCATAAGCCGAGCGCAGAACCAGCAGTAAGTAGATGACGGTAGACACGAACAGGCCCAGCGTCAGCTGCGTGCGGCGGTCCGCCATAAAGCTACGGATGAGACGAGGGCCCAACTGCTGCGCGGCCAGGGTCAGGACGACCATGGTGATCGATACCACGAGGGTCGCCATGGTGATCATGGCGGTGACGAGATTGGAGAGAAATTGAGGCGCCTCCTCCGCATCGCCGCTATAAAGGAACCAAACCGGGTCGTCGCCCTGTCGCACGGGCATCTGCACGGCAAGGACGGCGGCGATCCCAGCGAGGATCACCATCAGGATCGGCAGCGCCCAGAGGCTTGAACGCAGGCTATGCCAAAGTGTGAGAAGCCGCGTGAACATGCTCAAAGCCTTGCTGTGGAACGGAATTCCAAAATCTTATTAGGCGTCTGTCTTAGGACAACCTTCCACACGCCGCAGGGTTCGGCGCCGCCGACCGGTTTTAGCCTCGCGCGGGAGGTCCCGCACGCCGGAGCAGAATGGCATCAAAAGCATGACAACGCTGACTCTGCGTGCATTTCGCGTTTAACATGCCTCTCGCGCACCACGTGGACGGTGGGACATTTCAAATCAAGAAAACTGGACGTTTCCGGTAGGCGGCGTGCCGGAGAGGGAGGGCCTCTTTCCTGTTTGATGGTCGAAAGGACAAGGGACCATGACATTTGGCGAGCACGTCTTCCTCTATTGCGAGAGGGGGACAAACGAAGCGCTCTGGGCAGAGCCTATAAACGCCATCTCGAACGCCGGATTTTTTCTCGCTGCGCTGATCTTTTGGCAGCTCGTGCTGTGGCGGCCGCGTGAGGAGCGTAGCGCGGACCACTATCTGCTTGTGGCGCTGGCGTTTCTCATCGGCTTCGGCAGTTTGGCCTTCCATCTCTATGCGGATGAGGGAACGGCCTTGGCCGACATCATCCCCATCTGCGTGTTCATGCTGGTCTATCTCGGGTTTGCCCTGAACCGCTTTCTCGCTGTACCGCCTGGATGGTGCGTCTTTCTCGCGATCGTCTTTGCCGGGCTCGTGGGCGCGGCCATGCATGTCTATTGCTGGGACGGCGGTATCGGCCTGGCAGGGGGAGCGGCGGACGCCAAGCCTTGCCTCAACGGCAGCATGGCCTATCTGCCGGCGCTCGGCGCGCTGATCATCGTCGGTATGCTGGCCGCGGAGCGCGGCCACAAAGCGGCGCCGTACGTGATATGGGCCGCCGTGATCTTCGCCATCTCGATCATCTTCCGGTCGGCCGATCTTACCTATTGCGACCAGGTGGTGATCGACGGGCGTAAGGTCGGCACCCATTTCGTCTGGCATCTCCTCAATGCCGTGGTGCTGTTCCTGCTGCTCAGAGCAAGTCTGGAGAGCGGGATCAAAGGGGAATCGGCCAAAGTGGAGCCGGCACCCGCGCCCGCAGCGATGCCCGTGGAAGCCGTCCCCGCCAAGGATGAGCCCAAAGAGAGCCCGGAAGTGGCCTCTGCCGGCGAGGCGGCGGCGCTGAAGGCGACGGAGCCAGAACCGGAGCCTGAGCCGGAACCGGAACCAGAGCCCGAGCCAGGACTAGAGCCTGAGGACGACAAATCCGAGGCCGAGGAGGCGTCCGAGGAAGCTCCGGCACCTAGGAAGGGCAGGGCGAAGAAGAAGCCGTCGTCTCCCGCCTAGTCCCGGTTCCGGGAAAACGCTCGCCTCAACAAAATGCTAGGGCGCTATCGTTAGACTTACCGTCGCGATAGCGCTCTAGTGGCGCGCCTCGTATCCGGGTGCGTATGCGGACGTGGTGGAACTGGTAGACACACAGGACTTAAAATCCTGAGGGGGGCAACCCCCGTGCGGGTTCGACTCCCGCCGTCCGCACCACAATAAAATCGTTGCTTTAGGTGGTAAAAGCCTAGTGGGAAACTCCGTATCTGTTTCCCTCGCTTATCCAGGTGCTTACCCATAATTGTCCGATGATGGCATAGTGGGGCCAGAAGCGGAGGGAGCCTCGTTCGGTGCCCTCGACTAGGAAGCCAATTTACTACGCTACCCCATGCCGTTGTACTTCCCCCGGGGGTTACCCGGGCCCCAACGGTGGTGACTATAGGGGGTAGCTTGACCCACGATAGCTTCAGCATTACTCATTGCTGCAATGCAGCATTAACCTCTTGCAATCGATTGTGCGCTGCATCATATAAGTCATATGATCAACCCAGACCGCTAGGCGATGCTGCACAAGAGGTACAATATGACCGAACATTCCAAGATTGCTGATGAGTTTCAAAAGGTGGGCAAAGAGGGCTTCGAAGCCGCTGTTCACTCCTTCGGCGACGCGAACAAGGGCTTCCAGGCCATTGTCGCTGAGATGACTGACTATTCCAAGAAGGCGTTTGAGGACGGCACTCGCGCTTTTCAGAAGCTCGCCAGCGCAAAGTCTGTCGAGCAAGCAGTCGAAATCCAGTCTCAGTACGTCAAGAAGGCTTTCGAGGCTCATATTGCCGAGTTGACGAAGCTCGGTGAGATGTATGTCAGCCTGGCGCAGAACGCTTTCAAGCCGATGGCTCGCTAAGAACGTCTTCTAAGCAATGCGCGTTTAGGAATTGAAGGTCCGGGGCTCAGCCTCGGGCCTTTTTCGTGACCGCACCCGTTGCGCCGTTGTGCTTCCCCCAGCCCCCTATGAAACCCAGCGGTAGTGTCACATAGGGAGGTTCCCATCTCCCACGCTACTCCCTCGCGAGACCGTTGCACTGTTGCGGCTGGGAGTACTTACAGGGGCAGACATCCACAAGCTGCGCGATGATGGTTCTCGGTGAAGTGGGCTTTTGGCTGCACCACTTTATTGGTCGGAGACACCATTAGGCGCAGTTTCCTGTGGGCAGTCCGCAGGGCTTATCGTGGTGCTAGCTAGGCGCTGTCCATCCACGTCGTAGTAGACAAATGACTCGGAACTGACCGCAGCCCAAGCCGTCTGCTCGACGCTCCACGGCGATGGGAAACGGCGTGGTGATGTCATGGGAACCCTCCCCGCTGGCGCCCCTCAAGCCGAAATGGACAAGAGGCCACGACCTACGTACGCTGACCCAAATCAGCGGCCATCAAGAGCCGTTCCATGAGATGAGGGAGAAGCGGGCATGAACGAGCAGCCTAAACGCGAGACGTTTTTCGGCGGGTGTCCCCACGATTGCCCGGACACGTGCGCCATGATCTACGAGGTCGAGGACGGCAAGCTCGTCGAGGTCCGGGGCAACAAAGAGCACCCGATGACCCGGGGTGGTCTCTGCGTGAAGCTCAAAGACTATCACGACCATCACTACAATCCGGACCGCGTGCTCCATCCCTTGCGCCGCGTCGGGCCGAAGGGCTCCCGTCAATTCGAGCGCATCTCGTGGGACGAGGCGATCGCTGAAATCACCACACGCTGGAAGGACATCATCGCCAAGCACGGCAGCCAAGCCATCATGCCGTATTCCTATCTCGGCAATGAAGGGCTGGTGCAGGGACTGACTTGCGGCGACGCCTTCTTCAACCGGCTCGGTACCACGGTGAACGAGAAGACGTTCTGCGCGTCAGGCTCCTCGACCGCGTGGCTGCTCACGGTCGGACCCACGGGCGGTGTGGACCCCGAGAGCTTCACCCACTCCAAATACATCGTCATTTGGGCCTGCAACTCGATCTCCACCAATCTGCATCACTGGCCCTTCGTGCTGGAGGCGCAGAAAAAGGGCGCCAAGGTCGTGGTCATCGACTCGTATCGCTCGCGCACGGCGAAGGCGGCCGACTGGCACATCGCGCCGAAGCCCGGCACCGACGGGGCGCTTGCCATGGGCATTATCGCCGCCCTGATCCGCGGCGGCTTCGTCGACGACGAATGGGTGAACAAGCATACGATGGGGTATCCGGAACTTGCCCAGCGCGCGCTCGATTTCACTCCGGATTATGTGGAAAAGGTCACGGGCGTGCCGGCGGAGGACGTCGCCAAGTTCGCACGCGAATTCGCGACGGTGCAGCCGTCGGTGATCCGCATGGGTGTGGCGCTGGAGCGGCATGCAGGCGGCGGGCAGACCATCCGCGCCGTGTGCGCGATCCCCGCGCTTGCAGGGTCATGGCGTCATGTCGGCGGTGGCTTACTGCAAATGCCGCTGTGGGAATTTCCGGTGGATTGGGGACGCGTCTCGCGGCCCGACTACATCCGCCCGGGCACACGCGTGGTGAACAATCTCCAGCTCGGCCGCGCGCTGGTCGGGGACATGCAGCTCGATCCGCCGATCATGGGGCTGTTCGTCTACAACACGAATCCGGTCAGCCAGGCCCCTGAAACCAATAGGATCGTCGAGGGCTTGAGCCGCGAGGATCTGTTCTTCGTCGCCGCTGAGCATTTCGTCACCGACACGGCGGCCTATGCCGACATCGTTCTACCGGCAACCATGGCCGGCGAGCACGACGACATGATGTTCTCGTGGGGCCATTTCTATCTGACGCTCAACGAGAAGGCGATTGAGCCGCGCGGTGAGGCGAAATCCAACGCCGAGATGTTCCGGCTGCTGTCAAAGGCGTTCGGGTTCGACGACGACCCGCGCTTCACCATGAGCGACATGGAACTCGCCGAGCACTACGTCCAGTGGGATGCACCGCAGATGGCGGGAATCGACATGTCGTATTTCCGGAAGCACGGTTATTTCCATCTCGCCGTGGGCACGCCCGACGACCGGCGGCCGCATGCCGACGGCAATTTCCCGACGCCGTCCGGCAAGGTGGAGTTCCTCGTCGAGGGGGCCAAGAACTTCGTCGCTCCGCCCTTCCGCATGATGTACGAGGAGAGCCAGTCCGGCGAGGACGTGGACCCGCTGCCCGGCTACATGCCGCCGCGCGAGAGCGCGACGACCAATCCCAATCTTGCCGATCAGTATCCGCTCAACATCATCTCCCCGAAGAGCCACGGCTTCCTCAACTCGTGCTACGCCAATGAGGAGCACAAGATCAAAGGTCAGGGCGAGCAATTCGTGCTGATCAGCCCCAAGGACGCGGAAGCGCGTTCCATTCGCGAAGGGGATCCCGTGCGCGTGTTCAACGGCCGGGGCGATTTCGAAGGGCTGGCGCGGGTGACCGACGACGTGGGCGAGGGGGTGGTCGTGGCGACGCTTGGTTATTGGCGGAGCCTCAATCGCTCGGACGGCTCGGTGAACTGCATTTCCTCTGCCGAGTTTGCAAGCCTTGGCCACGCGCCGACCTTCTCGGACAACCTCGTCCAGGTGACCCGGGTGAACTAGGCGCGGCTACTCGGCCGCCGCCTTCGCGCTCACCTCTTGCAGGGGCGAGAAGCCTTCGAATTCGGGATGGCCGAGATAGAGCGGCTTGCCTTCGCCGGCGCGCGCGTGTGCCTTGCGGAACGCGTCGGACTTGGTCCACGCCTCGAACTCCTTTTCCGAGCGCCACACGGTGTGGGAGGCGTAGAGCACGTGGTCGTCACGCTCGGGCCCCTTCAGCAGATGGAACTGTACAAAGCCCGGCACGTCCTCGAGATGCGTGTCGCGGGTAAGCCAGACCTGCTCGAAGTCGTGCTCGGATCCCTTTTTCACTTTGAACCGGTTCATGGCGATGAACATGATGCACTCCTTACAATGAATAGCCTGCACTCGATGCGGCGCGTTGACCGGAACCCTAAGCGAGTGGCGGGAATTTGTCGTGCGTGAGTTTTCGGAACAGCGCTTAAGGCCCTGAAAGGTCTGACTTCGGTCAAGGCGTGACAAGCGGTCTCAGCCGATCAAGGTTTAATCGCACTGGCGATCGCCGTGTTGGCTTACCATCTTAAATGCGCGAACCCGGCTTCCCTTCGCCCCATCTTGGAGAAACTCATGAATAAGCAATTGACCCCGAAGGAACGTCAGAAGGCAAAACTCGATACGCCGACTGACCTCGGTTCCAACGCAACGCGGGACATTTCGGGCGCGCTGAATGCGCTGCTTGCCGATGTCTTCGTGCTCTACATGAAAACCAAGAACTTCCATTGGCACGTGAGCGGACCGCATTTCCGCGGCTATCACCTGATGTTCGACGAGCAGGGCGCCGAGCTGTTCGCCATGACCGACGAGATCGCCGAGCGCGTGCGCAAGATCGGCGGCATGACGCTGCACTCGATCGGCAACATCGCCCGGCTGCAGCGCATCCCCGACAACGACGCGGACTATGTGGATCCGGGCGACATGCTGGCTGAGCTGCGCGAGGACAATCAGGCGCTGATCGCCAGCATGCGCGAGGCCCATAGCCTCTGCGACGAGGAGAATGACGTCGGCACCGGCAGCAAGCTCGAGGAATGGATCGATCAGGCCGAGAAACGCGTCTGGTTCCTGTTCGAGTCGGGCCGCAAGGCCGACGGGACCGGCCACTAGGCGCAGTCGCGCGGCGTATCTTCCGCTTGCGGGCCGTCGATCACGGCCCAGCCGGCTTGGCGGCCCGTAGGCGGTAGCTGCTTACGGGCTTCCTTGTTACACAGGATGTGCGCTTTCGCGACCATGAGGGCCGTGACGGGCGCCGTCAGGAACAGAAACGTCGTGATCAGTAGCTCGTGGATTGAGACAGTGCCGCGCTCCACGATGAAGTAGAGCATCGAGGCGATCAGCATCGAGCCGATACCGAGCGTCGTCGCCTTGGTCGGTCCGTGCAGACGGCGCATCAAGTCGGGCAGCTTGGCAAGACCAAGAGAGCCGACGAGCAGGAAGAATGCCCCCAGGCAAATCAGGGCCGCTATTGCGATTTCGCCAATTCCGGTCATCACCTACTCCATCACGTTTCCGCGCAGGAGGTACTTGCAGTAGGCGACGGTGGAGAGGAAGCCTACCATCGCGAACAACAAAGCCGCCTCGAAATAGATTTCCGTGCCGTAGTAGATCCCGATCAGGACCACGAGGGCGATGGCGTTGATCACGAGCGTATCTAGCGCCAGGATGCGGGTCGCCATGTCTGGACCCACCAGCAGCCGATAGAGGGTGAGTAGCATCGCCACGCCGATGGCAAACGCAGCGACCATGCAAGCAATCGCGATCATGTCTCGAAGATCCTCTGCAGTCTGGTTTCGTAACGTGACTTGATGGTCGCCACGGTGGCCTCGGCATCATGGGTCTCGAGGCAATGGACGAGCAGCGCGCGACCGTCGCCACTTAGATCGGCGCTAACCGTGCCGGGGGTCATGGTAATCGTTCCTGCGAGCGCTGCGATAGCTTCGGGGGTTCTGATGTCAAGTGGCACGGTCACGAAACAAGAGCGGAGAGAAGAGCCCCGACGAAACAGGATCAGATAGGCCACCTGAAAATTAGCGACGACGATGTCCCAGAGAACGATCACTGCGTATTCGACGATTGTGAGGGGGCTGCCGATATGCGGCCTGTCCGGCCAGTACGGGCTTGTCAGCTTCGGAATCACGATCCCGAGGATCGTACCCAAGACAACCGCGCCCCAGGACACGCCGTTCAGCAGAACCCACACGACAAGGATGAGGATCGCCAAGAGAGGGTGAGGCACCAAACGTTTGAACATTGTCAGTGTCCCGTCGATGGCATGATGTTCTCGGCGCCCAACACGGCGTCGATATAGTCCGCTGGAGCGAGTGTCTGCATGGCCGTTGCATGGAACGCTTCGATAGCGGGCCCAGCAAAAATGGACAAAAGTGCGATGGCGCAGATGAATAAGGCCACGACGACTATAGGATAGACGGGCGCCGTTGCCCATGTGGGGCCCGTGAGCCGGCCCTCGGTGTTCCAGAAGACGATGCTGCCCGCTCGGGCAAAGGCGATCGTCATCATGAACGACGCGCCCAGAACGAAAATCCAGATCAGGTTGCTTTGCGGGCTCTCATAAGCGGCGTCGAGCACCAGGAGCTTGCCGATGAAGCCCGAGAGCGGCGGGAGGCCGACGGCGGCGAGCGCCGTGAGAAAAAAGAGAGCTCCGAGAATCGGGGCCTGGCTGATGGGATGTCCGGGCACGAGCGCATCGCCTTTCTCTATTCGCCGTGTCGCGATCAAGTCCACGATCAAGAAGAGTGCGGCGCCGGTCAGCGTGCTGTGCACCAGATAGTAGAGCGCCGTCGTCAAACCATCGACGTCGAAGAGACCGATGGCGATAAGCAGCGTGCCCATGGAGGCGATGATGTTGAAGGACGCGAGATCGAGCAGGGAGCGGCTCGCGAGAAGGCCGATAGCACCAATCAGGAGTGTCGCCAGCGCGGCAGGAAGTATCCACGGTATGGCCACGCCTGCGAGCGCGCCGGCGTCCGCACCAAAAATCGTGCCGTAGACGCGAATGATCGCATAAGCCCCGACCTTGGTCATGATAGCGAAGAGAGCGGCGACCGGCGCAGACGCGGCGGAATAGGTGCCAGGCAGCCACCAATGAAGAGGCACGAAGGCAGCCTTGATGGCGAACACCAGGAATAAGAGCAACGCACCAGTCCGTAACAGCGCTTCGTTCCCGGCGGCGACGTGCGGCACCTTCACGGCGAGATCCGCCATATTGAGCGTGCCGGTGATGCCGTAAATCAAGCCGATGGCGATCAGGAACAGCGCCGAGGCCACGAGATTGATAGCGACGTATTGGAAACCCGCCCCCAGACGGCGGGCCCCTCCGCCGTGGAGCATCAGCCCGTAGGACGCAATTAGCATCACCTCGAAGAATACGAAGAGGTTGAAGATGTCGCCGGTGAGAAACGCGCCGTTCAGACCCAGGAGCTGGAATTGAAATAAGGCGTGGAAGTGGCGCCCGCGTTCGTCCCATCCCGCGACCGCATAGATAAGGATCGCGAGCGCAAGTGCCGCGGCAAGCAGCAACATGGTTGCCGAGAGACGGTCGAGCACGAGGACGATGCCGAACGGTGCGGGCCAAGCGCCCACGCGATAGACCCGGGGCTCGCCATCGCTCGAAAGAGAATAGAGAAAGAGCGCAATCCCCAAGAGGGCCAGCGTGGCCGTGACGGAGACGATCCGCTGCATGCGGATGTCCCGCCGCCGCACCAGGATCAGGAGGGCGGCCGTCAGCGCGGGCAGGATGGCCGGAGCGATGATCCAGTGCGTCATGAGATGCTCGCCGCCGTCATCTGTCTGCCTCGGCTTCCGGTGCGAGGTCTTCTCCCGGGATATCAGCGGTGTCGTTCTCGGTCTCGAGGAAACTGCGCAGGGCAAGAACGACGATCAGTGCCGTCATGCCGAATGAGATCACGATAGCCGTCAAGACGAGCGCTTGCGGGAGCGGATCGGTATAAGCGCTGGCGTCGGAAATAACGGGCGGCAGATTCACGGCGAGCCGCCCCGCCGAAAACAGAAACACGTTTACCGCGTAGGACAGCAGTGTCAGCCCGATGATGATCGGGAACGTGCGCTGTTGCAGGAGCAGGTAGACTCCGACCGCTGTCATCAAGCCCACGGCGCTGGCAACGAGAAGCTCCACCTCAGTTGCTCTCCTTGCTCGAGTTGACGACGCGTCCCTCCTTCAATGGGATATCCATGGGTCCCTTTGGCACGGGTTCGCGCTCGGCCCGCTCCTCGACGCGTGAGATTTGGGCAAGCGAGAGCATCACAACACCGACGACGGTGAGGAAAACACCGAGATCGAAGGCAACAGCCGACGCGATCTCGATCTCGCCGACCAACGGCAGATCGACATGCGTGTAAGTGCTGGTGAGGAAGGGCCAATCGAAGAACAACGATGCCAGGCCGGCAAGACCTGCAATGGCGACACCTGTGCCGATCATGGCTTGGCTGTCGATGCGGGCGCGCTCCGCGGCCCAGGCATAGCCGCTCGCGAGATATTGCATGATGAGAGCAACGGCGACGATCAGTCCGGCGATGAAGCCGCCGCCCGGCTCGTTGTGGCCACGGAGAAAGATGAACACGGCCACGGTGAGCGCGAGCGGAAGAAGGATGCGCGTCGCCACGACGAGGATCAGGGGATGGGCATCCTTGCTCTGAAGTGGGTGGCGAATGGACGCGAGGGTTCTCGCCGCGGCGCCTCGCAGCGCATTGTCGAGAAGCGCGAAGATGGTGATGGCGGCGATGCCGAGCACGATGATCTCGCCGAACGTATCAAAGCCACGGAAGTCGACTAGGATGACATTGACTACGTTGGTACCGCCGCCGCCGGGCTTCGCCTCGGCAAGGTGGTAGTCGGAGATCGTTTGGAAATCGCGCGTCAGTATGGCGTAGGTGAGAGCGCCGACCCCGACGCCAATCGCGGCCGCAAGTCCGCCGCGACCCAACCGTCCGGCCGCATTGGTCTCCACGGGCGTTGTTTTCGGCAAAAGATTGAGCGCCAGAAGGAGAAGGATGGTCGTGACGACATCGACCGAGATTTGCGTGAGTGCGAGGTCCGGCGCGGAGAACTGCAGGAACACAAGAGAGACGATAAGGCCGATGCCGCTCGTCAGGATGAGGGCGAGCAGCCTTTCGGCATGCCAGAACAGGAGGGCAACGCACATCGCAGCCAAGACGATCCAGGCGACGCCGGCGGAAAACGACATGGGAAGCATTGCCCTGGCCCCAGCCTCATGAGGCGAATTTACGAAGCCGATGAGGCCGACCGCGACGATCGCGCCGAGAATGACGCCGGCATAGCGCGGTAGCGAGCCATTGTGGGTCATCTCGATGAAGGTGCGGCAGCCGCTCAGCGTTGCCGAGAGCATCGCGTCATAGATGCGTTTCGCGTCGGGCCTCGGGAAGGCGAGCCGAATTGCGTCGGCGTAGCGGTAAAGGACGAAGAGAAGGGCGCCACCAGCCAGGGCGATGAGGCTCATGAACAGTGCTGGCGTCAGGCCGTGCCAGATCGCGAGCTTGTAGTCGGGCAGGGCGCCACCGATCACGGCAAGCGCCGTGCGTTCGACGATCGGACCTGCCGTGAATGCGGGGAGAATGCCGATGGCCATAACCGGAACGATGAGGATGGCGACGGGAAGCCACATGCCAAGCGGTGGGTCGTGTGGCTTGTGGGGGTAGTCGTCGCGCGGCGGTCCGAAGAATGTGCCGATGGCGAAGTGGAAGGAATAGGCCGCAGAGAGCAGGGCGGCGATCGTTGCCACTACCGGGAACAACCAGAGGATCCCGGCGTAGACGGTGTGTGCCGCCTCTTCCAGCATCATCTCCTTCGATAGGAAACCATTGAAAAGCGGAATGCCGGCCATCGATGCCGCGGCCAGGATCGCCAAGGTGGCCGTGATGGGCATGAGCGTGAGGAGCCCGCCAAGCTTGCGGATGTCGCGCGTGCCCGCTTCATGGTCGATGATGCCCGCGCTCATGAATAGCGCGGCCTTGAAAGTCGCGTGATTGATGATGTGGAACACGGCCGCGACGGCCGCGAGGGGCGTGCCAAGCCCGAGTAGCATGGTGACGAGCCCAAGGTGACTTACGGTGGAGAAAGCGAGCAGCGCCTTCAAGTCATCCTTGAACAGCGCGATCCACGCGCCGAGGAGCATTGTGAAGAGTCCGACCGGCGCGACGATCAGGAACCACGCTTCGGTCGGCGCGAAGACTGGCCAGAGCCGCGCCATGAGGAAGAGGCCCGCCTTCACCATGGTTGCGGAATGCAGGTAGGCTGACACGGGTGTGGGCGCGGCCATGGCGTGCGGCAGCCAGAAGTGGAACGGGAACTGCGCCGATTTCGTGAAGGCGCCGCCAAGTATCAGCAGAAGCGCCGGCACAAGGAGGGGGGAGGATCTGATGACCTCGCCGCGCTGCAGGATCTCCGTGATCTCATAGGACCCTGCGATGTGCCCCAGCATCAACATACCGGCGATGAGCGACAGTCCGCCGCCGCCGGTGACGATGAGTGCCATGCGTGCGCCCTGGCGCGAGGCCGGCAGCTCGTTCCAATAACCGATCAAGAGGAACGACGTGAGGCTCGTGAGCTCCCAGAACACGAGCAGCAAGAGAACGTTGTCGCTTAGGACGATGCCGACCATCGCCCCTTGGAACAGCAAGAGGTAGAAATAGAAGAGGCCGAGCGGGTCCTTCCTGCCGAGGTAGTAGCGCGCGTAGAGGATGATCAGCAGGCCCATGCCGAGAATGAGCGCGGCGAAGAACAAACCCAGGCCATCCACGAAGAACGAGAAGGACAGGCCGATCATCGGCAGCCACGGCACGCTCCAGGTCAGGACCTCGCCGCGATAGACGGCGGGAGCATACGATAGAAGGAGTACGAGCGCCGTGAGGGTGACGGCTCCTGTTGCCAATGCGCAGAAGTTGCGGCCATAGCGGATAGCCATCAGAGGGATGATGGCGCCCAGAAATGGCGTAAGCGTAATGGCGGCGAGCAGCATCTTAGAGGCTATCAAAGTTGAGGAAAGTCAACCGCTTGCAGGGCTGAGCGGGGACTGGTGGTGAGAATCTGCACGGCATCGAAGCATAGTCGGGGCGCTGTCGAAAGTCGCCGGAAACCGGCATGTGCCCTGGGGTATTCTTGACGCACGGGCGGCCAATCCCGAAGGGGTCTAGGCTTCACCATAAAGCCAATCGAATTTGCGAAGCGCGCTCTCCCCGCTCCGTGCACGAAGTGCGAGATTGCGCGCAAAGCGTGCCGGACCGCTCAGATGATAGATCAGGCCGAAGCGGCGCGAGGTGTGTTGGAGGCGCGTGGTCCGGGCGCGCCGTGCCGCTTCGTAGGCGCGGAAAGCCGTCGTGGGATCTTCTGGGGATCGGGTGAGGCACTGCGCGAGCTGAGCGGCATCCTCGATGGCCAAGGCCGCCCCTTGCGCGAGATAGGGCAGCACGGGATGGGCCGCATCGCCGAGAAGGGTGATGGGTCCGCGGCTCCAGCGGGGCAGCGGCGCGAGCGAAAAGAGCGACCACGACCGCCAGCTTGGCGCCCCTTCAATCAATGATTTCGATTCCTTGCACCAACGCGTGAATCCGGACCCTAAAGCCGACATGTCGGCGACCTGGTTCCAGCCTTGGCTTTCATGGCCCCCATCGACCACTGCGACGACATTCAGCGCCGCGCCGCAGCGGACGGGATAATGCACGAGATGTGCGCGCGGCCCGAACCACAGGCCCACGACGGGCGCCCTGAAGGGGTCTGGAAGGCCCTCAAGGGGAAGCAGCGCGCGGTAGGCGGTGGCGCCGGAGAAGCGCAACACCGCCTCCGGCGCGATCGTCTTGCGTACGGTGGACCACAGCCCGTCGGCGCCGATGAGGCTTCCGCCCTCCAGCATCGTGCCGTCAATACTGGCGACGGTGACCGCGTCTTGCACTTCAAAGCCTGAAACATCGAAGCCGGAAGTCAACGAGACCTGGGCGTTGGCGTCGGCGGCGGCCCGCAGGCCCGCATGTAAATCGGCGCGGTGAAGCGTGAGATAGGGCGCGCCGTAACGTTTCTCGGCCTGATCGCCGAGGGGGACGGCGGCAAGGCGGCGTCCCGTCGTGCCGTCGAACAACCAGATCGCTTCAGGCCGGAAGGAAGACGGCATGATCGCATCGAGCACGCCGAGCGTGCGCAAAACGCGCGTGGCATTCGGTCCGAGTTGAAGCCCCGCGCCGCTCTCCTCGGTGAACGCGGAGCGTTCGAGCACGGTCGCGTCGAAGCCGGCGCGGGCGAGTGCGATGGCGGTTGAAAGCCCGCCAATGCTGCCGCCGGCGATGAGGACAGGCTGGTGTTTGCCCATCAGGCGGGTGCGTCAGGCCGCCGGCGCGCCGGGCGGCGCCGTGGCGACGTAGACGCAGCCCTCAGGCTCGGTCTCCGTCGCCTTGAGGCCGTCGTCGAACTCGTAGAGCGTCGAGCAATAGGGACAGATGATCTGCTGGTCGTCGCCCATATCCAGATAGACATGCGGATGGTCCTGCGGCGGCGCGGCCCCCATGCACTGGAATTCCTTGACGCCGATCTTGATCCGGTCGACGCCTATGTCATTCACGTAATGGGGCACGAGCGTTTGAGCCATGACAATCCGTTCGCGGGTCTGTTTATGGGACGGAGCGGCCAGCATAGTGACCCTTGCGGCAAAGCGGTAGATCAAGAATGCAGAGCTTCGATTCAGACGGCGTGCGGATCGCCTATATGGACGAGGGGGAGGGGGAGCCCATCCTGCTCATCCACGGCTTCGCTTCCAATTCGCAAGCGAATTGGATCGACCCGCGATGGGTGCGCACGCTCACCAAGGCCGGCCGCCGCGTCATTGCCTATGACAACCGGGGGCACGGTCAGAGCGAGAAGCTCTATGAGCCTGACCGCTATGGGGCGCCACAAATGGCGGAAGACGCGCGTCGGCTGCTCGACTATCTCGGAATCGAACGCATCGACGTGCTCGGCTATTCCATGGGCGCGCGGATCGCCGCCTTCTTGGTGTTCGCCCATCCTGAGCGCGTGCGGAGCGTAATTTTTGGTGGGCTTGGCATCCATATGGTGCGGGGCATGGTGGGGGCCGGCCCGCTGGCTGCGGCGCTCGAAGCGCCGCGGCTCGAGGACGTCACCAACGATACGGCCCGGAGCTTCCGGGTGTTCGCCGAGCAGACCAAGAGCGATCTGAAGGCGCTCGCGGCTTGCATGCGGGGTCCTCGCGAGAAGGTGCCCGCGGAGAGGCTCGGCGAGATCGCGCTGCCGGTGCTGGTGGCCGTGGGTAGCAAGGATGTGATTGGGGGGTCCGGCGCGGCGCTTGCGGAACTTATCCCCAATGCCCAATTTCTAGAGATCACGGGACGCGATCACATGAGAGCCGTCGGCGATTCAAAGTTCAAGCAAGGCGTGCTCGACTTTTTAACCTCGCGTCCTTAGTCGTTGATATTTATGAATGCTCTCTCGTGGTAGACGAAGGGGGATGATCCTGCTACGGGGGCTCAAGTGAGGTACAGCCATGCATAAGTCTGCAATGGCGGCAGAGCCGCAGATCAAGAGCTACGATCCCGTCTGGAGTCGGGTCCGGCGCGAAGCCGAGGAGGTCAGCGCGGCGGAGCCCGCGCTTGGCGGTTTCATCTATGCGTCGGTGCTGAGCCATTCGCGTCTCGAGGACGCGGTGTGCCATCGCTTGGCGCGTCGGCTTCAGCACGCCGCGCTCGATCCTGGCTTGATCCACAAGACTTTTCACGAAGTGCTCGAGGCCGATCCTTCGCTCGGCGAGGCATTTCGCGCCGATCTCATGGCCTGGGCGCAGCGCGATCCCGCCTGCGACCGGCTGATCGAGCCGATGCTCTATTACAAGGGCTTTCATGCGCTTCAGACCTATCGCATCGGTCACCGGCTGTGGAACGCGGGCCGCAAGGACTTCGCGCTCTATCTCCAGAGCCTGGTGTCGCGCTTCCTGCAGGTCGACATTCACCCGGCGGCGCGGATCGGCCGTGGCATCATGATCGACCACGCCACGGGCATCGTTATCGGCGAGACGGCTGTCGTGGGCGACAATTGCTCACTGCTGCATGGCGTCACGCTCGGCGGTTCCGGCAATGAGCAGGGCGATCGTCACCCGAAGATCGGGTGCGGGGTCATGATCGGCGCCGGCGCGAAGATTCTCGGCAACATCTCGATCGGCGATTGCGCCAGAATCGCGGCCGGAAGCGTGGTGCTGAAGGACGTCGCGACGCAGCGGACGGTGGCGGGTGTGCCGGCGCGCGATATTGGCGCCAATACCTGCGCGGAGCCGGCGCTTTCCATGGATCAGTTCTTCTCAGGCGACGAAGCAAGCCGCCGTTAGGGCTGGCAGCAGCTCAAGGGGGTAAGTGCGTGACACGCGACGAGATTGTGAAGCTCGAGAACTATCTGCAGAAGACCTTCCAACTGGCCTCGATCCAGGTCCGGCAGCGGCCGCAGAAGGACGATTCCGCCGAGGTCTATATCGGCGAGGAATTCATCGGCGTGATGTTCCGCGACGATGATGACGAGGACGAGACGGCCTACCAGTTCCAGATGGCCATTCTCGACTTCGACCTCGAATAAGGCCCCGCGTTCCGGGCCGGCACGGGCGTTAACCAGTCCTTAAGAATGAGGCTGACCGCCCCGCGCGCCTCGCTAAAGTGCTCCTTGCGAAAAGCACGGCGAGGGGCGCCATGGAATCCGTTATCGTTTATGCGTACGTGACAGCCATCGGCTTTGTCATGGCCGGCGTGCTGTCGAGTTTCGTCCAGCTTGTCTCCGGCCAGCCGATGCGGTTCGGGGTGGAGCCAGACTCCTTCCTGGCATCGCTCGGCGGCGTTTTTTTGAGGATCTTTGCGGGGCCCGCGATTTTGATGCGGAACGCTTGGCGGGGGATGTGGATCGAGGCGCGGCCGAAGTTCTGGTTCGGGCTCTCGATGGCCATCGCGGCCATGTGGAGCCTGTTCATCGGCGCGTTGGTTATCGATCTCGTTCTGATACTGTAAGGCCTAAGAAGGCCCGACCCCCTGAAAAAAAGGGAGCCGGTCTCTTTCGAGACCGGCTCTAGTAAAAGGTCCGGTTGGGTCGGGGATGGGTGGGGGATGTCACCGGACCTTCAAACACGGCCCCCGGGAAAGGGGGGGTCGAAACTCTCCTCTTAGCGGTTCGAAGCGGACACCTGAGGCTGCGGCTCCAGGCTCGGCGGCAGCAGCGAGGTCCAAACCAGCGGATTGCGGGCCGACTGCTGCTTGACGAAGGTGTAGGGCGTGTCGGCCCAGGCCACGACGTCGGTCTGCTTGTTGTCGAGAACGTAGTCGCCCCGGTCGGTGCGCACCGTCAGGACGGCATGGCCCTCGTTGTTCTCGTCGCGCACGACGGTGATCAGAAGCGTGCTTTCCGGCCAGCCGCGCTCGATCAGGATCCGGCGCTTTAGCAGGACGTAGTCCTCGCAGTCGCCTTCCTTCACGGGATAGGTCCACACCTCGACCTTGCCATAGAGATCGAGATCGGTGACCGGCGCGACAGCGTCGTTGACGCTCGTATTCACGCCCTTGAGGTCGTCGAATTTAGCGGCGGTCAGCTGAACGCGGTCGGCAAAGCGGCCGGACGGCCGGCACTCCGCCGCACGCTCGCGGCAGAAGTTCACGTAGCCGATGGGCGGCAAGGTATCGCCGAAGGACTGCATGAATGCCACCTTCTGCGGGCCAAGCTGAGGCTTGAGCGTAATCGGATGATTATTGGTGGCGTCTGCGGGCAGCGACGAGATAAACATCAAAAACGCCACCCCAAGAACGAACTGTTTCATTGTACCCCCCTGTTGTTGAGGAGCACTATCTCAGAGAGAATTTGAGATCCCGATAAAAGAAGCCCGCGTTTTGAAGTAGTATTGGTAGTTGTTTTTTAGTGAGACCTACTCAAAGCTGAATGTTCTTGGTTTCTATAAAATTTTAGATAGTTTGGAACAAAGCGTGTTCAGCCGCCGTTTTGCGCGGTTTTTCGCACACCTCGCGGGGGCGAGGGCGCTCCGTTCGAAAGACTTGGGAAAGGTTAGTCTAGTGTTAGTCTAGGCCGTGGACTCATAAACGCGCAACCATAGGCGGATGCATGCGAGCTTGACGAAGGCAAGATAGTTGGCGGCGAGCTTATCGTATCGGGTCGCGACCCGCCGGCACTGTTTGATCTTGTTGAAG
>Ga0307379_10000532_pt1 | contig 63440 bp, 59 predicted proteins | sample UN2MG_FD_202237 | JGI IMG/M metagenome (GOLD analysis project Ga0307379, IMG submission 202237) | Soil microbial communities from Risofladan, Vaasa, Finland - UN-2 | ecosystem: Environmental > Terrestrial > Soil > Coastal area > Acid sulfate soil | place: Finland: Risofladan, Vaasa | collected... | reverse complement strand
AGGGCTCAACGATTTCAGCCGCGTGCGAGCGATCTGGACGGCTTTCGTAAGGAGCAAAGCGGAGGGGCAGGCACCTGGATTATCGGCGCGCCGATGTCAGTAAAAGTCAGTAATCCTGACCCGTCGGAGGAGGGCCAAGTGGCCCGGGCACGTTTGCGGTACGGCCAGTATGGAGATGTTGCTAGGGTTATGGGAAGACCACGCGCTTGCCGGTGGTGGGGCAGCCTCAGCCGAGCCAGAAAATCAAGGGAGTGAGACCTCAAGGGCGTGGCGGAGGACGCCGCAAAATAGGATCCTTGAATTAGGAACCAGTAGAATCAAAAACCGCAGCGCGAGGGTCGTAATTGGTAATGCCAACACGGACACACGAGCAAACAATCAATACCGCTCTTGGGGAACTTTTACATCCTCTAGGTAGAACTTGGAAAATTCGGTCTGAAAACATTGGGAGAATCTTCGAGGAAGGCGGCCGGCCCGACGTTCTAATTGAAAAGGCAGACGGCTGGCCCATCGTCATAGGGGCAGCCGAACCGCAGGTTCACGCAAACAAGCAGACCAGATTAGTATTCTCGGGCGAAGACGAAGTCAGCGAACGACGAACGGATCCCCGAAGTTGATAGGCTGCCACTAGCTATCATTTATGCAGGCGAGTTGAAGCTCAGCGCCTCGGCGCGATTCTGTAGACAGAGATCTAAAGCGGCTCATCCGCACTACGCCAAAATGCGCTCAAGCCTTGAGACATCCCGATAAGGGCCGGAAGAACTGATGCCCCGATTGCCGGAAAGCGGTCAGAAATTTTGCATGCTCTATGAACGAGATTGCACGCTTTCACAGGTTCTGACTGACCTTGACCTACCGCTTCCCGATGCAGCCGCTCAAAATAAGATGCGGAGGAACCTGGGGTTCATCATGGGACGCTGGCCGGACCCCAGCGAAGGAACCGATGCTAAAGCTATGGCAGCCGAACTCCAGAGACTCGCGAAGAAATTAGAGAGCCTTGATCCGCTCTTCTCGGCATTAGTCAAGGCGGGCAGGCACAGTCACAAGAACTTTCAGGCCGCCATTTTGCTATCGCGCGAACTCCGTCCCGAAATAGAGAACTCCAATCAATTCATCGAAGATTTTCACACAAGCGCACGATATGTTGCGGAAGCGGCAAAAGCCGCAGCGAATAAACTTGGTTCACTCAAGGGCAAGCCAGGGCGGCTTGCTCATTGCTGGTACGATGACTTCACCAGATTTCTAGTTTCCATTGCCGAGCAAAATGGGATCAAGGCCACCGTCGTTATTGATCGTGAAACGGGGGCGCCAAGAGGTCGATTCCTAGAGTTGGCGCTTGGTTTTCAGAGGTTGTTGTACCCCGCTATGCGTCCTCCTAACCCCAAGGCCTTGGCGAAAAGACTCGAGCGCAGCTTAGCGCGGATTCGTAACGACAGAATCGTTTAGTGCTCGGTCGATTTTGTCGATGTGACACGCATCCAGGGGCCCTCCAGACTGGCCGCATGATTCTCATACATGCGCCAGGAGGCTTCAAGGATGACCACCAAATCTTACCCGACTGAGTGCATGCGGGCGGCCGATGCTGCCCGATATCTTGCTCTTTCTCCGAGCACCCTCGCAAAGATGCGCCTTCGGGGTGACGGTCCGCCTTTCATAAAGGCCGGGCCGAGAGCTGTAGCATATCGGCGTACTGACCTTGATTCTTGGCTTGAGGCCCGCCTGCGAAGCTCCACCTCGGACCGAGTCATAGGGGGGGCGCTATGACCGAGGTAGAGTGCGCCGAGACGGGCAATGCGACGAGTAGGCACACCGTCGATCTCGAAATCCTTGATGATTGCATTGAGGCAGGCTGGGCCTGGGAGCGTGAGTTGATACGCAAACAACTGCGGCTTCGGACCTTTCTGCTCAACGCTATGGCCTACCGTGAGGCACTAGCGGCAATTGGACAGAAGATGGAGGCACCCAAATGAGCAGGGTTACCTCCAATGGTAATGGGATTGCTGAATCGCCTCCGCGGTCCGGGGCAATCCATTATCCACGTCCTGTGGGAGCCGACACAGATAATCTCGATTCCCACGGCACGAGTTTCAAACTGACTAACATGGCCTCCGTAACGCCCGAGCGCATTGCATGGATTTGGGAAGGCTATCTCGCCCGAGGGAAACTCACGTTACTGACGGGTGATCCCGACCTCGGTAAGTCGCAGATCGCACTCGACATAGCTGCGCGTATCACACGCGGCACGCACTTCCCGCAAGGCGCGGAAGCTCCGGTGGGTGAAGTCTTGCTGATTACGTCCGAGGATGATCCGCATGACACGATTGCGCCACGCCTCGAAGCCAACGGCGCGGATGTGCAGAGGATAGAGCATCTGGGCAACTATCTCAGCCAGAAAGGCAAACGCGGTCGGCGTCTCAATCTCCGTGATAACCTCGAGATTATGGCCGCTGCCCTCGCGAGGATGGATAAACCTCGCCTTATCATCGTCGATGCTTTGTCGTCCTACCTTGGCGAGGGAACGCAGGGAAACAGTCAGAACGACATCCGGGCGATCATCGACCCTGTGTCCGAATGGGCGGGCGAAAACCGAATTGCGGTTCTTGGCATCATGCATCCGCCGAAGGGCAAACAGGATAAGGCGATTCACCTTGTGGGTGGCTCTTTTGCGTTTGCTGCCGCTGCACGAATTGTCCTGGGCGTCATGCGCGATCCCGACAACCCTGAGCGTCGCCTGATGGTCCCCATCAAGTGTAACATCGGGCAGAAGCCACTCGGCCGTGGTTATTCTATTCAGGTGAAGCAAGTCTCTACAGGCTCGTCTCCCTACATCGTCTGGGATGATGCTCCCGTTGATTACACGGCAGATCAACTGACAGCCGATAACCCTACGCAGAATGGAGGAGCCGAAAGTGAAGCCAAGGATTTTCTTCGCCAGCTACTGGCCAACGGCCCTGTGGAAGCAGGAGAAGTGAAACGGGCCGCTAACGCAGATTTCATCCGCGAAAGGACACTGAACCGCGCCAAGAAGGCTCTCAAGGTCGAGTCGAAGAAGGAGGCGGGTAAATTAGACGGCGGATGGTATTGGAGGTTGCCGTGAGGTGCGAACATTACCCACGAAGGTTGCCAGCCTTTCAGATTTGGCAATCTTCCGCCCTACAGATCATTTTAATGTATTTATTTATGAAGGCTGCCAAAGAGCTAGGTGGCTCTTGCAGAAGGTTGCCAAGACGGTCAATTGCCCGGGCAGCCCGCAAGAAAACAACGCCACTAGCTTGTCTTGACTCAACTGTCAGCGTGGCGCTGATGGGCGGCGAGTGGTTTCGTGAAGATGACCAGTTTTTTGCCTTCATCAAAGCATCGTCGAACGCTTTGTCTCTGGGATGAACGCCAGGCCCGTCACCGCGAAGCAGCTTGCCGCGCGAACAGGCTTCTCGGTCCGTCAGATTACGCGATTGGCTGCCGCTGGTCGCATCCCGGGCGCGTGTCAGCCATGTGGATCGGGTGGCGGGTGGAGGTTTAGCCTGGACAAGTTCGAGGCCTGGTGGAAGGCCTCTGAGCGAAAGGGACCGCTATCATGGGTATCTACCGACGTGGAAAAAGATGGTGGGCTCGTGCCCAGCGTTCCGGGCGGGAATACCGAACGTCCCTTAAAACATCGACTAAGGCAGTCGCTGAGCGCCATTATCGCGAGTGGCTAGACCAGCTCGACGCCATCGCATGGGGCGACAAGCCCAGGAGACGCTTCGACGACGCCGCCGAGCGGTTCATTAATGAGCATCTCCCAACCCTCAAGGTAGCCTCGGCGCGGCGTTACGGCGTTTCCCTCGATTGGCTCGCGGACGAGTTCGAGGGCAAATTTCTCGACCAGATCGGCCCGGCCGAGCTCGCCGAGTTCGAGCGCAAACGAAGGGCGGCCGGCAAGGCGGCGCCAACGGTGCGGCGTGATCTGGCGTGCCTGTCCTCAATCTTCGGGTCATGCATCGAGTGGGAGTGGTGCGACGCCAATCCTGTCCCGGCATACCTGCGCCGGCGCAAGAAGCGAGGCCTTCGCGAGTCCCCTGCTCGCACTCGCTATCTGTCCCATGACGAAGAAGTAGCCCTGCTCGCCAATGCCACGCCCGCCGTCCGAGCCGCTATCGTCTTTGCCATCGACACGGGGCTACGGCGCGAGGAGCAATTCGGGCTCACCTGGGACCGGGTCGACCTCGGCGATGATGAGATCCTCCTGGATGGGAACACCAAGAGCGGGAAACCACGTCGAGTGCCGCTTCTCCCCCGGGCGGCACAAATCCTGGCACAGCTGCCCCGTAACATTAGGAGCCGCTATGTGTTCTGCCACGGCGATGGCAAACGCTACGTCAACATGGAGAAGGGCCTCAAGGGCGCCAGGCGCCGCGCAGGGTTGAGAGCCTTGAGATGGCACGATCTACGACGCACCTGCGGATGCCGCCTCCTACAAGACCACAACCTCTCTATGGAGGGTGTAAAGGAGTGGCTGGGACACAGTTCTGTAGTGGTGACGGAACGCGCCTACGCCTTTCTAGAGATCGAACATCTCCATCGTGCCGTACAAAAGTCGGCACAGGCTTAGTGGACTGACTCGTTAAGAGCCTTGTTGCAAAACGGTTTTTCGGACGGGACTGTCGGACTCTGACTCCGCCAGTCTAGGTTCGAATCCTAGTCCCCCAGCCACCCTTCTTTTCCGGACTTTCTTCCGACCTGAGCGACCGGCGAGAACGCGCGCCCCACCTGCGCGCGGCCAACGCCTACAACTGCTAAAACCGATTTATCGTTTATTCACTGAGACATAGCACCATACCAACGTCTTAAGGACTCTGGAGCATGCTGGATGTTCTTAGGTTGTAGCAATGGCCTGGGCTGGAGCCATGCAACCGCGAGTTCCGCAGTCAAAAGAAAACAATGCTGAAACTCACTGAACCACAAAGCAAGGAGAACCCGGCCCTTCCCGAGAGCCGGCTCAAGCAATCGCTGAACACGGCTGCCCTGATCGGCCTCGCCTCCGTCCTGCTCGGCTTGATCGTGCTGGCAGCTTGGATATTCAACGTTCCGGTCATCAAGTCGATCCAGCCCAACTGGGCGGCGATGAAGGCAAACACGGCCATTGGATTCATCCTCGCCGGCGCCGCTCTTTGCCTGATACAACGCCGCAACGCCTCGGCGTGGGTCATTCCCGTTGCGGCCGTCTGTGCCCTGGCCACGACGGCCCTCGGCCTAGTCACCCTGATCCAATATTTTGCACAAGTGGACCTTGGCATCGATCAGGTGCTGTTCGCCACCGCGGACGCCGAGTACCTGCCCGGACGACCCGCGCAAATTACCGCGTTCAACTACACCCTGATCGGCGCGGCGCTGCTTCTCCTTTGCACCCGAGTGGGCGCGCTCAGAACAGCGGCGCAAATGCTTGCCGTGCCAGTGCTCGCGCTTTCATACGTGGCCCTGCTTGGCTACGTACTCTCGGCCAGCTCGCTCTATCAGATCCCCGGTTTTGTATCCGTCGCGTTCCATACGGCGGCGGGACAATTGGTGCTCGGCCTTGCCGTCATGGCCTCTGCGCCGGAGACCGGCATCACGCGCCTGCTGATCAGCAGCGGCCAAGGCAGCCGCCTGGCGCGGCGCCTCGTTATTATTAGCGCAGTGCTGTTCCCGCTGCTTGGATGGCTGAGGGTCGAGGCCGAGACCCTGAGGCTCGTCACCACGGAGATGGGCGTCGCCCTCCTCATTTCCATCACGCTGGTCATCGTCCTGTCCTTCATCTTGCTCCCGATCGAAGCGCTGGTGCGGGGTGAAGTCGAACGGGAACGGCTCGGTGCGGCCGTCGCCGCCAGCAAGCGCGCCGAGAACACATTCAGAAACGTGCTGAACGCGGCGCCGGATGGAATGCTCGTTGTCAATCGATCGGGCGAAATCGTCATGGCGAACGCTGAGGTCGAGAACTTATTCGGATATACACACTATGAGCTGTTGGGTCAGTCCGTCGACATACTGGTGCCGGCGCGTCACCACCATTCGCATGTGAACCATCGTGAGTCGTTTTGGCGCGACCCGAGCACGCGGCCAATGGGTCAGGGCAAGAAGCTCTCTGGGCGCCGTAGGGACGGCAGCGAAATTCCGGTCGAGATCGCCTTGAGCCCCGTCAATACGGAGGCCGGAGATCTCGTCATCAGCAGCATTCGCGACATCAGCGAGCGCGTGCGCTTCTTCGAGGCGTTGCACGACAAGAATGTCGAGCTGGAGCGGGCAGCGAAGGCCAAGGATCATTTCCTGGCCAACATGTCGCATGAGCTGCGCACGCCTTTGACCGTCATCATTGGCTTCATCAAAATACTGATGATGGGTTCCGCCGGACCCCTCAACGACCGACAGGAGCAGCAGGCCTCAAAGATCGAGGCCAACGCCACGCACCTCCTGTCCTTGCTCAACGATCTTCTCGACCTAGCGAAGGTCGAGTCCGGCAACGAGGAGATCAGTCTCGAGCCCGTTGACCTCCGGTCCGTCATGGAAGAGGTGGAGACCTCGTTGCGCCCACTCGCCGAGAGCAAGGGTCTGGCGCTTGAGATCGATTGCCCGCCACAACACAACCTCGGCCGCAGCAGCCGCCGCACCCTCCTTCAGATCCTGCTGAATCTGGCCAACAACGGCATCAAGTTCACGGAGAGCGGGTCGATGCGAATCGTGGTCGAGGCCGCGCCGGGAGGCAATCGAGCAATCACGCACGTCCACGTCATCGATACCGGCATCGGCATCAGGCCGGAAGATCATGAAAAACTCTTTCACCCGTTCACGCAATTGAACCCAGATGCAAACGAGGCTGGCACTGGCCTCGGGCTCCATTTGAGCCGCAGCCTCGCCCGATCGCTTGGGGGTGACGTGATATTCCGGAGCCGTTACGGCCAGGGCAGCACCTTCACGCTGATACTACGCGAGGCGTCGAAGGCCGAAACGCGTATGGCCAGCTAGGGAGAATGCAGGGCAGGAACGACCCACCTACCTGCGCCTAGCCTCGAGTCTCAATGAAATGAAACGCCCGCGCCGCGGCCCGCGATCAGGCCGCGAATTCCATCAGGAACTCGCGCACACTCTTCGCCAACGTCATCGGGTCAAATGGCTTGGCGATAACCCCCAGAGCGCCAAGTTCCATATAGAGGGTCCGTTCGTGATCCATGGTGCGCGCCGTCATGAAAATGACGGGCGTCTCGGCGTGACCCGGCAGCCCCCGGAGGCGGGATAGCGTCTCGATCCCGTCGATCTCGGGCATCATCACGTCGAGCAGGATCACGTCCGGCCGCAAACCTCCCGACAGCAGATCGAGCGCCTCCAACCCCGACGCCGCCGTTGCCAATGCGATATCGGGATCGACACCCAGTGAAATGGTGACGATATCGCGGATGTCATCCTGATCCTCGACGTGCAAGACCTGTATTGACGCCACGGACAGTAAACTCCCAATAACCATGCCCCTTAATCGCGCGCGTTTTCGCTGCGACGAGACATGGTAACTGCCTGGAGTTTCTGAGACGTGATGTTGATCGCTAAAGTCTTCTATATCGCGTGACCGTGGGGCTTATAGAAGCGGCAGCGCGTAGTTCACGATCGCCCGGAATTGCGTGAGGTCGTGGCTCGAATCCGCCCTGGACGGATCCATGTCCTGAACCCAGCATAAATAGCGCGTTCAGCGCTGCTTCAAAGCCGCCTCTCTAAAACGAGCTTACTCGACCGAAACACGCGGGGACCCGCTCAGGTGCCCGCCGGAAACCCGGAGTAAGTATTATGACCCTGAAGACCCTCCTCATCGCCGGCACGGCAGCTTTTGCCCTGGCCGCATCCTTCGCGCCGGCGAGTGCCGGTTCGTATCTCTCCCTGGAGCAATACGGCGCCGGCAACACATTCGGCAGCGCGCAGCGCGGGCCACGCAATCGTCTGACGATCTATCAGCAAGGCTTCCGCAACAACGCGCTCGGCGCCCAAACCGGCGCGCGCAATCGCCTGATCATCGGCCAAGAAGGCCGCTGGAACCGCGCCGACACGACCCAGTACGGGCGCGGCAATATCGCCGGCATTGCCCAGTTCGGCCGCGGCCATACGGCGATCACCACCCAGGACGGCAACGGCAACGCCATCGGCGTGATCCAGGCCGGCCGCGGTAATTACGCCAACGTCACCCAGATCGGCCGGGGCAATGTCTCGGTCATCGTCCAGGACTAACCCCCGCGCGCGAAAGGATCGCTCTCATGTCCCGCATCATTCTCACATCGCTCGCCGCGTTGCTGCCTCTGGTGTTCGCCTTTGGGGCAGCTGCGGGCGGCGACTTGCCCGACCCAGAGAACGCGTCTTGCGACATTCGCGTCACCCGCGACGGCAACAGCCTCGTGGTCGAAGGCCTCGCCTTTGCCCCCGTGCCCGCCTCCGGCTCCTACGCGTTCGAGATCTCGCAAGGCGGCTACGCCGGCAGCTCCCGCATTCGCCAAGGTGGCGACTTCGAAGCCGGCCCCGCCTCGGACCCATCGCTCGGCGTCGTCTCGCTATCCGATCAAGGCAGCTACAACGCAACGCTCACCGTGCATTGGCATGACGGCGCACCTGACTGCACGCGCCACGCCGGCAGCGGTCAGAAACTCTAGCGACATTAATCTAGCGACACATCTTAGGAGACACGACCATGACCACCACAACCCTCAAGACCGGTCTTGCCGCCGCCGTCATCGCACTCGCGGCCGCAGCCACACCAGCATCCGCCGGCAGCTTCACCCTCTCGCTCACACCGCGCGGCGAGAGCGCCGACTTCATTCGCAGCGGGCTCCAGATCTACGGCATCGTCAACGGGCTCAAGGGCGAGAACCACGCGAAGGTCAAGCAGAAGGGCCGCAACAATGCCGCCGCGGCTCGACAAAGCGGCAAAGGCAATTACGGCCTCGTCTACCAGAAGGGAAAGGGCCACCAGGCCACCCTCGACCAGGCCGGCCGCAACAACGCCTTGGGCCTGTTCCAGTTCGGCCGCGCGACGAATGCCGATGTCGTGCAGTATGGCCGCGATGAGGTCGGGCTCGTGTTTCAGGGTGGCTGGTAAGGAGGGCCTAGAGCAGCGGGATGGCGTAATTCACGATCGCGCGGAACTGGGTGAGCTCGTCGCTCGGGGCCACCACATCCGGAACTTGCCAGTCGACATATTCGACCTCCACGCGCAAGCCCTCCAGCCGTCCGCCTTGGGGCTCGTAAGAAACACGCAGATCAAGCTCCTCCTGATCCGCAAAGCCGGCATTTGCCGCGCTCACCGCACCAAAGCCCTGACCCCAGGCAAGTTCGACCTTCACGCCGTCCAGACCGAGCCTCTCCAGATCGTAGGAAAGCCTGAGGAGATAAGCACGCACGCCAGCCTGGTGAAAACTCGTGACGATCATCGCCGTATAGGACGTGCTGAAACCGAACGGCTTTTGGATGTCCGCCTCGTCGCCGACATCAGAGACCGCGCCGGTAAAGACGAAGCCCTGGTAGCTTGCGATGACCCGCGCCGAGGCCTGGTAGGTGTTGTACGGCGCCCCCGCGATGAGATCCGCGCCTACCGTCCGCTGGTCGAGAGTGTTGATGCCAGCCCGAAAGCTCGGACCATCGTCACCGCTACCAAGCGGAAAGAGATAGTCGATCTCGCCATAGGCCGTGTTCAGTGCGTCGTTGATCCAATAGTTTGAGAGACCGATGTTCCAGCCGTTCGCGTGATAGCTCGCGCCGCCGATGAGCATGCCGTCATTCTCATCGATGCCAAGCCCCTCGCTGAACGAAATGAACTGGTTGTCCTCGCGCGGCTTGTAGCGCGACAGATACGACGCGACGTAGTCGAACCTCTGATGCTCTTTTGGCTCCGGCAACAGCATCACGCCCTCGAAGGTGAGCGGAATCATCCTAACGTCGTAGGGATTGACGAAGGGCGTGCGCACGAGCTGGCGGCCGGCCGTGACTTCTTGGCCGGCAAGTTTCATCCGACCGTTGGCCTGGCCGAGAATGGTGATCTGGTCGCCATCGGCTGTGAGATTTTCGCTTTGGCCGGCAAACGCGTTCGCGTAGAGCGGCTGGCTTGTATAGAGCGCACCGCGCAGCTGAAAGAAGTCGGCGATATAGCCGGACTCATAGGACAGCGACCCACCGGTCGTGAATGCCTTAGACTCATCGAAGCCGAACTGGTCCTCGTCGAACCAATAGGTCCGACTATTGGCGCGGAGGTCCGTATCGCGGAAGAAAGCCGGCGCGTTCGGCATGCGCTCCCGGCGCTGCGCCTTGAGCCGCGCTTCGCGCGGATCGACATCGCGTCTTGGCCCTCTCAGGCCCTCGCGGGGCGACATGGGGCTCTCGAACCCTTCGGCGATCGGGCTGTAGGATTCACGCGCGCTGGAGGGGATGGGCGTATCGGTCGCACCCTGGGCCAGGGCCTGGGACGAAAACCCGGCGGCAAGGATGACCAAAGTGGGGACGAGGACGGCGCAAACGGCCCTACCCTTCATCACCCCAGCCATTGCCTCCGCCTCCGCCCCGCATCTTGGAATAGCCTTATCGACCAGGGGTGCCACGCTAGCAGATTCTCAAGGGGCTGCGAATCGGCGCACCCTCGTCCCTCCCGCTAAGCCCTTCACTTTGCTAGTCTCCGCCACGAAATCTCCCCGGAAGCCCCATAAGGTCGGTTCATGCTCAGACATACGCGCCGCCGCGCCCTCGGCCTCCTCATCGCCGCTTGCGCTGGCACCAGCCTCCTCCCCGCTCTGCCGCGTGCCCGCGCGCAGGATAGAGAGGAGTCCGAGCCGCCCTCAAAACCGGAGTGCTACGAGTCCAAGAAATTCGGGACTTGGACGGCACAGGCGAGCGACGAAAAGGCAGGCGCGAGCCAGCGCGACATCGCAGCCGTCACTCCGAAATCCTGCGATCTCACACTCAAGTTCCAAGTCAACACGGACTTCGATGCCAAGATCTTTGTCGAAGGTGGTGAGGAGGGCTCGCTGCCTGAGGAACTCCTCGTTAAACCGGAGAACCGCCTCATCGCCAAGACTGCGGGCGGGGCTGTGATCGTCGACGAAGCTTTGTGCGGCAACTGCACGGATATCTATGACGATACGGTCAGCATCGTGCTGCCGCTCGCCACCGCGCCGCTCCTACGCGACGAGACGTCCATGGAGCTTGTGTTGAAATTGTCGGGCAAAGACGAAGACTGCCGCTTCAAGATCGATTGCGTGACCATGCGCCAAGCTCTCGACTGGGCGGAAGAACGCCGCAACGCCTTGGCCGAGAAACGCGACGACAATGAATGCACCTCGCCTGAGGGCTGCTTCATCACCACGGCCTGCTGCGAGGCGCTTGGTCTCGACGACGATTGCTTCGAGCTGCGCACTTTACGCCGCTACCGCGACGAAGTGCTCGCCAAGCAGCCGGGCGGCCAAGCCGTAATAGAACGCTATTACACGCAAGCACCCAAGATTCTTGCGCAATTACCCGCAACGACACGCGATATCCGGTTGCTCTGCGTCTACGCTCGCTTCATTCTTCCGGCGGCGCTCGCCGCGAAGCTCGGCCTCGATGCATCCGCCTATCGCCTCTATGTGCGAATGGTGGATGCGCTGATGGAGAACGAGGCAACCGGCGGCCGATAGTCGGGCCACCCCCCCGGCCCCGTCACCGGATCGGGGGTCACATGAAAACCCCTGCCTTGCCGTATTGGGGTCCCCCAGACGCCCCACTCGCCGATTAAATCGAAATCGGGCAATCGATTTTGAGGAACCCATCAAGGGGTTCGCGCATTTCAATTGCCGGAGCGCACTCAAGGGCACGAGCGCGCTCGCCGATGGGGATCGGGGGCGTGGGCCGTATGGCGGGACAACCGCACGGCCAGGCGAGGGAGCTTTGACCAATGACCGGTTCCACCATGCCGCTGGAGGCGCATCTCGGCGGCCATCCAGTCCATCGGGCGACCGCCCTACTACGCGAAGCCCTCTATAGCTCGGCGGCGCTCACACCCGACCCGGCCGAGATATGGGCCACCCCGATATACCGCCTCGATCCGGCGCCACTCGATCTGGACCACGGCCCGGTCGGCATGACCGACCCCGACGCCCTCACGGCCCTCCTTGGCTTCGCGCCCTTTGAAGGCCCTGCTCCCGAATGTCAGTCCTCTGTCACAGACACCGCCGATGGTGGCGCCGCGCAAGCGCCCTTGCAGGCGCCCTTGGAGGACGCGGCAGAGGGGGAGGATGTGCTCGATCGCGCGGTGCAACTACAACTTCGAGGCTTGGTTGAGGCCTTCCATCAACGGCAACGCCAAGCGAACCTGGTGGTCGCTTGCTCGATCGCCGTGGCCCTCATCCTGACCCTGGGCGGCCTGATCCTCCTATTCAGCATGATCGGCCCTGCCCCAACCAGCCGCGAGGATGCCGGCTCGAAAGGCGCCCGCGCGCCGGACCGCCATGCGGAGATTCTGATCCCGCGCCCGACAGCGAGCCCTGCACCGATCGCTGTCAGCACCTCGGCCGCCAACGAGGCCGAAGCAAGCGTGATCGAGACGCGGCCCGGGCGGCCATTGGCCCTCGGCGCCCTCCTGCCGCTCGGCTCGGCAAGCTACATCTTGCTGCGTGGCCTGCCTGAGGACGCCGAGTTGTCAGCAGGACGCCAAACCGGCCCCGGCACCTGGATGGTGAAGGACACCGATGTGGTGAAGCTCACCCTCATACTTGGGGAGAATGCCAACGGCGACTACCCCACCGAAGTCTACCTGCTCGGGCCGGAACAAGGCCTCCAGGCGCGCCGCCGATTGATCTTGCGCGTGGACACGAGCCCACAGATCTATGCCGCCGGGCTCGCTCTCGGTTGGCCCACGGCTTTTCTGGACACGGAAGCTGCGCCTGAGCCCGCCCACGCACCGGCAGCCCCCGTAGAGACCGCGGCTGTGTACGACCGCGCCCAGCATCTTCTTGCCGACGGCGAGATCGCCGGCGCAAGGCGGCTCCTCGAAGAACTGGCAGAGGGTGGAGAGACCGATGCGGCCTATGAGCTCGCCCTGACCTACGACGACGAGGTGCTGGTCAAAGCCGGTCTTCGGGACATCGACGGCGATGCCGCGATCGCGGAGACCTGGTACACGCGTGCCGCAACAAATGGCCACGCGGCCGCGGCCCGGCGCCTGAATACGCTCGTCAGACGACGTGCCGACGTCTGAGCTCGGCCAGCACCATCTCGGCCAAGGCTTCGGGCGTTGTCTCGCTCGTCTTCAAATCGAGTTCGGCCTGCTCGGGCGCTTCGTAGCTCGAATCGATCCCCGTGAAGTTGCGGATCAGACCGGCGCGGGCTTTGCGATAAAGCCCCTTCGGGTCGCGTGACTCACACACCTCGAGCGGGGTGTCGACATAGATCTCGATGAACTCGCTCTCGCCGACCAGTTCGCGCGCCATGTTGCGCTCGGAACGGAACGGCGAGATGAACGAAACCATGACGATGAGGCCGGCGTCGACGAACAGCCTGGCCGCTTCGGCCACACGACGAATATTCTCCACGCGATCCACATCGGTAAAGCCAAGGTCCTTGTTGAGACCGTGACGGACATTGTCGCCATCGAGCATGTAGGTGTGGCGGCCGAGCGCATGCAAGCGCTTCTCAAGCGTGTTGGCGATGGTCGACTTGCCGGAGCCCGAAAGACCGGTGAACCACAGCACGCACGGCTTCTGGCCCTTGAGACCCGCGCGCGCCACCTTATCGATGAAGAGTTCCTGCCACTGAACGTTGGTCGCCCGGCGCAGACCAAACTCGATCATGCCCGCCGCCACCGTGGCGTTGGTGAAGCGATCGATCAGGATGAAACTGCCCGTCTCGGCGCTATCGCCATAGGAGTCGAACACCAGCGGCTTGGTCATGCTGAGATTGCACAAGCCGACCTCGTTCATCTCCAGGGTCTTGCCCGCCACGTGATCGAGATTGTCGACATTGAGTTTGTATTTGAGCGCGGAGACGGTCGCCGTGGCCGTCTGGCTGCCGCAACGGATCGTATAGGTCCGGCCTGGAAGCATGGCTTCCTCATCGAACCAGATGACCTTTGCCGAGATCTGGTCGGCCAATGACGGTGCCGCGTCCGGCGAGGCGATGACATCGCCCCGGCTGGCATCCACCTCTTCGGCGAAGGTGAGCGTGATCGCATCGCCTTCTTGCGCCTCGTCGAGATCGCCGTCGGCGGTCACGATGCGGGCAATGTGCACCCGCCTACCCGACGGATGGATGACAACCTCGTCGCCCGCCTTGACGCTGCCGCGAGCCACCGTGCCCGCATACCCGCGGAAGTCGAGATGCGGCCGGTTCACCCATTGCACCGGAAAGCGAAACGGCCCCTCCGCCGCCGTGCGGCTGACATCCACGGTCTCGAGATGGCCCAGCAGGGTCGGCCCGTGATACCAGTGCATATGCGCGCTCGGGCCCGTCACGTTATCGCCCTTGAGCGCCGAAACGGGGATGGCGACGATCGACTCGAACCCGAGGGGCTCGGCGAAAGCCTCAAAGTCCGCAGCGATGGCGTCGAACCGTTCCTGATCGAAGTCGACCAGGTCCATCTTGTTGACAGCGACAACCACCTTTTTGATGCCGAGCAATGACAAGATGCAGGCGTGACGCCGCGTCTGAGTCAGCACGCCTTGGCGTGCATCGACGAGCAGCACGGCGAAGTCGCAATTTGATGCGCCCGTGGCCATGTTGCGCGTGTACTGCACATGGCCTGGCGTGTCGGCCACGATGAATTTCCGCCGCGGCGTCGAGAAATAGCGATAGGCGACGTCGATCGTAATGCCCTGCTCGCGCTCGGCCTGAAGACCGTCCACCAGCAAGGAGAGGTCGAGATCCCCGCCCCGCGCCGCGTTCGGACGCTTGGATTCGCGCTCTACACTCTGCAGCTGATCCTCGAACACCAAAGCGGAGTCGTAGAGCAGCCTGCCAATCAACGTGCTCTTGCCGTCGTCCACGCTGCCGCAGGTCAGAAAACGCAGGAGCCCGCGATTCTCCTCGGCGACGATCCGGGCGGCGAGCCGGGCGCTTGCACTGTCCTTGGTACCGGCGACCACGCTCAGCTGCGGCATCAGAAGTAGCCCTCCTGCTTCTTCTTCTCCATCGAGCCCACCTGATCGTGGTCGATCACGCGGCCTTGTCGTTCCGAATGCCGCGACGCGATCAGCTCCTCGATAACCTCGGGCACCGTTACCGCGTCGGACTCGACCGCGCCCGTCAGGGGATAACAGCCCAGCGTCCGAAAGCGCACTTTGCGCATCTGGGGCGCTTCGCCATCGTCGATCGGCAGACGGTCGTCGTCGACCATGATCAAGGCGTCATCGCGCTCGATCACCGGCCGCTCTTTCGCGAAGTAGAGCGGCACGACCGGAATGTCCTCAAGATAAATGTAGGTCCACACGTCAAGCTCGGTCCAGTTCGACAGCGGGAACACACGCATGCTCTCGCCCGGATTGACCTTGGTGTTGGCCAAGTGCCAGAGCTCCGGCCGCTGACGCTTCGGGTCCCAGTTATGCGCGGCGTTCCGGAACGAGAAAATGCGCTCCTTGGCGCGCGACTTTTCTTCGTCGCGGCGCGCGCCGCCCAACGCGGCGTCGAAGCCGTGCCGCGCGAAGGCCTGCTTCAACGCTTCCGTCTTCATGATGTCGGTATGCAGCGCACTGCCATGGGTGATGGGCGAAATGCCTTCGCGCACACCGTCCTGGTTGGTGTGCACCCATAGGTCGATGCCCAGCCGCTTCGCCTCCCGGTCACGAAACGCGATCATCTCGCGAAACTTCCAGGTCGTGTCCACGTGGAGCAGCGGGAACGGCGGTTTGGCCGGATAGAATGCCTTCATGGCGAGGTGCAGCAGGACCGATGAATCCTTGCCGATAGAGTAGAGCATCACCGGGTTGCGGAACTCGGCGACGACCTCGCGCATGATGTGGATGCTCTCCGCCTCAAGCTGGCGGAGATAGGTCGAAAGGCGCTGCTTCATCACTTCGCACTCAAACTCGTCGGTCGGGAGCCCTTGGGCGCGGCCTCCTCTTTCTGGGCGGCCTTGCCGTTCTGAGCCTTGGCGTGTTCCTCGGCCTTTCGCTTCGCGGCGAGGTAGCGATAGGCGCTAAGCGGGATCAAGACGAGATAAGTCACTGACCCCACAGCGAGAGTGAGTGATGGATAGGTCAAAAGCAGGGCAATGAAAAGCGCGGCCAGCACGAAAACTGGCGGCACATACTCCCTGGGGATCCTCTGGCCGATCATTTTCAACGAAAAGGTCGGCACATTGGAGACCATCAGCAGAGCGATCCCGATCGTATAGAGCAGGACGAGCGGGGTCAGGCTCGGCAGATGGAGCCCCAGATCCTGGGCATAAATCGGCAAGAGCAGGATGATCGCGCCCGCGGGCGCCGGTACGCCCACGAAGAATGCCCCTTTCCAGACGGGCAAATCGGAGCGGTCGAGCGACACATTGAAGCGGGCAAGCCGAAGCGCGGAGCAGACCGCGAAGACCAGCACCGCGATCCAGCCCAGGCTGCGCAGATCCTCCAACGCCCAGTTGAACATGATGATGGCGGGCGCCACGCCGAAATTGACGAAGTCCGCGAGGCTATCGAGCTCGGCGCCGAAGCGCGAGGAGGCCTTCAGGAGCCGCGCCACATGCCCGTCGATGCCGTCGAGGAACGCGGCGAACACAAGTGCCGCCACCGCCAGATCCCAACGATGCTCGATGCCCATGCGGATCGCGGTCAGTCCGGCACACAGTCCGAGCAGCGTGAAGATGTTGGGAATGAGCACCCGGACCGGAACCTGGCCGCGGGCAAAAACGCGCGGCCGCCGTTTGCTGTCGTCTCTTTCGGGCTCGAAGGGAGGAAACATGGCCGCTTAAATCTTCCCCTCACCGACAAACGCCGCGAGCACCGTCTCGGCGCCAATCGCCGTCTGCCCAATTTCGGTCAAGAGCTCGGTGCCGGCCGGAAGATAAAGGTCGACCCGGCTGCCGAACCGGATCAAGCCGATGCGCTCGCCCTGCTCCACGCTAGCCCCCTCGCTCACGAAAGTCACGATCCGGCGCGCCACCAGCCCAGCGATCAGCACCACGCCGATCTTGGCCCCGGACTTGGTCTCGATGACCAGCGCCTGCCGCTCATTCTCCTCGCTGGCCTTGTCGAGTTCCGCGTTGAGGAAAGCACCGGGCACATAGGCGCTGCGAATAATCTTTCCGCCCACGGGCGCGCGCACGATGTGCACGTCGAAGACGGACAGAAACACCGACACGCGCGTCAACGTCTCGGTGCCGAGCGCAAGTTCGCGTGGTGCCGTCACGCTCTCGACCACAGCGGCGACCTTGCCGTCGGCGGCGCTGACGATCAGCCCCGGCCGGTCCGGCGTCACCCGCTCGGGATCGCGGAAGAAGTAAGCGATAAACGCCGTGAGCAATGCGGCGATCCAGCCGAGCAACGGCGCCAGCATGAACAGGAACAGCGTGGCGATGGCCGCCGCGGCCAGGAATTTGTAGCCGTCGCGGTGGATCGGCACGAAGGCGTTCGTGATGGTGTCGAGCAGATTATGCTTGTCGTTCATGGTGTCCCTGCGGTTCGATCAGCTTGAGGCCAGCGCCTCGTCCTCCAAGCGCTCGGCGGCGCGGGAGTCGGGCATGTCTTCGTTTTCGAGCGCGTGTGCCAGCCGCTCGCGCGCCTCGTCGGCCTCGCGCTGGCGCGCCCACAGGCTGGCATAGAGCCCGCCCTTGGCGAGGAGTTCAGCATGCGTGCCTTGCTCGGCGATCGCGCCGTCATCGAGCACGATAATATTGTCGGCATGAACCACGGTGGAGAGCCGGTGTGCAATCACGAGGCTCGTGCGTTCGCGGGCCACGCGCTCCAGCGCATCCTGGATCTCCATCTCCGTATGGCTGTCGAGTGCCGAGGTTGCCTCATCCAGCATCAGGATGGGCGGCGCCTTCAGGATGGTGCGGGCGATGGCCACGCGCTGCTTCTCGCCGCCTGAAAGCTTCAAGCCCCGCTCGCCGACCAGCGCGTCGTAGCCCTGCGGCAACGTCATAATGAAATCGTGGATCTGGGCGAGCCGCGCCGCTTCGCGCACTTCCCCATGAGTTGCCTCGGGCTTGCCGTAGCGAATGTTGTATTCGATCGTGTCGTTGAACAGCACCGTGTCCTGCGGAACCATGCCGATGGCCGCGCGCAGCGATTTTTGCGTCACGTCATTGATGTTCTGTCCATCGATGGTGACCTTGCCCTGCGTCAGCTCATAGAAGCGGAACAACAGGCGCGAGATGGTGGACTTGCCCGCGCCGGACGGCCCGACAATGGCGACCATCTTGCCCTCGGGGACCGCGAAGCTGACATCCTTAAGGATCGGCCGGCCCGGCTCATAGCCGAAAGACACGTGATCGAACGCGATCGCACCTTTGTTCACGCGAAGCGGCTTCGCGTTAGGACGGTCCACGATCTCCGCCGGCTGGTCCAACAGCGCGAACATGGTCTCCATGTCGATCAGCCCTTGCTTGATCTCGCGATAGACCATGCCCATGAAATTGAGTGGCATGTAGAGCTGGATCAGGATGGCGTTGATCATGACGAACTCGCCGACGGTCAGCACACCATGCGTGACGTCGCGTGCCGCCAGCAGCATGCAGACCACCATGCCGACCGTGAAGATCACCGCCTGCCCCGAGTTCAGCACGCCAAGCGTCGTATAGGTCCGGACAGCTGCCTTCTCATAGCGCGCCATGGAGGCATCGAAGCGCCGCGCCTCCAACTCCTCGTTCCCGAAATACTTCACCGTCTCGAAGTTGAGCAGGCTGTCCACCGCCTTTGAGTGCGCTTCGGTGTCGCTATCGTTCATGACACGGCGAATGGCGAGACGCTTTTCGGATGCGAAGAACGTGAACACGACATAGGCCGCCACGGTGGCGAACACGACGGCCACATACAGCCAGCCGAAATACCAAGCGACGAGGCCCCCGATCATGATCAGCTCGATCGCGGTCGGGATCGAATTCAACACGGCCATCCGCAGGATGGTGTCGACGCCCGAAATGCCGCGCTCGATGACGCGATTGAGCCCGCCCGTGCGCCGCTCCAGGTGGAAGCGCAAGGACAGCGCGTGCAGATGCCGAAACGTACGATCGGCGAGCCGCCGCACCGCGTTCTGCGATACGACCGTGAAGATCACGTCACGCAACTGCGCGAACAGCACCATGAGGATGCGGCCCACGCCATAAGCCACGATGAGCATGGCCGGAACGATCGCCAGCCCGAGAAATTCGACGCCTGATGTCGCAACGCCCTGGGTCGCACCGGTCGTGGACTCTCCGGTCAGAAAATCCACGGCGTTCTTATAGGCGATCGGCACCGCCAAAGTGATAACTTTGGCGAGCACCAGGGCGGCGAAAGCCACGATCACGCGCAGATGCAGATCCCGGCGGTTCTTCGGCCAGATATAGGGGAGCAGCTCGCGCAAGACCGCGAGCTGTCCCGCCCGCGCCTGAAGCGCGGCGTCGCTCGTCGATTGCGGCAGCCGGTCTTGCATGAAAGGTCTTTTCTATCAGCGCGCTATACGCGCGGCAAAAGGGGCAGCGCGAACCTGCTGCCCCTGCTCTGTAACGCATATAGTGGCGGAGCGCACCCGCGCCAAGCGGGTGTGCCAGAGGCTATTCCATGCCGGGGGGCGGCGCGGCCAAATCCTCGGGGCTGGGCGGTGACAGCGAGATGCGGAACGTCGCCCGGGCAGCCAGCATGTTCGTCTTCTCGTCGAGCTGCTCGACACGAACCACATGCACCTTGTCGTCGATCTCGAGCTTCTCCTCGACGCCCCACGCGCCGTCACCCTCGGCCGCCATGACCTGCGCAATGGGCTTTTCGTCGAGATAGATGTGGACCTTCTTGCCGGCAATGGCGGTGCCAGACAGCTTGAACGTACCGGGCCCGTCGCCCTCTCTAACGTAGTCGACGACACCAACCTTGATCGGGGATTTCGGCGACGGCGATGACGCCTCGCCCACCACGTCGGCCTTGGGTGCGTCGCCCTCGGCGGCAACCGCTGGCAAGACAGGCACCATCAGGGTCATGAACGCGGCCACCGCCCACGCAGTCAGCTTGCTTCCAATCATCTCGTTCATTCCTCGCAAAAACCAGTTTTTCTCGATCTTTTCGGACGGCCACTCTCGGGCCTCTCGAAGACGTTGGACGGACCCTACCGGATCGTTTTCCTGCCTTCCAGACCGTTCACCAAACAGGGTTGCTTGACGCCCGCAGAAGCCCGGTGGCACATGGCCCCCATGAGCCAGGACCCCATGAGCAAAGTCCAACCAACTCTTCAAACGATTTGCGTCTATTGCGGTTCCGGCGCGGGGCGCACCCCCGCCTTTGCCGAGGCGGCGAAGGCTCTTGGCAAGACACTGGCCGAGGCGGGCATCGGTCTCGTCTATGGCGGCGGCGACCTCGGACTGATGGGCCTCATTGCCCGCGCGGTGCTGGAAGGCGGGGGGCATGTCACCGGCATCATCCCCGGGTTCTTAAGCGCGCGCGAACACATGCTCGTCGAGGCTCAGGAGCTGATCGTCGTCGACGACATGCATCAGCGCAAACATCTGATGTTCGAGAAATCCGACGCGTTTGTGGCGCTCCCTGGTGGTATCGGCACGCTGGAGGAGTTTGTCGAGCAGCTCACCTGGACCCAGCTCGGCCGGCACCGGAAGCCTATCGTGCTCGCCAATATCGACGGCTTCTGGAATCCCCTGCTCGCCCTGTTCGACCAGATGACCGGCGAAGGCTTTATCCGCTCAGGCTTCGAGCTCAAGATGACCGTCGCCGCGCGGGTTGAAGACATCTTGCCGGCCATCGAACGCGGGCTCGAAGCTTACCCCGAGGAAGCCGAGGCCGAGGCGGAAGCGGAGATCGCCGCGAAGTTCTGACTACGGGGCCGGAGCGCCGTCGCGGATCAGCTTGTAGTTGATGGAATCGAGCAACGCCTCGAACGAGGCGTCGACAATGTTCGGCGACACGCCCACGGTGAACCACCGCCGCCCCTCGCCATCGCGGCTTTCGACCAGGACGCGCGTCACAGCGTCAGTTCCGCCCGTGAGGATACGCACCTTGTAGTCCACGAGCTTGAGGTCATCGATATAGCGCTGGTAGGAACCGAGATCCTTGCGCAATGCATTGTCGAGCGCGTTCACCGGGCCATTGCCCTCGCCGACCGACATCACCGTCTCACCGTTGATGCGCGCCTTGACGGTCGCCTCCGACATGGTGACGAGCTCGCCGAGCGCATTGTGCCGCCGCTCCACCATGACGCGGAACGAGTCCACGTCGAAGAATTGCGGCACGTTGCCGAGCAGGCGGCGGGCCAGAAGCTCAAAGGAGGCTTCCGCCGCCTCATAAGCGTAGCCCACAGCCTCGCGCTCCTTCACCACTTCAAGGAGCCGCGCCACGCGCGGATCGTCCTTCGGCACGGCGATGCCGATCCGCTCGAGCTGCGCCATGATATTCGAGCGGCCGCCCTGGTCGGAGATCAACAGCCTTCGAACATTGCCGACCGAGTCCGGCGACACGTGCTCATAGGTGCGCGGGTCCTTCTGCACGGCGGAGACATGGATGCCGCCTTTATGGGCAAAGGCGGATTCGCCCACATAGGCCGCATGCCGGTTCGGCGCGCGGTTCAGAAGCTCGTCGAGAATGCGCGAGGCATGGGTCAATGTCGCAAGTTTCTGCGGCGTGACATTTGTCTCGTAACGCTCGGCATAGTCCGTCTTCAGCATGAGCGTCGGAATGATCGATGTGAGGTTGGCGTTGCCGCAACGCTCACCGAGTCCGTTCAGCGTGCCTTGGATCTGGCGCGCCCCGGCGCGAACCGCGGCCAGCGAATTCGCCACCCCGTTGTCGGTGTCATTGTGCACGTGAATGCCCAAATGGTCGCCGGGCACTTGCTTCACCACTTCGGTGACGATCGCCTCGATTTCCTCGGGCAGCGTCCCGCCATTGGTGTCGCACAGGACCACCCAGCGGGCGCCAGCTTCATAGCCCGCTTTGGCGCAGGAAAGCGCATAGTCGGGGTTCGCCTTGTAGCCGTCGAAGAAATGCTCGCAATCGAGCAGCGCCTCGCGGCCACTTGCGACCACGGCCTCAACTGACTCCTTGATCCCGGCCAGGTTCTCATCGAGCGTGATACCGAGCGCCACATCCACATGGAAGTCCCAGGTCTTGCCCACCAGACAGATGGCGTCGGCCTCGGCCGAAAGCAGCGCCTGGAAGCCAGGATCGTTGGAGATCGACCGGCCGGGCCGCTTGGTCATGCCGAACGCCGTGAGCTTGGTGGTGCCGAGCTTGCGCTTTTCCCCGAACAGCTTGGTGTCGGTCGGGTTCGCGCCGGGATAGCCGGCTTCCACATAATCGATACCAAGCCCGTCCAGTTGCTCGGCGATCAGAAGCTTGTCCTCGAGCGAGAAGTCGACGCCGTGCGTTTGGGCGCCGTCGCGCAACGTCGTGTCGTAGAGGGAGAGCTGTTCGCGCGTCATGACTTACACCACATCGAAGAAGAAGTGCAGCGCGAGCAACACGGCCAGCACGAGCACCACAAGCTTGATGACGAGATAGACCCGCTTGGAGCCTTTAAACGGCACGTCTTGAAGAAACGGTCTCATTGCGCGGCCTCCTGACCGGCGAGCGTCTTTTTCATGGTCGTGTTGGACAGCCATTCGTCACCACGCCGGATGCTGTTGCGCTGCTGCGCCTCGTAGCCGCGCTTGGCAAAGAAATCATAAGCTGTATCGCACACGTCGACGTTGAGCGCCGCCGCGCCGCGCCCACCGGCGAGTTTCTCCAGGGCATCGGCAAGCAGCGCCCCGGCCCCGCGCTCGACCGCCGCCGGATGCACATAGAAGAAGCCTATTTTGTCGTCGGTCTCCAGCGAGCCAAACCCCACCGGCGCTCCGCCCAGGGTCGCCACGATGGTCACCTCGTCCGCCAGCCGCTTGGCGAAGGCCGCCTCGTCATCGACAGCCGCCACCCACGCCTCCTGCTGCTGTTCCGTGTAGTCGTCGCCGGTCAGCTCCATGATGCTCGCCCGGAAGATCTCGGCGAGCAGCGGCGCCTCGTCCGGCAGCATCGGCCGCAACGCAAGCTGAGGGTTGGCTTCCGCGCTCATCGTGCAAACTCCCACTCAGTCTTCAACTCACCCGTCTCCGGGTCCTTGGCATCCTTCAACACGACACCCATGGCTTCGAGTTCGCCGCGAATTCGGTCTGCTTCCTTGAAGTTCTTTGCCTTACGGGCCGCAAGACGGGCGGCGATCAGCGTATCGACCTCGCCCGTATCGGCTGCGCCTGCACTGTCCTGTTGGACACGCTCGATGCTCCCGCGCTCACCCGAAAAGCCGAGGAGCTGAAGCGCGGCCCGCAGCTCCTCGAAATGGCCGGCGCGGTGCAGCCTATGCAATTCGGCGATCGCCTTGGGCGTGTTCAGATCGTCCGACAGCGCTTCAAGTACGGGCGCCGGCACATCCGGCGCAGGCGCGGCGCGTTCCACGTCGCCATACCAATCCCACAGCGTCCTGTGCGAGTCGTCGAGTGCGACAAGGGTCCAATCGAGCGGCTGGCGGTAATGCGTCCGCAGCATGTTGAGACGCAGCGCCTCACCCGGCCAAGCATAGCCCTGCCAGCCGGTCAGCAACTCATGCACGGTAACGAAGTTGCCGAGGCTCTTCGACATCTTCTCGCCCTCCACCTGGAGGAAGCCATTGTGCATCCAAACATTCGCCATGAGTTGCGTCCCGTGCGCGCAACGCGACTGGGCAATCTCGTTCTCATGATGCGGAAATACGAGGTCGATGCCGCCGCCATGGATATCGAATACCTCGCCGAGATGCGCCGCCGACATGGCCGAACACTCGATGTGCCAACCGGGGCGCCCCGTTCTCTCGATGCCGCCCGGCGAGGGCCATGAGGGTTCGCCCGGCTTCGACGGCTTCCACAGCACGAAATCCATCGGGTCCTTCTTGTAAGGCGCCACCTCGACGCGCGCGCCGGCGATCATCTCATCCAGCGACCGGCCCGACAGTTTGCCGTAGTCGGTCATGGAGGCGACGTGGAACAGCACGTGGTCCTCGGCCACATAGGCGCAGCCATTGGCGATCAGGCGGTCGATCATCGTGCGCATCTCGCCGATATGCTCCGTGGCGCGCGGCTCGACCGTGGGATCGAGCGCACCAAGCGCATGCATGTCGTCGTGGAACTGCGCCTCGGTCTTCTCGGTGACCTTGCGGATGGCCTCATTGAGCGGCAGTTCGGGATGATCCCGCGCCGCCCGCGCGTTGATCTTGTCGTCCACGTCCGTGATGTTGCGGACGTAAGCGACGCGGTCGGGCCCGTAAAGATACCGCAGCAGGCGGAACAGGACATCGAACACGATGACCGGGCGCGCATTGCCGATGTGGGCATAGTCGTAGACCGTCGGCCCGCACACATACATGCGTATATGCGCGGGATCGAGAGGCTGGAAAGCCTCCTTGGTGCGGGTAAGCGTATTGTAAAGCGTAAGCGACACTAACAAGCCCCTTCGGCTTGAGGCCCGCCGGATGTTCGTCAGGAAACAGTGTGATGGTTAATAGAAGAACGACCCGCGCGAGCTTATTTTGCTAGCCGGGAATAATGCAGCCGGAAATGATAAAGTTCGGTTGCGCGTGCTTCATCTTGAGGCCGCTTATGGCGGTAAACCGCCAAATCGTCAAGCAAACCATCATATTCATGCCTCATTGACCCCGGAATTTAAGGGCGCATAATGGGTTAGAGGCTTCCCGGGGATCGGAAAATCATCGTGAACGTTCATCGCCATTTTCGGCGCATCCTCGCGCCGTCTGTGCGGTCGATCGGCCGTCCGGGCGCGCTTGTGCTCGCGCTGGGCATCCTCGCGACCCCCAGCATGACCCTGGCGCAAAGCGAGCAGGACATCCGCTGCATGCAGCTCCAGCAGGAGATGGCCGCGGCCCGTGGTGGTGGCGCGAACGCCGGCGAACTCGCCAATCTCGATCAACAGATCGGCCAGCAGGACCGCATCTATCAGGGCACCCAAGCCGCCATGGAGGATTCGGGCTGCTATGAGCGCATGTTCATCTTCGGGCGCTCACTGAAGCGAACTCCGAAATGCCTCAACATGAACGCTCGCGTGGAAGACGCACGCCGGCAGCTCGCCCGGCTTCAGGGACAGCAAAAGTCCCTGCAGCGCGGCGGCGGCAACAGACGCCGTCAGGCCGAGCTCCAGCAGGCCCTGCAGCGCAATGGCTGTAGCGGCGCCCCGAGCGGCGGCGGCGGTCTGTTCGACTTCTTCGGCGGCCCTCGTGAGCCGGAGTACCAGTCTCCGATCTATCGCAGCATCAACCCCAACGGCCGCTACCGCTCCGTCTGCGTGCGGCTGTGCGACGGCTTCTACTATCCGATCAGCTACTCGACCTATGGCAGCCAGTTGGCGCAAGACGCCGATAAGTGCCAGGCAAACTGCGCCGCCCCCGCCGAGCTTTACGTCTACAGTAATCCGGGCCAGGAGATCGAGCAGGCCATCTCCCTGAGCGGCTCCGCCTATATGGATCTGCCGGTAGCGCTAAGATACCGGAAGGAATACGTCAACGGCTGCTCCTGCAAGCAGACGGAGTACAACCCGACCGACATCGAGGCCGCCAACAAGAAGGCGCAAGCCCCCGATCCCGGCGCGCAAGCGAACGCGGCCGGTGGAGCACAGGCCCCGGCAGCCGCCGCGCCCGCGGTGGACCCAGCCCAGATGCCGGAACTCGATCTCGACATCACCGGAAGCGCCGGTCCGGCAGAGGCCGCGCCGCCCGTGCAACAAGCCGCACCGGCGCCTGCACCGGCCGCAGCCCAAGCCCCCGCACCGCCGCCTCCCGCGCCCGCCACGGCCCAAGCGCCGCCTGCACCCGCGCAAGGTCAGTCGACCATCATCAAGAAGCCCCGCGCCGCCGCAAACTAGGGTCGGCTCACGTCAGGCTTGGTTGCCCTGCAACCGCGCATGCGCGCGGTCGCGACCGATCAGCGGCAAGAGTTGTTTGAGCTCGGGCCCGTTCGTTTCGCCTGTTAGCGCAAGCCGCAAGGGATGGAACAACGCCTTGCCTTTGGCGCCGGTCGCTTCCTTCACGGCCTTGGACCAAGCCTGCCACGTTTCATCGTCCCACGGCTCAGCCGGCAGGAGCTTCGCGGCCTCACCGCAAAGATCGGGATTCTCGATCACGGGCTGGAGCGGACCCGCGACCACGCGCCACCAGGTCTTGGCGTCTCCCAGCACCGTCAGATTGCCGCGCACGGCCTCCCAGAACGCCTCGCCGCCTGAAACACCCATGGCCTCGAGGCGGTCGGCCACCGCGGCGAAGGGCAGAATGTGCAGCAGCTTCGCGTTCAACAGATGCAAATCGTGCGGATCGAACCGCGCGGGCGCCCGCGACAGCTTCCCGAACTCGAAGGCCTCCACCAGGTCATCGAGGCTCGCATGGGGCGCGACCGGGTCCGAGGTGCCGATCGTTGCCGCATAGCTGGTGACTGCGAGCGGCTCGAGCCCGTCGGCCCGCATGCCCTCGATGGCAAGCGAGCTATCGCGCTTCGACAGGGCCTGCCCGTCAGCCCCGACCAGGAGATTGTGATGACCGAAGGCGGGCGGCGTGGCGCCCAGCGCCTCGAACAGCTGGATCTGCGGCGCCGTGTTGGCCACATGGTCCTCGCCGCGGATGACATGGGTCACGCCGAGATCGATGTCGTCGACCACGCTCGGCAGCGTGTAGAGATAGCTGCCATCGCCGCGGATCAGCACCGGGTCGGACAGGGAAGCAGCATCCACGTGCTGGCTGCCGCGCACCAGATCGTCCCACACCACATCGCGCGGCTCCAACAAGAAGCGCCAATGGGGCGTCCGCCCTTCCGCCTCGAGCTTGGCCTTCTCCGTGTCGGTGAGCTCAAGCGCCGCGCGGTCATAGACGGGAGGCTTGCCCCGCGCCAGCTGGCGCTTGCGCTTCAGATCGAGCTCCTCCGGCGTCTCGTAGGCCGGGTAGAGCCGGCCCAGTCTTTTCAGCGTCTCGACCGCCGCGTCGTAGAGCGCGAAACGGCCTGACTGATGCACCAGCCTGGCCCATTCGATGCCGAGCCAAGAGACATCCTCCTCGATGCCGTCCGCGAATGCCTTGGTGGAACGCGCGGTGTCCGTATCGTCGAGGCGCAGGATGAACTCGCCACCCTGCTTGCATGCGAACAGATAATTGATCAGCGCCGTGCGGATATTGCCGGCATGGAGCCGTCCCGTGGGACTCGGCGCGAAACGAACGGTGACGGCCATCACAGCCGCTCGCGGAATTTGTTGGTGATGGGATAGCGGCGGTCGCGGCCGAAATTCTTGGCGGTGATCTTCACGCCGGGCGCCGCCTGGCGCCGCTTGTACTCGGCGAGATAGAGCATGCGCTCGACCTTCTGCACCAGCTCTGGCGCGTGGCCCCGCGCTATGATCTCCGGCACCGGCATCTCCAGCTCGACCAGGCAATTGAGAATGTCGTCCAGCACCGGATAAGGCGGCAGGGAATCCACGTCACGCTGGCCGGGCTTGAGCTCGGCGGACGGGTCCTTGGTCAGCACGCTCTCCGGGATAATGGTCCCTTCCGGCCCGAGACAGGTTTTGGGCCGATGCGCGTTGCGATAGCGCGACAGCGCATAGACCTGGCCCTTGTACAGATCTTTCAGCGGATTGAAGCCGCCATTCATGTCGCCATAGAGCGTGGCATAGCCCACCGAGACTTCCGACTTGTTACCCGTGGTGAGCACCAGCGGCCCGAGCTTGTTGGAGATGGCCATGAGCAGCGTCCCGCGCGCCCGCGACTGAAGGTTCTCCGCCGTGAAATCCTGCGGCGCGCCCTGCAGCACATCCTCAAGACACTTGCTCAGGGCCTCGACCCCGTCATGTATCGGCACGATGTCGTAACGCACTTGAAGCGCCTGCGCGATCGCCTCGGCATCGCTCAAGCTCTCCTTGCTCGTGTACTCGTAGGGCATCATCACACAATGCACGCGGTCGGCGCCGAGCGCGTCCACGGCCATCACGGCGCAAAGCGCGGAGTCGATGCCGCCCGAAAGCCCGAGCACGACGCCAGGGAAGCCGTTCTTGTCGATATAGTCCCGAAGTCCGGCGACGCAGGCGAGGTAGTTGGCGGCATCGCCCTCTTCCACCTCCGCAACCGGCCCCGGCAGGCAGTGCCAGCGGCCGTCCTCGCGGCGCCATTCGGTGACGGCCAGCGCCACCTCCCAAGACGGCAACTGTACGGCAAGCACCCCGTCGCCGTTGAGCACGAATGAGGCTCCGTCGAACACGAGCTCGTCCTGTCCGCCGACCTGATTGAGATAAGCGAGCGGACGGCGCGTCTCCTCTACCCGGGTCTCGGCGACGCCGTAGCGGGTTTCCTGCTTGTCCATCCAATAGGGCGAGCCGTTGGGAACGATCAGGATTTCGGCGCCTGCCTGCACCAAGGCTTCGCACACTTCATCGGCCCAGATGTCCTCGCAGATCGGCACGCCGAGACACACGCCGCGAAAATGGATCGGCGCCGGCATCGGTCCCGGCGCGAACACGCGCTTCTCATCGAACACGCCGTAATTCGGCAGGTTGTTCTTGTAGCGCACCGCCTCGATGCGGCCCCCGTCCAAGAGCGCCACCGCGTTATAGACGAACGGCGGCTCGCCCCAGGGCAGGCCCATGAGAATGGCCGGACCGCCATCTTCGGTGTCGCGCGCCAACGCCTCGCAGGCCTCTCGCGCCGCTTTCTGCAACGCAGGCTTCAGCACCAGATCTTCCAGCGGATAGCCAGTGAGGTAAAGTTCGGTAAACGCGATCAGCTCGGCGCCGGCCTCGCCCAGAGCCTTGCGTGCCGCCCGCGCCGTCTCGAGATTACCCTCAATATCGCCCACGACCGGATTGAGCTGCGCAAGCGCGAGCTTGAATGAGTCTTTCGTGTTCTCCGCCATGACAGGAACCTAGTACGAAAGCCTTCAGAATTGACTCATGCCCGGCCTTGGGCCGGGCATCCACGATTTTCTGTCCGTGATCGAAGACGTGGATGGCCGGGACAAGCCCGGCCATGACGCATCAGGCCGGGCCTACTCGCCCGCGGCGATGGAGACTTCGGCTTCGGGACGTCCTTCACGCTCACGCTTTAGCCTTTCGGCCACGATGAACGCGAGTTCGATCGCCTGGTCGGCATTCAGCCGGGGATCGCAATGGGTGTGGTAGCGCGCCGACAGATCCGTCTCGGTGACGGCCTTGGCGCCGCCCACGCATTCGGTCACGTTGCGGCCGGTCATCTCCACATGGATGCCGCCGGCATGCGTGCCTTCGCCGCGATGAATATCGAAAAACCTCTCGACCTCTTTCAGGATCAGATCGAAAGGCCGCGTCTTGTAGCCGCTGCTGCCGGCTTTGATGGTATTGCCGTGCATCGGATCGCACGCCCATACCACCGACTTGCCCTCGCGCTCCACCGCGCGAATGAGCGCCGGTAGGTGCTCGCCGACCTTGTCGGCACCGAAACGGCAAATCAGCGTTAGCCGGCCCGGCTCGTTCTGCGGGCTGAGCAGATCGATCAGCTTGAGCAGCCCGTCCGGCGTGATGCTCGGACCGCACTTCACGCCGATCGGGTTCCTAATGCCGCGCAGATAATCCATATGGGCGCTGTCAAGCTGGCGCGTCCGATCGCCGGCCCACAGGAAATGGCCGGACGTCGCATACCAATCGCCGGACGTGGAATCGATGCGCGTGAGCGCCTGCTCGTAGCCGAGCAGCAGCGCCTCGTGACTCGTATAGAGGCTCGTCGAACGAAGCTGCGGCGCGTTGTCCGGCGTGAGCCCGATGGCGCGCATGAAGCGCAGCGTCTCGGCGATGTGATCCGACAGCTCCTGATAGCGGTGCCCGGCCGGGCTATCTTTGACGAAGCCGAGGTTCCACTGATGCACATGCTCCAGATTGGCGTAGCCGCCTTGGGCGAACGCGCGCAGCAGGTTCAGCGTGGCCGCCGCCTGGCGGTAGGCCATCTGCATGCGCTGCGGGTCCGGCGTGCGGGCGCTTTCGGTAAACTCGATGCCGTTGATGATGTCGCCGCGATAGCTCGGCAGCTCCGTGCCGTCTTGGGTCTCCGTGGCCGAGGAGCGCGGCTTGGCGAACTGGCCGGCGATGCGGCCGACCTTCACCACTGGCGAGCCGCCGGCATAGGTCAGCACCACGGCCATTTGCAGGAACACGCGGAAGAAATCGCGGATCGTATCGGCGCCGTGCTCGGCGAAGCTCTCGGCGCAATCGCCGCCCTGAAGGAGAAAGGCCTCCCCTTGCGCGACGCGGGCGAGCTTGGCCTTAAGCTCCCGCGCCTCGCCCGCAAAAACGAGCGGCGGGAAGCTGGCGAGCTGGGTCTCGACCTCGGCGACTTGCGCCGGGTCGGGATAGACCGGGACCTGCTCGATCGGCTTCGTGCGCCAGTGATCGGGGCTCCAACGCGGTGCCATGCGTAAACTCTCCACTTAAGTTCCCGCTATATAAGCGATTGAAATGACTGTGGCTAGGCAAGCTTGCATCGATTGCCGACTCCCCCCAAGCATGCCACAAATTCCTTAAGGCCATGGGAAGGAACATGATTTTGCCTCATCGGCTCGAGCACAGCCACACGCCCGGCGCGATTGCCAAGCGCCTGCGCGACGGGCCGCGCGTCAGCTACTTGCGCGACTGGGTCTATGGCGGCATCGACGGCACCGTGACGACCTTCGCCATCATGGCGGGCGTGGTCGGCGCCAGCCTCTCCCCGACCGTGGTGATCATCCTCGGCGTCGCCAACCTGCTCGCCGACGGCTTCTCCATGGCCGCCGCCAATTTCACCGGCACCAAGGCCGAGCAGGACGAATACCAGCAACTCCGTCATATGGAGGAGCGCCACGTGGCGCTGGCGCCGGAGGGCGAACGCGAGGAGATCCGGCAGATCTTCCGGGCCAAGGGCTTCGAGGGCGAGGCTTTGGAGACCGCCGTTGGTGTCATCACCAAGCGCCGCGAGCGCTGGATCGACACCATGATGGCCGAGGAACACGGTATGCCCGCCGTGATCCGCTCGCCGCTGCATGCAGCGCTTTACACGTTCGCAGCCTTCGTGCTGTTCGGCAGCGTTCCGCTCATCCCCTATTTGCTTCGGCTGGACGAACCCGAACTGCCGTCGACGATTATGACCGGCCTGACCTTTTTCGGTATCGGCTCACTGCGGAGCTTTTGGTCGCCGACCCCCTGGTGGCGCGCCGGCCTGGTGACGTTGGCGATCGGAATGCTTGCCGCCGCCGTCGCCTATTTCGTCGGCGATTTCCTACAAGGGTTCGTCTAACGGCTTTGGCTCTCCCTTCGCCTCGCCAGTTATGCCACCATAAGCACCATGGCCATTCCGGAACCGACCTTCAGCATCGGCATCGAAGAGGAATATCTCCTCGTCGACAAGGAGACCCGCAACCTCGCGCCCGAGCCGCCGCCCGCGCTGCTCGCCAAGGCGGAGGAAGCGCTGCGCGGCCAGGTCAGCCCGGAATTTTTGCGCTCGCAGATTGAGGTGGGGACGCGCGTCTGCCGCTCGGTGCAAGAGGCGCGCGACGAGCTGGTGCATCTGCGCTCGACGCTCGGAACCATCGCTGATGAGTTCGGGCTCGCGCCCATCGCCTCATCGACCCATCCTTTCGCGCACTGGGAGAGCCAGCATCACACCGACAAGGAACGCTACAACGTTCTAGCCAAGGACCTGCAGCATGTGGCGCGCCGCCTCGTTATCTGCGGCATGCATGTGCATGTCGGCATCGAAGACGACGATCTGAGGATCGACCTGCTCGGCCAAGCGCCCTATTTCCTGCCGCATCTTCTGGCGCTGTCGACGTCGTCGCCCTTCTGGCAAGGCACGCAGACCGGCTTGAAGTCCTACCGCCTATCGGTGTTCGACGAGCTGCCGCGCACGGGCTTGCCCCATAACTTCTCGAGCTACAGCGAGTATGAGCGCACCATCGAGCTTCTGGTCAGCGCCGGCCTCATCGAGGACGCGACCAAGATCTGGTGGGACATGCGCCCCTCCGCGCGCTTTCCCACACTTGAGATGCGCATCACCGATGTCTGCCCGCTGATCGACGATGCGATTGCTATCGCGTCGCTCTATCGCTGCATCCTGCGGCTGCTTTATCGTCTGCGCCGCCGGAACCAGCGCTGGCGCCATTACCCGCCTTTCCTCATTCGCGAGAACCGCTGGCGCGCGCAACGCTACGGCATCGAGCAGGGCATGGTGGATTTCGGCAAGGGCGCCATTGTGCCCTTCGACACCCTGCTGCAGGAGTTGTTCGACCTGGTGGCCGAGGACGCCGCCTATTTCGGCTGCACGGCCGAAATGGCCCACGCGCGCAAGATCCTTCAACGCGGCACATCCGCGGACCGTCAACTCGCCCGCTACGAGGCGGTGAAGGCGCTGGGCGGCACCGAGCACGCGGCGCTTGTCGCCGTGGTCGATGAGATCGTCGAAGAGACTTTGACGCTACCGGGAGCGAAGAAGCCAGCCGGACGCGTCAAGGCCGGATAGCAGGAGAACGGTCGGTCAGTACCATATCTCCATCTTTAGCCCCCTCGCATCAGTCTTAGGCTCTTTTGGAACGCGGTGTGTCCAGTCTCTAGCCGCCACGGCAGCAGCGCAGGCATCAAGGACGTCGTCCGCCTTTGCTCCGGTGCCGAACCGCTGTCTGTCCATCCAATCGTCAACTCCTGAAATGCCCTCGCGACGAATAAGGCGGCGGCGAACTTCAATGCCCTCCCGCAACTTCTTACTGGGAAGAGAGCAGCCACGGTTTAGTCGAAGAAACACCAGCTCAGGATGCGTTTCACGCAGAGTGGCTTGTCGCTGGGCGTCGATAAAGCCGTCAACCTGCGCGATCTTTGGGATAAGGCTAAACAGCTGACGCGACACGCCTGCACCATGCTGCCTTCCCCACAAATTGGCCTGCTCGTACTTCTCAAACGTCAATAGCCCTCGTCGCGCACCGGTGAAAACACGGTTCCTATTTTTTTCAAGCATTCGCCTAGCTTCGAGATCACAAGCTCTGTTGCCACATTCCGGCAACCCGATGGGAATATCGATCATCGCACGAGCATGAGGATGGCTCAGCAAGGCATTGATGGACTTAAAAAAGCAAATTCCACCTTCGCCACCCTCGATCCAGACAGCGACCCAACCGTGTTTGTACCCATCGAGTCCGAAAACCTTCACGGCGCCCCCTAGAGCGTCGTCCCCATGCCACCGTCCACGTTGAGCGAGGCGCCGGTGACGTAGCCCGCCTCGTCCGAGGCGAGGAACAGCGCGGCGTTGGCGATGTCCTGGGGTTCGCCGAAGCGTCGCAGCGGCGTCTGGGTGAGCAGCGCCTTGGCGATCATCGGGTTGGAAAGATACCGCCCGATCAGCGCCGTCTCCACGTAACCGGGGAGCAGCGTGTTCACGCGGATACCGTAAGGCGCATATTCAACCGCCAGACTCCGCGACAGCGCCGACACCGCGCCCTTGGTGGCCGAGTAGACCGACATCTGGCGCGTATGCTTCACCGACATCACCGAGGACAGGTTGATCACCGACGCCTTGCCCGAGGCGCGCATCAGATCGAACGCCTCGCGTGCGCAGCGCACCGTGCCATCCACGTTGACCTGCCACACGCGGTCCCAGGACTCATCGTCCATATGCCGGAAGTCGGCCCGCTCGCCGATGCCCGCATTATTGACCAGCACATCGAGCCGGCCATGGGCCGACTTGATCTCGTCCATCAGCTTCTTCACTTGCGCGGTGTCGGTGATGTCGACGGTCTGCGCGCTCGCGGCACCATTCGACTTGACGATGGCGTCGGCGACCTCCTTGGCCGCATCCCCGTCGATATCCGCCACCACGACATGGGCGCCTTCGCGCGCGAAGGTCTCGGCGATGGCGCGGCCGATGCCGGCGCCCCCACCCGTAACAAGTGCGATTTTCTCCTCAAGCCGCCGCATCTGATCCCTTGATTGGTTGAGGCAGCTCCCATTTGTGCCGCATGGTTACAATTTCTTCGGCCAGGCTCGGATGGAGCGCCATGGTGGCATCGAGCTGCGCCTTGGTGACGCCGAGCCTGAGCGCGACGGCCGCCATCTGCACGATCTCCGCCGCATCCGGCCCTAGCATATGCACGCCGAGCACCTTGTCGGTCTCCGCGTCGATAATAAGCTTCATCATCACTTTCTCGTCCCGCCCGCTGATGGTCGCACGCATGGGGCGGAAGCTGGCCTTGTAAATGTCGATGAGGCGGTATTTCTCGCGCGCCTGCTCTTCCGTCAGGCCCACCGTGCCGATCTCCGGCTCGGTGAACACTGCGGTGGGGACAAATGCATAGTCCATGCATTTTGGACTATCCTCAAACACGGTTTCGACGAAGGCAGTCCCTTCGCGGATCGCGACCGGTGTCAGTTGCAGCCGATCGGTCACATCGCCGACGGCATAGATGCTGTCCACAGACGATTTCGAGTACGCGTCGACCACAACATGCCCATTCCAGCCGAGCTCGACGCCCGCCTGCTGGAGGCCGAGGCCCGCGGTGTTCGGCCCCCGCCCGGTGGCCGCCATGACGAGCGACGCGGAAATCGCGCCTCCTTCTTTCAATGAAACCCGATAGCCGCCCCGCTCCGTCTCGATGGCCGCCACATTGGTATTCATGCGGAGGTCCACGCCATGGTCTCGCATCGCTTCAGCCACGCCGTCGCGCAGATCCATGTCGAAATCGCGCAACACCTGCTCGCCGCGATAGAGCACGGTCACCGCCACGCCGAGCCCGGCGAAGATCGAGGCGAACTCCATGCCGATATAGCCGGCGCCAATGATGACGATGCTGTCGGGCAACGCCTCGAGTTGGAAGCACTCATTGGAGCTGATGAGATGCTCCTTGCCCGGCACGTCCGGCATCGACGGAGAAGAGCCGGTCGCGATCAGAACATACTCGGCCGAGACCGGTTGATCGCGGTCCGCCAAGCGCACGGTGTGCGGGCCCTCGACGGTGGCGCGGGCGAGGAAGCTGTCGACGCCCACATTCTCCAGCGTCCGCGTATACAGCCCGTTCAGCCGGTCGACCTCCCGATGCACGTTATGGATCAAGGTCGGCCAATCGAAACGCAAGCCCTCATAACTCCAGCCGAACCCACGCGCATCTTCGATCTCGCCGCCATAACGGCTGCCATAGACGAGAAGCTTCTTCGGCACGCAGCCACGGATCACGCAGGTCCCGCCGACCCGATACTCCTCGGCAATGCCGACGCGCTTGCCGAGCTCGGACGCGAGCCGCGCGGCGCGAACGCCGCCGGAGCCCGCCCCAATGACAAAAAGATCGTAGTCATACTCAGACGTCTGCTCGGACACTTCGGCCTCACGCTCCCGGACGGTGAATCGCTTGAACGCCACCGGCGCCCGCGACGATAGCCAGATCCGCAAGGCCAAGGAACAGCCCATGCTCGACAACGCCGGGCACGCGCTTCAAGGCAAAGGCGAGGACTTCCGGCTCGGGGATCTTGTGGAAGGCGCAATCGACGATGAGATTGCCCTGGTCGGTGACGAAGGGCACGTCCCCCTGCCCGGGTCTCAGCCGGAGGTCGCCCTCGCACCCGGCCTCCGCGGAGAGCGCCTCGATCAGCCGCATGGTCGCCCGCAAGCCGAAACGCACCACCTCGACGGGCAGTGGATGAGAGCCAAGAGTTTCCGAGAGCTTGCTGTCGTCGGCAATGACCACCATGCGATCGGACGCCGTGGCTACGATCTTCTCGCGCAACAGCGCACCGCCGCCGCCCTTGATCAGGCGCAGCTGGTCGTCGATCTCATCGGCGCCGTCGACCGTAAGATCGAGCTGCGGCGTCTCGTCGAGCGTGGACAGCGGAATGCGGAGCTTCGCCGCGCGCGCGCGCGTGGCTTCCGACGTCGGCACGCAGAGCACTTCGAGACCGTTGCGGACGAGCTCGCCGACGGCTTCGACGAAGTGATAGGCCGTCGAGCCCGTGCCGAGGCCCAGCCGCATGCCGGGTTTGACCAGCTCGATCGCGGCGTGCGCCGCTTGCGCCTTCAGGTCGTCGGCCTTCGCCGCGCTGTCTGCCATCAGCCTTCGAGCCCCCCCATCATGACGTATTTCAGTTCCACGAACTCATCGATCCCATGATGGGAGCCTTCGCGGCCTTGGCCCGACTCCTTCACGCCGCCGAACGGCGCGAGTTCCGAGGAGATGATGCCCTCATTGACGCCGATCATGCCATATTCGAGCGCCTCGGCCACCCGCCAAGCACGCGCGAGGTTGGACGTATAGAAATAGGCCGCAAGCCCGGACGGCGTGCCGTTGGCCAATGCGATCGCTTCGTCCTCGTCGCGGAAACGGAACAACGGCGCGACGGGCCCGAAGGTTTCTTCCTGCGCGATCTGCATGTCGGCCCTCACGTCCGCGAGCACGGTGGGCTCGTAGAACGTCCGCCCCAAAGCATGGCGCTTGCCGCCGGTCAGCACTTTCGCGCCTTTTGCCACGGCGTCCTTCACATGCGCTTCGACCTTAGTAAGCGCCGCGTCGTTGATCAGCGGACCTTGCACGACATCCTCTTCGTCACCCGCGCCGACTTTGAGCTTCGCCGCGGCCTCCGTCAGCCTCTCGGCGAAACGGTCATAGATCCCGTCTTGCACCAGGATGCGGTTGGCGCAGACGCAAGTCTGGCCCGAATTACGGTATTTCGAGGCAAGCGCCCCCTCCACCGCCGCGTCGACATCCGCATCGTCGAACACGATGAACGGCGCGTTGCCGCCAAGCTCGAGCGACAGCTTCTTCACCGTGTCCGCCGACTGCCGCATCAGAAGCTTGCCGATTTCGGTCGAGCCCGTGAACGTGATCATGCGCACCAGCGGATTGGACGTGAACTCGCCGCCGATCGCTACCGCATCGCCTGTCACCATATTGAGCACGCCCGGCGGTACGCCCGCCTCCTCGGCCAGCGCGGCCAGCGCCAAGCCGCAAAGCGGCGTCTCCGGCGCGGGCTTTACCACCACAGTACAGCCCGCGGCGAGGGCCGGCGAAATCTTGCGGGTGATCATGGCGAGCGGAAAGTTCCAGGGCGTGATGGCGCCGACCACGCCGACGGGCTGCTTCAGCACGAGCATCCGGCCGCTCTTCTTCGGCGACGGGATGATCTCGCCAAGGATGCGCTTCGCCTCTTCGGCGTAGAACTCGGTGAAGGACGAGGCGTAGTCGACTTCCGCGCGTGCTTCCGCGAGCGGCTTGCCCTGCTCCGCGGTCATGAGCTGCGCCAAGTCTTCTTTATGGGCACGCTGGAGCTCGAACCAGCGGCGCAAGATGGCGCCGCGCTCCTTGGCGAGCATCGCGCTCCAAGCCGGAAAGGCCGCGTTCGCCGCCTCGATCGCGGCGCGTGTCTCCGCCTGGCCGAGGTCAGGCACACGGCCGACCACCGCACCTGTCGCCGGATTGATGACCTCGTGCGTGGGCGTACCCGTCCATGTGCCATTAATCAGGCACTGGTCCTTGACGATTCCGGGCGTTTTAAGCTGCATGGACCGCTCTCTACGCCGCCGCTTGCCTGGCCGCAAGAGCCGCCGGCTTGCCTGGCCGCATGATCTTGCCAGGCTGCATGAGTTGCCTTGCCAGGTACAGAGTCACGTGTGAGAGAGGCGCGATGCTGAAAGGTGCAACCATCGTCTTCGATCTCGACGGCACCCTGGTCGATACCGCGCCGGACCTCACCAATGCGTTGAGCCACGTGCTGAGGCAGCGCGGCCACACGCCCGCCGCACCAGCGCTCGTGCGCGAATCCGCCGGGCGCGGCGCTCGGGCCATGATCGAGGAGGCGCTGTCCGCGGCCGGAGCCCAAGACGACGTGGACGCGATGCTGGCCGACTTCCTCGTCCACTACGAAGCCAATATCGCCGCGATGAGCCGTCCCTTCCCCGGCGCCGTGGCGGCGCTCGAACGCCTCACAAGCGCCGGCGCCAGGCTCGCCATCTGCACCAATAAGCGTGAGCGTCTCGCCCGCATGTTGCTCCAAGCGATTGATATGGAGCACTATTTTTCTGGCATGGCCGGCCGCGACACGTTTTCCGTGTCGAAGCCCGATCCGGGCCACCTCCTGAGCGCCATCGCCGCTGCCGGCGGTGACACAGGCCGCGCCGTCATGATCGGGGATAGCGCCGTGGACCTGCGGGCCGCACATGGCGCAAATGTCCCCTCGATCCTCGTGACCTTCGGCTATTGCCCGCCGCCGCCCGAAGGCCCTCGGCCGGATGCCGTCATCGACCATTTCGATGCCCTGGAGGGAGCCGTGCTGCCGCTCCTGAAACGCTTGACAGACAAGGCCAGCGCACCCTTCTAATTGCGCGCTGATCGAGCCTGCGGCGCCCTATTAACGCCGTGGTTTCATCATCGTTATCGTCATCAAAGTCCTGCGCAAGGAGAGACAGGTATGCGCGAACGCATCGTGACCAGCGTCTGCATGATTTTGCTCATGGGCGCCGCCGCCTATGCCGCCGATGCGGAACAGGCATGCATGGACAAACTCGCGCAGGCCGAGAGTCTGGTCGATCAGCGGGTCGAGGCCAAGGCCCTGAGCGAGGGAGAGGTCGAGGACGTAAACATGCTCCTCGACGAGGCGGACGCAGCCTGCACCACAGGCGATTACAAGAAGGCGGGCGAGACTTTGGCGAACGTCAATAAGATCGTCACGCCGGCGGCCCAGTAGACCCTCTGCAGGAAATTCCAGGAAGCAGCCTGCTCTTTGAGCGCGCCTTCCTTGACTTACCCCGGACCCACTCGCTAAATCCCCCGTTCCAGCCGCATCATCGCGAAAAGTTCGGGGATCCGGTCTTTCGCATGGAAGCGCCAAGCGGATCGGGCGGTTAGCTCAGCTGGTAGAGCACTGTGTTCACATCGCAGGGGTCACTGGTTCGAATCCAGTACCGCCCACCATCCGACTATCCTGAAAAATCTCAACTGGAAGTCCGGCCCGAGGAGCCTTGCCCTTAGCGTGCCGGCTGCGTCTTCGCCATGTTCGTGAGGTTCAGCCGGCTCGCGAGCAATCCATCGGACGCATTCGGATCCAACCAAATGCTTGGGCTTGCTTGTCCGGCTCGTGCCGTCACATCGCGGGCAGCAGTCGCGCCAAAAATCGCGACCACCGACAACGCTAACAGACCCATCATGACTTGTTGACGCATACTCATCGTCCGCCGAATCTGCGGCGGCAGCGATAAAATTTGCGTTTAAAGTTTTGGCTAAAAATGTCTTTACGGCGTTAACGCATGTCGCGTTCGGCGCGCCGCAAGTCGCATCAGCGTGCGGCCAAACTCAATGCGCGGACCTTATGAAAGAGCCGCCGTCCGAGGCTCTTAGTCTTTTCGCCGCCTCAGCGCATCGAGGCTCCAAGACCCACCACCGGCAAAGACAAAATACAGGAAGATGAAGCAGAACAGGATGGCAGCATCACCGCCATTCAACAGCGGATAGAACTTCTCCGGCGCATGATGGAACATCCAATAGGCGACGGCCATCTGACCGGAGAGGATAAAGGCCACGGGCCGCGTGAACAGGCCGACAACGAGCAGCGCACCACCGACCACCTCGAGGAGCCCCGCGATCCAGGGCAGTGACATGAGCTCCGGCGCGTGGTTGGACGCGGGGAAGCCGAAGAGCTTGGCCGAGCCGTGCTCGAAGAACAGAAGCGCCGCGACGATACGCAGGATGCTGAGGACGCGCGGCGCCCAAACGGTCTCAAGTGTGTCCAAGGTCATGGTGGCTACCCCCCTTTTGGCTTCTCATGAGCGTTATGGAGCCGGAGTGTAGCCCTTGGCCAACGGCCCGTCAGCACACGCTGTCGTTAGGAGATTTGGCAGGACCCCCGGCCGGACATGGCAGGATTGGGCCGCATCCGTCCTCGCGGCGGACTTCACCGCATGGCCCGAAGCCTTTGAAACGACTCGCGCCCAAAAAACGGGGGGCCATGGGCCCCCCGTAATTGTGCCTGACTTCGACGCGCGAACACCGCGCCCGCGCAGCCTTATGCGGCGGCGCTGGCCTTTGCCGTGTCAACGGACGCAACCGTCTTCAGGATCTGTGAGGCGATCTGGTAGGGGTCGCCTTGCGAGTTCGGCCGGCGATCTTCGAGATAGCCCTTATAGCCGTTCTTGGGGAACGAGTGCGGCACGCGGATCGAAGCGCCGCGATCGGCGATGCCCCAGCTGAACTGGTCGATCGCCTGGGTCTCGTGCTTGCCGGTCAACCGCATATGGTTGTCCGGGCCGTAGACAGCGATGTGGTCCGCGCAGTTGCTCTCGAACGCATCCATCAGCGCCATGAAATACGCCTCGCCGCCGACTTCGCGCAGATAGGTGGTGGAGAAGTTGGCGTGCATGCCCGAGCCGTTCCAGTCGGTGTCGCCAAGCGGCTTGCAGTGATACTCGACGTCGACCCCGTATTTCTCGCTGAGACGCTCCAGCAGGTAGCGGGCCATCCACATTTCGTCGGCGGCCTTCTTCGATCCCTTGCCGAAGATCTGGAACTCCCATTGGCCCTTCGCCACCTCGGCGTTGATGCCCTCGTGGTTGATGCCGGCCGCAAGACACAAGTCGAGATGCTCCTCGACGATCTCGCGTGCGATCGAGCCAATCTGTGAGTAGCCGACGCCCGTGTAATACTTACCCTGCGGCGACGGATAGCCATCGGCCGGGAAGCCGAGCGGCCGGCCGTCTTTATAGAAGAAGTACTCCTGCTCGAAGCCGAACCAGGTGCCGTCGTCGTCCAGAACGGTCGCTCGCTTGTTCGTCGGATGCGGGGTCTCGCCGTCCGGCATCATGACTTCGCAAAGCACCAGCACACCGTCTTTCCGCGCAGCGTCCGGGAAAACGCGGATCGGCTTGAGGACGCAATCGGAGCTGCTGCCTTCGGCCTGCATCGTCGAGCTTCCATCGAAACCCCACAGCGGAAGCTCCTCAAGGGACGGAAAGCTGGCGTACTCCTTGATCTGTGTCTTGCCACGCAGATTCGGCGTCGGGGTGTAGCCGTCGAGCCAAATATACTCGAGTTTGTACTTGGTCATTGCGAATCCTTCATGGTGTTGAGACGTAAATTGAACGCGGGAATCCCATCGCAGCCGTCAGAGGCAGACGGCCAACAGCGGACTCCCAAAGCAGCAAATGTGCCAAAGGGATAGGTGGGGCCCGGTCCCATCCGGACTCGCCCGCCGGACCCGACGAGGGCCCATCCTGCGCGTTCACTTTTCGGTAATAAATTGTGGGGCTTAGGCGATGCTCAGACGGCCCAAGCAAAATACGTGAGCGAAACAGGCGTGCCACACGCTCCAACGCCGCGCGCCCTGATGCGCGAAGCAGCAGACGAAAGAACCGCTGAAATAATAGTCATACAGCAAAATAATTATGCAAAGCGACCCCTCTCCCCTGTATACGGGAACTCAAGCCTGCGTCGGTGCGCTGAGTTATCGACACAGCATTTGAATGGAGAGAACCATGACGGCAAACGCATCTGAGGGGACGGCGAAGATCTACCAGTTCCCCAAGGGCGGCCGCGCTGGTCTGAGTAGCGGTCGCTATGAGACGAACCTCTCCGAGAACTTTGCAATGCCACGCATCGCAAAGCTCGCCTATGGCGGAGCCTCGTATCACGAGGCAGCCATTCGCGAAGAGGAACGGTCTCAGAGCAACTGACGGCTTACGTCCGTCTACATAGAGGGCCGGCTTCGAGAGAAGCGCGGCCCTTTTTTTTGCGCGGGTGATGCGCCGCTTAAGCGCGCGCGGGCCACGCGGTTTGCGCCGCATCTTCATCGCCGCTCTGAAACATCGAGAGCATGGGCTCATCCGTGAGCACCACCTCATCGAACACACCGAACCCGTTGAAACGATTCCCCAAGACCCGGCCATAGGCCCCGACCTGACCGATCTCCAAATAATCGCCTTCGGTGACGCAAGCCGGCAGGACAAAGGGACCCGGCAGATAGTCGGAGCTGTCGCAGGTCGGGCCGTAGAGCACGAATTCAGCCTCTGGCGACGCCGTCTTGTCCCTCGCCGGTGTCACCAGCCGTGCCGGAAATCGGAAGCCGGAATAAGCGGCATCGAACAGCGTGCCGAACGCCCCGTCATTAATATACAGCGCGTTCCCACGGCGCGCATCCACGCGCACGATGACGGACTCCGCCTCGGCCACCAGCGCGCGGCCGGGCTCGCACAGAAGCTCGCAATTGTGTTTGACCGCAAGCTCGTCGGACGCCTTGACGATCTCCTCCATGAAGCTTGCAAGCCTCGGCGGGTCTGAATGCGGATAGCGCGCCGGGAAGCCGCCGCCGATGTCGATAGCATCCACGAGCACGCCCGAGGACAAGATGAGCTGCCCCACCTGATGCAGCGCTTCGCCAAAGGCCGCCGGCACCACGGCCTGGGAGCCCACGTGGAAAGTGATGCCGAGACGAGTCGCGCGCTGGCGTGCCTTGAGCAGCAAGGCAGGGGCATCCTCTTGGCTGGCGCCGAATTTGCCTTCGAGCGGAATGAGACTGTGCGTGTTGGGGCAGGCGATCCGCAAGAACAGGGTCAGGTCGTCGGCGCCGTCTGTCTCCTCGAGCACCTTGTCCAGCTCATCGGCGGAATCGAAGGCGAAGCGCCGAACCCCGAACTCCCGATAGGCGCGGGAGATGGCGCCGCGCGACTTCACCGGATTCATGAAATAGAGCTCGGCGCCCGGGACCGCCGCCATGCGCTGGATCTCGACCAAGGAGGCCACGTCGAAGGCGGCGATGCCCGCCTCGACCAGGGCATCGATCACCTGGGGCGTGTCGTTGGCCTTGGCCGCGTAAAGCACCCGGCCGGGAAAATTGGCGAGAAACCAAGCGGCAGCGCGCGATGCGGCATGCGGCCGAAGCGCTAGTACAGGCCGCTCTGGGCGGCGGTGACGGAGAAGCTCCGCTGCGGAGGTGAAAACGTCCATCCCATGCGTACTCCCACACGAGATTGCCGATCTCGCTGCCCTTGGGCAGATGTCGCTGCCCCTGGGCGAGTCCGCTTGCGAGCCGGCGTGCCCCCTAAGAAATTCAGCCACCCTTGTAAAGAAGTTTTGGTGTGCTGACCATATGCGTGTGCTGACGATTTCTCGATTTCTGACCGCCTGCTCCCGAGCGAAAAAGCGCCCTATTCGCCGGGCTTGGCGGCGACGGTTCCGGAACTGGACAAGACGGGGGTCGCCACGCTCGAATAGACCGGCTGTTGCAAAAGGCCGAACGTCTTGCGCGCCGCGAGCCGCACCATGGCCGCCGTGTAGGCATAGATCTCCGCACTATCGACCGAGCCGTCGCCATTGCCCACCGGATAGAGATCGGCGCTGCCGGCAAGCCCCTCGATCGCATATCGGGTGAAGAGCCCGATATCGTAGCTCGTATCGATGAGCGCACGCTGGCCCCGGTCGGCAGCGGCCATCACCGTCACCGCGGAGAGCGGCTTGGGCGGCAACGCGGTGCTCGTGGTCTCCGGTAGATTGGGCGGCAGCACATAGTCGCCGTGATCACGCCCATAGGAACTCTCCAACAGCACGAGCACGGACTTCGCCTTCAACTTGGCGAGATTGGCGTAGAGCGTCGACAAGGGATAGCCGCTCCGCTCCTCGCGATAGGGCTCCGCGTCGACAGGCAGCATATAGGTCTCACTGTGGCTCGAATTGGTGGCGCCGTGGCCGGAATAATAGACGATGACCTTGGCATCGGGCTGCGCGCGCACCAGGCGCGCCAACTCGCCATCCGAGCCCGGCACCGGACCGAACACCCGTTCGAAATCGGCCCTGCGCGCATTCCGCAGATCGATGATGCGGTCCTGACGGAAACCGAGATGCTCGGTTAGGAAGAAATACATCGCGCCGGCATCGCTCCGCGCCGTCTCGGCGGTCGGCAGATTATCGTAGGCGCCGTTGCCGACGATGACGGCGATGGCCCCTGGGTCTTCAGGCGCCGGCGGCAGAGCTCGGTAGAGTTCGCGGATACGGCTGAAGGCTTTCACGACATTGCCGTTGCCAATGCCCGGGCGTGGAAGTTGACGCGGCGGCATGCTGCAAAGCTCAAGATGTCCTACGTCCTCGATGCGCCGGATATCGTCCAGCGACAAATGCCCCGCGATCTGCACGCAGGAACGGCACCAGACCACCCCGTACCGGTTTTGAAGATCGTCGAGCTGTGCCTGGCTCAGCCCCTTGGGCGACGGTAAGCATCCCGGCACGCAGGCCTGCGCCCTGACATCGTCGCCATGGGCCCGGCGCAGCACAGCAATCAGATCCTTCGGCAGACAATCGATCTCGAGACGGGTCGGCGGCAGTGGCGGCTCTTCTTCAACGACTGGTGCGGGCTCGCCCTCTCCGTCCGCGAGAGCGGCGGTGAGCGTCTCCCCATCCGCTTTCTTTGCTGCCGTCGGCGCGGCGTCTTCCGGCGCCGCGGCCTGGACTGGCTTAGGTTCGGGCTTAGTTTCGGGCTTAGTTTCGGGCTTGGGCTTCTCTTCCTTGCACAGCTCACCGATCTTCTTCAGCACGGGCTTGGCCAGAAAATCGCCATAGGCTTTAAGCCCGTGTTCGTTCTTGAAGTACCAATGGGCGGTCCAGGTGTCCTCGTTGGCCTCCCCGTCGATCGGCCCCTTGTAATAGCCGAGCTTGGCGAAGCACCGCTGCACCCGGGCGGTCGTCTCGGCCTTCACATCGCGGGATTCGGCGGGGGCGGTCGTCGGCTCGGTGTCTAACGTCACCACGGCGATGCGCGTCGGGGGCGTAAGCGGTTCGGCATGGGACACGCCCGAGGGTGCAATCGCACCCAGGACCGCCAGGGCGAGCCCAAACATCAGGCTTCGCCCGCTTTCCACTCTCCCCGCCATGATGACCCTCAACGCAAAACCTGGGTGATCGCGCCAAAACCGCGCGCACCAATTCAACACATTCACGCAATTCCAGAGCAAGAGCTAGGCCAAGCCTCGCCCTCTTTGGAGCCTCCAGAGCACGCTAGGGCCCGATGGCGGCGAGAGATTGGCGGGAGCCGCCATTAACGAGAAAAAACTCACCGCACGACGAGTTTAATGGCCGTTCGGGCCAAATCCTCGGAGGCATCGTCCGCATCCTCGGGCCCGGACTTCTCAGCCCCAGCGGACACATTATTTGCCGAAACCTTGTGCTTCTGCCCCGCGGCGACCTTTGCCGCCCCCTCCACCACGATCCGGCGCGTGAGGAACTGGCGGTAATTGCCGAGCGGCGTGAACTGCCGGGTCTTAAAATCGTGCTCGATGCCGTCGGCTTCAACGCCCGTCGCATTGCAGATGGCAATGACGGTCTCCGTGCCCGGATCCTTGAGCCTGAACTGGAACGGGGCGTCGGCGTCTGGGAACTTCATCTCCGTATTGGCCGGCAGGAAATTGTCCTGCTGAAACGTGTTGGGGAAGATCACCGTGCCGTTGCCATCCGCCTCCACGTTGATGAGTGTCAGGTGGCAGCCCTTGCTCGATTTGATGCTGAACACGGGAAGATCGTTCACCCGATAATTGCTCTTGTCGGATGTGAGCGCCAGATCGAAGTCGTCGAAGAACACCTCGTTCTCATCCCGGGTCTGCGCCACCGCAGTCGGCGTCAAAGCCGCAATCTCGATGGGCTTGTTGTCCGAGACCTTGGCGACGAGCTCAGGGAATTCAACCTCCAGGATTTGCCGAGGCAGCACGCCCTGCTCCAGACGCCGCTTGATGCGGCCCAACGCGCCACCGGCATCGACGAGGCTTTGCGACAGCACCTCGGCGCTGATACCATACTCAGCCGCGGCAAGCCGAAGGTCGACCGACTTCTCATACGCCTTAGAGAGAAAGTTGATGCTCTCCACGCCTTGGGTCTGCGAGTCGAGATCAGGATCGAGTCCAGCCGCCAACATCGCCTTGCGAAATCGCGATGCGTCCTGCACGAGCAGTTTCTTCATCTCATCTTGCGGCGCATAGAGCGCGCCGACTTTCTTGCGGATCTCTCTCGGAAAGCTCTCGTCGTGGAGGACATGCCCGCGGATGTCATCCGTGACCTGTCGAATGCCCTGGTTGTGGCAACCGAAACAGGAAATTGCATTGGTCACCGCGCGATCCCGTTGGCTGTCATCCAGTACAATCTCGGTGGGCCCTTTGCCGAGTCGTTCGCCCTCCGCCGTATTGAGGTAGTAGGCCTGGAACCCGTTCGGCAGGCTGAAGATGGTCTCGCCACCGTCATGCTTGAACGCATCGGCGCCGAACGGCCCGAGCGGGTGGACAAAAAGGCTCTGCGCCGGTCCATCGCCTTTGAAGTCGTAGGACGTCCAGAAGTAGCCCGTGGGAATGGCATGCCGCTCGATCAGCCGGTTGTGCTTTGAGACACCGGACTTCTGAAAGCCGGCGCGCCGGGCGAGGAACGCTTCGATATTGGCTTTGACGTCGACGCCCTCTTGCCGCTCGAGCTCGGCGAACGTCGTCGGCAGTTTCAAGAGATCGTAGTAGAGCGGCGGCCGCGCGGCGTTGAAAGCAAGCCAGTCGCCCCGCACCCATGGAAGCTTCGAGCCGGTGACCGTCACCACCTGGTCATACGCGGGCACCTCGGGCGCCATCCCGTAGGGGTAGAGCCCGGCAAGACGCGCCCAGTCTTCCGTCGTCCAGCCGAGATCCGCGAGATTGAGAGCGATAATAGTCCGCTGCGGATCGACGGTCCGCAACTTCAAGACTTTGGAATTGCCGCTCAGGCTGTTGAGCAGCTTCACCACGCCCTGGCGATACCGCACCATGTCCGCATCGGAGACGCACGCATTATAGAAGTGCGTGAGCGTGACATAGCGCATGCCACCGCGCCGATGCCGCTCCTGCGCGTCGATATCCTTGGCGATTGCCGTGACGACCGCCGCCTCGTCAAGCGGTGCACGATTTCCGCAACGCGCGGTGATCGTGTCGCCAAGACCCTTGATCCAGTCGTAGACCGCCTTGACGTCTTCCTCCGTCGGCTCGGCCTTGCAGTCAAACTCCTGGTAGCAATCGTAAGGCATGTCCTTCTTGGCGATCTGAATGAAGAGGCCAGAGCCGTCCGGATTTCCAGGCAGGATCAAGTCCGGGTCGCGTGCGATCTCGTCGAGTGCCAGCACGTTGCCGAAATTCTTCGCAGGCTTCTGGCGCTGTAGGCTCGGTCCCGCTTGATGGCACCGGGCGCAGTTCTTATCGAGGGCGCCGAAGGCGGCACGCGCGGCCGGGTCCGATGGCGGGGCCATATCGGGAGGCGTCTTCTCCTCGGCCCGCGCATGGGCAAAGCCCGCCGCCAAGCTCCCGAGCATGGCAAGCGCAACGAGGGCTGGACGGATGCACCACGTCATCAAAGCCTCCAAAAATCGCAAGGCCGGCCGATTTCAGCCTTCACTAGGCCGCCACAACTGAACCTGCCATGAACGGCGAAGCTAGTCCCGAGCCGCATCATCGCTGGACTTGGTCTTCGATTTCTTTACGGCATTGGGGCGCGGCGGCAGCGTCTTGAGGAAAGCCGCAATCGCGCTGCGATCTTCGGCCGTAAGCTTCGCGATATTCTCCTGCACCGGCACCATGGCTTCGCCGATCACATCGAAATCGGGGGTGGTTCCGCTCTCCAACAGATAGGCAATGTCCTCTTCGGTCCAGTCGCCGATGCCGTGCTCGCTCGGGGTGATGTTGGGGACCGTCCCCTTCCCCTCGGGATTTTTGGCGCCGGCGAAGGCTTTCGACTGCACGATACCGCCAAGCACATTGCGGGGTGAATGGCACTCCCCGCAATGAGCCGGACCTAGCACCAGATACGCGCCGCGATTCACCTGATCGCTCGCTTGCGGATCAGGCTCGAGCGCCTCGCCGTCGACATAGAGCCGTTGAAACAGCCCGACCCCGCGGCGGATGTTGTAGGGGAAGCGCAGCGTATGCGCGGGCGTGGCGTTATGCACGGCCGGCAGTGTATCGAGATAGCCTTTGAGGTCGATGAGATCCTCGAAGGTCATGCGCTGATACGAGCTGTAGGGAAATGCCGGATAGAGATGGGTGCTGCCCGGCGCGACGCCGCGTTTCATGGCGTTGACGAAATCGAGCGTCGTCCAGTCGCCGATGCCGGTCTCTTTGTCGGGTGAGATGTTCGGCACGTAGAACGTTCCGACTTCGGTCTTCAGGCAACGCCCGCCGGCGAGCACTGTTTCATCCTTGATGTCGAGATCGTCGCATTTACCGACAGGCACGGCGTGACACTCGGCGCAGCCGCCGGCGATAAACATGGTCTTGCCGTTCCCGATGTCCGGGGCGTGGTCGGGCAGCGCGGACGCGGGCACCGTGACCGGCATGGTGAGGAGATAGAACGCGATCGCGCCCGCGGCGATCAACGCAACGACGATCAACACTGCTTTGCGCAAAGCCTGTCCTCCCCGCGCCGCATCCTGCCACGCAGGCACAATCCGTTCCACCGGGAGGCGTCACGGCATGGGCATCCGACGGCCTTCTTCAAGCACGTCCCAGCCACGCTGCACGGCCGGCCGCTCGGCGATCGCCACATACCAGCGTTTGACATTCGGATGCTCGGCGAAGTCCACGGTCTGCCATTCGAAGCGGGAGATCCACGGCCAGATCGCGATGTCGGCGATGGAATAGTCGCCGGCGACATAGTCGACCTCGCCCAGGCGCTTATCGAGCACCGCCCATAGGCGCTTTGCCTCCTTGGAGTAGCGTTCCTCCGCGTAGCTGCTTTTGCCCGGATTGAACTTCACGAAATGGTGGGTTTGTCCGAGGAACGGTCCGGCGCCGCCCATCTGCCACATGAGCCATTCCACCACCCGCCATTTCGTCGGGAAGTCTTGCGACCAGAACTTGCCGGTCTTCTCCGCGAGGTAGAGCAGGATGGCGCCCGACTCCATGAGATGCAGGCCGTTGTCATGATCGATGATGGCCGGGATCTTGTTGTTCGGCGACACCCTCAGAAAATCCGGATCGAACTGCTCATCCTTGGTGATGTTGATGGCGTGGACGCGATAGGGCAGCCCCACCTCCTCCAACATGATCGAGACCTTCTGTCCGTTCGGCGTCATCCAGGTATAGAGATCGATCATGTCGCCCTCATTCCGTCCTCGGTGCGGTGTGCATCTCGCAAACGCACATGAAGTCGTTCGCAGTTGCAGAAAATTTGATTCATCAAGTCTTCATCCCCCCGCCTCCCTATCGCCCGAAACCCGACGCGCCGACGCCACAGCCAAGTGTTAGCCATAGCAGCATGAGCGCCGCCGTTCGATGCGTGCGCCGAGGGGAGGAAGTGATGCTTAATTGTGCCCGTATAGACAACCAACTCCATAAGGGCCCTGCGTCGAGCCATTCGAACTTCGCCCGCTATGCGATCTACTACACACCGCAGCCCGGAACTGCACTCGCGGCATTCGGCCGCTCCTGGTTCGGGCGCGCCAATGATGGCGCCACCTTGCAGGCCTTCTCAACCTCCGGGTTGTCAGGCTCAAGCGTGACCAATGTCACGCCACTGCCGGCACGCTACTCGGGTTTGCATGCCGTGGTGCGTCCCCCGTTTGCTCTGCGCGACGATGCCGTCCTCGATCATGTGCGGACCCGACTGATCAACTTCTCTGCTCGCCGCAAGCCCGTCGAGACCGGCCCCCTGACGCTTGCGCGTTTCGGCCATCACCTCGTCTTGCGTCCCCTGGACCCCAAGCCCGCTCTCGATTGGTTGGCGACACAATGCGTCAACGCCTTCGAGGAGTTCGCGGCGGACCCCGTCGAGGACGACGAAGAGCACCGTCATCTCAGCAATTATCAGCGTCTTCTCCTGAGAAGCTACGGCCACCCTCATGTGATGAGCGAATACCGTTTCGCGATCACATTGACCGGTCCGCTCGACACCGCTCATCTCGATCGCGTGTCCCAGGCACTGTGGCCGGTCATCGAGGATATCTGTGCCGACGGCGTCACCGTTGATGGCCTATCGCTGTTCGGCGATACGGGCGGCCGCATGCCGATGCGCCTCATCGGGCGCCATGGGCTCGGCGCCTGACTCAGGCCGGCCGGCTTGGACCGGCTGGCTTCGGCCCCGCTTCGGAGCGGGCCTAAGTTTTGACACACCGCTCCGCCACCGTCGTGTTGCTGGGGAAACACGGGGGTTCCGATGCCCGATTACGGGGAGATCCTGGCGTTTCTTGGCGCCAATCCGCCGCAACACGAGACAGAGCGAGAGCTTCACGCCTCGCTTCTCGAACTGCTCGCCAAGTGTCTCCGCGCGGAGCAGATAATCACCGACGATGACGAGACTTTGGACCTGAGCGAGATCCGCTGGGTGAGCGTCAACTGACGTCAGCCATCAAGGCGCAGGCGCCAAATGGCCGGGCTCGCCCCGGCCATTTCATTTATGGTCACACTGACACAGCAGGACGCACGGGAGCGAACGCATGAGCAAAGTCGCTTGGATCGGGCTCGGCGTGATGGGGTATCCCATGGCCGCCCACCTCAAAGCCTGCGGGCACCACGACGTGACCGTATTCAACCGCACCCCCAAGAAGGCGGAAGCCTGGGTCGCGGACCATGGCGGAACCCATGCTCACACACCCGCCGAGGCGGCCAGCGGCGCCGACTTCGTCTTTGCCTGCGTCGGCAACGACAACGATCTCCGCGCGGTGACCCTTGGCCCGGACGGCATCTTCGAGACGCTCAAATCCGGCGCCGTCTTCGTCGACCACACCACCGCCTCGGCCACGATCGCCCGGGAGTTACATGAGGCCGCAAAGGATCGCGGCGCCGGCGCCCTCGATGCGCCCGTGTCGGGCGGCCAGTCCGGCGCCGAAGGCGGCACGCTTACGGTCATGGTGGGCGGCGGCGAGGCGGACTTCGCCAAGGCGAAGCCGGTGATCGAAAGCTATGCGCGCGCGGTCAATCTCATCGGGCCCTCGGGTTCGGGCCAGCTGACCAAGATGGTCAACCAGATCTGCATCGCCGGCCTCATCCAAGGGCTCGCCGAGGCGCTTCATTTCGGCATGCGCGCCGGCCTCGACATCGAGAAGGTCGTCGCCACCATCTCCAAGGGCGCGGCGCAATCCTGGCAGATGGACAATCGCTGGCAGACCATGATCGAAGGGGAGTTCGATTTCGGCTTCGCCGTCGATTGGGTGCGTAAGGATTTCGCCATCTGTCTCGACGAGGCGCGCAAGAACGGCGCACGCCTGCCGGTGACCGCGCTCGTCGATCAGTTCTATGCGGACATCCAGGAGATGGGCGGCAAGCGCTGGGACACGTCGAGCTTGATCGCGCGGCTCGAGCGCGAATAGCCGAGCGGACTAAGGCCGCTTCTCCTCAGCAGCGTAGCCGAGCGGCAACGCGGTGGTGAACTTGATCTGCTCCATGGCAAAGGCGGAGCTTACGTCGGAGAGTTCGATTCGGGAAATCAGCCGCTTGTAAAACGTGTCATAGCGTTCGATGTCGGGCACCACGACGCGCAGCAGATAGTCGACCTGCCCGCTCATACGGTAGAACTCGACCACCTCGGGGAAATCCTCGAGCGCGGCATGAAATCGTTCCAGCCATTCCTTGGTGTGATTGCTCGTGGTGATGGACACGAACACGGTCACGCCCACATTGACCTGCTTGGGATCGAGCAGGGCAACGCGCCGCTCGATCACACCATGCTCTTCGAGCTTCTGGATGCGGCGCCAGCAGGGCGTGGTGGACAGCCCGATCTGCTTGCCGATCTCCGCCACGGGCAAGGTGCAGTCCTTCTGCAAGATATCCAGAATCTTGCGGTCCATCCGGTCGAGCATCGCCAAGCCTGACAAAATTATTGAGAAAATACAGGGATGCCGAGAACATTGTTCCTGAAAACTCGGCACCGACTGAAATCAATAGATTATTTTTCCAAAAGCCGCAAGAAAACTACAGGAGCCGGCGCACCTCCCGGCGTAGCACCGGCAACAGCTCCGCCTCGAACCAGGGGTTCTTCTTCAGCCAGGCATTGTTGCGCCAGGAGGGATGGGGCAGCGGGAAGACGCGCGGGCACCGTTTCGTCTTCAGATGCTCGCGCCAACGCAGCATCGTCTCTTGCAGGGTCTTGCCCCTCGCCGGGCCCAGATGAAAGTCCTGCGCGTAGGCTCCCACCGCCAGCACGAGCTCGATCTGCGGAAGCGCAGCGAACAGCCGGCGATGCCACAACTCTGCGCATTCGCGCCGGGGCGGGAGATCGCCGCCCTTGTCGTCCTGGCCTGGAAAGCAGAACCCCATGGGAATGATGGCGAGCCGGGCTTCGTCGTAGAACTCGTCCTCCGTCACCCCCATCCAAGCGCGCAAACGCTCGCCGGACGGATCCGAGAACGGCGTGCCGGACGCGTGGACCCGGGTGCCCGGCGCCTGCCCGCAAACCGCAAGGCGCGCCGTGGCACTCGCCCGCAAGACAGGGCGCGGCGCATGTGGCAGCGCCTTGCCGCGCGGGGTGTCGACGCAGAAGCGGCAGGCGCGGATCGATTCAAGAACGTCAGCGAGCTCAGCCATGGCAGCGACCGAAAGAGACGGTCGTCATAGATCGATGGTCATGCCGTCTTCGGCGATCATATAGCGAGACATGTCGACCTTCGCGATCTCCGCCAACATGCCCTCCCCCATATGGGTCAGCAGGATCTGCTTCGCGCCCAGCTTCTCGTAATTGGCGTCGATCGTCCTGTAGTCGAGATGGATCGGAAGCTTCACGTCATACTGAAAGCATTCGCTGATGTAGAGGTCGGCGTCGCGCGCCACCTCGAACAGGACTTCGACCCAGCCCGTGTCGCCGGTAAACGCGATGACCCGGTCATCGACTTTCAATCTGAGCGCATAAGGCGGTGCGCCTGAGGGGTGATGCACCTCGAACGGGATCACGGCGACGCCGCCGAATTCGAGTTGCGTGTTCTCCTCGTACTCGACGAAAACCAGATCGAAGCCGCGCTCTGCCGTGGTTGCGTTGGGATAGAGCGCCTCCGCCAGCACAACGAACCGCGCCTCGATGCCTTTGGGCCCCGCGACCACCAAGGGGCGCGTCCGTTTGCTCACATATTTGGCGTCGATCAGCAGCCACGGCAGCCCGCCGAAATGGTCGCCATGCAGATGGCTGACAAACACCGTGTCGATGTCGTTCGGGCTGATCCCCAGCCGGTGCATTCCTATCAGCGACGTCGCTCCGCAATCGATGAGGAACGTCGAGACGCTGGAGCGTACGCAAAACGATGTCTGGAGACGGCTGCCGGCGCCGAAGGCGTCGCCACAGCCGATCACGGTAAGCTGCATGGAGTTCCTAACTTAGCCAATCCGGCTCCCCCGAGCCTTCTGATAAGGAAATGTGGCGCTTGATATCGGAGCTTCAAGGTCCCGTGTCAGGCCGGCGCGAGAGTAAACGCACCGTTAGGGATTTGCGCAGATAGTTCTTGTTAAGCCTAAATGGGGGACTTAGGCGCGGGTTCTCTCCTGTGCGCTATGTCGTTGACCCCGAAAGGCTTTTCTTGTGTGGGACAGTCGCGGGTTGAGTTAAGTCATGTCAGGAGGCGCGTCAGCCGAACCCCCCCGGATTCACGCCGGCGCGGCCAACAATCAAAAGCGCCGCGCCTATCGCAGCGTCCAGGAAGCCCGCGAAAAGCTCACCTACAAGTCTGGTCACAAGCCGGAGTTCGACTACGAGCTCCTGATGATGTTCGTGAAAAACGAACTCTCGGCGGCCGTGACCACCCCACTCCTCGCCATCATCGTCGCCATGGGCGCCATGTTCTGGGCTCCACCGCGCGAATTGCTCTTGTGGCTCTGCGCTGTCTTTGTGGCCAAGGGCATTCTCATCGCGATCTGTCGACAGTTCGCCAGGGTGCCGCAGGAAGAGATCAACACACCGGCCTGGCGCGCCAAGATTACGGCTGCGGAATTCCTCTACGGCGTGACGTGGGCAGCGGTTGTGTTCATCAGCCCGGAGACACAAGGCGAAGCCGCGCACACCTTTATCTTCGCCTCGCTGGTGGTCGTCATCTCGATGCGCATGCTGTTCGCCTCGACGGTCATGCCCGTCGTCTACGCGGGCACCTTGCCCATGACGGTCGCCATCGTCGTCCGCTTCGCGCTCCTGGACAATCCGTTCTTCTGGGCGATGGCCGCCATGGCCGTCGGCGTGCACATCTACTTCATCTGGCTGATGAACGGCTTCAACTCCACCGTGATGGCCATGCTCGAATACCGCGCCGAGAAAGACGCGCTGATCGGCGAACTCGAGCAATCGAAGTCAATCTCCGACGATGCCCGCTTACGCGCGGAGGAAGCCAACATGGCCAAGTCGCGCTTCCTCGCCACGATGAGCCACGAGCTGCGCACGCCACTCAACGCCATTCTCGGCTTTTCGGAAATCATGCGCGGCGAGATCCTGGGGCCGCATGCAAACCCCACCTACAAGGAATACGCCAACGACATTCACGAGAGCGGCCAGCATCTCTTGACGCTAATCAACGAGATCCTCGACATCAGCCGCATTGAAGCCGGGCGTTACGAGTTGCACGAGGGCCCCGTCACCCTTGCCGACGTCGTCGAGGACTGCCACCGCTTGATGCGGGTCCGCGCCGAGAACAAGGGCCTCAAGATCGTCGAGGCCTTCGAGGATAACCTGCCGCATGTCTGGGCCGACGAGCGCGCCATGCGGCAGATTTGCCTCAACCTCCTGTCCAACGCCATCAAGTTCACGCCGACAGGCGGTACGATTACGCTCAAGGTCGGGCGCACGCCTCTTGGCGGACAATCCCTGAGCGTGAAGGACACCGGCCCCGGCATCCCGGAGAACGAAATCCCTCGGGTTCTGCGCAGTTTCGGCCAGGGCTCGCTCGCTCACCAAACGGCGGAAGGCGGAACGGGGCTTGGTCTTCCCATCACCAAGGGGTTGACCGAGCTGCATGACGGCAACTTCGACCTCAAGAGCAAGCTCCGCTACGGCACGGAGGTGACCATCTCTCTACCCCGCAGCCGCGTCATGGAAGCGCTGCCGCGCCTCGCCGAGCCCGGCGAGGAGCAGGCCAAAACCCAGCACGTGCCCTGGCGCCGCGGCCGCGACAAACGCGCAAGCTAGGCTCTCCTTTCGGGGCCTCGCCTACCGCCGCAACCTGTGGGACAATTGCCCACCCCAACCGGACTGCCTACATAGTTCGAGGGACATCTGACCGGTAAGGGACCTCTTGGAAACGCCTTGCGTCAATATTTGCCTGCTCGACGAGACGTTCGGCCTTTGCGTCGGATGCGGCCGCAGTGGCGACGAGATCGCGAGCTGGGCGACCATGACGCCCGCCGACCGTCGTGCCATTATGGCGATCCTGCCCGATCGCCTTGAGCTCCTGGAGCGTCAGGCGAAAGCGAAAGGGTCCCGCGCGTGACCACCTGGGCCGCTCTGTTCATTCTTGCGCTCGCCGCCATGATGTTGGTGAGCAACGAGTCCGGCATGATTGCAGGCCTCGACGCCACCACCTTCGGCTACGTGGCCCTTCTTCTCGCGCTTCTCGTCTATGTGGCTGGCGGGCTTATGACGCGCTATGCCGGGGGCGCGAGCGCCATGGTCCGCGATGCGGTGACTTGGCTCGCGCTCGGTCTCGGCCTAGTTGCCCTCTATGCCTACAAGGACCAGATCACGCCGATCGCCGCGCGGGTCGTTGGCGAGCTGCTTCCCGGCACGGCCATGACCGTCGAAACCAGCGCCGGCGGACTGACCGAGGTCAAGATTCGGCGGCGTCTCGACGGCCATTTCACTGCCAAGGTGGACGTAAATGGCAAGCAGGTCTCCATGATCGTGGATACCGGGGCCTCATCCATCGTCTTGACGCCGGAAGACGCAAAAAGGGCCGGCGTCGACCCTGACAAGCTCACCTATCGGGTGCCGGTCTTGACGGCCAATGGCCGCACCGTGGCGGCCCGGGTGCGCCTGGAGGCGGTGTCGATCGGCCCTCTCGACCGGACCAAGGTCGACGCCCTGGTAGCCCAGCCCGGAGCGCTCACCCAGAGCCTGCTTGGTATGAGTTTTTTAAGCCGCCTCCGGTCCTATGAGTTTTCGGGCGATTTCCTGACCCTGCGCGGCTGACGCCCGCGAAAGTCAACCGGATCGGGAGCGAGGCGTTTTGCGTACCGCCACCAAACATATGCTGTGGGAAGCGATGCAGTGGGGCGCGCTCGTGCTCGGCATCGTTGCCGTCATCTATTTTTTCGACGATCTCCGCGCGGCGTTCCGTCCAAACAACGCCCTGCCGACGCTGGCCGAAGCGATGCGGGATCGCCCTACCGAGCCCGCGGAAAACGGATCGGGCTTCGAGCGGACGGTCAAGCTGCGGGCCGACGCCAATGGTCATTTCGTCTTCAAGGCGGCGGTGAACGAGCGCCTGGCAACTTTCGTGGCCGACACTGGCGCCACCTATGTTGTGGTCACCTATGAGGACGCCAAACGCCTGGGGCTGTCTCCGCACAATCTCGACTTCACGGCCCCGGTTCAGACCGCAAACGGGATCGCCCACGTCGCACCGGTGAGCTTGGACCGCGTACGCGTCGAAGGCATCACGGTCCGGAACGTGCCGGCTGCCGTGGCCGAAAAGGGTGCCCTCGGTACCAGCCTGCTCGGCATGAGCTTCTTGAGCAGGCTGAAGAGCTTCCAGATCAAACAGGGCGAGCTGGTTCTCACCCAATAAGAGCCCCAAGATCAGCCAGTCGATCTAGGAGTGGTGGCACCGGGGGAAACTCTGCTATGGCCACGGGGTTAATCCCGAAGGCCCCTTTTTCGTACTCGTTTCGATGGAGTGAGAATGTTTCCGAAGCCGCGCCAAGACCTCGTCCCCAACACCGCAGAGTTTGAACGCTTGCCCCTGGTCAAGGTGACGGGGTTCCGCGAATACGATGCGCGCTGGCTCTACCCGCAAGAGGTCAACCTGCTCGGCATGGAAGCCGTCGGGCTCGGCCTGACCACGTTGATGCGCGAGCGAGGCGTGCCGCTCCGCATCGTGGTCGGCCACGATTTCCGCTCTTATTCCTCGGCCATCAAGGCAGCGCTGATCACCGGCCTTCTCGCCGGCGGCGCCGAGGTGCACGACATCGGGCTGGCGCTCTCGCCTATGGCCTATTTCGCGCAGTTCGATCTGGACGTCATGGCCGTCGCCATGGTCACCGCGAGCCACAACGACAATGGCTGGACCGGGATCAAGATGGGCATCGATCGGCCCCTCACCTTCTCACCCGAGGACATGACCGCGCTGAAGAACATTGTGATGAACGCGAAGTTCGCGCCCTATCAGGAGGGTGCTAAGTATATCTACGTTCCCGATATGCCAGAACGCTACATGGCGGACTTGATCGACCGCCCCAAGCTAAGCCGCAAGCTGAAAGTGGTGGTTTCGTGCGGCAACGGTACGGCCGGTGCGTTCGCGCCGCAGGTTCTTGCTGACATCGGCTGTGAGGTCATCCCGCTCAATTGCGAACTCGACCACTCCTTCCCGGCGCACAACCCGAACCCCGAAGACCTCGCCATGCTGAACGCCACGCGCGATGCCGTGCTCGAGCACAAGGCCGACCTCGCGTTGATCTTCGACGGCGACGGCGATCGCTGTGGCGTCGTGGATAATACCGGCGAGGCGATCTATGCCGACAAGGTCGGCGTCATGCTTGCCCGCGATATCGCCAAGCTGAACCCAAACGCGCATTTCGTCGCCGACGTGAAGTCCACCGGGCTGTTCCAAACCGACCCGGTGCTGAAGGAGCACGGCGCCAAGACGGTCCTGTGGAAGACGGGGCACTCTTATATCAAGCGCTACAGCCACGAGACCGGCGCGCTGGTCGGCTTCGAAAAATCGGGTCATTTCTTCTTCAACCCGCCTCTCGGCCGGGGCTATGACGACGGCCTGGTCTCCGCGCTCGCGGTGCTCGACATGCTCGACCGCAGTCCCGACAAGACGCTCGCCGAACTCAAAGATGCGCTGCCGCGCACCTGGCAGTCGCCGACCATGTCGCCTCATTGCGCCGACGAGACCAAATACGGCGTGGTCGACCGCGTCGTGAAGCATTTCGAGGACGTCGCCGCGAAGGGCGGGAAGCTTGCCGGGCAAAACATCCGTGAACTGATCACCGTGAACGGTATCCGGATCGTGCTCGACGATGGCACTTGGGGACTCGTGCGCGCCTCATCAAACAAGCCGGAGCTGGTCGTCGTGGTGGAGAGTCCCACGTCGGAAGAAAATATGCGCGCCATCTTCGCCGAGATCGACGCCCAACTCGCCAAGCAGCCGGAAGTCGGGGAGTACAATCAGAAGATCTAAGAGGGTGCATCCGTGAAGCTGCAATAGAACCGTCAGATCTCTGTCGCAAATTTGCAATCCGAATCTGCTTCCTTGCACGCCTGACATGATCAACTTCGATTACACAAGCGTCGTCTTTGCAGTGGGCCTAACCGTCGGCGTGACGCTCGACCTACTTCTGCTTCGCACGCTCCTCGCTCCGCCCTTCCGCATCTGGCCCACGCCGGAGCCGGGAAGCTGGCAGAGCCTCACCTTTTGGGGACTGTTTCGCGGCGGCATGGTCCTGACCTTCGTCGTCGCAATATTGGATTGGAACCGCGCGGGCCTGATCGACTGGAGTCGATTCATCATCGGCGCGCCGCTGTTCCTCGTTGGCTTCGGCATCACCGTGTTCGGATATTTCAATCTCGGCCTGGGCAATACCTATTGCGGGGCCGACGGTCTGGTGAGCCACGGCCTCTACCGTTTCAGCCGCAACCCGCAATATGCCTCGTCGATCATGGGTCTGGCCGGCCTGGTGATTTGCGCCAACGCCTGGCTCGCCATCCCTCTCGCATTATTGATGAGTGGCGCGTATGTGCTGATGTCGCTTGTCGAGGAAGCCTGGCTCGACCAGCATTACGGTGCCTCCTATCAGGCGTATCGTGAGCGCACCGCCCGCTTCTTCGATGTTCAGGGGCTGATCCTCGCGGTCATCGACAAGAAGCAGTTCTCCCGCCGCACGGGCTGATCCCCGGAAATCAGCGCTTTTTCGGTCCTCCGGCTCAAAAGGAGGCCTATCGGAAATTCCCCGGTTTTTGATCGGAATTTCCTATGAAGATTGTACCGCGCGCCAGCCTCCCTACATGTCTTTCGATGGGATTCCGGGGAGGGGAACGCGTTGCCAACATTAAGACAATTGGAATATCTGGTCGCCGTCGCCGATACCCGGCATTTCGGCCGCGCGGCCGAGCGCGTACACATCACCCAACCCACTTTGAGCGAGCAACTGCGCACCTTGGAGAAGCGCCTCGGCGTTCAGCTCGTGGAGCGATCGCGATCCAACGTGGTGGTGACGCCGCTTGGCGTTGAGGTGGTCGAGATTGCACGCCGCATGCTGCGCGACGCCCAGCGCATCCGCGACGTCACCGGCTATGTCGGCTCCGGCATAGGGGGCGTCGTGCGGCTGGGGCTTCCCTTCACCATCGGCGCCTACCTTCTCCCGCGCGTCGTCCCCCACCTTCATGAGCGCTACCCGCACCTCAAGCTCTATGCCCGCGAGGACTTCCCGCACGTCTTGCCGCGTGGACTCATCGAAGGACTCCATGATGTCATCGTTGTGCCGCTGCCCGTCGTTCAAACCGGGTTGAAGGTGGCGGTTCTGTTCGAAGAGCCGATCTACCTCGCCGTCCCCGTCGACCACCCACTCGCGCAGCGCGACACCATCAAGATCCACGATCTCGCCGGCGTCGACCTGCTGGCGCTCAGCCCAGGACATCAACTGCGCGATCTCGTCGTGAACTTGGCTGCGGAGTCCGGCGCCAATATCCGCTTCGACTACGAAGGCACCAGCCTCGATACGTTGCGCGAGATGATGGCCACAGGCTTAGGCGTCAGCCTGCTGCCGGGACTTTATGTCCGCAGCGTCATACGCAACGACCCACGCTTCAAGACATTCGAAATCGGCCGCCGCGGCCTCAAGCGCACCATCGGCATGCTCTGGCGCAATACCAAAGCGAACCAACCCAATTTCGAACGCCTGGCCACACTGTTCCGGGAAACCGTCGAGAAGGAATTCGCCGACACCCAGGCCAAAGAACCGATCGAATAGACCAGTACCGTTTGGAGAGATCCCTCTATGGACGCCTTGCAAGAGCTGGTTATGGGCAAGCCCATCTGGATGTGGGCGCTCTTCATGTCGATCGTGCTGGCGCTCCTGGTCCTCGACCTCGGCCTGTTTCACCGCAAGACGCGCGAGATCGGCGTCCGCGAGAGCCTTGTCCTCAGCGCCTTCTACATCACCATTGGCCTTTCCTTCGGCGCCTGGGTTTGGGTCAATCTGGGTGCCGCCAGCGGCAAGGAATACCTCACTGGCTTCCTTATCGAGAAGACGCTGTCGATGGACAACATCTTCGTCATCTCTTTGGTCTTCTCGTATTTCGGCATCCCGCGTCTCTATCAGCACCGCGTCTTGTTCTGGGGCATTCTCGGCGTCATCGTACTGCGCGGCATCGTCATCGGACTGGGGGCTCTGCTGGTCGCGACGTTCCACTGGGTCCTCTACATCTTCGCGCTGCTCCTGGTCGCGACCGGCATCAAGATGCTGTTCGTAAGCGACGACGTCCCTCACATCGAGAACAATCCAGCCCTCAAACTGATCCGGCGGCTCTTCCGCATCACCCCGGAACTGCACGGGAACCGCTTCTTTATGCGGCGTCCCAGCGAGAAGACCGGCGCGCTGGTCACCTGGGTGACCCCGCTCTTCGTTGCCATGATCCTGATCGAGATCGTCGACGTGATCTTCGCGCTCGACAGCGTGCCGGCGATCTTCGCCATCACCACAGACCCGTTCATCGTCTACACGTCGAACATCTTCGCCATTCTGGGCTTGCGGGCGCTCTATTTCGCGCTCGCCGCCGTCATCGACCGGTTCACCTATCTGAAGCCGGCCCTCGCCTTGGTGCTCGTGTTCATCGGATCGAAGATCTTCGTCGCCGACCTCGCCGGCTGGGAGAAGTTCCCGGCCGCCGTCTCGCTTGGCGTGACCTTGGCGCTCATCACCGGGGGCATCGCCTATTCGCTGTGGCGCACCCAGCGGCAGACGCCGGTCAACTCTTGAGGGCTATTCTCGAGGCCTATTCCGCCGCGACCGGCTGGCGCGCATCGAGAACGATGTCGCGCGCTTGCGCCAACACCTCGATGCCCGCGCCATCAAGGTGAGCATTCTCGGCGATATGGCGGCGGAAGGCGCGCGCCCGGGGCTGACCGTGGAACAGCCCAAGGATGTGCCGGGTCACGGCATTGAGCCGCACCCCGCGGGCAAGCTCCCGTTCCACGTAAGGGAGAAACCGATCGAGCACATCCGCGCGTGACGGCGCTGACGCATTGTCCCCGTACAGCGCCCGGTCGACCTCCGCCAAAAGATACGGATCGGCATAGGCCGCGCGGCCCAACATCACGCCGTCGACCGCTTCGAGATGCGGCGCGACCTCGTCCAGCGAAGCGATCCCGCCATTCACGATGATCGCAAGGTCGGAACGCCGCGCCTTCAGGCGATGCACGCGGGTATGGTCGAGCGGCGGCACGTCCCGGTTTTCCTTGGGGCTCAAACCGTCGAGCCAGGCTTTGCGCGCATGCACGATGAAAGTCTCGCAACCGGCGTCCGCGACCGTGTCGATGAACGCGTCGAGGCCTTCCTCCGCGTCCTGGTCGTCAATGCCGATGCGGCATTTCACCGTCACGGGAATGGCCACGGCGTCTTGCATCGCCTTGACGCAATCCGCCACAAGCACCGGCTCCGCCATCAGGCACGCGCCGAAGCGGCCCGATTGCACCCGGTCCGACGGGCAGCCGATATTGAGATTGATCTCGTCGTAGCCCCAGTCGCTGCCGACGCGCGCCGCCTCCGCCAATCTCGCAGGATCGCTGCCGCCCAGCTGAAGCCCGACAGGGTGCTCGGCCGCATCAAACCCGAGCACGCGCTCCCGGTCGCCATAAAGCACGGCGTCGGCCGTCACCATCTCGGTGTAGAGAAACGCACGGGCCGAAATCAGCCGCAGGAAATAGCGGCAGTGGCGGTCGGTCCACTCCATCATCGGCGCGACGCAAAAGCGGTGGGAGTCTGGTTTCAAAGGCTTAGGCTCTCGACGGGAATCCGTCTCTGAACATGGCGTTGGGGCGCCACGGGCGCAAGTCGCCTTAAACTTAGGCGCCCTAGGGCGCCTCCGCCTCTTCGCCCTCGGGAGCCTCCTCGCCGGCTTCGGGCTCCGGCTCAGGCTCGGGCGGCGCTAACGGATGGGGCTTGGAGATCATATAGGCCGCGACGTCCCACGCCTCCTGCACCGTGAGCACGGGCGCCTGGTAGTCGGCGCCGACAGGCATGTTGGCGCGGATATACGATGCCGCATAAGCAATCTGCCCCATGCCGGCGCCGCCGTTGAAGGCCCCATCGCCCCAAAGCGGCGGCACGTAATAGCCGACTTCCGGGGGCTGCTTGGCTTCTCCTTGTCCACCCTCGCCGTGGCAGGCCGCGCAACGCTGCGCGTAGATCGTAACGCCGCGCCTGGAATCGGGGACTTCGGCGGGCAGCGCGATCGGCATCAGCCCCATGCCCGGGAGGCGCACGCCCTCCGGCGTATCCTTGCCGACGAACTCGATATAGGCGATGAGCGCTTCCATCGCTTGGCTGTCTTCCGGCAGCGCCCTGCCGTTCAGGCCGAGCTCCATGCACCCGTTGATGCGGTCGGGAAGCGTGACCACCTTATTGTTGACCATCATCGGAAAGGTCGCGGCGGTGGAGACGAATGGCGCGGCGAAGGGCTGAAGTCCCGCCTTCAAATGGCAGCTCTGGCAGGAGAGGTCGTTGCCGCCATAGGCCATGGCCGGGTCTTCCGCGCTCTTGCCGATATAGCGCGGCGTATCGACGACCAATGCATGACCGTAGCGAATGACGTCGTTCTCCGGTCCCGGGCCGAGCGTGGAAATATCGACGTCGTATCGGGCGGCCTGCTCGTCCAAGAGAAGATAGCCGGCGCCAAACCCCACCACGGCCGCAAGGGCGATACAGATCTCAAAAACAATCGTTCGCAAAGAGGAGGCCCCCCAAAACAAGCTTGTGCCGTGCACTATGCTAGGCGCGCCCGTGTGCCAAACGGGATGGATCACTATATGAGCCTAGAGTCCCCAGGGTCCTGAAAGCATGACAGAAGCCGCATCCCCCGACGCCCATCTCGCCATCGACCCCGTCTGTGGCATGAAGGTCGATCCGCATGTGGGTAAGCCCACGCATGACTACCAGGGCCACACCTATCATTTCTGCTCGGCCGGATGTCAGGCGAA
>Ga0307379_10000529_pt1 | contig 63770 bp, 56 predicted proteins | sample UN2MG_FD_202237 | JGI IMG/M metagenome (GOLD analysis project Ga0307379, IMG submission 202237) | Soil microbial communities from Risofladan, Vaasa, Finland - UN-2 | ecosystem: Environmental > Terrestrial > Soil > Coastal area > Acid sulfate soil | place: Finland: Risofladan, Vaasa | collected... | reverse complement strand
TGTATTATCTCTTTTTATGATTTTCCTAATTTTAGGATTTACCGGGTCTTTTGCTCAGGCTGAGGAAGAGGATTTAAGAAAGGTAATCGAAAGGTTAGAAACCCAGATCAAAGAGAATCAGCAGAAACTGGAAGATTTGAAGAGAAGAATGTCAGAGCAGGAGAAGGTAAAGGAGGAAGTGAAGGCCGTAGTAGAGGTGCCGAAAAAAGCGGATGATACGGGTTTATTTTTTGATGCAAAAGTTTTACTTCTGACTCCAAGGGGAAATGACATTGATGTAGCAATATCTGATAGTAATACTAACAATTGGCCTGAAGGGTCTGCAAGAGGCATAGAGTTCGATACATTTTCAACTGTTTCAGGAAAATATACACTGGGATATCAATTTGAGAATAATAGCCGGTTGTCTTCATCTTATTGGCGTTTTGATGCTGATGAAGATTTCAGCATCACCAAACCATCAGGAGGAACCCTGTGGGCTCTTTTAAATAGTCCAGATGCTGGTTTTGAAAAGGCTGATTCAGCATCTGCTCATTTGGATTATGAGCTGGATGTAATCGACCTGGAATATACGAGGCCTTTGTTTCAGAGCGGGAAACTTACCACAAGCGGGTTAATCGGATTGAGATATGCAAGGATTGACCAGGATTTATCTGCTACTTACAAAGAAGGTCCAAACACGGATAGAGTAACAAGCGATATAGAAACGAATATGTTCGGTCCAAAAGTTGGGGTAATGGGAAAACGCAGTTTTTTTAATGACAAATTTTATTTTCAGGTGGATGGAGCAATCTCATTATTAGTCGGTCATACGGATGCTAAATATAAAGACATCTACAATATCATAACCTTGAAAGATACCTCAAGTGAGTATGAGAGTGTCTTCCCTGTCTATGAATTGGACATAGGTCTGGGTTGGACTCCCATACCTGATTTAGAATTCAGGCTTGGTTATCTTATCTCCTACTGGACAGATGTATTAACCCAAAAGAATTTTGTAGATGATGTCCACGATGCTAAGGCAGTGGATGAAGGAGACAGTGTAACCTTTGATGGAATAGTCTTCTCGGTTAAATATGTTTTCTGATTATTATCTTGCTTGCCGCATCCCCAAAAAATCGAAAGGGGGATTTTAAGACCGCAGAATTTTATTGACTAAAACCTGCCTTTTTGCTAGAAAAGGGTTCGTTTTGAGAAGGAGAGTTTTTTAAAAAGCTTTTTATCAGATGTAACACCATAACTTTGATTTTACTTCCAGTTTATCATCTTATTAGACTCTCTTCCTGTTCCATTAATCATCGTTTGCATCTTTGATTTATTATTACCCTTTGGGAGGGGGGAAAGATGCAAGACCATACTGAACCTTTGAAAAAGGCCTGTTATTTTCTCAAGGTTTGTCTTGGCTCTTCTCTTTATCTTTTTCTAACAAATATATGTTTGATCGTTTTTTTATTCATTCCATCTCTTTCTTTTGCAGAACCAAGCTTTAATCTGCCCAAAGAAAAGCAGCCCCTTACAGAGTGGCTTTCTAAGATGAGCCCTGATGTGAGGGTTGAGCAAAAGAGCCAGAACTACTACATCGATAATATCTTTTCTCTCAATCTTTCAGGCATAAAACCAAACCCAAACTCCCCCCAGAGCCCATCTCTTCAGGAATGGCCTACAAAGATAAGCCCGGGCATAAGGGGAGGGAACGGAAGGACCCTTTACTATGTGGATGGTCTCATCCCCTTTTTCAGGAAAAAGAACTCCCTTTTCTTTGCTAACCCAAAGGCTGTCTTTGGGAGCAACGATACAGAAGAGATGAACATAGGCATGGGTTACCGCCATCTTCTCTATAATGACAGGATGTTTCTCGGTATCAACGGCTACTTTGACACGCAGAGAAGCGAGAACAACTTCCGCCACAACCAGTTCGGCCTGGGATTAGAAGCCATTATCACAGAGTGGTTTGATCTTCGCTCAAACTTCTACTTCCCTGTATCCGGCAAGAGGACTCTTCCTGATAGTGTCTCCTACAGGTTCGCTCAGAGGAGCTTTCTTTCCCATACCATCAACAACCTTGAGGAGCCCTTGCGGGGTCTTGATTATGAGGGGGGTGTTCTCATCCCAGGTATCTCTGATATCATCGAGACAAGGGCTTATTTTGGGGGTTATTACTACGATTCAGAGATCGGGGATGACATTGACGGCATCAAGGGAAGGATAGAGATAAGGCCATTTCCTCTTTTAGCTATCAATGTCGAGATAAGGGATGACAATGCCTTTGAAACAGATATTCTTGTGGGCGGATACATCTCCATTCCTCTTTCCTTTAAGGGGTGGAAGGACTACTGGAAAAAGAGGGGCAAGAGGAAGCCGAGAGAACGAATGACCGACCTTGTGGTGAGGGACATTGATGTTGTATCGAACAAGAGCACCAGAGACTTGGGTGAAAGTAAAGTGTATGACATGGTCTATGTGAACAACTCCAATACAGGTGATGTGGATGAGGATGGTTCACTCGACCATCCCTACGATGAAATGACCGAGGGCTTGAGCGCCCTTTCTGATGGCGAAACCCTGTATGTGTTCCAGGGAAGCAAGAACTACGAAGGCAACTTTACTGTGAGCAACCAGAACACCATTATCTGGGGAGAAGGCCATGAGGCATTCCCCGGATGCGGAGGAGACGACCACTATCCTGTTCTTGACGGAAATGCTGCAGGGGATGTGTTCACTGTCTCAGCGGACAACGTGGAGATAAGGGGTTTACAGATACAGAACAGCGGAAGCAGAGGCATCCACGCAGAAAACAGGAACGGAGGAAATATCCATCATAATATCTTAACAAATAATGGTAGTGGTTTGTCTGTCTGGAGTAATATACTAGACAATACGGTTTCCAACTGGACAGTTGCCAACAATACCATCTCTAATAATAGTAATTACGGGATTTATTTTTATGGCGCGGCGCATCTTTCCAATTTTGTTTTTTCAAGAAACAGGCTTATTAATAATGAGAATGGATTTAGGATGACCCTAAATTCTTCCCCTACAATCTCCAATTTTACCTTCACGAACAACACAATTACAGGGAATACAAATTATGGCATTAACATAAATGAAGAAAGCTTGCATGCTGTTGCCACTTTTAATAATGTTAATTTTGGTGATGCATCTGCAGGCACTGGAGGATACAACTCGATTTATAATAATGGCACAGCCGATTTTTATGAAGCTACCAATGACAGCTTCACAGCACAGAACAACTACTGGGGCGGCGAAGAGCCGAAACTTGTGGTGGGTAATAATGCCGTTAACTACACCCCTTGGCTGACCACTGACCCGAATTAATAAGAGATTTTTAATTGTCCCTTTCTTGCTTGACGCATCCCCAAAAAATCGAATAGGGGGATTTTAAGACCGCAGAATCTTCTTGACTTAATCCTTTCTTTTTGATAGAGAAGGTCTGTTTTGGAAGGAGGGTTTTTTAAAAAGCTTTTTATCAGATGTAATACCATAACTTTGCTTTGCCCACTTTGATTTCACTTCCAGTTTAATCATCTTATTAGACTCTCTTCCTGGTTTGCATCTTTGATTCATTATTACCCTTTGGGAGGGAGGGTAAAGATGTTAGACCATATTGTTCTTATAAGATTGTTGCTCCAAAGAACCTTTCCCCACATCTGTCTCTATTCATTCATTTATTTTATAACAATAGATAGGGGGAGTGTTTTATGGTGAAAAAAATTTTGATGGGAATTATCATATTGGTTGTGTTTGTTGCTCTTTCTCACTCTGCTTCTGCAGAAGAAAATCAAAGGGGGATTTTCATCGAACCATTCGGGGGTATATTCTACATTAATGCACCCGACGTCAACTTCGGTGGGAGGTATGTGGCAAATCCTGGTTACCTAGGCGAAGAGCATAAAGAAGACGGGGAGGCAGATGGAGGAATTTTTGGTTTGACATTTGGAAAGGGATTCAAAAGCCCCCTCTCCTTTGGCAGGAATAATCGGGTGGAACTATCAGGGTTTTACAGCAGGGCTAAGAGCACGTCGAGCTCTACTATCTTGGCCGATTTGTCTTTGGCCGGTTTCACGCAGATTGATGCGAGTAATACTTATGTAGGTACCATTAGTGCGCTTGTCAACATTGATTCCAAAGCTGAATATTACGGCTTCAGCCTGGTCTTGAAGGGCGACAATAAAATTGGATTGAACTGGAAAGTCTCGCCCTATATTGGGCCGACCCTGTTCTTCTTTGAGCAGGACATCGATATCTCTAGCCAACTATCTGGTGGTAAATTCGATGGGGACACCACATCTGTGAGCGAGGATACAGAGACCATGTATTTGGGCATCACAGGTGGTGCGGACTTCACCAGGCAGATTTCTGACAGGGTAAGTCTGGTCGCGAATGCAGAGCTGTCCGTTGTTCATGCCAGAAGCGATTTTGATGGTTCGCAAGAGACCAGTGAGGTAACAATTTCTACTGCTCATGTAACAGATTCTGATGAGGAGGTGGCAGTTCGGGGAATCGGGAATATAAAACTCCAGTTCGATATTGGGTTCGGGACTCTCTCTTTAAGCGCTGGGCTCCATTGGCTCAGCTACGTGCCCGAAGTCGTCAATCCGCGTAATCCTAGCGACGCAAGCATCCCGGATAGAGCCGCACATATAGAGGATGAATCATCCCTGATGGTAATCGGCATGGCACAAATAGCTATACCGTTTTGATATTGTGAAATATGAGGACTCGATTTTTTCCTCTCACTTGACGCATCCCAAGAAATTGAAAGGGGGGGAAGACCGCGAAATTGTATTGACTTAATCCTACCTTTTTGGTAGAAAAGGTCTGTTTTGGAGGGAGGGTTTTTTAGAAAGCTTTTCATCAGATTTAATACCATAATTTTGATTTTCCCACTTTGATTTCACTTCCAGTTCATCATCTTATTAGACTCTCTTCCTGTTTTAGTTAATCATCGTTTGCATCTTTGATTCACCATTACCCTTTGGGAGGGGGGAAAGATGCAAGACCATATTGAACCTTTGAAAAAGTCCTGTTATTCCCTCAAGGTTTGTCTTAGCTCTTCTCTTTATCTTTTTATAGCAAATATATGCCTGATCGTTTTTTTATTGATTCCATCTCTTTCTTTTGCAGAACCAAGCTTTAGCCTGCCCCAAGGAAAACAGCCCCTTACAGAGTGGCTTTCTAAGATGAGCCCTGATGTAAGGGTTGAGCAAAAGAGCCAGAACTACTACATCGATAATATCTTTTCTCTCAATCTTTCAGGAAAAGAACCAAACCCAAATTCCCCTCAGAGCCAATCTCTTCAGGAGTGGCCGGCAAAGATAAGCCCGGGCTTAAGGGGAGGGAACGGAAGGACGCTTTACTATGTGGATGGACTCATCCCCTTTTTCAGGAAAAAGAACTCCCTTTTCTTTGCCAACCCAAGGGCTGTCTTTGGGAGCAACGATACAGAAGAAGTGAACATAGGCATGGGTTACCGCCATCTTCTCTTTAACGATAAGATGTTTCTCGGCATCAACGGCTACTTTGACACGCAGAGAAGCGAGAACAACTATCGCCATAACCAGCTCGGCTTGGGATTAGAGGCCATCATCACAGAGTGGTTTGATCTTCGGTCAAACTTCTACTTCCCTGTATCCGGAAAAAGGACGCTTTCCGAGGGCACCGGCTACAGGTTCGCTCAGAGGAGCTTTCTTTCCCATACCATCAACAACTTTGAGGAGCCGCTGAGGGGCCTTGATTATGAGGGGGGTGTTCTCATCCCTGGCATCTCCGATATCATTGAGACAAGGGCCTATCTTGGGGGCTACAACTACGATTCAGAGATAGGGGATGACATTAACGGCATCAAGGGAAGGATAGAGATAAGGCCCTTTCCCCTCTTGGCTATCAATGTGGAGATAAGGGATGACAATGCCTTTGAAACAGATGTCCTTGTGGGCGGATACATCTCCATCCCCCTTTCGTTCAAGGGGTGGAAGGACTACTTTAAGAAGAGGGGCAAAAGAAAGCCGAGGGAGAGGATGACCGACCTTGTGGTGAGGGACATTGATGTTGTATCTAACAAAAGCACAAGAGAATCGAACGAACAAAAAATATACGACATGGTCTATGTAGACAACAGGAACACCACAGGAATCGAGGACGGCTCACTCGACCATCCCTACGATACCATGACCGAGGGCTTGAGCGCCCTCTCGGACGGCGAAACCCTGTATGTGTTCCAGGGAAGCGGGAACTACACGGCCTCCCTTCTCAACCCTTTTATCGTGAGCAACCAGAACACCATTATCTGGGGAGAAGGTCATGAGGCATTCCCCGGATGCGGAGGAGGGGGCTATCCTGTTCTTGACGGAGATAATTTAGCATTACCTGGTCTCAGGGTATCAGCGGACAACGTTGAGATAAGGGGTTTAAAAGTACAGAACAGCGGATTTGCCGGATATGCAGGCATTTATGGATTTGATGTGAGCGGAGGAAATATCCATCATAATATCTTAACAAATAATGCTGATGGTTTGAGGGTTGAGAGCGCTGTAAGTCCAGTAGTCAACAATTGGACAGTAGCCAACAATACCATCTCTAATAATAGTAATTACGGGATTCTTCTTCACAACCACGGCAATCTTTCCGATTTCACGTTTTCGCACAACACCATCACCGGCAACGATTATGGTATTACTTTCGCCGACAACGACCCTACTGACATGAAGCTGGGCAATGCAGCCACAGGAGAGGGAGGATACAATTCGATTTACAACAACACAATAGCAGATTTTTTTGAATCTACTGGTTACAGCTTCACAGCACAGAACAATTACTGGGGCGGCGACAAGCCGAAACTTGTGGGTGGTAATGATGATGTTAACTACACCCCTTGGCTGACCACTGACCCGAATTAAGAAGAGATTTTTAATTGTTCATTTCTTGCTTGTCCAAGAAATGAACCAAAGAAGGACACCCCAACGATTTTTCCGGGCGGTCTCAGATTCGCTTGCTTCGGAGAAACAGCAAACTCAGCCTTCGGCTTCAGACAGCTGCTTCTTTTTCCCTTGCTTTGCTCACCTTCAACCTGAAAAATCGTAAAGGGGAGGTTTAAAAAACATGGTTTGCTTGCCGCATCCCCAAAAAATCGAAATGGGGATTTAAAAAGATACGGAAAAATCGCTTTGCGAATCTTTGAAGAAAAATCCTGAAAAGGAGGGGGGAGATTAAAATAGATAAATTCAAATTATTATAATTTATTTAGTATTTATTAATAGCCTTAATTATCCCTGTTTTTTGTATTCCATTAGAGGTTATAATATATTTTATTCTATTAATTCCCTTTTTATGAAATATTACATTTATTGGCCAAGCACGTTCAGCAAAATATTCCTCCCTAAATATCCCCCCTGATATTACAATATCCTTCGACCAAAAAAACTTATTATAATCATTAGCCTGCCACTCTTTATTTTCCGAGTCTAAAGTGACAGTTGCTTTGTCTATAAAAGTTAAATGTAATTGAGGATTTTTTACAGCAAAAAAGCCAGAGTTGCCTATGCCGAATCTACATTGATAAGATTTGCCTGTCCAATCGAACTCTATCGGAGCTTTTCCAATTTTAATTGGATTATATCCATAACAAAGAAATGGATTAGGAATACATAGAAAACATAGATAAGTTAGAACACAAAGAAGAAATAATAAAATAAATGGTAAATTTTTTTTAAAAAACCTTTTTAGCTCTCTTTTTTTTATTGTACCTATTTTATGTTCAGTTGGAAATTCCATTTTTATTTATTTTACGACTTTTCTTTTGGGTATATATCAATTCCCAGACTTTTAATTACATCTCGCCCTAATTCTGTCCAATGATATACATAAGACCCTCCACCACCTGAAGTATCTAACCATAAAAGACCCAGATCAAGAAGTCGGGGTATGATATGCGATAGCTTAGGATCATAACGAGCCTCACTAAAATAATGACCTCTATTTTCATGCGTGAATCTAAAGCACGTTGCATCTAAAGACTTAACAGCTCTTTCTACCATTATTGATTTAGTTCTATCTATTTCTTTAATAGCTTTATTTATAATTGTTGATATTCGTTCAATTGACCTATTTATATCATTAGGGTCATATTGGTGAACTCTGTAGGCTGTAATATCAAATGGAAGGGTATCGTTATCATCTCTTATCACAATAATTTCTTCTGGCAAACGCCACGCGTGTGCTAACCCTAGTTCATACATAACATTTGCGTTGCGAAAACGCTTTTCTTCAGCAGAACCAATAAGTTTAATTTTTTGTGTGATATAAGATATTTCGAATAGAACAATTCTTGAATTTAAAATCCCTTCTAATATATTTATCGGAATAGAATCCCCAGAAACTGGTTGGTCAACACGGTAGGGAGTTAAAGTCTCACATTTTCTTATTGCTTTTTCTATTATATTTTCATAACGTTTATGATGTTCAGGATTAAACCACATTCCAACAAACACCTGATTTTTTAAATTATCTATACGATATTTTGTAAAAAACTCATATGGATACATTTTTACATTTCAAATATAGTAGAAATAAATAATTGTGTATATTTTCTAAAAATAAGCGTATTTCATTTCTTTTCTTAATTAAATTATCAGATTCAGATTGTTTCTTAATAAAAACACCTTCCTACCTTATTCTATTTTTTTCAGCTACTTAGCCACTGCACTTGGAGATATATCTCTTGATAAGGGAATTGGGTGTTTTTCCACATCTATTTTGAATCTAACCTCTGCTTCATCTGGTGAGACAGAATGAGGTCTTTTAATTCCCAAATTTTTTGTTGGGTCAACAGGTATAATTGTGCCAGTTATCAAATTACTTTTTTTAAGAATAGTATGAATTCTGCCTGTAAAAGTTTTTGGTTTTGAAATCAAATACGAACAAGAATACTGTTCAATACTATTATTTATTGATTCATATTCTATAGTAATGTCTAAAAGAAGAGGGATTTGTTCCAAAATACCATCGAGGGATTTTTTAAAAAAATAGAAGCCTTGTTTAATTTCCTGCTGGGGCAATAAAGTAATATTTTTAGATGAACCAGAAATAATAGTTTCCCCTGGTTTTATATTCTTTTCACCATCTTTTTTCTTTTTAGTCTCAGGAATTAAGCATTTCCAATTAATAGAAACATTTTCAGCAAGATATTTCCCAAAATTCATAAAAGTAATATTAAGATGATATTCTTTTTCATGAGTTGGTTCTATTTCTACATTCTTAACAGCACAAATAGGTCTATTAAGAATCTCGGTTATCTCTAATTGTTTGTTAATCTGAAAAAGGTTTTCTAGTAAAATCAGTGCGGTAATAAAGAGAATAACTAATATGCTTATCTGAATCAGATTGGCCGGTTTAGATAATTCTTTCTTAAATTCATCAGATAATTTAATCATTTTTTACCTCATATGCTTCCTTAAAAAGCGCTAATAATTTCAAGCAATTTTTACACCTATTAAGGAATTTGTCAATAATCTAAATAACTTGTCTTATCCCCCTTATGCTTTTTAGGGATTGGACAAGCGAGTGAGGAAAAAAGAAGCAGCTGTTTGAAGCCGAAGGCTGAGTTTGCTGTTTCTCCGAAGTGAACGAAGGCAAAGACCGTTAAAAAAGCAGGGGGCGTCCTTTTTTTTGTCCCTTTTTTGGACGAGCAAAAAAGGGGCAGAACATTTCACAAGTTATCAATTTGACATCTCCCAAAAGTAGTGATACTTTTTTCTTTTTAATTTAAAAAGGTGAGTTTGGGAATGGTTTTAAACCCGTTTGTTAGAGATATCGGTGAGAAGATTTTAAGGGAAGAGCCGATCGAATACAAGGAGGCCTTAGAGCTTATAAGTCTTGGTGATGAGCATCTCTTTGATATCCTCTTCTTTTCAGATAAGATTCGAAAAAAATATAAGGGAAATAAAGTTAATCTCTGTTCGATTGTGAATGCCAAGTCAGGGAGATGTGCTGAGGATTGTGCCTTCTGTGCTCAGTCAGCATATTTCAAGACCGATATTCAGGAATATCCCCTTTTAAATCAAGATGATATCTTAAACAAAGCCCAAAATGCCAAAAGAATAGGCGCGCATGAGTTCAGCATTGTTACGAGCGGAAAGGCATTAAAAGAGGATGAGCTTGAGCGCGTTACCAGCTTTATATCCACTCTCAAGGACAGCAACAGCATTATCAGGTGTGCTTCTCTCGGCATGTTGAGTAAAGAAATGGCTCTAAGCTTAAAAGAGGCAGGCCTCCAGAATTATCACCACAACTTAGAGACATCAAAGAGCTTTTTCAATAACATCTGCACGACCCATTCTTACGGCGAAAATTTTGAGACCATTAAGATTGCCAAAGAGGCAGGGCTCTATGTCTGCTGCGGAGGAATCGTTGGGATGGGAGAGACTAAAGAGCAGAGGATTGAGCTCGCTTTTGCGCTTCGGGAGCTCGATGTCGATTCTGTTCCCATCAATTTTCTCAATCCAATTAAAGAGACAGGTTTAGAAAAAAGGCCTTTGATGGAGCCAATGGAGGCGCTAAAGACAATCGCGCTTTTTCGATTTATCCTTCCCAAAAAAGAGATTGTCATCTGCGGAGGAAGGGAAGTGACCCTAAGAGACCTCCAGCCCATGATGTTCATGGCAGGTGCGAGCGGGATACTGATTGGGGACTATCTGACAACTAAGGGAAGAAAGCCAAAAGAAGACCTGCAGATGATAAAAGATTTGGGATTAGAGATATGAAGGAAATAAGAGAAGAACTGGATATACTCAAAGAAAAGGGGCTCTATCGGTGGCTGAGGAGTATTAAAGGTGAACAGGGGCCTTTTATTAACCTTGGAGGGAAAAGGGTTTTAAACCTCTCCTCAAACAACTATCTCGGTCTTGCAAACCATCCCAAGGTCAAAGAGGCGCTTATCAGTGCTACAGAGAAATATGGAGCCAGTGCTGGTGCTTCGAGGCTCATCTCAGGCAATATCGAAATCTATGATGAATTAGAAGAGAGGATTTCAAAGTTTAAGGGAGTTGAGCGGGCCTTAGTATTCAGCAGCGGTTATATGGCAAACATAGGGATTATCTCCTCTTTTGTTGGTAAGGACGATGTCATCTTCTCAGACAAACTCAACCATGCAAGCATTATTGATGGGTGTATGCTGAGCAGAGCAATGTTCAAGCGGTTCCCCCACAAAGATATGGAGAAGTTAGAGGCTTTGTTAAAGGATTCCTCTAAATACAGAAGGAGGCTCATTATTACAGAAGGGGTGTTCAGCATGGATGGAGACATTGCTCCTTTGCCTGAGATAATTCAGCTCGCCAAGAAATATTCTGCATATGTTATGCTGGATGATGCCCATGCCACAGGTGTTTTAGGAAAGAATGGAAAGGGGACAATGGAGTATTTTGGTTTGGATGAGGGCATCGATATCCTCATGGGAACCTTTGGAAAGGCTCTGGGTGTGTTCGGTGCCTATGTTGGGGGAAAGAAGGAAATAAGGGAATATTTCATCAATCGGGCAAGGAGTTTTATCTTTACAACAGGCCTTCCACCAGGTGTTGTTGGTGCCATTATAAAGGCCATAGAGATCGCTGAGAAAGAGGGAGGGCTAAGGGAGTGGCTCTGGAGAAATGCGGTCTTTTTCAGGACGTGGCTAAAGGAGCTCGGGTTTGATACTATGGAGAGCAACACGCAGATTATCCCCATACTTATTGGCGATACCAAAAAGACCATGGATATGACAGAGATGCTCCTAAAAGAGGGGGTTTTTGCACAGGGGATCAGGCCACCAACTGTGCCTCAGGGATATGCAAGGCTTCGGACCACTGTCATGGCAACGCATAGCATCGAGGACCTTGAAAAGGCCCTCAATATCTTTAAAAAGGCAGGCAGAGAATTAAATATCATCTGAAAAAGAGAGAGTATGAAAAAAGAGAGAAAAAAGAGAAATGTTCTTTTAGAGAGGGATGATAAGAGATATATCTGGCATCCCTTTACGCAGATGAAGGATTATCTCAAGGAAAAACCCCTTATCATCGAGGAGGGAAGCGGGGTTTTTTTAAAGGATATCTATGGGAAAAAATATCTGGATGGGGTCTCCTCTTTATGGGTCAATATCCACGGCCATCAAAAAAAAGAGATTGACAGAGCAATGAGCTCCCAGTTGAAAAAGGTGGCCCATTCAACAATGCTCGGCATATCGAATGTTCCTGCAATCGAGTTTGCTAAAAAATTAATAGGGATTGCTCCAAAGGGCCTGAATAAAATCTTTTATTCAGATAATGGCTCGACCGCTGTGGAGATCGGGTTAAAAATAGCTTTCCAGTACTGGCAGCAAAAATCCAAAAAATTTTCAAAAAAGACAAAGTTCATCACGCTTAGAAATGCCTATCACGGTGATACAATCGGCTCTGTGAGCGTTGGGGGGATTGACCTTTTTCATTCAATCTATAAACCCCTTTTATTTAAGACATTTAAGGCTGAGTCTCCCTACTGCTACCGCTGTCCTTTGAAGCTCTCTTATCCAGAGTGTAATATTAAGTGCCTGGATTCAATAGAAAATATCATGAAGAAAAGGGGAGATGAGATAGCTGCCCTTGTTATCGAACCCCTTATCCAGGCAGCAGCTGGGATGATTGTCCAGCCCCCTTTATATTTAAAAAGGGTACGGGAGCTGTGCAGGAAATATAAGATTTTGATGATTGTTGATGAGGTCGCAACAGGTTTTGGGAGAACAGGGAAGATGTTTGCCTGTGAACATGAGGGAGTTGTTCCAGATATCATGGCACTGGCAAAGGGGATAAGCGGCGGATATCTCCCCTTGGCTGCCACACTGACAACAGAAGAGATATTCAGCGGTTTTTTAGGGGAGTATAAGGATTTCAGGACCTTCTTCCACGGCCATTCATACACAGGAAATCCCCTGGCATGTGCATCAGGCATAGCTAATTTAGAAATATTTAAGAAGAAAAAGACCCTCCAGATCTTACAGGGGAAAATTCTCTATTTAAAGAAGCGACTGGAGAAATACAGACAGTTAAGACATGTGGGAGATATCAGACAGGCCGGTTTTATGGTAGGAATTGAACTGGTCCTGTATAAGGAGACAAAAAAGCCCTATTCTCTGGAGAAGAAGATAGGGATAAGGGTTATCATGGAGGCGAGAAAAAGGGGACTGATTATCAGGCCGCTTGGAAATGTGATTGTCATTCTTCCTCCGCTATCTATTTCAAAGATGGATTTAGGGAGGATGACTGATATCATATATGAATCGATAAAAAAGGTTACGGAGAGATGAAAGGGATTTTTGTTACAGGGACAGATACTTGGGTGGGAAAGACAGTTATTGCCGGGGGAATTGCCGCTGCCCTAAAGGATGAAGGAATCGATGTTGGAGTGATGAAGCCGATTGAGAGCGGATGCAGAGTGGTTGATGGAAGAAAAATTCCCACTGATACCCTTTTTCTCAAGGTTATGGCAGGGACAAACGATCCCCTTGAATTGATTAACTCCTATTCTTTGGAAAAGCCCCTCGCACCCTCTGTGGCTGCAAAGAGAGAGGGAATTGAAATTGATGCCGATAAGATTTTAAGTGATTATAAGAAACTAAAGGGGAGGCATAAGTTTCTGATAGTTGAGGGTTTAGGCGGTCTCATGGTTCCTATTAAAAAGGGATTTTTTGTTTCAGATTTGATAAAGTTGATGAAACTCCCTGCTTTGGTTGTGACCAGAGCCAACCTCGGGACAATCAACCATACCCTCCTCACTGTAAATCATGCAACTCATTTAAAAATAAAGGTTTTTGGTGTTATTATCAATCATCTCTCCAAGGATCGTGGATTGGCTGAGAAAACAAACCCAGGTGTTCTCAAAGAGCTCTTGGGAGTTCCCATCATCGGAGACTTTCCTTATTCCCCTAAAATCATTGAAAAAAAAGGACTTCTCATAGATTTAATCAAGAAGAATATCGATATTTCTTCAATCCTGAAGCAGATTTAAAGGGAAAAATTCGCTGGAGCAGTAGAAGCCATTATCAATAATTGATTTTCCCGCTATAATACAATATGTTGTGTTAAATTAAATATTTTATACAACATATTGTTTTTTTCTTGACTTTTCAATTTTTTTCGATTATAAAAAGATATCTTTTCCACTCATCTCACAATACCAGAATTTCAGATGAAAAACTATAGAATTCAAATACTTCCAGAGGATTTAGCCAAGCAGATCGCTGCAGGAGAAGTCGTCGAGAGACCTGCCTCTGTTGTCAAGGAATTGGTTGAGAATGCTGTTGATGCCGAGGCGACTTTTATTGTCATAGAGGTCTTTGAAGGGGGGAGAAAGAGGATAAGAATTACAGATAACGGGACAGGCATGGTAAGGGAAGATGCCATCCTCTCTGTTGAGAGGCATTCGACAAGCAAGATTAAGACAAAGGAAGAGCTAGCGAACATCGAGACACTTGGATTTCGTGGAGAGGCCCTCCCATCCATTGCTTCTGTTTCAAAGATGAAGATTACCACCCTTTTTAGGGGTGAGAATATCGGGACAGAGCTCTACCTTATGAACGGTAAATTAAAAGAGGTTAAGGATGCTGGCTCTGCTGCAGGTACTGTAGTAGAGGTAAATGACCTTTTTTATAACACACCTGCCAGGTTGAAATTTCTAAAGAGTGTGAATACAGAGCTGGGTTATATCAATACCATTATCAATCAAGAGGCCCTGGCACATCCAAACATTCACTTCAAGCTTTTGCATAACAATCGGTTGTTGCAAAATATCCCTCCTCTGAGAGATGATCTTGACCGCTTGACCATCCTTTTTGGAAAAGAGAGGGTAAAAGATCTGATTAAGGTGAAAGCCAGATATAACAGCTTAGAACTCAGGGGTTATATTTCTTCACCTTCTATTTCAAGGACATCAAGAGGATATCAATACCTCTTTGTCAATTCCCGTCCTATAAAAGATCGGATGATGACCCATGCTGTTTATGAGGCATACAAGACCTTTATCTTAAAGGACAGAAATCCCGTATTTTTCCTGTTTTTAAATGTCAGGCCTGACACGATTGATGTCAATGTCCACCCATCAAAGATGGAGGTAAGATTCAGAAATCAACATGAGGTACATGATTTTATAAGAGAGATGATAAGAAATTATCTATTGAAAGGAAAACCCACTCAAAGAGAGAGTGTTAGCGGTTCAGAGGAGGGTATGAGAAGAGTTGAATTCCTCGATGAGGGGTTTGGGAAGCCTCTGGATGACTATAAGGAAAAAATCTCAGAAATGATCTCAAAATCTTCCCCTTCAGTAATGAAAGATTTCAGTAGCTTGAAACTGGGGAGTTTTGACAGCCGCTTATTATTCAAACCAGAATCAATAGGGGAGAGGTTAAGAGTTCTAAAACAGGTGGATAACTCCTTTTTACTCTTTGATATACCAGAAGGCATCCTGTTTGTAGACCAGCACGTTGCTCATGAAAGAATCCTCTTTGAAAAATTGCTAAAAGACTACAAGGAGTCTCATGTAGAAGTGCAACACCTCTTATTTCGAAAAGAGATCGAGTTTACCCATAGGGAAACATCCCTACTTACGAAATATGCTGAAAAACTCTCAAGTATAGGGTTTTTGATTGAACATGTTGGAGAGAATACTTTTAGTTTGAGGGGGGTGCCTACTCTACTTTCTGAGAAGGATAGTGAAGGCGTGCTCCATGATATCTTAGACAGACTCACAGGGATAGATAGGGTTAAACCATTTGAAGAGATGGTCGAGGATATATTGGTCTCAATAGCTTGCCATGGGGCATTAAAGGACAATAACCCCTTGGAAGAAGAAGAGATGGTAAAGCTCATGGAAGATTTGATGAAGACGGATATCCCTCATACATGTCCTCATGGACGTCCGATAATGCTGGTTTTAGCTATTGATGATATCAAGAAGAAATTCCAGATGAAGTAGGTATTGCCGTTATCTTCGTTTTATTTACCTTGACAGATAAGACTATTATTCTGTAAATTATTTTAAATTTAGATGAAGATATCTCTTTTATGATGAAGTTTTATTTTTTTAAGGAGAGGTAAAGGTGTTAGAGGATAAAATCCCTACAGCATTAACCTTTGATGATGTATTGTTATTACCAGATAAATCAAAAGTTCTGCCCAGAGAAGTTGACATTTCTACATCTCTTACAAAAAAGATAAGGCTGAATGTTCCTCTCTTAAGTGCCCCTATGGATACGGTGACTGAATCTCGGTTAGCCATTGCCTTAGCACAGGAAGGAGGAATCGGTATTATCCATAAAAATTTGTCAGTTGAGGAGCAGGCTTATGAAGTGGATAAGGTCAAGAGGTCAGAAAGCGGGATGATTGTTGACCCGATAACCATGTCTCCTGATCAAAGGATTGCTGAGGCATTGGGGATTATGAGTAAATATCGTATATCAGGGATACCGATCACACAGGGGAAGAAGTTGGTTGGAATATTGACAAATAGGGATTTAAGATTTGAGACCAATTTAAACAAAAGGGTTTCAGATTTGATGACAAAAGATAACTTGATCACTGTTCCAGAAGGGACCACACTGGAACAGTCTGTAAAGCTGTTACACAATAATAGGATTGAGAAGCTCCTTGTTGTGGATAAGAAATATAACCTTAAGGGCTTGATAACCATCAAAGATATTGAGAAGAGAAAGAGGTATCCAATTGCCTGCAAAGATAAATTGGGGAGGCTCATGGTAGGGGCTGCAGTGGGCATAGCGAGTGATATGAAGAAAAGGGTAGAGAGTCTTATCAATGCAGGGGTTGATGTTATCGTTGTGGATACAGCACATGGACATTCAATAGCCGTACTAAAAGCCATAGAGTCAGTGAGAAATCAGTATCCAGATATTCAGATTATAGGGGGTAATGTTGCTACGAAACAGGGGACTTTAGATTTAATCAAGAGTGGGGTGAATGCTGTTAAGGTCGGCATTGGACCTGGTTCTATATGTACAACGAGAATAATCGCTGGGGTCGGTGTTCCCCAACTAACCGCCATAAAAGAGTGTGCTGAAGAGGCAGAGAAACATAAAGTTCCCATCATTGCTGATGGTGGAATAAAATATTCTGGCGATATTACGAAAGCCTTAGCGGCCGGTGCCCATACTGTAATGATTGGAAGTATATTTGCCGGAACAGAAGAAAGCCCCGGTGAAAAAATTCTTTATCAGGGAAGAAGCTATAAGGTTTATCGAGGAATGGGATCAATAGGGGCGATGGAAGAGGGGAGTAAAGATAGATATTTTCAAGAGGAGACTGACAGGTATGCCAAACTGGTACCTGAAGGTGTAGAGGGAAGGGTACCATACAAGGGTTTCCTTTCTTTTAGTGTTCAACAGCTCATAGGAGGGGTAAGGGCTGGCATGGGTTACTGTGGCTGTAAAGATATAGCTGAATTAAGGAAAAAGGCCAGGTTTATCAAGATAACTTCATCAGGGCTTAAAGAAAGCCATGTCCATGATGTTATTATTACGAAAGAGGCGACGAATTACCAAAGATAATAATCTTTGATATAACCAGAATAGATCTGTAGAAATTATAGAAGTAGAGAGAAACGATATAAAGATAGTTGGAAGTTCTTGTGTTAAATCCTAAAGATAAATCCACCATCATATATAAAGGTGGTAGAGTATATTTAAATTTTGAATAGCTTTCAATCCTGGATTAAAAAATGAGAAAAAAAGAAACTGAACTTGATAAACTTGCCAAAAAAGATGTTGATGAATCAAAGAAAAAAGATGAACAACCAGAAGAATCTGAAAAAAAATTCTTTGAGATGAGATTTGCTAGATTTGTAGCGCTTGCTGGTATAGTATTCTTAAGCTTCCTTATCCTCCTTTTGTTAACATGGTTATTACCCTCCGACAAAAAAACTCCTGAAGAACAAAAAGTAGCCGTTATTGATGAGGCAAAAAAAGAAAAGATTGCCCCTGAGCTGATAGTATACTCCTTTGATCCCTTCTTTGTTCCACTGGTTAGCTCCCCGAAAGAAAAAAATTTTTTAAAGATTGGTCTGGATGCAGAACTAAGTTCAGCCATGCTCAAAAAAGAGATAGGAAGCAATCTGCCAGAGATTAGAAGCTCCATATTTAAAACTATTACGAGTAAATCGGTAACTGATATTAAAAATCCAGAAGGCAAGAGCAGGTTGAAAAATGAAATAACTGCTAAGATTAATTCGCTGCTGCGCTCAGGAACTATAAAAGAATTATACTTTTCTCAATTTATTATTCAGTAATTTCAATGATGACGGATATTCATAAAGAAAAGATTTTGGTATTTGACTTTGGCTCTCAATATACGCAGTTGATTGCGAGAAGGATTAGAGAAAGCAATGTCTATTGTGAGATCGTTCCGTATGATATCAGCTCAAAGAAAGTTAAGAAATTAAAACCGAAGGGAATCGTATTCTCAGGCGGACCTGCAAGCATCTATTTACCTAAAAGCCCTGTTTGTGATAGAGACATCTTCAATCTGGATATACCCATTTTGGGTATCTGCTATGGGATTCAGCTAATGGTCTATCTAATGGGTGGAGAGGTTGAAGGGTCAAAAAAAAGAGAATATGGAAAGATTAAGCTTCAGGTCTTAGATGATTCTGATTTGTTTTATGGATTGGGAAATAAATCAAAGAGCCTGACAGTCTGGATGAGCCATGGTGACAAGGTCACGAAGATTCCAAAAAATTTTTCAATTATTGCAAAGACAGACAATTCTCCTATCGCGGCTGTAAGGGATAAAAAATCCCGGCTGTATGGCCTTCAATTTCACCCTGAGGTCGTTCATACCCCCAAGGGTAAAGATATTCTCAATAATTTTATATTTAGGATTTGTCGTTGCTCTCCTGAATGGACGATGAAATCCTTCATTGAATATTCAATACAGAACATCAAAAAGACAGCAGGCGATAAGAAGGTTGTGTGTGCCCTAAGCGGTGGGGTCGATTCATCTGTAGTTGCTCTTTTAACCCACAAGGCCGTTGGAAAGGAACTAACGTGTATTTTTGTTAACAATGGATTATTAAGAAAAGATGAAGAGCAACAGGTAATAGAGACCTTTAAGAAAAATTTTGATATAGACATTCATTATGTTGATGCAAAGATGAGGTTTTTAAACAGGTTAAGAAATGTTGTCGATCCGGAAAAGAAGAGAAAGATTATTGGCGAAGAATTTATCTCTGTCTTTGAAGCCGAGGCCAAGAAATTTGGCAAGGTCGATTTTCTGGCTCAGGGCACTTTATATCCGGATGTTATTGAGAGTACTTCCCACAGAGGTCCATCAGCAACCATAAAGACACATCATAATGTAGGAGGGCTTCCTAAAAAAATGAGATTTAAACTTATAGAGCCTCTTAAGGAACTATTCAAGGATGAGGTGAGGTGTTTGGGCAAGGAACTTGGTATTCCCAAACACATCTTGTCAAGACATCCCTTCCCAGGGCCTGGGCTTGCAGTGAGGATTCTTGGACCGGTTACAAAAGAAAGGATTAAGATATTGCAAGAGGCAGATGCGATACTTATCGAAGAGTTAAAAAAGAAAAATCTCTATGACGACATCTGGCAGGCCTTTGCTGTTTTATTGCCTATAAAGACCGTTGGAGTTATGGGTGATGAAAGAACATATGAGAATGCTATTGGAATAAGAGCTGTTACGAGCTTGGACGGGATGACCGCTGATTGGGCAAGGATACCGTATGATGTTCTTAATAAGATTTCTAATAGGACCATCAATGAAGTTAAAGGGGTAAACAGAGTGGTCTTTGACATAAGTTCTAAACCCCCAAGCACTATTGAATGGGAATAACAGATGCAACATTCCGATTTTGTCCATCTTCATCTTCACACAAAATATAGTCTTTTGGATGGTGCCATAAGATTGGACCCTCTTTTTAAAAAGGCAGATGAGCTTAAAGTTCCTGCTATTGCTGTCACAGATCATGGCAATATGTTCGGTGCAATCGAGTTTTACAAAAAGGCTAAGAAGAACGGGATAAAACCTATTATTGGTTGCGAGGTATATGTTGCTTCTCAAAGCAGATTTGAGAAATCTCCAAATCACGGAGGAGAAGGTTCAAACCACCTTACCCTTTTAGTAAAAAACCAAAAGGGTTACAAAAATTTAATAAAATTAGTAAGTTCAGGTTTTATAGAAGGATTCTATTATAAACCTAGGATTGATAAAGAGTTGCTTGCAAAGCACTCTGATGGTCTGATAGCCCTGAGCGGGTGTCTGCACGGAGAGATACCGCAACTTTTGGCTCAAGAGAGAGAGGGGGAGGCAAAAAAGGTCGCTTTGCAACATAAAGAAATAATGGGAGACAACAAGTTCTATTTAGAGATACAGGACCAAGGCATTGATGGGCAAGATAAGATAAATCAGGGATTGATCAATTTGAGCAAGAGCCTTGAAATTCCTTTAGTGGCAACAAATGACTGTCATTATCTTGAAAAAGAGGATTCAAAGGCCCACGAGATTCTGTTGTGCATCCAGACTGGAAAGACCATCAACGATGAGCAGAGGATGTGTTTCGCCTCGGACCAGTTTTACTTTAAATCTCCCGAGGAGATGAAAGAACTTTTTTCACATATTCCAGAGGCAATTAAAAATACGCTGGAAATTAGTGAAAGGTGCAATCTAGAATTGAGGTTTGACGAGATCAATCTCCCCCATTACCCTGTGGTTTCTGGTTATAATGTTGATAGTTATCTCGAGAGGATTGCAAAAGAGGGTTTATCTGGGCTTTTGCAAGCAAAAAAATCTCGCAGAGGAAATAGTGAAGAGGATTTTGACGAAGAACTTTATTGGAGGAGGCTTGATGATGAGTTACATATCTTCAAAGAGATGGGATTTTCAGGATATTTTCTGATTGTGTGGGATTTTATCCGTTATGCCAAAGAAAATCATATTCCTGTTGGACCGGGACGTGGTTCTGTATCTGGTAGTTTAGTCTCCTATGCCTTAAGAATTACTGAGCTCGATCCTATCAAGTATGGTCTTTTGTTCGAGAGATTTTTAAATCCTGAGAGAATAAGCATGCCTGATATAGATATAGATTTTTGTATGGATAGAAGGGATGAGGTCATCGATTACGTTGTTAAAAAATATGGAAAGGAAAACGTAGCCCAGATCATTACCTTTGGCACCATGATGGCAAAAGGGGTTGTTAGAGATGTGGGCAGGGCATTAAATATGCCTTATGGAGAGGTTGATAAGATAGCAAAGCTGATTCCTAACAGGTTAAATATCACTTTGAGTGAGGCAATAAAAGAGGAACCAAGATTAAAGGAGTTACAAGAGAAAGATAATAATGTGAGTCTTTTACTTAAGACGGCGAAGGTTCTCGAAGGCCTGACAAGGCACGCTTCGACACATGCTGCTGGCGTGGTGATATCGCCGAAACCCTTGATGGAATATGTTCCCTTGTATAAAGGCACAAAAGGGGAGACGATTACGCAATATCCCATGAATAATATAGAAGACCTTGGTTTGCTAAAGATGGATTTTCTTGGTCTAAGAACATTAACGGTCATCAATAACACACTAAGCCTCATAGAAAAAAATAAGAAAAAGAAGATGAGATTAGAAGATATCCCTTTAGATGATAAAAAAACCTATACGTTGCTTGGTGAAGGGAATACCTTGGGGATATTTCAGTTAGAAAGCTCAGGGATGAGGGGTATCATAAAGAGATCTAAGCCAACCGTCTTTGAGGACATTATTGCACTAGTTGCGCTGTACAGACCAGGACCGCTAGGTAGTGGAATGGTCGAAGATTTTATCAAAAGGAAACATGGTGAGATCCCCATTAGATACGAACTTCCCCAACTAGAAGAGATTTTGAAGGAGACCTATGGAGTCATATTATATCAGGAACAGGTAATGAAGATTGCCAGCATGCTGGGAGGATTCAGCATGGGAAATGCCGATCTTCTCAGAAGAGCCATGGGTAAAAAGAAGCCAGATGTTATGGTCCAACAGAGAGAAAATTTTGTTAAGGGTGCGATAAAAAATGGGATTAGCAAAGCCAAGGCTATGAAGATTTTTGATTTAATGGAATATTTTGCTGGTTACGGCTTTAACAAATCCCATAGCGCATCCTATGCCTTAATCGCATATCAAACAGCATATTTCAAGGCCCATTATCCCCTAGAGTTTATGGCAACTCTATTGACAAGCGAAATGGATAATAGTGATAAGATACTCAAGTATATAGGTGAATGCAGGGATATGGAAATAAAGATATTACCTCCAGATGTAAATGAGAGCTTTAAAGATTTTACTGTTGTGGGAGATAGTATAAGGTTTGGCTTGGTTGCTGTAAAAAATGTTGGTCAGGGTGCTGTAGAGAATATTATAAGATCAAGGAAAGAAAATGGTCCGTTTCTATCTCTTTATCATTTCTGCGAGAATGTGGATTTAAGAGTCGTCAATAGAAGAGTCGTTGAGAGCCTTGTAAAATGCGGTGCCTTTGACTCGCTTGGATACAAAAGATCTCACTTAATAAGCATATTGGATAATGCGATAGAGATGGGGCAGAAAAGTCAAAGGGATAAGGAAAAGGGACAGATAGCTATGTTCGGGCTTGATTCTAAATCGACTCCTTTTGATGAGAGCCTTCTCTCAGAGATGGAGGAATGGGATGATAGACAGATGCTGGCCTTTGAAAAAGAGAGTTTGGGCTTTTACATTTCAAGACATCCTCTAGCGAGCTTTGAGAAGGAGATAAAAAAGTATACAAACACAACAACTCAAAAGCTCGTTGATATGTATAATGGTCAGGCTGTTAGTATTGCAGGTATTACAAATAGTATAAAGCGAAAGATTACAAAAAAGGGTGACCAGATGGCCTTCATTAATCTAGAAGACCTTTATGGTTCTGTTGAAATAATTCTCTTTCCAGAAGTATATAGAAATTCTATAGATATTTTGGAGACAGAGGAGCCAATAGTCGTTAAGGGGATTACAGATATAGAAGGTGAAAATGCTAAAATAATTGCAAAAAGCCTTATGCCTTTAAACAAGATCAGGGAAAAAAGGAATTCTTCAAAAGTTCATATTAATCTTTGCATTCCTTCATTAACAAGAGAGCTGTTTTTAAAATTAAGAAAGATTTTGACAGATCACAAAGGAGATTCTCCAGTATATTTACATCTTATTTCCCCAGAAAGAAAAGAGGTTGTTTTGTTAGTCAATAGTGATTTTTCTGTAGAAGTTTCAGATTTTATGATATCAGAAGTTAGGTCTCTTTTTGGCGAAGATGCTATTTCTGTGGAATAAAAATTAAGGAGGAAAAATGGCTTATCAAGGATTAGATTTTGAAAAACCAATTTACGAATTAGAAAGACGGATTAAAGAATTGAAACAGATGTCAGAGCAAGGGAATTTGGACTTTTTTGATGAAATTAAAAAGCTAGAAAAGAAAGCGAAAAAACAAATAAGAGATGTACATTCTAAACTCAATAGATGGCAAAGGACTTTACTTGCAAGGCATCCTGAACGTCCCTATACAATGGACTATATTAATTATATGATGACTGATTTTGTTGAGCTTCATGGCGATAGGAGTTTTGCTGATGACCATTCTTTAGTAGGGGGAGTAGCAAAACTTGATGGTATCCGTGTTGTGGTACTGGGACAACAAAAGGGGAGGGATACGAAAGAGAAAATATACAGAAATTTCGGAATGGCCCATCCTGAAGGTTATAGAAAGGCATTGAGATTGATGAAACTTGCCGAAAAATTCAATAAACCTGTCATCACTTTGGTAGATACTCCAGGTGCATTTCCAGGGATTGGTGCCGAAGAGAGGGGCCAGGCTGAAGCAATAGCAAGGAATTTAAGAGAGATGGCTGATTTGAAAGTTCCCATAATTGTTGCTGTTGTAGGTGAAGGGGGAAGCGGTGGTGCCCTAGCTATAGGGGTGGGGAATCGGGTTCTGATGCAGGAAAACGCGATTTACTCAGTAATATCCCCCGAAGGGTGTGCATCTATACTGTGGAGGACAGCTGATAAAGCCAAAGATGCAGCTGAGGCTCTAAAAATAACTGCTTATGACCTAAAAGAGCTGGGAGTCATTGATGAAATAATAAAGGAGCCATTGGGTGGTGCCCAGAGAAATCCCAAAAGGGCAGCCTCTACTTTAAGAAGGGCCTTAAGACGACATCTTAAAGAATTGAAAAAACTATCACCAGAAGAACTTATCGAGCAAAGATATAAAAAATATAGGGAGATGGGAAGATTTAAAATTGTCAAATAATCTTTCCCTTATATAGAGGCTCCCTTTTTTGATGTAGCGAGAATCCTTAATCTCTTACTTCAAATTTTTTCTCTAGTTTGTTTAGGTTTTCTACTATACCACCGTATTCTAACTCATCATATCCAAGCATTGCGCAACCTGAGAAACCTTGTTGCCTGATGTCTGTAGCCTTTTGAGAGACCTTTCCTCTGACGAAATCCCAGTAAGGATGATCAAAGGCGTCCGCTGGTTCGGTGAGTTTACCTTTATGGACACAAAAAGCAAGACAGCTGACTATAGGGGGTCCATCAAAGAATGATACGGGGGAACTCTTTTTAACAGGCATCATTGGTCCGCTATGGCTTCCTCTCATGAAACCAGCAACAAAGTGTCCTATACTGAAAGGAGAAAGGACCTCACCCGTGGCAGGGAATGCACCCTGTACCCTTACGACCATAACGGGGTCATCTTTTCCCGTATATTTGCCTGCAATATTATGAAGCCTCGTGGTACTTACGGAAACTGCCTGGTCAAGATTATTTCTTGAATGAATAGATTCAACAACAAACCTCTGGTTGTCTCTAAGAAGAGTAGCAATATCATAGATGTCTTCAGGGGCATTAAGCTCAATGATCCTATCCCCTTCAGTATAAGAGACATCCATAATTGTAAACTTGAATCCTTTACTCATTGATGGGGATAGCATGAGACCTGAGTTATGCATTGGGTCAGCAAAGCCTAAATATAAAGGTAAGTTATATGCTCCGGGATCTGTCTTGTCAGCAGCAAAGATCAAAAAAGGCTCATTTGGCCTTTCTTCAAATTCTATCTCAGCAACAGCAGGGCCCATACCTTTGACATTACCTGAAAATGAATCTTTTAGGAGATCTTGACCTGCACCATATAAACCTTGCTCTTTTGCTACAGCGGTTCCTTCTTTAAAGGCATCCCATGCCAATTTATGAATTTTTTCGTTTCCCGTCCCTAGATCATGGGAGAATATGATTGCGATGTCATCTCCTGTTGAACTTACATAAGAGTCTACGAATATTCCACCACCTTCATTTTCTATGTACTCTCTAACCCTATCTAATAACCTTTTACTCGGTTTAATGTGTCCTCCTATGCTTCCGATATCTGCCTTAATGATAGAAATTGTTGTTTTATTATCTGCCAAAGTGTTCACCTCCTCTTTTTATTTATTATAAAAATTTGATATCAATATATTAACAACATGTCAAGCACTATTTGCTTCCAATTGATAAAACCCAATTTTTAACTTGACATTTAACAGGGTTGAAATTACCATTTTTTTCTACTTCGATTTTAAAAGAATAAGTTAAAATGAAAGATACAAGTATATTAATTGTAGAAGATGATCCTTTGGTACTAAAGGGTTTTGAGATAGCTTTAAAAGAAGAGGGTTACCATGTAACCAGTATTAGAGATGGAAAAGATGCCCTCGAAGCAATTGAAAAGGATAAATTCCAGCTGATCTTAACAGACCTGATGCTTGGCGAAACAGATGGTATCAAAGTTTTAAGGAAGACGAAAAAGATATCTCCCAAAACACTCGTTGTGATTATCACAGGTTATGAATCAATGAATTCAGCCATTAAAGCCCTTAGAGAAGGGGCTTATGATTATTTAATAAAGCCGTGCAGAGACGTGGACCTAAAGATGACTGTAAAAAGAGGTCTAGAAAGATGGAGACTTGAAGAAGAACTTATGAAAGCAGAGAAATTAATAGCAGTCACCCAAACCGCTGTTACTGCTAATCACGAGATCAATAGTCCTCTTCAGACTATATTAATGAGTGCTGAGTTACTCCTGTTCGAGAGTGAAAATCTCAATAAAACAAGCAGAGATCGACTAGAGGTAATACTTAGCGAAACATTAAAGATTCGAGACGTGGTTAAAAGACTGACAAAGATGAGTGAATCTCTAACCAACTGAATATTTATTTAGCAAAAGGTTATACGAGCTTAAAAACAGATTTTTTAGTAATATACAATATAGAAAAGATCTTTCTAAAGCCATATTTGTATAAGCATTAAGGAAGATGGTGAGAAGCCATCACGGACACGCCACTGTAAACGGGGACGAAAGCCAAAAAACGCCACTGTATCTTCAAGATATGGGAAGGTTTGGCAATTAGATTGATCCGTAAGTCAGAAAACTTGGCTTATACATCCTTCACCAATGTCCTTCGATGTTTGAGGATGTGAAGACCTTGATACCCTCAACCTATTGAAGGTTGGGGGTTTTTTATTAGAGGGGTTTATTGTGTCAGGTAAACTTAAATTGATTTTAGGAGGAGCTAAGAGCGGGAAAAGTTCCTTTGCAATGGAACTTGCTGAAAAAATTCCTGGGGAAAAGATTTATCTGGCAACAGCCCAGGCTCTTGATGATGAGATGAAAGAGAAGATTAAAAGACACAAAAAGGATAGGTCATCTTCATGGGAGACGATTGAAGAGACAGAAGAGATTTCTAAAATATTAAAAGGCTTAAGATCTAAATGTAGTGTCGTTGTTCTTGATTGTATAACGCTTTGGTTATCAAATCTTTTACACAAGGGTTATGATGAAGGAGAAGTATTTGAGATAATAAAGAAATTTTTAGATACAGCTAAGAAGAATGATTACTCTCTTTTAGCAGTATCGAATGAGGTGGGCATGGGGATTGTTCCTAAAAATAAATTAGCCCGCCAGTTTAGGGATATTGCTGGAAAGATAAACCAAGAGATTGCCAAAGCAGCAGATGAGGTATATTTTGTATTCAGCGGAATTCCTAAAAAGATAAAACCATAAAAGGAATTTAGATGAAAAATATTATTAATAAAAAGATTAAAAAAATAAAGGGAATTGATAAGAAAATCTATCATAAAACAGAGCTTTTATTGGATCGTTTGACAAAACCTAAAGATAGTTTGGGAAGATTGGAAGAATTTGCTAAGAGATATTGTGCCATACGAGGGGAAGAATATCCAAAGATTGATAAAAAGGTTATTGTTGCCTTTGCTGCAGATCATGGAATAACAGAAGAAGGGGTGAGTGCATTTCCTAAAGAAGTGACTGTTCAGATGGTACTCAATTTTCTAAAAGGAGGAGCAGGAATTAATGTTTTAGCAAGGCATGTTGGGGCTGAGGTTCTTGTTGTGGATATTGGGGTTGAGCATGACTTTAAAAAAAGGAAGAATTTAATTTTAAACAAGATAAATTATGGAACAAAGAATTTTTCAAAGGGTCCTGCTATGAGTAGAAAAGAGGCTGAGGCTTCTATTGAACGTGGAATAATCATTGCCGATAAACTCAAATCTCATGGTTATCAGATTATTGGAACAGGAGATATGGGGATTGGAAACACAACACCTAGCAGCGCTGTTATTTCAGTAATGACTTCAAGTCATCCAAAAGATGTAACTGGCAGAGGCACAGGTATAGGGGATAGGGCTTATTTGAGGAAGATAAAGTTGATAGAAAAAGGTATCAAAATCAATAGACCTGACCCTACTGACCCCATTGATGTTCTTACTAAGGTGGGAGGTTTTGAGATAGGTGGAATAGCGGGATTAATCATCGGTTCTTCCGCGAATAGAATTCCTGTGGTTGTAGATGGTTTTATTTCTGGAGCAGGTGCTCTGATTGCCTTGAAATTAGCACCCAATGTTAAAGAATATATTTTCTTTTCCCATATATCTGAGGAAAAGGGGCACAAGGTTTTATTTGATTATCTTGGAGAAAAACCAATTTTGGATCTCTCATTACGTTTAGGAGAAGGAACAGGAGCAGCTCTTAGTATTTCTCTTATTGAGGCAGGTGTAAAAATATTAACAGAGATGGCGACGTTTGAAGAGGCTCATGTTTCTCAATCTAATAAATAAATTAAGAGAATCAAATGTTTTTGAATGATTTAAAAGTTTCCCTTCAATTTTTGACAATCTTACCTTCAGGGAAAAAAGAGATCAGAGAAGAAGAACTCGAAAGATCGATTCAATATTTTCCTCTAGCAGGCCTTATCTTAGGCCTCTTGTCTTATATTGTTTATATGATTCTTTCTTTATTACTGCCACGAGATCTCTGTGACATATTGGTTTTATTATTCTTGGTTTTGTTAACAGGAGGTCTCCATATGGATGGTCTTTCTGATACTCTTGATGGGATGGGTTTTGGAAAGGACAGAGAATCTTCTTTGAAGATTATGAGGGATAGTAGGATAGGTACTTTTGGTGCTATAGGTTTGGTTTTTGCAATTCTGATAAAATATCTTGCATTAAACAGTATTCAGTCATTCTATGTTGATAATATTCTTCTTCTTATGCCTTTGTATGGACGCTGGTCAGTTTTAGTCTTAGGATACCAATCTAAATATGCAAGAGAAGGGGATGGTATAGGAAGGGTCTTTGTGGGAAAAATAAAAAAAGAAGTGTATCTTAAAGGTATACTTACCGCCTTTATTGCATCTTTAATTATTTTTCAATTGAGAGGTCTGTTTATCTTTACTGTTCTCTTTTTTACTGTCTCCTTTCTGAAGAGATATTTTGAAAAGAGGATGGGAGGTATTACAGGTGATATATTTGGTGCAGTGATTGAGTTCAGCGAGATAGCAGCATTACTATTAACTCTTATCATACAATTTTAAAGGATAAGAAATGAAAGAACAGAAGAAGGGTTTAATCATCATATTTACTGGAGAAGGTAAAGGAAAGACAACAGCAGCTCTTGGCATGGCTCTGAGAGCAATCGGACATCATCTTAAGGTCTTCATCATACAGTTTATCAAAGGAAAGTGGCAATATGGAGAACTGAGTGCAGTTAAAGGGATGAGCAACCTGAGCATCCATCCTATGGGTAGTGGTTTTATCTGTAAGGAAAAAAGTAGAGACAGAGAAAAAAAGATGGCATTAGAGGCTTGGGACCTGTGCAGGAAAAAGATAGAATCAAAGGAATACGATATGGTTATCATGGATGAAATTAACTATGCCATACATTACAATCTCCTTAATTTAGATGATGTCATAAGTTTCCTAAAGAATAAACCTAAAAAGATTCATATTGTTCTTACAGGAAGAAATGCAAAACCCGAGCTTATAGAAATTGCTGATATTGTTACAGAGATGAGGGATATTAAACATTCCTATCGAAGAGGAATGAAGGCACAGAAGGGAATTGAATATTGAATCAGATATAGGAAAATTAATAAATGAGAAGATGTAAGCTGCTACTATTAATTTGTCTTCCGATATTGGTTTTTAATCTGTCTTCAGAAGGTTCTTTGCAAGTTGCTCGTGCGTCCAATCCCAAGATTCCTGAAAGGATCGTTTCACTTGCTCCCAGTATAACGGAGATCTTATTTGAATTAGGGTTGAATAAAAAGATTGTTGGAGTAACAGATTTTTGTAACTATCCTGAAGAGGCTAAAGCGAAGCCAAGGATAGGAGGCTTTTTTAACCCCAATCTTGAAGCCATTGTTTCCTTGGAACCAGATTTAGTTATTGGCATATCCAATCTGGGGAATAAGAGTGTAATAAAGGGTTTGGTTTCTTTGGATATCCAAACCTTGATGGTTAAATCATTTATGATTGATGATATCCTTGATTCCGTACTCAAGATTGGCAAGGCAACAGGTGTTATGTCTAGGGCAGATGATTTGGTTTTAGATTTGAGAAAAAGGATAGAAAAAATAAAAGATTTAATCCGAGGTTCTAAAAAGGTCAAGGTCTTATTCGTTTTTAGTTATGAGCCTTTGATCGTTGCTGGAAAAGAGACTTTTGCTGATGAGTTGTTATCTTTGGCTGGCGGTGAAAATATCGTCAGAGATATAAAAGGTCGATATTCAAGGTATTCAATAGAAGAGGTTATTTCTAAGGAACCTGAAGTTATTATCGCTACGGTGCATGAAAATCCTTCTTCTCTCTTAAAGGAGTCTAAAAATGTTAGAGGGTGGGAGAAGTGGAAGAATCTATTAGCTGTTAAATCAGGTAGAATTTATGTGGTTAGTGAGGATTTTTACTTTAGACCTGGACCGAGGTTTATCTTAGGTTTAGAAAAAATAGCTGAAATATTGCACCCTGAAGTCTTTTAAGAAAGGTTTGAATGAAGTCACTTACCTTTACAAGTTGGTTAAAACCAATCCTGATTTTATTTCTTTTATTGATTGTTACCATGCTGATATCCCTCTCTCTGGGATCTGTAAGGATAGATTTAAAAGAGATAATCAATATTCTGTCTTTTCAGGTAAAAGAAGGGACAGATGCCACTATATTATTAAAGGTTCGATTGCCAAGAATTTTAAATGCAGCGATTGTTGGAGGAGCATTGGCAGTCTCAGGGGCCGTTTTTCAGGCACTGCTTAGGAATCCTCTTGCTGATCCATATATTTTGGGAATTTCTGGTGGTTCTGCGTTCGGAGCCATCGTTGCCATTGTTTTAGGTCTGGATATCATTCTTGGCGAGTTTTCTCTTTTGCCAATCTTTGCTTTTTTAGGAGGTGCTATCTCTATTTATATAATCTATTCGATTGCCAAAAGCAGGGGAAAGGTATCAATTTATAACCTGCTTCTTATAGGCGTTATCTTTAACGCCTTTTTTGCTGCCTTGATTATGTTCATTACATCTATTGTTGATTTTAATAAAGTTGGTGACATCGTATTCTGGTTGATGGGAAATATCACTTCTCCTTCATTCTTTGTTCTAGGAATTATCTCATTGTATGTTTTTATAGGTAGCCTCCTTCTTTTTTTTAGGGCAAAGGAGTTCAATCTGATCTGTCTTGGAGAGGAATCGGCATCCCAAATGGGTGTTGATTTAGAAAAGACCAAAAGAATAACCTTTTTCGCTGCTTCTTTAATAACAGGTGCTGCAGTTTCTATTGCAGGGCTTATAGGTTTTGTAGGGCTTATTGTTCCTCATGCTGTCAGGCTTATTTTTGGGTCTGATCATCGACTATTAATACCATCCTCTTTTCTATCTGGAGCAATTTTCTTAGTCATAGCTGATATGTTGGCACGCAATATTATTGCGCCAACAGAAATTCCTGTTGGAGTCATTACAGCCTTATGTGGAGGTCCCTTTTTCTTGTGGTTATTAAAAAGGAATGAAAAGAGGCCGTTTTTTTAATCTGTTGACTGATGAGGATATTAAGATGTCTATGATAGAACTGATGAATGTATTTTTTGCTTATGATAAAGAGTTAGTTTTAAAAGACCTCTCCTTTGATATCCATCAAGGAGAGTTTTTGAGTATTATTGGTCCCAATGGTTCTGGAAAGACAACTCTTCTGAGATTGCTTAGCAGAGTCATTGAACCAAAGATGGGGGAGATCAGGTTAAAAGGAAAGGATATAAACAAAATAAAAAGAAAGGAACTTGCCAAAACAATAAGCGTGGTTCCTCAGGATTCCTTTATTAATTTCCCTTTTTCTGTTTTAGATGTTGTGTTAATGGGAAGATATCCCTATCTTGAGAATTTATCCTTTGAAAAGAAAGAAGATCTAGAAATGGCACGAAAGGCTATGATACTGACTGATGTATTTCATTTATCTCAGAGGGACATCAATGATTTAAGCGGAGGTGAGAGACAAAGGGCAATTATTGCAAGGGCTTTGACCCAGCAGCCTGAGATCCTTCTTCTGGATGAGTTTACCTCCTCACTCGATTTAAATCATAAGATAGAGATTTATGAATTGATCAAAAGATTAAATATTGAAAAATCTTTGACCATAATCAATGTCTCTCATGATCTTAATATCGCTTCAGAATATGCTGATAGGCTTTTGTTGCTAAATGAGGGGAGTATTCATTCATTAGGGACACCAAGAGAGGTGTTAAAGAGGGATATCATTAGAGATGTATTTGAATGTAATGTCTTAATAGAAGATTCTCCTGTTACGGGTTCGCCATATGTAATCCCGTTGAATAGTAATCTAAGAATCGAGGATAGAAGAAAAATTTTTAGGATTCATGTTATCTCAGGTGAGGGCAAGGGTTCAGTTCTCATGAGGAGGCTTTTTATCAGAGGATTCGAAATAACAGCAGGGGTTCTGAGTATTGGAGATACTGACCAGATTGTAGGAGAGGCACTGGGAATATCCATGGTCCTGGAAAAGCCTTTTTCTGCCATTTCTGAACAGGTTTTTTTACAAAACTTAGAGATGATAGAAAAGGCAGATTTAGTGGTTATGGGAAAGTTCAGGATTGGGAAGGGGAATATTAGAAATTTGGAGGTTGTGTTAGAAGGTTTAAAAAGGGGGAAGGAGTTTTTCATTGTTGATAATGACCTGGATTACGATTTTACAGGAGGAGACGCCAAAAGGCTCTATGAACTGATACGAGAAAGAGGGGGAATCTTTGTCAAAAACCACAAAGATTTAATGAAAAAGATTGACACAAGAATAAAAGATATGGTATAGGAAAGCAGTTTTTATTGAAACTGATGACAAAAGTGCAATTAACTCATCAAATAAAAAGAAGGTGATGCCTTAAAGTCATAAATAAATTATAGCAATATTAAATTTGATAGATATATAGGTTTTCTTCTCGGGAACAAAAGGGAAGATGGTGAAAAGCCATCACGGACACGCCACTGTAAACGGTTACGAAAGCCAAAAGAGGCCACTGCTCTTAATAAATAAGGGTGGGAAGGTTTGGTGAGTAGGTCAACCCGTAAGTCAGGAAACCTGCCTATATGTCCTTCACAGCTGTCCTTCGATGATTGAGGACGTGGAGTTTTAAAAAAATACAAAACCCAATTCATCAAGGATTGGGTTTTTTTTTGCCAATTTTAAAAGGTAATTTCTGATGAAAAAGGGTCTGATGATTTTAGCATCTTTGTGGTTCTTTTTACTGATAATGAATCTTACTGTTTTTGCTCAAGGAGAGAAAGTTGAGTTGGAGCCAATCGTTATTACTGCAACACGTACCCAGATTCCCATAAAGAATGCCCCTGACTCGATTACCATAATTACTGAAGAAGAAATCAAGAATCAGCAGGCCGATACTGTATTCGAAGTTCTAAGGAATATTCCTGGAACCAGCGTTGTTCAATCAGGTTCTTTGGGAAGTACGACATCCGTCTTTTTGAGAGGTGGCGAATCAGATCATACCTTAGTTCTTATTGATGGGATGGAGGTTAACAGCACCACAACAGGATCATTTGATTTTGCTGATCTGACGTCAGACAATATTGAAAGAATAGAGATTCTAAGAGGTGCTCAAAGCACCCTCTATGGTTCAAAGGCTATAGGTGGGGTCATCAATATCATTACAAAAAAGGGTGAAGGTAAGCCGAGATTTAAATTTTCAACAAAGAGCGGTACCCACGAGACATTTCGGGAAGGGACAGATGTTTTAGGTTTATGGGAAAAGGGGAATTATTCTTTCTCTTTTTCAAGGACAGATTCAGATGGGCAGTTTACAAATGATGACTATGAGAACTCAAGTTTTGTAGGTAAACTAGGGATTGACATTACAGAAAGCATCAATTGGGATCTATCCCTTCGCTATATCGATTCTGAGTTTGGGGTGCAAGATAACGGGTTCTTAGATTCTCCTGATGTCAACCGTACCAATGAAAGAAAGTCGTATCTCATAAACAGCCTTTTGAGCCAGACTATTTTTGATTGGTGGGAACAGAGTTTAAGATTGGGCATCTTTGATGATGAGTTCAAAGATACTGATCCTCCTGAGCCTGGGGAGAGCGGTGATATACTTCATACCAAGGTTGATAGTAGGGTTTGGTCTTTGGATTGGCAGCATAATTTTTATATTAAGGAGATTTTTGGTCTATCAAATGTCATAACCATCGGTACTCAACTGAAAAAACTGGAAGGTGAAAATGAGACGGTTAATGATCCCTGGAGTGGGAATTTCTTCTTCGACAAAAGTTTTAATGAGAAAGCCGTTTATTTCCAAAATCAATTCAATTTTAAGGATATGCTTTTTATTAATGTGGGGGCTCGTATTGATGATGTCAGTACGTTTGGTACAGAAACGAGCCCAAAGGCATCAGGGGCCTTTTTGATAAAAAAGACAGGCACAAAGCTCAAGGCCAGTTATGGCGAGGGGTTTAAATCCCCCACAATCAATGAACTTTTTTTCCCTAATTTTGGGAATCCTGATTTAAAACCTGAGAAAAGTGAAGGGTATGATGCAGGAATAGAGCAGGAGTTATTCAAGGGAAGGATGTATGCTGGAGCCACCTATTTCAAGAATGATTTTGATAATCTTATTACAGCTGCTGATCCTGATGGAGACGGGATATTTACGGCTACGAATATAAAGGAGGCAGAAACAGAGGGTGTTGAAATGTTTCTTACATTAAATCCTGGCTTTGGTCTAAAATTAAATGCTACTTATACACATCAGGATACAAAAGATAAAACTAATAATACAGAACTGGTCAGGAGACCGAATGATACAGTTGGATTGAATATCAATTACAATTATAAGCAGAGGCTCAATATCAATCTTAATATGACTGATGTTGGCGACAGGTTAGATACAAGTAACCAAACAAACGCTGGTTATACAAAGATTGACCTATCCGGCTCCTTGGTTATCTTCAAAGATCGCCCCAGATTTAGGCTCAAAAATTTAGAGGTTTTTGCAAAAGCAGAGAATCTATTTGGGGAAGATTATGAAGAGGCAAAAAATTATCCTGCTCCTGGACTATTTGTCTTAGGGGGGATCAAGGCCACCTTTCACTAAAATTTTATGATATGATAAAAAAATTAAATTTCTTTAGGTCAATTAATCCAATCAGAAAAAGAGCTTTTCAGTTTAAGATGATGGGAAGTTTCAAGCAGTTTTTTATCATATCCCTTATTTTTCATTTTCTTGGTCTGGGATTTTTTGGTCTCGATCTTTATGGCAAATATATGAAGTATTTTGAGAAGAGTTTTATTTCCATAAAGATTTATGACGAAATAAATAGCAGCTCTGAGCATATCAAGACAAAAAAAATAAATATACGAAAAAAGATAAATAAATTTAGTGAAAAAAAGAAAGTGATTCATCTTACAAAAGATCAGTCATTCTTGGATAAAAAAGAGAAAGATAAGACTAAAATGTCTTTTGAATTGTTTAACGATGGTATGATTCCTCGTATTGCTGAAAAGAACCAAAAGAAAAAGGCTTTTTTCACAAAAGAAGAAAATCTTTCACCATTTCAAAATAGTTCTTCAGAGCATTTGGTATACTTATTTAATTCAAAAATTGAGAAAAGAGAAGAAAGAGAAAACACCGGTTTTGAGACTCCATTAGGAACAAAGGATAAGATATCAAGACTTAGCAAAGGAGTTTTAAGAGAGGATTCTGATGATAAGTTGGGCTTAATCAGGGATATTATTGAGAGGTCTAAAAGATATCCTCTGCTGGCACAAAGGAAGGGGATAGAGGGCACGGCATTTATAAGATTCAGATTAAAAAAAGATGGCTCTCTAGATAAGATAGAGATAGAAAAGTCTTCTGGAAGAGGAATATTGGACAGAGAATCCATAGATACTATCAAAAGAGCTGCTCCATTGCCTTATGTAAATGGCTGGATAGTAATTCCTCTTGATTATAAATTATCGCGGGATCAATAAAACTCCTTGTAAATTATTATCAGAAATATCTTGAATAGCATATAGTCAAAATAAATCGAATAGAAATCATTTATTCTTGACAATCCTTATATTATTCATATGATTACTTTTGGCTATCTCGTTTACTGCTTGTTTTGAGATTGAATTTTATTTATAAGGGGGTTTTATGTCAGAGAATATATTACAAATTACAGATGATAATTTTGAAGAGGAAGTTATCAAGTCTGATATTCTTACAATGATTGATTTTTGGGCTGCTTGGTGTGGTCCTTGCAAGATGATAGCACCTGTGGTTGAAGAATTGGCTGAAGAATATAAGGGAAAGGTAAAGTTTGTAAAATTCAATGTTGACGAAAACCCCGAAACCGCGGCTAAATATAGCATAAGAGGGATTCCAACCCTCTTATTTTTCAAAAATGGAGAGGTTATCAATCAACTCGTTGGTGTTCAGCCTAAAGCTTCAATTAAGAGACTTTTAGATGAGAATCTCTAGGATTTATTGAGAGCTTGAATCAAAATCCATAACCTTATTGTGATGTGGTAGAAGTATAATTTCTAACAATCTCCTCTGGATCAAGCCCTAAATATTTTGCATAAGATCTGAGAAAACCTTTCAAAAAGATCTCTGCTGGAAATGCTTTATAATTATCCTCTTCTATTGCCTTTAGATAAGAGAGTGATATCTTTGTTTTCTTCGATATCTCTTCTAAGGTTGTTCCTTTGAGTTCTCTAATATTTTTCAATACTTGTCCATTTATTCTTACTGAACGCTCCTTTTGTTTTTCTTTCAGGATTTTGATATCTTTTTTAGTCTCTTTTTTATAAAATGTTTTATCTCTTTTGAGATTAAGGATATTTTTGTCGTAATATTCTCTCTTATCTTCATTAATCAGAGTCTTATAAGCTTCTTCAATTCTTTCCAGCATCTGTTTTTTTTGCTCGTCAGAGAGGAGCCCATATGAAGCAATTGAATCGGGATGGTATTTTGTAATTGAAAACAGATAGGCATCTTGAATATCTTTGGCTGTTGAATCTTTATCGATATCCAATAATTCATAGTAATTTAAATCTTCTATTCTTTTCATATTCAATTTTCACTCAGTTCTAGAAGTTTTTTGGCAACCATACTGATATTAATAGAGGCCTGACAGTTTGGATATTCGATTATAAAAGGTTTGAATTTCTTTATCGATTGATAAACCTTTTCGTCATAGGATATATACCCTATGTAATTGATGTTAATACCGAGATACTTTTTTGCAATATCTTTAATTGCCTTACCTATAAAGATTTCTTCTTCAGTTCTTACTTGATTTAAAATTAAAATAGGATTGAATTTTTCGATCTCTTTTATAAGCCACTCTCCACTTTTTTCATCAATATCTGTAACTAAATCTATTAACTTATAAATCGTTCTAAATTCTCCATCAACATTTTCATCAATAACTCTTTTTATCTTTTTTCTTACATAGGTTGGTGCCAAAGAAATTCTGAGTTTTCTCAAAATAGAATTTTTTAAAAAATGATAAACATTTTCAATTGAGGTAGGTTCTGGAGATACAACAAGGATTCCTGAATTAGATATGAGAAAAAAGTCTAAAACATTAAAAGAAGTTCCAGCGCCAATATCGATAATAATATATTCTACAGGGAGAAGCCTTATATTTTTGATTAATCTCATTTTTTGAGAGTAGTTGGGGTTTACGATATTTAACAGATCGCTTGCACCACTTATCATCCTTAAACCGTCTACAGGAGAATCGATCAATACATCCTTTAACTCCTTCACTTTTTTATTAATAAAGTCCGCCAGAGTAATAGAGGGATGTTTGATCCCAAGACAGGTATGCAGATTAGCACCTCCAAGGTCTGCATCAACTAATATCACTTTTTTCCCCATTTTTATTAACTCAACTGCCAAACTTGCTGATATAAGACTTTTTCCCGTTCCTCCTTTTCCACCGCCTACAGCCCATATCTTCTGTTTAAAAGAAGGGGTTTTATTTGATTCTTCTTTAGAGGCTGTCATTTTATTTTTTGAAACTTTGATTTCTTAATAAAGAATTTTTTTTCAAGGGCTTTTTCCAACAAGAATTTATGACTTTACGTACTGGCTAGATGTGACTAAATTTAAATTAATCTCAAAATAAATCATAACAGAGATTTTATGAGTGGTCAACAAAATAGAGTATTTTTAAATAGATAAAGGAATTTTGACATAATTTTAATTAAGGATGATTGATTCAATTAAGGTTTTATGTTAGAAATTGGTTGTCTCATAGACTTTTTAAGTAGAATTCAAAAAATAAATTAGAGAATTATAAATTATATAATAATGAGGATTTGGTAAATTATGGAATATTTTCTAGCTGTTTTGGGTCTTGTAATGGTTATTGAAGGATTTCCCTATTTCTGTTTTCCAGAAAAGGTAAAGTTGATAGCTGAGAAGATTCATGAGATAGATAATTCAACTTTGAGGATTTTCGGTCTCATATTGACTGTATTAGGATTAGTGATTCTATTCCTTACGAAGAAGTAAACATATAAACACCCCTTCTTATTCTTTTCCATATTTCTATAAAGCATTTCTAACTATTTAGAAAAAAGACATTTTTCTCTTGACAGCTTTTCTCTATGAAGTATAATTTGATGCATGTTCAAAAAATGAACATTAACCAACATATTGTAATAATTAATTTTATGTCTTTTAAGATTATCCTTAATTATTAGGATGTAATCCAGGAAGCGAAGCTGTCTTTTAAGACTCACCTCTATATGAAAACCTACCATTCAAATTTCTTTATAAAAAACAATTAGCCCAAAAAGTTTTGATTAATTAATTCCGAATTTTGAATAGAATCTTCAAATTTTAGAGTGGAAAGAATTGTAATTCTTTAAGCCATTCAAAATTCCCTTATCATTAGCAAGAATTAATATAATTTAAAGTTTTGAACTTATGGATAGAAACCATCTCAGAGATCTAAAGATATTAGATGAGATAGATAATGGAAAGAAAGTTACGCAGCGAGGCCTTTCCGAAAAGCTTGGAATAGCCCTTGGTCTAACGAACGCTTGTTTAAAGAGATTGGCAAGAAAAGGACATATAAAAATCACCAATATCAAAAAGAACAGGATTAAATATCTGATAACTCCTAAGGGGATAGCTGAAAAGACCCGTCTTACTTTATCTTATCTCCAATATACACTCGACTTTTATAGAGATACAAGAAGTAAGATAAAGAGCGGGTTTAAAGATTTAGTTAAAAAGAGAATAAGAAGGGTTATTTTCTATGGGGCTGGAGAGGTGGCTGAGTTATCTTTTCTTTCTTTACAAGAGTCAGGCTTAGAACTGATAGGGGTAATAGATGATTTTAAAAAAAGTGAAACTTTTTTTGGTTTTCCTATTTTAAATAAGGAAAAGATAAAAGAATTTGATTTTGATATGATCATCATTACATCTTTTAGATCCATGGAAACCATTTATCTGAACCTTAAAAATTTAGGGATTAAAGAAGATAAGATATTCAGAATAGGGTAAAACTAAAATTGGAAGAGAAATTGTTATATAAGAAATATAATCTTGTTGATTTATGTGATAGATTTTTGATATTTAGCCTTGCCCTAATGATTTTCTTTATTCCTCTTTCAGAATCAATCAAAAATATCGCCTTTGGAATGACTTTGTTCTTCTGGTTGACTAAGGTTTTGATAAAGAGGGAATTCAGAATTAGGATTTATGCCTTGGGTTGGTTTCACTTTGCATTTTTAATGGTTTCCATATTAAGTGCTTTATTTGCTATTAATGTATATCAAGGATTTAGAGGTGTCTGGGATATTTTTAGGTATTTCGCAATATTTCTTATAATTGTTAATAATGTAGATTCTGAAAAGAAAATTAAATTGTTAGTTGCTGTATTTATTATCTCTATTAGTATTGGTTGTGTTTGGGGCATTTATGAATCCCTTAAGGCACCAACTCGTTATCTTGCTGAGCTTAGGATTCATTCATTGGGTCATCAGAATCATACAGCCACTTATTTACTGATTATGTTATCTTTAACTTTATCCATTTTAATTAATTTTAATAGAAATTCTATTTTAAAACTAATTACTTTTTCATTTCTTATTTTAATAGGAATATCTCTCATTTTAACAAATTCAAGAACTGCTGTTTTTACATTTTTTGTAATTTTCTTTTCATTTATTTTTGTTACAAAAAAGTGGAAAATTTTAATTTTTTTAGGAGTATTACTTCTCTCTAGTTTACTTAGCTTATATACCTTTTCATCTTTTGTAAAGGAAAGTCCTTTTAAACAATCGTTAATCATAGGATACAGAGGATATAAAGGGATATTCAATCCTTTAGAAGATCAATTTGTTCAACAAAGATTTATATTGTGGAAAAAGACTGTAAAGATTATTGCAAAAAATCCTATTTTAGGAGTTGGCGTTAGAAACTTTGACTTTACAATGGTTAGTAAACAAGGAGAAGGTCCAAGTCATGCCCATAATCTCTTTTTAAATATAGGAGCAGAGATAGGTATATTAGGATTAGTGTCATTTCTTCTTTGGCTTTCCTGCTATATTTATACATGGGCTAAGTCAAAAGCAAAGTTAGTTAACGATCTAGATAAGGTTCTATGGCTTTCAGTTTTAGGGGCTTTTATAACAATTGTCATTTCAGGATTAGCCACAACTACTCTTCATACCGAATGTGCAATTGCCTTTACTTCTGTAATAGGATTGATGTTAGCATCTTTAAAAATAAAAAAAGAGGAAACTTTATGATGTTAAATATAGCAGTAGTTGGCATTGGAAGTTGGGGTAAAAATCTGGTCCGGAATTTTAACGAGCTCAAAGAATCAAACTTATCTCTATGCTCAGATTTAAATGGGGACAAACTGAAAATAATAAAAGATCTTTATCCAAAGGTAAAAACAACTAAAGATTTTGATAGTTTTTTGTTAGATCAGAGAATAGATGCTGTTGCAATATCTACTCCAGCCTCAACACACTTTGAATTGGCAAAAAAGGCTTTATTAAAAGATAAACATGTTTTTATTGAAAAGCCGATGACATTAAAAGTTGCTGATTCAGAAGAATTGATTGAAATAGCAGAAAAAAGAAATAAGAAAATTATGGTTGGGCACTTGATGCTTTTTCACCCAGCCATAAGAAAATTAAAAGAAATAATATCAGAAAGAGAACTGGGAGATATTTATTATATTTATTCACAAAGGGTCAATCTCGGAATTGTAAGAAAGGATGAAAGCGCACTTTGGAGCTTTGCTCCTCATGATTTGTCAGTTATTTCTTATCTTTTAGAACAAGAGCCGGAAACAGTAAGTGCACGAGGAGAGAGCTACCTACAGGATAAGATAGAAGACGTGGTTTTTATGAATTTACATTTCAAGGATAAGAAAATGGCACAATTACACCTCAGTTGGTTAGATCCCAATAAGCTTAGAAGAATGACTATTGTAGGAAGTAAAAAGATGGTTGTATTTGATGATGTTGAAAGCTCTGAAAAATTAAAAATATATGACAAAGGTGTTAACCAAGTAGATTACAATTCCTACGGTGATTATATTACTCTAAGATTTGGAGATATCAACATTCCAAGAATAGATATGGCAGAACCTTTAAAAATAGAGTGTCAACATTTTTTAGACTGTATAATAAAGAACAAGAAGCCTTTAAGTGATGGTTATAGTGGATTGAGAGTTATAAAGATTTTGGAGGCTGCACAAGAGTCTTTAGAGAAAGGGGGAGTACCAGTAAAGTTGAACAGAGAGATATCTTAACTAATTAAGCTAGCCTTATCAAGAAAGAGAGGTTTTAAATGGTATCAAATAAAAACATTATTGATAAATCAGTAAAAATTGGGCACGGAACAAAGATAGGTTTCAATAATATTATTTTCAAAGATGTTGAAATAGGTGAAGATTGCCAGATAGGTCATAATATTGTTATTTATTCAGGAACTAAGATTGGAAGAAAAGTAAGAATTGATGATAATACAGTTATTGGAAAATTACCAATGAAGGCTTCTATAAGTGCCATTACTAAAGAAAAGAAACTTTTACCCGCTGTTATTGGGGATGAGTGTATTATTGGGACACAGGTAGTTATATATGCCGGCTGTAAGATAAGTAAAAATGTTCTTGTTGCTGATCTCTCCTCCATTAGAGAGGATGTTGAAATTGGTGAATACACTATTATTGGCAGAGGTGTTGCTGTCGAAAATAAGTGTTTTATAGGAAAAAGATGTAAAATAGAGACAAACGCTTATATAACTGCTTTATCCGAGATAGAGGATTTTGTTTTTATATCCCCTAATGTGACTTTTACAAATGATAATTTTATGGGAAGGACAAAAGAAAGATTTAAATACCATAAAGGTGTTACTATTAAAAGAGGAGGAAGAATTGGTGCAAATGCTACTGTTCTTCCCGCTATCACTATTTTTGAGGATGGGCTCGTAGCTGCAGGTTCTATAGTAACAAAAGATGTACCAGAAAGGAAAATTGTTCTTGGTTGTCCTGCAAAGGTATGGAACGACGTGCCAAAAGAACAACTTTTAGAAAATCAATAAAAAATTAATAAAAGCTCTAAATTACTTTTTATCTGATAAAAAAGAGCAACTCATGGCAATAGTATTCTAGATCAAACATGTTAAAAAATGGTAAAAAAGCATTAGAAATTTTCAGATAAAGAATCGTAATTATTTCTTTTCTGATAATCAAATTCAAAGAATAGTTGAAATATTTAAAGGCTGAATAGATAAATAAAAGGATTTATTCTGTGGCTTTTATCAAACATAGTTATATAATGATTCTCACAAAAATAATACATTTCATATGTACTCTATTTGTCTCTATTTATATCGCAAGATTTTTTGGGCCAGAAGCAAAAGGGACGTATTCACTTCTGCTATATTTTATAGAGGTAATAGGCCTTATAGGAATTTTGGGCATGAACGTCTCTTGTCTTTATTATATAGGAAAAAATAAATATGATATCGAAACTATATATCTTAATAGCATTCTTATATCTTTAACAAATCTCATAGCTGTCCTGATGGTTTTCTTTGTCTTCAGAACCCTTTTTTTCTCTACTTTCCTAAAAGGGATTTATCCCAACTATATATTTCTTATGATCTATTGTACTCCATTCCTTTTAGTAATTTGGCTGTCCACCGGAATACTACTTGGCAAAAACAGAATAGTTACATTTAGTTCATTGAGAATTGTATATTCGTTGGTATTGGTCTTGAATTTTATGTTTCTTGCAGTAGCATTAAAAATGAAATTATTTGGCGCTATTATAGGATATTTTCTGACAGTTCTTTTTACTGCCCTCATAAATTTCATAGTTATCTTTAAAATGTCGCCTTTGTCATTTAAGATAAACATCGCTGCCATACGCGAAATGTTGAGTTATGGAGTAAGGTCATCACTGGAGCGAGTTTTTCAACGCCTCATCTACAGAACAAGTTTTTTTTTAATTAACTATTTTACAGTGCTTAAACTTGTGGGTTATTATTCTATCGCTCTATCCCTTGCAGAAATGATACTTTTTATACCTGCTGCTGTTGATACTGTTTTGTTTCCAAAGCTTACCTCAGTGAATAGAAAAGAAGCGGATCATTTAACATCTCGTGTCTCAAGGTCTCTTTTGTTTTTATCGATAATAATCGCTTTGCTTTTTTTCGTTTTCGCAAAACCGTTAATAACCCTTGTCTTCGGTCTTGAATATATTCCATCTATTACTCCATTAATAATTCTATTGCCTGGAATTATTATGATGTCAATGTACCATGCCTTCTCACGTAACTTTTCTGCGCGTGGAAGACCAGAAATAAATGCTTTCATCTTATTAATTTGTCTGATGTTAAATATTATATTTAATCTTTTTCTAATTCCAAGATGGGGTATAAATGGTGCGGCCTGGGCCGCTACTATTTCCTATTCTATTAGTGTAGTAGTTACCATATTGATATTTAAGAATTTTTCCAATCTTTCCTTGCGGAATATTTTATTAGTTCAAGTTTCGGATATTAAAAAGGTAGTTATTGATACTAGAAGCTGGTTTAGCAAAAACCTTAGTTCCGGAGATTAAATTAAATTTAACTGAAGAAATATTATAAAAATGAAATGTTTGGATTCTGATAATAAAAGAAAGGATTTTTACACAAAAGAATCAGAATTGTATGACATAAGGCGATTTAGTGGTCGAGGAGGAGCTTTTTATCAGGAGCAATCCAACAGAATAATTAGTACAATGCTTAAGTACGGAAAGGCCGACAGGGTGATTGAAATAGCTGTAGGAACGGGGAGAGTTATGACGGAACTTGCGAAACACACAAGATGGGTTGTTGGATTAGATCTGACAGAAAATATGCTGAAACAATCGAAAGATAAGACCAACAGAAAAAAAGTGGGAAATATTTCCCTTTCGCAGGCGAATGCGAAATTTCTGCCTTATAAAGACAATAGTTTTGATGCTGCTGTTTCAATCAGATTTTTTCATCTTTTATCACCAGAGGAACGTCAAAAATGCTTTGAAGAGATTTATCGTGTGCTGAAGCCGGGAGGTATTTTAATAGTCGAGTTCAACAGCTGGCTTTATGGACTTCTTATCCCACTTTTCAGATGTCTGTTTAAGGACGATAAGCGCATCAGGTATTTTTCGCCAAATCAGATAGAATACATTGTACCAAAAGGTCATGTAATTAAACTGAGTGGAGTGGGTTTTCCGTTTTTTCTAGGTACATTATCTGGTTTTAACAAGCCAATGGCCGTTTGGTTTCAAAAAATACTTGAGAATAGTTTTTTAAAATATCTCGCATCACAAATTATTGTGAAGTGGCAAAAGAAAAGATGAAGATTTTATTTACTCTTACTTATATAGGATTTCCATCTGTAGATGGAAGAGCAACTTCCTTAATACCAATTGCCAATAGCCTTGCTGAAAATGGTCAGGATGTACATATTCTTTCAACGGAAGAAATTAGGTGGGGAGATTTCGAGCAGGATGGTGTCAAATATCATATTGTGAAAGCAGGGGATAGAGCCGGTCTTTTACGTCTTTCCAAAAGATTTTCAAGATTGTTAGGTGAGATCAAACCGGATATTGTAGTTTATCGCCCTGGAGGAGATTTAGGTTTTAAAAATTTGTTTAATGTGGTCTATTTGAGGTTGATGACAAAATTGTATAATAGACCTCTTGTTTTATATCTGTGGGGAGGATTTCCTCTTTCGAGATTTTCATTTTTATTTTCTAAGATATTATCTCCTGTGGCTGATTCTGAGATTAAATGTAACTACGAAATTCTTCCTCCAATAGTAAACACTAAAAATTGTTTTAGACATCAAAAAAATCCAGAATTTTTAAAAGCTATTGGAATTAAGAATGAAAAAGTAGCGCTTTTTGCTAACGGCAGCAGAAATTATTCTAGACACACACTCGATTATATACTTCATGATCGCGGCCTTTTAGATATCATTAAAGCAGTGCAGATTTTGAATAATGAAAAAAGATTGAAGGTTCTAATTTGTGTACCGTGTTTGTTTAATGGAAAGGGACGAAAGGAAATAACAAAAATCTTAGATGAACATCGAGTTACAGATAAATTTATTATTTTGGGTACTATTGAGAATATGCGTGAATTGATGGCGACGGTGGACTGTTATTTGTTTCCACTAAGTATGGAAGATAAAGCTTGGCTCCCTTTTTCTATACTAGAATCTTTAGGCTGTGGAACACCAGTAATATCATCGAAGCATAGATTAGCACAACAAATAATTATTGATCATAAAAATGGACTACTTGTTCAAGCTAGACAACCTTACGAACTTGCTAATGCTATCAATTCAATATTAAACGACTCAGGAATAAGGAAAAAGCTAGTCGAAGAAGGGTTGCGTCTTGTAAAAGAAAGATATTCATATAATGTTGTTACTGGTAAAGCACTGGAAATCTTTCGTTCAGTTGTTAATAATCAGTAACGAACATAATTATAAAATTAGAACTCAATCAAACAATGTCATTTAAAAATAACTCGTATCTTAAAGACAAAGATTTCTGGGATGAAAGAGTCCAGAAATATGGAGATAAAGCTTGCGGGCATCTAACGTCATATCAAAAATGTATTGAAATATTAAAGAAATTCAGCCTTTCTAATGAAATACACCTGGAACCAAATCAGAAAGTTCTTGACGTAGGTTGCGGAAATGGATACTGGTGCAGATGGTTTGGGAAACGGAATGTAGAAGTAACGGGAATAGACATTAGCTCTAAGATGATTGATGTGGCGAGACGTTTAACCCCCTCCACTAATGAAGAAAGTCGAATTGCTTTTCAAAATGTTGCTATTGAAGATGCAAATTTCCCAGATGAGTCTTTCGATTTAATTGTAAGTTTAACTACTCTGCAACACATCACAGATGATGAACGTTGTATATCAGCAGTTAAAAATATCATCAGGATGCTTAAACCGAAAGGATGTATTGTAATTATTGAATATTCCCCTAAACAAAAGACAAGAAATTTTGAACATAAGATATCAAGAACAGCTCAAGAGTGGAAAGAGATTTTTACAACTCAAGGGACTAAATTAGTCGAAGAAAAAGGGGTACGATTTTTAATTAACCGAGTTTTTGGTTTATTTGAGAAATTTGAAATCCAATTTTTTAAAATTACTCGCGGGGAAAAACAAGATATTAAGAATCAGCTACCACATAAAATATATTTGTTATTCAAATATCTACTTTTAGGTCCAGCCGTTTTTATTGACATTATATTAAGCAACATTCCTTGGAAAATGATACAGAGCTGTTCAGATCAGCATATTTTTATATTTAAAAAGAATCAAAATTCTAAATAGAAATTCGCGAAATAAAATGAACTGAAATTTAAGATCATGATTTTAAATGGCATGATGCATAAAATTCATTAACATAGGAGATTTCGAAGTTATGAGCAGATTAAAAGAAACTTTTGAATGGAAAAATAAGAAGGTTCTAGTTACAGGGGCAGGAGGTTTTATAGGGAGCCACTTAGTTGAGAGATTAGTTAGATTAAAAGCCAATGTTTCCACATTCGTTAGATACAATTCAAGAAATGACAAAGGAATGCTAGAGTTATTAAATAGGGATATTACGGATCAGATTAATATTATTATGGGAGACCTAAAAGATTCTCATGCAGTTAGAAATGCGGTAAAAGGAAACCAAATAATCTTTCATCTAGGTGCAATTATAGCTATTCCATACTCTTATATTCATCCATCGGATTTTTTTCAAGCTAATATTCTTGGAACCGCAAATATTTTGAATGCCTGTTTAGAATATGAAATCAAGAAAATAGTTCATACATCCACAAGTGAAACTTATGGAACTGCTCGATATGTGCCTATAGATGAGAATCACCCACTCCAAGCCCAATCGCCATATTCAGCAAGTAAAATTTCAGCAGATAAAATAGCAGAAAGTTATTATCATTCATTTGATATGCCTATTACTATAATAAGACCTTTTAATACATATGGTCCAAGGCAATCATCTAGGGCGATTATACCAACTATTATAACTCAAGCATTGACAAAAAAAAATGTTGAGTTAGGTTCGCTTTATCCCTTAAGAGATTTGACCTATGTAGCTGATATTGTAAATGCCTTTATCAAGATAGCAGAAGTTCCTAAATCCATTGGTGAGGTAATAAATGTTGGATCGGGCAAAGAGATCTCTATAGGAGAGCTAGCAGAAAAAATTATCTCAATTATTGGAAAGAAAGTTAAGGTTAATTTCGATAGAATGCGTGTTCGTCCTAAGAATAGTGAAGTCAATGAATTAATTGCAGATAACAAAAAAGCAAAAAAAAACTTAGAATGGAAGCCAAAAATATATTTTGATCGATGTTTAATACTAACCATTAACTGGATATAAGATAATATAAATAGATACAAGGTTGGAGAATACGTAATATAAATGTAGTCATTTTGTATGTTATCTTTTTTAAAAAGACTAAAAAACTTAAAGATAGCAATGGTGGGCTCTAAAAAAATGATGTGAAGACTAGTCATATCAATTCTCTTAGACATATCTTAGGCATATAGATAACTGTGAGAAATCATCCATTGAAATATTGGAGATTTTCTATCTGATAAGTAGTGCAGAGGTCAAATTGATAACAATAGTTGATTGAAGGATTAGCTTTTCTTTCGGAATGCTCTTAGGAAGAAAAGCATTTCAAAATTGATATTGAATTATTACAGTTACAAATGCTCAAATTAAAAGGAAATGTCATAAATGATATACCTGTCTAAACCGAAAATTAGCGGCAACGAGTTAAAATATGTTACTGATTGTATAAATACAGGATGGGTATCATCGGCTGGAAAATATGTAGATTTGTTTGAAGAAAAATTTAGTAACTGTATTGATGTCAAATATGCAATTTCTACGATCAATGGAACTGCAGCAATTCATACAGCTTTAAAAATTTTAGAGATTAGCAAAGGCGATGAGATTATTGTACCCACCCTAACATTTGTTGCTACTGTTAATCCTGTAATTTATGTGAATGCAACACCCGTATTCGTTGATTCAGAAAATGAGAGTTGGAATTTAGATCCTAAGAAAATTGAAGAAAAAATAAACAAAAAAACAAAAGCAATTATTTGTGTTCACTTATACGGACATCCAGCCAATATGGATCCTATTGTGAAGATCGCACGTAAATATGATCTGAAAGTCATTGAAGATGCTACCGAAGCCTTGGGTTCAAAATACAAGGGAATTAATGTAGGTAGATTCGGTGATTTGGCGTGTTTTAGCTTTAATGGAAACAAGATAATTACTTGTGGAGGAGGTGGAATGATTGTCACCGACAACAAAGAATACGCAGAGAAAGCCAAATTTCTAACCACCCAAGCAAGGAGTTCTACAATAGAATATTTTCATCCAGAAGTAGGTTTCAATTACAGATTGACTAATGTTCAGGCAGCTATTGGACTAGCTCAATTAGAACTATTGGATCAATATATTGCTAAGAAAAGAAAAAGCGCAGCATATTACTCAGAATTATTAGCAGAGATAGAAGGCATAACAACTTGTAAAGAACAGAAATGGGCATTTAACAACTACTGGATGTATTCCATACTTATTGATAAAAAAAGGTATGGGATGTCAAAAGATGAATTACTAAATATATTTGGAAAGAATGAAATTCAAGCAAGGCCATTTTTTATTCCAAATCACACATTGCCACCATATTTAAAGTATAAATCAGATAATATTTTCGTTGCCAATAAATTATATGCAAGAGGACTAAATATACCAAATTCAGTAGGAATACAAATCGAAGAAATTGAAAAAGTAGTTAAGATAATAAAAAAAAAGAAATAAAAATTTAATAAAGTACAAATTTAGGTAGTGTGTCATTTCATTATTAAAAAGAATGAGGAAGAATTTAATTTTTTTTCATTACTTAATTTTATATCAAAATTAAATCCCTATAAGATACAACAAAAGAAATACCTTAGATTTACTTCGGTCATTTTATGATATAAGCAATCACAATCATTTATATTGAATAACTAGGATAGAGTTATGTTAGCTGTTATTATGGCAGGTGGAGAAGGAACAAGATTACTTCCTTTAACAGAAACTATTCCAAAACCTATGCTAAATTTAGGTCATAAACCTATTCTGGAAATAGTTGTTCGACAGTTGAAAAATGAAGGCTTTTCAGATTTAGTTATTACAACAGGTTATAAAGGGAGGGTTATTAAGGAATATTTTAATAATGGTTCGAAGTTTAAAGTCAATATTCAATACACAATCGAGAAAAAAAAGCTGGGAACAGTGGGAGCTCTTTCTCTAATAAAAAAGAAGATCCTCAGTCCTTTCTTAGTGGTCAACGGTGATATCTTAACACAAGAGAGTTTTGCGAGTATTATAAAATACCATAACAAGAATAATGCTGATCTAACTTTAGGAATTGTAAAATATGGATTTGATATACCTTATGGGGTAGTAAACAAGAAAGGTAATATTTTAGAAGACATCGATGAAAAACCGAGATTACTTTTTGAAATAGGAGCTGGTATTTATGTATTTTCGCCAGACGTTTTGAAATACATACCCTATAATCAATATTTAGATTTAAATGAATTTCTAAAGATCCTTAAAAATAAGGAACATTCAATAGTTTGCTATAATGTTACAAAATACTGGAAAGATATTGGTATTAAAAAAGACTATGATGATGCTCAAAGAGATGTGAAAAGTTGGACCATGTCCCAGTTATATCATTTGGCAGGAGAGACAGATTGAAAATAGTGTTTATTCAACCAAAGACCTTTTATACTTGGGAAGCACTAAATATAGGATACTTAGCTAGTTATCTAAAGGGTAATGGTTTTAATGAAATAAATTTTTATTCAGGTTTTTTCGATAATGATGCAAGGATAATTGAAGGCTCTAAGAATGCAGACATTATAGGTTTTTCTTGCACATCACCCCAGATGAAACATGGCTTGAGCTTGGCAAAAAAGATAAAAAGCGATAAGAATTGTATTGTATTTGGCGGAGTTCATCCATCAGTACTCCCCCACGATGTACTAAAAAATGAAACGGTAGATGTGGTAGTGGTAGGCGAAGGGGAAGAGGCTATACTTGACGTAGCAAAAGGAAATAGAGAGCCAATAATAAAGAAGCCTCTTATTGAAGACTTAGATAGTATTCCTTTTCCTGATAGAAAGATGGTAAAACAACATCGCAACCTTGAACACTCCTATAAAGTCCATGGAAAACGCATAGCAGGGATATTCAGCAGTAGAGGGTGTCCTTTTAGATGCATATTCTGCGCCAGTCATACGGTTTGGGGAAGAAGGCTAAGGTTTAGAAGCGCAGAAAATATAATGTCAGAATTTGAGCAGGTTGTTAAAGATTTAAAAGTAGATTTTGTTACTTTTGCTGATGATGAAGTAGGAATAAACAGAAAGCAGCTGATAGACTTTTGTGAAAAAAAGATAAAAAATGGTTTAAAGACCCCATGGGGTTGCAATGTAGTGATAAGTACTTTAGATGATAAAATTCTAACCGCATTAAAAGCAGCCAATTGCACTGAATTATGGATGGGTGTTGAATCTGGTTCTCCAAAGATATTAAGAGATATAAGAAAACCTATCACAATAGAAGCTATAAAGAAGGTTTTTAAAAAAACAAAAGATATGGGTTTCTTCAGAAGGGCATACTTCTTATTGGGTATGCCAAATGAAGGTTATGAAGATATAAAGATGAGTGAAGAGTTAATAGATGAGATTGGGCCAGATATGGTAGGTTTTACCATATTAGCTCCCTATCCAGGAACTGAGTTTTATAATCCACATTTACACAAAGATGTAGATTGGTCAGAGGTGGACGAGTATCATAATAGGCTCACCAAAACCAAATATTTATCGAATAGAGAGCTCAGATCAGAGCAAGAAAGGCTTACAGAGAAATACAAAAATCTAATTGCTTTCAGACAGTGTCATGAATTTAAAAGTAGTATGAATGTAGTATAGATAAAGAGTAATGCGAATAAGTTTATTAACCAATTCCTTAGAAAATCTCAGAAATAGAAAGAAAAAGAGATTGGCTTATCTCGTACCCAATCTTCTCTATGGGGCTATGGGTAACCACACTTATACAATAGTTAAAGCTTTGGATAAAACAAAAATTGAGGTTCAAGTTTGGTGTCTTTATGAAAAAGGACCTTTTGCAGAATACATTGAGGGACTTGGAGTAAGTGTGAAATTGATGCTAAGACCGCATATGGAACAGTTTCTATCATTATTCGAACGTGTTTTTAAAAACAATAGATGTCCCTCTGTTTTAAAAAAGTTTTCATTCAAACTCATCAACATTATGAAACATTCTTTTGCTTTTATTCAATTTTTCTTTTGGGTGCTGAAATGGCGGCCTTCCATAATACATTCATTTCATTTTTATTCAAACACCTGCAATAGATTAATTTCAATGTTAAGGCTAGTGCCAATTGCTATTACCACTGAAACTAATACAACTAAGTATAATTATACAACTTTGCAATCTTTGGTAACAAGGTATCTAGCCCCTTATTCTAGTAAGATTATTGCCATGTCTGAGGTCATAAAATCCAGTTTGGTAGAACATGAAAAGATCTGTCCCCAGAAGATTGAGGTTTTACCTACTGCGATTGATATAAATGATTTACCTCAAAAATTTCGTTTTTTTAGCAGTAGTAATTCCACTACTGTTGGAATAGTAGCTGCTATAGAACCAAGAAAAGGACATAAGTATTTTTTAGAGGCTGCTGCGCTTGTAGCTAAAAAGCTACCAATGACGAAATTCATTATCGCTGGAGATGGACCCTTGAGACTCCAGATGGAACAGTATGCACAACAATTGGGCATATCTAAACAGGTTCGATTCACAGGACACTTTGGTCATATTTCAGAGATTATGGCTCAAATAGATATCTTTGTGTTATCCGCATTAACCGATGGTTTATCAGCTACTATTATGGAGGCAATGGTTTATAGCAAGCCAGTTGTCGCCACCAATATTGACGGAATTCCAGAGCTAGTAAGTGACGGTAAGACAGGATTTTTAGTCCCTGCAAGGGATCCAGCGGCTATTGCCGAAGCAATATTAAAGCTCATTGCCAATAAAAAATTGGCAACCAATATGGGTAATAGTGGCAGGAAGTTTGTGAAAAGGTTCAGTGCTGAAACAATAGCAAAAAGATTAGAACAAATATACGACAAGGTATAATGCGGTAGATTGTTAAAAATTGTATTTTCCTAAAGGAAAGGGGACGTAGAAAAGAACTTACTTTTTTATTTTTGAAATGGTAATTGGTAAAGCTACGAGGAGTTCAAAAGTTTTTTAAAAGAAGGATTTAAAGATATAATGAATAAAAATAATAGAGACTCTAATATGGTTAGCATAATCGTTCCAATGTTCAATGAAGAAAAGGTGATATCATCAACCGTATCTCAATTAAAAGATACCCTTAATAGCCTGCCTGAGAGCTGGGAGGTATTGTTAGTTGACGATGGCAGTACGGATAAAACAGCGGCAATAGCAAAAGATTTGGCAGAGAATGATGACAGAATTCACTTATTTTCTTATTCCCCAAATGTTGGAAGGGGCAAGGCCTTGAGAGTTGGTTTTGAAAATGCAAGAGGTAAGTTTATTGTTTCCAATGATGCAGACCTGAGCTATCACCCAAAATACATTCTGGACATAATACGGGTGTTAAGAGAAGAACCAAATGTTGATGTGGTTATCGGTTCACCTTATACAAAAGGTGGTTCTACTGAAGGTATTCCATTTCTAAGGCTACTAATAAGTAAGATAGGAAATAAGATAATTAGTTTTGCCTTACCTGGGAATTTGAGTACGGTAACAAGTATATTTAGAGGTTATAGATGTGAAGCACTTGAAACAATGGAGTTTGAATCCGATGGCAAAGAGATACACCTGGAGATTTTATCGAAAGCCTTAGAACTAGGTTATAAAGTTAAAGAAATACCAGTAGTTCTAAAGGGTAGAACTAAAGGTAAATCAAAGTTTAAATTTCGGTCTACTGCAACTAGCCACATATTGTTTTCCTTTTTTGAAAAACCTATGATGCTTTTTGGTCTGCTTGGATTATTTTTTATATTTGGCGGTTTGGCTTGTGGAATATATGTGACGTACTTAAGGTTTGAAGGTATGTTGAATCCACAGCGTCCATTGATGTATTTAACTGTTTTGCTTGTTTTAGCAGGTATCCAGATGTTAAGCTTTGGATTTATCTCAATACAGATGAGAAATTTGCGCAGTGAAATTTATAAGGTTCGGAAGGAAAACAAACAATTGCAGAGACAAATAAAGAAGAAGGGGTAAGCTTGCGAAAGGCTAACTGGTTGTGAAAGAGTGCATTAAAAAAGAGATTTACAAAATAAAGGATTCGGTTTTAATAAAGAAGTACATGAAAGATAGTACTGTACAGTTGCTCAAGGATGATAAGGAATTGAGTCTGGAGGAATGGAATAGAGAGGTGAATGCTATTCAGCCAATGTCTATTTTGGAAAAGCATCCCAATCTCTTGATTAGATTAAAAGAAGAACATAGAAGAAAATCATTCCTGAAGTTAATTGAGCTACAAAAAAATTTTATTATTGCAGATGTAGGTTGTGAAGCAGGTTATTTAACCGAGCGGATGATTGAAAGATGTAGATCCGTATATTGCATTGATATCGATAAAAATATGCTTGAAAAGGCAAAGGAGAGGATAGGAAATGATCGTACCCAATATGTTCATTCGGATATTCAAAATATAAATCTACAGGATAACTTAGTTGATGTTGCAATTGCCGCAGAGGTACTTGAGCACCTTCCCGATCCAGCTGTTGGGATCAAAGAACTTGCACGAATTACTAAACCGGGAGGAAAGATTTATATAAGTGTGCCCAATGAGCCATTAGTTTTGTTTATAAAAAGTATTTTATCTTCCATGGGTATGAAATGGTTTATGAAAAATTTAAACAAAGAATTGGCTATTGGCCACCTTAAAGTTTTTAATAAGGCATATTTGACCCAGATTTGTATGGGAATTGTTGAATTAGAGAGAATTTTCTACAATAAACCTTTTTATCTTAATATTTTTGCGATCATGCGACCTAAGAAGGTGGTATGAAGCAGAAAATTAACCTTGAGAAAATAATACAGATTTTTGTCTCGTGTTTAATCTTAATTCTTCTGGTCCGTTATATAAACCTCCAAGAACTAGTTATGAGTTTAAGAAAGGCAAAGTTAGAATATTTAATTTTTATATTACTCCTATTGCCACTTAACTTTTTTTTTAGAGCAGTACGTTGGTCTCTGATTATCAACAAGGATAAAAAACTGCTCTCTTTAAAAATACTTTATTCTCTTACTTTTGTTGGATCCGCATTAAATATTGTGTTATCAGGGGGGTTGGGGGATGTAGGCAGGTCCTATTACGGATATAAATATTCTGGCTTAAAAGAAGAAATGCTTTCATCAAGCTTGATAGATAAAATTGTGGCAGTATTTACAATTTTCATCTTAGGCGGACTGACTGCTTTGATATGTGGATTTTATCATTATCTGATATTGAGTTTTGTAGGGGTTCTCTTATTTGGTGTGGTGCTATTCTTCCCTATGTTAATTCCATGGGATTTTTTAAACAGAATAATAATCTTTTTCACGAGAAGAAGCTTAGATGCCGATCAACTTTCGAAATACTCAAAGATTAGCAATGTTACTTTGCTAAATAGTATTTTACTATCAACCGTTGCTTGGCTGCTTACATACATTCAGTTCTATTTAATTTGTTTGGGATTTTCTGTAAATGTGGGATTGGGGCATGTATTAACATTTGCGCCATTGATAACCTTGGCCCGTATGGTTCCTTTTACCTTTGGAGGTTTAGGTACTCAGGAAGCGACTGTGGTATATCTCTTCAATTCTTTAGGCATCGATACTGGAGTTGCCTTTTTGATATCTTTGATGTTTACATTTATATTGGTAGTAATACCAGGGTTAATCGGGTGGTTTGTTATTCTCAATATAAATAAATCATCGAGATTAAAAGCTGCCTAAAAGGAACTATTTTATTTTGTTATCCCTATGCGCATACATATACATAAAGACAGGTTAGCTTTGTTTTTCATATTAGGATTGGCCTTTGCCTTACGTATTGCCTACTTGGATAAAAGTCTCTCTGGAGACGAAATTATAACTGTACTACGAGCAAGTGAAGAGATTCCAAATATTTTACATCGCGTTGCACAAGAAAGCTCTCATCCACCCCTACAGCATATAATTTTACATTTTTGGCTCTCTATGGGAAATTCAGATTGGTGGATTCGACTCCTGTATGTGTTAATGGGCATGGGAGCCTGTTATGCAGTTTATCTTACTGGCCGAGAATATATCGATAAAAATTTTGGACTAATTTGCATGTTTATATTTTCAATATTACCTATCTCAGTATGGGCATCTCAATTTGTTAGAAGCTATATATTTGGAGCTTTTTTTATTGGGCTTTCCTTGTTTTTTCTTTTAAGAATATTTAACTCAGAAAATTGTTGGATGAGCTGGATTGGTTACACAGTATCTAGTTTATTAAGCATATATTCTTTCTACTTCTCACTTTCTATCTTAATTGCTGAAAATATATTTGTCCTATTCAATTGGAAAAAATTTAAGAAGATTTTGTTTGGTTGGTTTACTGTACAGGTAATAATTTTTACCTTGTTTCTTCCTTGGCTACTCTTCTTTCAGAAAGAGAATGTTTTTCATCACAATGTTGTAATGTTTAAAAAAGGATTTTATTTAATCGGTATCCATGTAGGTGGGATAACGCGTGCTATTGCTGGCACATTAGGTTTCGATCCTTTTATTTTATCCAGGTCTAGCCTTCATGATCGATTTTCCATGTTAAACCTATTTATTATTTCAATACTTGCTATCTTCATACTGTTAACTGTTTTTTTATTGGCGATAAAATATTTTAAAACAAAAGAAAAAGCTATAATAACAAGCCCGTTTTTATTTCCTTTATTAGTATGTATTCCTCTGATACTAGCGTTTTTTGCGGAAAGATTCAAAGGTGTTCCTGTTTTGCCAAGATATTTTGTTTGCAATGCGATGATCTTTTCATTTATTTTAGTTGGTTTTTTCTCATTTTTCAAAAGCAATTATATAAAAATAGGTTTTTTTACGGTTATTTTTATTTTGTTTTTATCCAGATTACCTGCTGTGTACTCATCAGGCCAGGATTGGCGTGGATTGGTCAAATATATAGAGTCAGAAGCCGATACAAAAAATGAATGTTTAATATTCTTTAAAGACGGCAAAAGTTCATACGATTATTATGCCCATCATCAAATACATAGTATTAGCGTTTCTAAATATTTCCAAAGAAATGCAGACTCAGGTGATTACGAGATTACTACAAGAGACCAGACTAATGCTTTAAATGAAAGATTACGTTCCTACTCCAGTCTCTGGGCAGTTTTTGTCCACCAAAAAGTTTTTAGTGGAGAGGAATTATTAAGAAAATGGTTTATAAACAACGGATATACTGAAATAAAAACAAAGAATTTCAATGGCGTTTCTCTTATCTTCTATAAAAAAATAAATAGCGATATCAAAGTTATAAAAAAATTATCACTCAGTTTATCAACATGAACAGTATATTAAGTAAAGAAAAAAAGGTTACATCATTAGCCAATATTTTTAAGGTGACAATAATCGGGGCTCTTTTAGGTGTTTGGATAACATTTGCGGTGGACTTATTATTCGTCTGTATTCTTATTACAATAATTAGCCTGTTAATCCTTAAATACTTTCAGCTTGAAGAAAGGAAGTTTTTAATAAAAATATTCTTTTTTGCATTATTCATTAGATTTTCATTGGCGTCTTTGTATTATTTCCTTTCCATGAGTTATGGCAGCGGCGGAGACTTTTTTGGAGATGCTCGAATTTATTCATATAACGGCCTTTATATCGCACGCACCATATTAAATACAGATCCTAAAGGGGTTATCGGGTCTTATCAATATGCTGAGATATATAAATATATCGATTATTATTTTTCTGAATTTAAAGGAGCACTACCTTCCATATGTTGGTATAGTCTTAGAACAACAAGCGTATATTCCTATTTTATTGGATTCTTATATATGTTATTTGGTTATGTACCTTTAATGATTAAACTGCTAAATTCTGTTTTTTGCGTTTTGGCTGCAATATTTATTTATGCCATAGTTAGAGATATTTTTGATATAAATACTGCCCGGCTATCACTATTATTAGTGATATTTTACCCATCTTTAGTCTTTTGGTCCATCACAGGATTGAAAGAGGCCTTTATATTATTTTTCATAAGTCTATTTTTGTGGTCGACGCTAAAGCTACAAAAGGTTTTTAAGTGGCTTTATCTATGGTTAATGGTTTTATCGTTTCTTCTCTTAGGCTTGACTAGGACAGCTTTTTTCCTTCCACCAGCTCTAACAGGTTGTTTTGCGGTTTTCCTTAAATTAAGAACTAAATCTATTAGGTTTATTTCAATGTCAGTAGCTATTATTGTATTATATTCTGCAACTTTTACGCCATTAGGTTCTTATTTGAGAAATCTTAAGGATGCTGCTGTGTCTTCTATCATTTATAAGCAAGTGGTAAGTACTTATAGAGGAACCACTTATAGGATATATCCAGAAAGAGTATACCAGAAATCCAATTTTAATAATTTTAAAATAGGGTTTTTAGAATTCGTCATTTCGTACGTTAAGGGTATGATGCATTTTCTATTAGAGCCTTTTCCATGGAGGATATCAACGAGACTCCAATTTATATCCTTCCCTCAGATTATTCTTTGGTATTTTCTCATACCATTTACTATTAAAGGCATTGGAATAGGCCTAAGGTACAAACCTAATGAAATTTCGACATTAATAATTTTTGTCTTTCTGGTGAGTTCAATCTATGCCTTAACTGAGGGTAATATCGGAACGATGTTCCGCCACAGAGATGTAGTCACACCGTTTTATTTAGTTTTTGGCGCAGCTGGCATAGCGAATTTATTTTTTCGTAAACCACCGTCTAAGACAAAATCAGAAAGAGTAGATCAAGACAAAATTCTACCTGATTTTTAACTTGTGACTCTTTCCAGAATAAGGAATTTTAGGCTTGCGGTCATTATTCATCTCATATAATGGCGCTCTAGAACCTCTCCTTCAATCGCAGGGGATTCCTTATTTAATGGAACTGAGTAAAAAAGGAATAAACATTCAACTTCTATCTTTCGAAAAGAGTGAGTATCTTAGTCAAAAGAAGGAAGTAACAATACTTAAGAAAAAGCTTAGCGGATATGGAATAGATTGGCACATATTGCGCTACCATAAAAAGCCTTCTTTACTAGCAACTTTACTTGATATATTTCTTGGAACACTTTTTTCAATATATCTTGTAATTACAAAAAAGATAGAAGTTATCCATTGCCGAAGCTATATTCCCGCTGTTATGGGATTGGTATTAAAAAAGATATTAAGGGTTAAATTTATCTTCGACATGAGAGGACTAATGGCAGATGAATTCGTTGATGGAGGAAATTGGGGAAAAAACAGTTTCAATTATAAAGTTGTTAAGTCATTGGAAAAGAAATTTCTTCTTTCCGCAGATGCGATAGTTGTTCTTACCGAGAGGATTTGCAAGGTAATAAAAACCTTTTCCTATTTAAAAAATAAGACCTTAAATATGAAGATCATCCCTTGTTGTGTAGATTTGCAAAAGTTTAGACACCAAAGATTGCTGCAAGATTCTTATAAATTAAAGCATTTAAAGGGCAAAACAATCCTTATCTATGTTGGATCTATAGGCACTTGGTACTTACTCAAAGAGATGGTGGATTTTTTTACAGTATTTAAAAAAAGATTTTCTAATACGCACTTTATTATTCTTACACACTCTCACCGACAACAGGTAGATGAGGTAATCACAGATAAAGGATTAGAAAAAAAAGATTTTTCTATCATTAGAGCCCCTTCATTAGAGGTTGCCAGTTATATATCTTTAGCAAGAGTGGGGATATCCTTTATAAAACCAGTTTTTTCTAAACAAGCATCTTCTCCAACAAAGCTTGCTGAGTACTTAGCATGTGGCCTGCCAGTAATTATTAATTCTGGTATTGGAGATACTGAAGATTTAGTAAAACATAATAAAGTGGGCACAGTAATTTCTGAGTTTAATGAAGCAAATTACATGAGAGCTATTGATGAATTAGTAGAACTAACAAAATACAAGGTTGATTTGGAAGGACGTTGTCGTAAGGTAGCGGAAAATTATTTCTCTTTAATTGAAGGCGCTAAGAAATATTTCGACATCTATCAGGATTTAAAAACGTATGAAGGCCCGAAACAATCTACCTAAATGTGGTCTATGTGATACCGGTGACACTAAAACATTAATCAGAAAAGGACCTTTAACATTAGTTAAATGTAGAAAATGTGGTATGGTTTTTGTTAAGTCGTTCCTGTCCAAAGATGAAGCCGCCCGCATCCATGATTACCTCTCATATTCCAAGTCAGATCCCCCAAATCCTATTACTATTAAAAGGTATAAAGAATACCTTGAGAGGATTGAAACGGAAAAGAAAACCGGTCAGCTATTGGACATTGGCTTTGGAAGAGGGGATTTTTTAGTCACAGCAAGAGAAAGAGAATGGTCTACATATGGGACAGAAATTTCTGAGGCCGCTTTCATTTTGGGAAAAAAAAGGGGGCTTAAAGTTTACTATGGCGAGTTGCAAGAAGTAAATTTTCATAATGGACAGTTTGATGTAATTACAATGTTTGAGGTTATAGAGCATCTACAATATCCATTTAGCTATTTAAAAGAAATAAATAGAATCTTACGAATGGGTGGGGTGCTTATTTTATCCACTCCCAATTTTAACAGCCTAACAAGATTGTGTATTGGACGGAAATGGGGGGTCATATCGCCAGAACATTCTTATTACTTTTCGTGCCGAACAATAGAGAATGCTTTTAAAAAAACTGGTTTCCAAGTAGAGAAAATTTTAAGCAAAAATATAAATCTACATCGAGCCATAAGAGATTTTGGAATTAATCTAAATAAACCAGGTCAGACAAAAGAAAAAGAGAGTAATCTTAGAAACAAGATTGAAAGAAATAAATACTTATTTTTAGCCAAGGAAATGATAAATCTTTTACTTCGCACATTTAAGATCGGCGATACGATAAATGTGTATGCAAGAAAAACTCAAGATCTAAACTTCTCTGGAAAATGAAAATCTTATTTATAGTTCCATATCCTACTGAAGGAGCAAGTAATAGACTTCGCGTAGAGCAGTATATTCCTTATTTAGAAAGTAAGGGAATAGAATATAGAATTCGACCATTTATATCAAAGGCATTCTACAGAGTTCTTTATTCAAAGGGAAATTATTTAAGGAAATCAATCTATTTTCTTAGTGCTGCTTTAAAACGCCTTTTTGATATCATAATTTCAACTAGATACAATATTATATTTATTCACCGAGAATGTTTTCCGTTTGGTCCTCCGTTTATTGAATATATTTTATCGAAGTTAAAAAAGTCTATTATTTTTGATTTTGACGACGCTATCTTTCTTTCTAGTACCAGCGCTCCTAATAATTTTGTAGAAAGGTTTAAACGGCCTGATAAAGTTTCAAAAATAATATCCCTCAGCAAATATGTTATTGCAGGCAATAAGTATCTAGCTGATTTCGCAAAAAAACATAACAGTAATGTGACCATAATTCCCACACCAATAGATACATTTAAATATCGCCCTCAGAAATCTAATCGATTAGATGGAAAAGTCATCATAGGATGGATAGGAAGCAATACTACCAAAGTATTTTTGTATCCTTTAGCCAATGTTTTTAAAGAATTATCAAAAAATTATCATTATGTTGAATTTAGAATCATAGGTGGAGATATCCACATAGATGGCCTTAGTAGTCTGAAAAAGAAAAAATGGGAATTAGAAACAGAAATTGAAGATTTGCAAGATTTTGACATTGGTATAATGCCTATGCCTGATAATGAGTGGACAAAGGGAAAATGCGGTTTTAAGATAATATTATACATGGCTTTAGGTGTTCCAGTTATATGTTCACCTACAGGAGTTAATAAGGAGATAGTAGAAGATGGTAAAAATGGTTATTTTGCAAATTCTGATCGTGAATGGATAGATAAACTTTCTATTTTAATTGAAAATCCAAACTTAAGGTATGAAATGGGCCAGAGTGGTAGAGATATTGTTAAAGAGAGATATTCCGTGGAAGTAAATGCCCCTAAGTTTTTGGCTGTTTTGAATAGGGTCTGCAGTGAATAAAAAAATAAAAGTACTTATTCCAATTATAGTTTTTACAATTATTATAGCATTGCTTTTAAATGTCAAAGTTATTACCAAGTATGGCAAAGATTATATAGTATATGAAAAACAGATTCCGCTCTACCTGAAAATAACCAGTTTTATAGATAGACATTTTCAATATAATGAGTTAGTGAGAGAGATCACGAAAGGGTGTTCTAACAAGCAGGAGAAAGTAATGGCAATTCTTACCTGGGTTAACAAAAATATAAAGCATCAGCCAAAAGATTTACCTGTTTTGGATGACCACGTCTGGCATACCATTGTTAGGGGATATGGAATTTCTGATAATTTTTCCGATGTGTTTACAACCTTATGTAATTATGCTGGTATAGATGCTTTCTTTACAAAGGTTTATACTCAAGACCGCTCAAGAAGAATACTGCTTTCATTTGTTCGGATAAATGGCAGATGGAGTGTTTTTGATCCATATTATGGTGTTTATTTTAAAAATAAAAATGGTAACTTTGCCAATATCGAAGAGATTAAATCTAAAAATGATGTGATTATAGAAACTGTAAGCGGAAAAGCAAAAATAGAATATACAGCTTTTTTCAATAATCTTCATTCTATTAAGGATATGAGTTTACATAGGTCAAATATTCAGTCTCCTATTAATCGTTTGCTTTTCGAATTAAAAAAACTAAGGAGTAACTTAACAAATAAGTGAAATAATCCATAATACTGTAGGTTAATAAATATAAAAAATTTTCTATTTTATGAAAAATTTAAGACTTGTTTCAATTCTTGGTGCTCGACCTCAATTTGTTAAAGGAGCCGCAGTCTCAGAAGAAATTCGAAAAAATAACAAAAGGTCTAAAACTAAAATTAATGAAAAATTAGTTCATACTGGTCAACACTATAATGTAGAAATGTCAGATTTGTTTTTTAATCAGCTAGAGATTCCCAGACCCGATTACAACTTAGGTGTAAGGTCAGAGTTTCACGGCGAACAAACAGCTTTAATGATTACAGGAATTGAAAAAATTTTGATTAAGGAACGACCAGATCTGGTAATAGTCTATGGAGATACAAATTCAACATTAGCAGGGGCCCTATCAGCCGCCAAACTGCATATTCCTATCGCACATATCGAAGCAGGTCTTCGCTCTTTTAATAAACAGATGCCAGAAGAGATAAACCGAATTATTACTGACCATTTGAGCGATTTCTTATTTTGTCCTACCAAACAATCCATTGTTAATTTAAAAAAAGAAGGCATTACTAAAAATGTTTATCTGGTTGGAGATATTATGAAGGAGATGGTTTTGAAGTTTTGCAGCCGAGCATTAAGACAATCTCAAATACTAAAAAGTCTCTGTTTAACTTCTCATAATTATTATCTAGCCACTATTCATCGTGCAGAGAATGTGGATTGCCCTGAGAAACTAAAAACCCTAATGGAAATTTTTGAAAAATTAGATTTGGATGTAATACTACCCTTACATCCTCGCACCCAAAATAAAATTAAAGAGTTCAGAATAAAAGTTCCTCCTAAAATAAGGATTATCATGCCTGTCAGTTATTTTGACATGTTAGTATTGGAAAAAAATGCAAAAATAATTTTGACAGATTCTGGTGGTGTTCAAAAAGAGGCATTTTTATTTGGGACTCCCTGTATCACCCTTCGTGAAGAGACAGAGTGGGTAGAAACAGTTGTAAAAAAGAGAAATATTTTAACTGGCGTTGATAAAAACAAAATATTAAATGGCATGAAGAAATTTTTTAAAAATGATTATTTTAAAAGAAATGTCAGCGATCCTTATGGTGATGGATATACGTCAAATAAAATTATTAAAATAATAAAAAGAAATTTAATAAATTAAATTTTTTAATTTGATTATTTAAGACAATGGATAACTATAGAAACTAAAAAAGGTGAACGAATTTAAATAATAAGAATAAAT